>JADMIO011126966.1_pt1 | contig 32287 bp, 30 predicted proteins | sample 8958161 | NCBI WGS metagenome assembly JADMIO01 (sample SAMN16585339, study PRJNA669376) | soil metagenome | isolation source: Crop rotation soil | place: USA: Cullars Rotation, Alabama | collected 2011
CAAAATGAAGGAAGAGCTGAAACAGTTCCTCGCGGAACTAGGGCATCAAGTCCACGACTTCGGTACCCATTCAGAAGACCCGGTTGATTATCCCGACCTTGCGTACGCGGTTGCGCGTAGCGTCTCTGAAGGAACTGCGGAAGTTGGCATTGTGATCGATGGCGCAGGAGTCGGCAGTGCGATGACGGCGAACAAAGTTCCCGGCGTGCGTGCCGCAGCATGTTATTCAGTGGCAGTGGCCAGGAATTCTCGCGAACACAATGGTGCAAATGTTTTGAGTCTCGGCAGCAAAACGATCAGTAGCCAAGAAATGCGAGAAATTGTTCAGGCATGGCTGGCGACCGAGTTGACCGAACCGCGACATCAAAAACGCGTTGCCAAGATTCAGGCTGTCGAAAAACAATATCTCAGTTAGTCCCCGTTTGATTCCTGCAAATCCCAACAGAAAGACGATTGATCGGATGAAAAGTAATTCTGCTGTGGTGCGCCTCGCGATGTTGATCGCCGCGTTCCTGACCGTATTTCTTGTGAATGGACAAACGCCTGAAACTGCTCCGCAAACGAAGGTGACCGTGCGTGAGAAAGCGCGTCTTGCCGATTACAAGGGTCCATCACAATTTATGGGCCGCCGGGCGTTGATTGTGTTTAGCCCGGACGCGCGACTGGTTGCCATGAGTGGCACTAAGGGCTCGATTACAGTCTGGGATGTGGAGACAGGCGCATTGAAAGCGAAGTTGGTTGGCGGTCCAAAAGGCAACGAAGACATTAACGGATTTGCCTTCAGTCCCGACGGTCACTTCGTAGCGACGCGGGATTACGTCGATAAGACAGTGCGGCTCTGGGACGTTGAAACCTGGAAGACACAGGCAACATTTCCGGGACGCAAGAACAATCTGGAAACAAAAATTAAGTCGGGTGTCAGTTTTGAAGAGACGTTCGGCCCAGTGCCGTTTAGTCCTGACGGACGTGCATTGCTGACTGAGCGTGAGGACGACGTTGTGACGGTCTCGGATGTGACCAGCGGCAAGGAACAGATGACGCTGAATCACGACACGAGAGACAGCGGGGCGAAAGATACGATGAAGGCGCTGTTCCTCGCAGGCTCGCGGCATTTTCTGTTTTTACAAATGGGCTACAGCGAAGATGGCCGGTGGATCTTTACTATCAATGGCGATAAGTCAGCCAAGATCTGGGATGCAACTACCGGCAGATTGAAAACCGATATTGCCAACAACGAACGAATCTACCGCGCAGCATTTACTCCAGACGGCAACGGGCTGCTCACAGTAGAGCAACAAGGGGCAATGAAGTTGTGGGACGTGGAGACCGGGCAGTTTCGCGCGCAGGTTGCGCCCAAAGGCACCTTCGAGAACATGATCAAGGCGTTCGAATTCAGCAACAACGGACAAAAGGTTGCGACGTTCTGGCGCGGCGACACCCGATTGTGGGACGTGAAGACCGGCAATCTGTTGCACAAGCTAGCTGACAGCGATACTTCCGATGCCACCTTCAGTCCCGACGATCGTTGGCTGGCAACGGCTTCAGATGACAAAGACTCCGCCGGCAGGATTTGGAACGTGGAAACCGGCGAATTGAAATTGTCGTTGGCGAGCACCGGAAAAAAATCCGAGTCAGTAATTTTCAATACCACTGGAACTATTCTCGCAACCACCAACGATAAAGGTGTTTCGTTGTGGGATCCGGTGAGCGGCGAGTTACTGGCGACGCTTGGTGACGGGCGTTTTCCTGTTGCGTTCAGCGCTGACGGTCGCACGATTGTCACCGGCGCGCGCAAAAACACTGCGATCATTTGGGAACTTCAGGAGCCTCGTTAGCAAAGGCCGGCGTGCTAGAATACTTGCGGCAGGTTGGTCCCGCCGCGGAGAATTCTTCGAATGTCCAATTCTCATAACGGTCGCAACCGCGACCTGGAACTTCTGATCGACCAGATCACCGACGCGATTGTTGCTCGCCTCAATGGCGATAGCAACGATCAAGCGGCGATGTGTGGTTGTACGTCAGAATGTTTCAATCGCTGCCCCGAGCGTATGCACCGCATTGTGGATGCGGGCGCGGCGCGTATTGGTTTAGTGTTGGGTGAGACTTCGACCGCGAGAGATTGGGCCAGCTTAATCGATCACACATTGCTCAAGCCTGAAGCGACTGACGAAGACATCAAGAAGCTTTGTGAAGAAGCGGCCCGCTACGGTTTCGCTTCGGTTTGTGTGAATCCCACCTGGGTGCGCGCCGCCGCGTGTAATTTGCAGGGCAGCGGCGTTCCCGTCTGCACCGTGATTGGTTTTCCTCTCGGCGCGACACTGGCGGATGTTAAGGCTTACGAAGCACGACGCGCCATTCTGGACGGCGCGCGGGAAGTCGACATGGTCATCAACGTGGGCGCGTTGAAGAGTGGCGACGATTGTTTAGTTGAGCATGACATTCACTCTGTGGTTGAAGTTGCGCATGAGTACAACGTTACCTGCAAAGTGATCATTGAAACTGCGCTTCTTTCGGATGATGAAAAAGTACGTGCTTGCCAGGCTGCCAAGAATGCCGGTGCGGATTTTGTCAAAACCTCGACGGGCTTCTCCAAAGGCGGCGCCACCGTCGCCGACATCGCGCTGATGCGACGCACCGTTGGTTCAGAGTTGGGCGTGAAAGCCTCAGGCGGCGTAAAAGGACTGGAAGACGCGCGCGCGATGGTGGAGGCGGGCGCTACGCGAATCGGCGCGAGCGTTGGCGTGAAGATCGCGCAAGAAGCAGCCGGTCACGTCACCAGCGGTCAACCAGCCACAGCCTACTAATCCGCTCAAATCACCTCAGCCCGTTGTTAGTTCGCCTTGAATCCTCGCAGGCTTCCGTCTATTCTCGCTTTCGTTCTCCGAATCCAAATCAGAGCTAACAAGAATGCCTGCGAAACATAATGTCCTGGCAGTGATTCTGGGCGGTGGTGCCGGAACCCGCTTGTTTCCGCTGACGCAGCAACGTTCCAAGCCTGCGGTGCCATTGGGCGGAAAATACCGTCTGGTTGACGTCGCGATTTCCAACTGCATCAACTCTGATGTTTTCAAAATGTTTGTGTTGACGCAGTTCAATTCCGCGTCGCTCAATCGGCATCTGGCGCAGACTTATCGCTTCTCGCAGTTCTCAAATGGATTTGTTGAAGTACTGGCCGCAGAACAGACTCCGCAAAACTTAAACTGGTTTCAGGGAACTGCCGACGCAGTGCGTCAGGTGTTGCAGCACCTGGAGGGCTGGAACATCGATACGCTGTTAATTCTTTCCGGCGACCATCTCTACAAGATGGACTACCGCAAGTTTCTGAATCTCCATTGGGACACGGACGCCGACGTTACCGTTTCAGTAACGCCGTGCGATGAAGCAGCGGCAAGTGATTTCGGATTACTGAAGACAGACGAGACTGGCCGCATCGTGGAGTTTAAGGAAAAACCCAAGGGCGACGACTTGCAGTCGATGCGGGTCGATACCAGCAAACTGGGACTGAACGAAGTGGAGGCGCTAAGTCGTCCGTTTCTCGCTTCGATGGGCATCTACGTTTTCAAGTACCCGCGTTTGGAACAATTGTTAAATGAAGATCCGTCGGCAGTGGACTTCGGAAAAGAAATAATTCCGGACGCTATCAAGGGTGGAAAAGTGCAGGCGCATTTGTTCGAGGGATACTGGGAAGACATCGGAACGATCACTGCGTTCTATCGCGCTAACCTCGACCTCACTTCCAAGATTCCGAAGTTCAATATGTTCGATGCCGAAGCGCCCATCTACACACGCGCTCGTTACTTGCCGCCATCGAAGATCGAGGAGTCTCAAATTGTAGAATCAATCTTGAGCGATGGTTGCATTGTTATCGGCGCGTCGATCACGAATTCGATAGTAGGACTGCGAAGCAGGATTTCGAAGGGCGTGCGCATTGAGTCCTCCTTCCTGATGGGTGCAGACTATTACCAGACTTTTGAAGATATGCGTGACGATTTGATCGCGCAGAAACCGCGCGTCGGGATAGGGGAGGGAACTGTCATCACTAATGCAATCGTAGACATGAACGCGCGCATTGGTAGTAACGTTAAACTGCTAAACGAGGCGAAAGTCGTGAATGCCGACGCACCGGACGGTTCTTATTACATTCGTGACGGGATTATCATCGTTCCGAAGGATGCGATCATTAACGATGGCACCGTGGTTTAAGGGTTTCGTAACGCAAACTGTTAGTTTGCGTTTGGTTGAAGACACTGAGCAACGCAAGCTTACGAATCGCGTCCGCGTTGAATATCACGGGACCAACGCAAACTCACAGTTTGCGTTACATATGATGGCGATTGGGTGGGGCAAATCTTACGAGGAGCAGATGGAAGAGGCGAGTCAGCGCGCTTCGATTAAGAAGGCGCCCCGCGTCCCGAGTGAGGACCGCGTGCGGAAGCAGAAACTCGATTCGCTGAAGTTGTCTCGTTCCCGTATCGAAGCCCAATTGGAAAAGGCGGTTCACCAGGCACATCGCCAGACGTTGATGAAAGCCCTCCAGGCCGTTGAAAAGGAAATTGATGAAGTTAATTCTGCGGTTTAGACAAACTCCTAACGTATAACTTTAAGTTCCTCCACTTAAACCAATCTCTTAACGTCTGAAACCAACAAATATGGCCGACAAAAACGCAACACGGGACTACCATCCAGCCCGGGTTGAACGTTCAGGTCCGCCGCGCAAACGAAGCACGAAGGCGCCAGCCAAACGCCTCATCATCCCGCGCAAAGAAAACAACGTAGAACTTGAGGTGGAAGGGAAGGTGGTCAAACTCACCAACCTCGGGAAATTGTTCTGGCCTGAGTTGGGCATTACCAAACGCGACTTAATACAGTATTACGCTGATGTTTCCCAATTTCTTTTGCCACACGTGAACGATCGCGCGATGGTGATGAAGCGTTATCCCAACGGCGCCGCCGGCGAGTTTTTCTTCATGAAACGTTGCCCGTCGCCACGTCCCGAGTGGATTGAGCTCTGTTACATCCAACATTCGTCCGGTAACGTCATCGACTTTCCCATGATTCAGGATCTTCCTTCGCTCTTATGGGTAATCAATCTGGGCTGCATCGACCTTAATCAATGGTACGCGCGCTGTGACGACGTCGACCGGCCAGACTATCTTCATTTCGATTTGGATCCGGTGCCAGGCGCATCGTTTGAAAAGGTAATTGAGACGGCGCTGTTGCTGCGTCAGGGACTCGAAAGCCTGAAGATGCCTTGCTACGCGAAGACGACAGGTTCGAAGGGCATTCATATCTATGTGCCTATTGTCCGCGGTCCGACGCAGAAGCAAGTCTGGACGTTCGCGAAAGAATTTTCGCACGCGCTCGCGTCGCAGGCGCCGGACCTCGTTACCGCAGTTTACGTAGTTTCGAAACGGCCGAAGGGCAGGGTACTGGTGGACTATAACCAGAACGCCTGGGGGCGAACGCTGGCTTCGATTTACTCCATTCGCCCGAAACCACGAGCGCCTGTGTCGACTCCAGTGAAGTGGAGCGAGCTCGAACGTGGTGTGCAAATCGAAGACTTCCGGATCGACAATGTACCCGCGCGTCTGAAACGAACCGGCGATCTCTGGAAGCCATTGCTCGAGAAAAAAGGGCGCTTCAAACTTGAAGCATACCTTTAAGGTTTAACTTCAGCGTGATGAGGTCAGGACCAGCCTGGGATAGAAGTGAAGTCAGTACAACTGCGGTAGCGGGACTTCCGACCAGACCTTAAACTCAAGTAAAGCCTTAGAGGTCGGCAAGCAGACAGTTAAGGGCGAACATTAATTACTGAGACGAACACGGGTGGAATTGTGGCGATGAAGATCTGGACAGTCGGTCATTCAACGCACGCTGCTGAACGATTCCATGAGATTCTTTTGGCTCATGCGATCGAGACAATCGTAGACGTGCGCACCTTTCCCGCCTCACGACGTCATCCGCAATTCAATCAAGCGCAGTTAGCAGCCTCACTCGAGTCCGTAGGAATTCACTACTTGCACAACCCGCAACTGGGTGGTCGTCGGAAGCCGACTGATGCTTCAAAGAATACAGCCTGGCAGAACGCGTCGTTTCGCGCATACGCGGACCACATGGAGACGGCGGAGTTTCATAACGGGATTGAGAAGTTACTTGAGGTCGCGCGCAAGTCGAGCACCGCAGTCATGTGTGCTGAGTCGCTCTGGTGGCGTTGTCACCGTAGTTTGATTTCGGATTACTTAAAGTCGATCGGGGTGGAAGTGATTCACATTCTCGATGAAAAGAAAGCCGAAGTGCATCCTTACACTTCGGCTGCGCGAATCATTGATGGCGAGCTTTCGTATGCGGGATTGCTACCCTGAAGACGAACTTGGTACTTTGTGCTTAGTACTTTGTATTTGTCTTTGAGCGCGACCTTTTTAATCTTTGGCGTTGGAAAGACAAAAGCAAAGAACCAAGTACAAAGTACTAAGTACCGCCCTTCATGTTAAGTCTTAACTGCCGCCCTTGTTGCTGTGCCAGACTTTTTTCTTGCTGCCTTGTTTTCTTCGCTTCACGCCCGTGCGCCGCGGGATCTTCTTCGGGTCGGCAGTAGCGGCCTTCTTCACATTCCCACCTTCATCCTCGGCAATCTCCGCGAGAGTGCGACGCGTGAGAATCGAAACCGGTGCAATCTCTGTCACGTCTTCTTCAGTTGTGTAATAGTCGCGGTGCTTGATTAAGAGCCATTGCCGGTCTCTGGTTCTTACTAACACCCAGGAACCTTTGAGCTTTTCACCATCAAGCTCAAACTTCAGTTCGCCTTTACGAATCGCCCCAGTGACGTCCTCAACTTCCGGTTCATACGTGCCGTAATCCCAAACCATGACTGTGCCGCCGCCATATTCGCCCTCTGGAATTACGCCTTCGAATTTCGCGTAGTCGACCGGATGATCCTCAACCTGCATCGCCAACCGTCTGACGCTGGGATCCAGCGAAGGACCTTTTGGAACAGCCCACGACTTCAACACCCCATCTGCTTCCAAACGAAAGTCGTAGTGCAACGCGGTGGCGCGATGCTTTTGGATCACATAAATCCGGCCACTCTTTGTTCGCTTTTTCTTGGGACCCGGTTCCGGCGTCTTTTCGAAATCACGTTTCTTCTTGTACTCACTAAGCGAGGCCATACTAATCACCTAACCTTAATGTGTTTCGTTAACGCTAAAGTAAAACTTTAGGGGGCTTGAGCAATAGCCACTTCAGTGGGGGCTTCCTGGGAGGATTCAGCGAAGAGTTCTGTTTGGATTGGATCGAGCCCTAGAGCCTGACGCACGCGCCCAAAACTGCGGCGGTGGATGGGCACCGCGCCAAGTTCTTTTAAGGCGCGGCAATGTTCAGGTGTTGGATAACCTTTGTGAGATGCAAACCCGTATCCCTGATAGAGCGCGTCCATTTCGAGCATGTGGGCATCGCGGGTAGTTTTGGCAATGATTGACGCCGCCGCAATGCTGGCCGACAGTGCGTCACCGCGAATGATGCCGCGCTGTGGTGCGGGACACTGCGGAATCTTGCGCGCATCCACCAATACGAAATCGGGCTGACAATTCAGACCGCTGACAGCTCGCTGCATAGCCAACAGGCCCGCATGGTAAATGTTTATGCGATCAATTTCCTCAACTTCCGCAAAGCCGAATGACCAGCAAACTGCATCCTGCTTAATCTGGATGGCGAGCTCATCGCGCATTTCTGGATCAAGAATCTTTTTGGAGTCGTTAAGGCCGCGAAGCTTGTAATTGGGTGGTAGTATCACCGCTCCGGCCACCACGGGCCCCGCCAGCGGCGCCATCCCCGCTTCGTCGACACCGGCCACTAACGAAAACCCTTCCGACCACAATTCAATTTCGAAACGCAGCAGCGTATGAAGTCGTTGCCCTTCCGATCGATTGCTGCGATAGCGTTCGCGGATTCGTTTGGCGAGTTGTTGCGCGCCTGCGCGGGTGTCCACTTCCAGAGCCTCAAGTAATCCTTTAGGTACACGGCGTTCGCGATCGACGAACCGTTCTTTGAGTTCTGGTATGGATTTCTTCAGCAGATCTTCGACTGAAAGCACTTTGAACTTCAACCTTTGGTTCGAGTTTGAATCCGTGCAGACGTAACGGAAGTGGTATTCTAAAACGAAAAGTTCGACTTCGCGAGATTCGCGAGAAAAATATAACGTTGGTTGAACTTAATCAGATGGCGGATTCCCCTCGACTTAGTCAAACACAGTTTCGCTTGCTGGGATTTTTCCCTTTCTTTTTCTTTCTTGCGCAAGGAATGCACTACTGGCAGATCAATCAATTGGGGCACATGCTGTGGATGTGCAACATCGGAAACTTGTTGCTGGCGACTGGTCTCTGGCTGAATGACGCGCGGATTGTTCGAGTCGCAGTCTTGTGGATGTTTCCCGGCGTGGGGGTCTGGTTCATTTACGTCGTGCCCACCTGGGGAATGCTAATCACCGGAAAGTTTACCTACACTGAGCTCTTCGGCGTGGTTTCGTCGACGCTCGCGCACCTTGGGGGCTTTTCCGTAGGTATGCTGGCGTTACAGAGAATGAGGATGGACCGGCTGAGCTGGCTCTATGCTTTTGCCTGGTATTTTGTATTGGAGCTGGTTTGCAGGTTAATCACACCGCCCGCTCTGAACGTTAACCTGGCTCACAGCATTCAACCGGGTTGGGAGCAAACCTTCAACCAATACTGGAAGTTTTGGTTGGTACTGACGCTACTTGTTGGCCTTTGCTTGTGGTTACTCGGAATGGCGTTACAAAAACTTTGGCCAGCAGCGCCACCTCAGATCCAGCCTGAAGTGCTGGTTAGTTAATGCCGCCGGTAGGAACCACCGTACTGATCAACACCCCAGAGTTTCTTCTGTAGGACAGGAGCTGACTTCTGCGCAGATGCGTCACTCGTTCCGCCGTTTGGACTGAATACGTAACTATCGCGGGTCCGGACAGCGAGATTCGGTTGGTTAACAGTGACGCGAACCTGTCGGCGTTCTCCCGCTTGTGCAGCGTTCTTGGGGTAGTAGCCCAACGTATACTGTTTCCTCAACTCGTCGGCGACCTGCGCAAAGACGGAAGCAAGATTGCCGCTGGCATCCGCCTGATAGTTGCGAGCACCGGTTCGTTGCGCCATTTCATGCAAGTAGGTGTTTGCTCGCTCGTAGTCGCGCCTGCTGGTGCCGATCCCGCCCCCGCCACGTCGACGTCCACCGCCCATAATGCCGCCAAGAATTTGCCCGAGAATATCTGAATTTGAACCGGGCCAGCCGCCCCCACCACCGCCAAAGACGCCGCCGCCCTGGTCCTGGTAAGTGTCATATTGGATAGGGTAAACCAGTGCGTCGAGCTCTTCGGCATCGCGAATGTTGCTCTCAAAGGACGAGTGCCGGCTAGTCGTGTCGACGCCGTCCGTGAACAAGACGATTGCCTTGCGCCCGGAAATATTGTTGAGCCGTTCATTTATCACCATGTCTACCGCATCGTAGAGCCGGGTGCCATTGCCGGGTTCGGTGTAGCGGATCGCATCCCGTAAGCGATAACGATCGCTGGTGAATTCCGACAAAACGCGCACGCGATCGTCAAATGACACCACCATCACTTTGTCGTCTGGGCGAAGTTGATTAACGAAAGTGATGGCCGCATCTTGAATGTCTTCCAGGCGAAATTGCGTGGACCGGCTGGTGTCGATCATCAAGACTACTGAGAAAGGTTTATCAACTGACGAAAAGAAAGCGACAGACTGCTCCACGCCATTTTCCCACAAGCGGAAATCTTCTTTTCTCAAATTCGGAATGTAGCGACCGTCGCGGTCCATCACACTTACCGGTAGCGTCACAAGGGTGGTGTTAACCTTAATGACATCGCCAGCCTCTACTTCTTCTGGTCCATCGTTGACGCGCTCCGCAGTCTGATTGTTGGTCGAGCCTGGGGTGCGATTCGCGCCGCCCAACACCGGGGCGCGCGTCGGCGTTCGTGAATTGTCGGTCGGTGCAGGAGAAGCTTCGTCATAAACGCGCCGCGGCCGCGTTTGTTGCGCCTGGGCGAAATACGCACAAACTACGATCAGAGAGAGGAACAGGATACAAAGGGTAATTCTTTTCATGGTCAAGCTCCTCGACATCGATATGGGGCGCGTCGATGATGCAGAACAGATTTATCGGTTAGTAGCTGGGGAGCAGGCCGAGGAGAGAACTAACACCCGCAAGATACTCCGCCGCAGCCTTGGTGGCAAGCGCCACCTGGGTTGGCGACCACATAAGACGAGCAAAAGGCCGGAAAGGTTGCGCTTAGACGTCGCCGTGGCCGCGGAATTATGAGATTATCCCCGCTGCCAACCCCACGCGCATGCGGATCTTCAGACGACTACATTACTGGTGGTCTTTGTTTGTTGCCGGAGCTTTACTCCTGATTTTCGGGCCGCCGGTACTCCTGGTTGCCTGGTTAACTGGCAATCATGACATCGTCTATCCCTGGGCCTTGTTTGGTGCGAGAAACTGGCTGCGACTGAGTGGTGTCAGAGTCGAAGTAACAGGGTTGGAGCAACTAGACCCACAGCAGGTTTACGTATTCGTTTCAAACCATCGTTCATATCTTGATACCGCAACGCTATTTATTCACACTGGCAGACGATTGGGCTTGCTCGCCAAAAAGGAGTTGTTGAACGTTCCAATACTCGGTTATGGGATGGGGTTCGTGAACATCATGGCCATCGATCGGTCAAACAGCGAGCGGGCGCGAGAAACGGTAGCGGCTGCCACTGGGCGCATTAAGGAAGGCCGATCGTTTGGCGTTTTCGCCGAGGGCACCAGAGCGAAGCCCGGTGAGTTTCTCCCATTCAAGAAGGGCGCGTTTTTTATGGCGGCTGAGGCTGGAGTGCCCATCGTACCGGTAGCGCTTAAGAACACTGATTATTTGATGGGCAAGGGCACCGGCGAAGCGCGCAGCGGCATTATTGAGATGAAAATCCTGACACCAGTGTCCACCTCAGGCTGTATCACAGACGACGATGTGAAGGCTCTCGTTACTCACGTTCATGAGTTAGTCGGTGCAGAGCTTGGAGTCAGCCAGAAGCAGAGGACCACAGTCATGGCTTAGTCGGCGGTTTCTCCGGCGTTTGTGGTTTGGAGGTCTCAGGCTCGATCTCCTTAATCGTCAATGTAGCGCGTGCCGGCACAAAATCGGTGTAGCGAACCTTCATGCGGATGTGAAGTGGTTCGCCGTCCTCAAAGATTAGCTCTTCATCGGCATACGAATAGGTAGGAAACCAGTAACGGCCATCAATTTGTTCACGATACGTCTCAACGACTGGGAACTTGTTTTTCTTCGTTTCGGGAACGCCTTTGCCTTTAGTCTTCACAATCAGCAAGTCCTGATCTTCAATCCAAACGCGACCTAAGAAGAACCTTTCCTTGGTCTTCTTGGCGTCCGGCATCACCTTCGGAGTCACATCAAACACGTAGAGATTGAGTTCGTCGATCCTTTCCTTGCCGACGTATTTGAAGTTGTATTGAGGGATTTTCGACGGATCCAGGGCAAAGGGTTGAATGCCGCCAAGATCATCGAGGTCTTCCTGAGTGACTGACTGAAATGAAGGCATCGGAAAGAAATTGATTTTCTCGTAACGATTGCCTTGATCGTCGAAGGTGAAAACCGAAATACGATGGTATTCACCGGTTACTTGCCCGCCCACCCCGAGGCTCTGAATGATGGCATCGCGTTTGAAAGAGTACTGATTTAACGCCAGGCGAAATCGGCTTTCCTTCGCCGTAAAGGCCTTGATGATGCGATCGACTTCGGCCGGCGGCAGCGAATCGGAGCTTAGTTTCGACTCCTGGGCGCCCACAAAGCCGGCGGAGAGTGCAACGGCGGTTAAAACAAACAGTACCGCTCTGACCGCTAAGTTTTGGCTCATTTCGTTCCTACCTTGAAGTATTCCTGCGAGATCCACCCAATAAATGACCGGGTGTCAGATGCACTGGAAAAAACGGATGTTGCCAGACCAGCCCTCCGGGCTAAGGCTTTCCCTGATCTATTCTTTTCCACGATCTTATCTATTGCAAAATTCCGTGCAGTTGATATAAAGTGCTAGTGGTAGAGATACTTAAATTTAGTTAAAAGCATAGCAGCCGCACCTTTTTCTCTGATCCAAGTACCTCTAACGAGGATCATTTAGGTCCTCACGTCGGTCCCAGCAACGTGCGAGATTCTCGTGAACCTCTGGCGCGAAGGCGCTCTTAGCAACGCAAAGCGGCCGCGTTGCTACACGAGAAAGACGTTAGATCAAGCTTTGGGAGGAGCCTGATCACCAGTCTGGAACCGATGATGTGCGCGACGGTTACCACTCCATCTGGGCGGAGTGGGTTACGCCGTCGCGCACACCCCAGCTTCTAAATCTCAAGACAGTTTTTTAGCTGATTTAGTTGGCAAACTCAACATTTACTCGTTGAGGAATTATGCCGCGCTCATAACCCTCGTTCAGCAGCAGCTGAACTGCCTCGCGGCCGCGTTCGGTGTAGTCGAGGGTGAGGTCGTTGACCCACATTGACACAAAGCGATCGGCGAGGGCCGGATCCATATCACGCGCGAACTGCATGGCGTAGGTAAGTGCGTCCTCGCGATTGGCAAGTGAGTATCGAATACTTTCGCTGAGACAATTGGAAACCTGCCGGATCACTTCCGGTCCTAGCTCTCGTCGCACCACATTGCCACCCATCGGCAAGGGCAGTCCGGTTTTCTCGTGCCACCACTCGCCGAGATCGAGGACCTTGTGTAAGCCCAGCGACTCGTAGAAGAGTTGCCCTTCGTGTATTAAAAGGCCTGCATCGACACGTTCCGATTTCACCGCATCGATAATCTTGTCAAAAGGCACAACTTCAAAGTGAAAGTCGGGAGCGAAGATCCGGAGAGCCAGAAAAGCACTGGTGAGTTTTCCCGGGACAGCAATTCTTAATTTTGATATATCTGCGGAATCCACCGGATGGCGAGCCACAACAATTGGTCCATAGTTATCGCCAATCGAAGCTCCGTGGGGTAACAACATGTACTTGTCCGCGATGTAGGCGTACGCGTGAAAGCTGATCGCGGTCACATCGTAGGTGCCGCGAAACGCTTCCTCATTTAACGTCTGGATGTCTTTGAGGACGTGAGTGAATGTAAGACTGCCAGTATCGAGCTTGTTGGTTGCCAGGCCATAAAACATGAAGGCATCGTCGGAATCGGGAGAATGCGCTACTGATATCGTTCGGGTTTCTGTAAGTGCTGACATAAAAACTTTCGCAATCTAAACAAGGGAAACATCTGGGCGTTTCAGTGGATTGTAAACAGTGTCGCGCTCAACCGCTTCAAAGCCTGCATCTTCAATGAGACTTGCGATTTCATTACGCGACATTCGGACTTCGTTGTTCGATTCTATGGAGTAACTTTCGGAAAGCTCACCACCTTCAGTAATTGTTCCATCGATATCGTTCGCACCGTAATGAAGGGCGACTTGCGCAAGTCGCTTGCCCAACATTACCCAGTACGCTTTCACGTGATCGAAGTTGTCGAGCATCAGTCGGGAGACTGCCATGGTCTTTAACGAGTCGACGCCGGAGGGGCCGGGTAAGTGAGACAATTGTGTGTTTTCCGGATAAAAGGCCAGGGGAATGAAACACTGAAAACCGTGTGACCGATCTTGTTGCTCGCGCAGACGTACGAGGTGATCAACGCGATCCTCAACTGACTCAATGTGGCCGTACAGCATAGTGGCGTTGGTTTTTAGGCCCGCCGCGTGAACCTTTCCCGCCAGTTCCAACCAACGATCGCTGTCGCATTTGTGCGCACAAATCATTGAACGCGTAGGTTCACGGAAGATTTCGGCGCCGCCACCGGGACAGGAATCAAGGCCGGCCTCAATCAACTGGTTGATCACGTCTTCATCGCTCATTTTGTAGAAGTGCGCGAAGTGATCAAATTCAACCATCGTGAATGCCTTCAGATGCAGTTGCGGGTACTCCCGCTTAAGGCCGGACAGCAGATCCGTGAAGTAACTGAACGGAAGTTTAGTGTTCAGTCCTCCCGTGATGTGCAGTTCAGTCGCTCCTTCTTTCACTGCTGCAGCGGCCACGCGCAAACTGTCTTCAAGGCTGTGCGTGTAGGCATCGGGCTGCCGTGGTGTTCGATAAAAGCCGCAAAACTTGCAATCCGCATAGCAAACGTTGGTCGGGTTAAGATGACGGTTAACGTTGTAATACGTGGTGCGACCGTGTTTGCGACGGCGAACGCTATCGGCCAACTTCCCGAGGGCGGTCAGATCATCAGTCGCAAAAAGCGCGAGCCCATCTTCATAGGAGAGTCGTTCCCCGCCTTCTACCTTCTCAGCTACGGCCATCAATATCCGGTCATTGGATAATTTCATGCAAGATTCCTTAAAAGTGCTGCGCCTCCGAATGTCACCAGGAGAATTACACTTACGAAAGCGTTGGTGGTGAAAAACGCGGCATTAAGTCTACTCAAATCGTCGGCTTTGACCAGGCGGTGCTGGTAAAAAAGCAAAACCGCAGTGGCTATCACTCCAGTTAACGCAAACAACCCTAGTTGGGTTCTCCAATAGAGTGTCACCAGAGCACCAAACGCGCCGAGGTGAAGCAGGCGCGCCACCCACAGGGCGCGCGCTATTCCCAGAAACCTGGGGATCGAATGCAGTCCGGTTTGTACGTCGAAGTCGTAGTCCTGGCACGCGTACAAAACATCGAAGCCGGCGGTCCATAACATTACAACCAGAGATAGCAACAATGGTACTGGACTATCGAGCGCTCCGCGAACTGCGATCCAGGCCCCGGTAGGTGCAATCGAGAGACACCATCCCAAAATCAAATGGGACAGCAAGGTCCAGCGTTTCGAAAACGAGTAAAGCAAAACACTGGCAAGCGCGACGGGCGCCAGGATCAAGGTCAAACGATTCAGCATCGCCGCCGCCATCAGAAAGAGCGCAGCGGAAACCAGGGTGAAGCCCCACACAAAACTTACGGAGAGCAAGTTAGCTGGCAGCGCGCGACTCGCAGTGCGCGGATTGAGTGCATCGAACTCGCGATCTGCAATGCGGTTAAATGCCATCGCAGTCGAGCGCGCCCCAACCATCGCCACAGTGATCCAGAAGACCTGTCTTATCGAAGGCAACCCTTGCGCGGCCAGGATTGCGCCCAAAAAAGCAAACGGCAGTGCAAAGAGCGTATGCTCGATCTTGATCATCTCGAGCGTGGTGCGAACGTTTCTCAACAGCGCTGTCATTTATTTCAGTCTTCGGCAGAGTTGATAAGCGCGCGGGCGTCTTCCTGCAAGCCTTTCCACTGCGTGGCCGGCGAATGAGGAATGCCAAGGTGGTCCAACACGCGAAATACGAAGTGATCGACTAGTGCTTCAACTGTTTGGGGTCGGTGATAAAAACCGGGACTCGCGGGAATAATGTGCGCGCCCGCGCGCGAAAGTCGCAGCATGTTTTCCAGATGGATCGCGTTAAATGGAGTTTCGCGCGGCACCAGCACCAGGCGACGATGTTCTTTCAGCGTCACGTCGGCTGCCCGATGAATCAGATTTGTTCCTGCGCCCGACGCGATCGCTCCTAAAGTTCCCATTGAACAAGGAACCACAACCATTCCCTCCTGCGGATGCGAGCCTGACGAGGGGCGCGCGGCGATGTTGTCGAGATGGTGTAACTGAATTAAGCGCGAGTCAGCCGGCAATCCCAACCAACGATTGATGGTATTGCGATCGGCGTTGGTTAGATCGACTCCCAACTCAACCTTGGCGACGGTGACGGCTGAATTTGAAAGGATTAGATTAATCCGCTCAACAACGCCGCTGGCGGCCATGTGCAGAAGCGTGCGTTGTGCGTAAATCGAACCTGAGGCGCCCGTGATTGCTACAGTAAATTCCATATTTCCAGCGTTGTTTGAATCTTACTTGGCAGGTGGTATGCACGCAAGTTGGGCCGCCTCGTAGCGCAAACGTGTTAGTTTGCGCTGACGTTGAATGTCTTCCAAGTTAACGCAAACTGGCAGTTCGCGTTACGAAAAAGGGCACGATTGCTCGCGCCCTTACCGTCTCTAAAATCCATCCCGCTACGGATGAACGATCCACAAATTGTAACTTCCGGAACCGCTGTAGGAGTAGATCTCAAACCGGTAATAGCCCGCCGTGCCACTGTAGGTTATGGTTTCATTCGAGCTCACACTTAACGAGCTAGCCACGGTTACCCACGTAGAGCCATTCCACTTCTGCAAGTAAAGGTCAAAGTCTGCACCGTCTGCCGGACCTACCAAACAACCTTTATGCGTACCGCTGACGCCGCTGAAGTAATACGAGCCGTTAGGATGGAAGTCGAAGTCTCCCGTGAATGACAGACTGCCAGTGTAGAGTGACCCGCCCGAGCAAGCCGCTGGTGGGTTGTCGCCGCTACCGGTCGTCAGTAATGAGTAGAGCAAACGATTTGGCGAACCAGTGCCGATACCAGTCAGATGGTTTGTCGTCGCCGTGGTGATAATTGCGTTGGCGACTGTTGCCGGGGATGCGGCGGTGTTGTTTTGCAAATATAACGCTGCAACTCCGGCGACGTGGGGCGCGGCCATTGATGTTCCGCTGATCGTATTTGTGGCTGTGTCGCTTGAGTTCCACGAGGAAGTTATCGATGAACCAGGTGCGAAGATGTCCAGGCAGGTTCCGGTGTTGGAAAAACTAGATCTCGCATCGGTGCTTGTGCTCGAACCAACCGTGAGGGCTGCTGCAACCCTTCCCGGAGATTCGGTACATGCGTCAACGCCGCTGTTGCCTCCCGCTATTGCGTAAGTCACGCCGGAGTTGATGGAGTTCACGACTGCAGTATCCAACGCAGATGAAGCGGCGCCACCGAGGCTCATATTGCCGACTGAAGGGCTGATGTGATTGGCGGTTACCCAGTCAAGACCCGCGATTACCGTTGCGTCCGTGCCATTGCCGGCGCAATCAAGCACGCGCACATTGTGAAGCAACACGCCTTTTGCAACGCCATACGTAGTGCCACCAACAGTTCCTGCCACATGCGTACCGTGTCCGTTGCAGTCGTTGCCGTTCTGACCATCGCCAATTGAATCGAAGTCCATAACTACACGGGCGCCAAACTGCGTGTGGGTACGACGAATGCCCGTGTCAAGGATGTAGACGTGGACGCCGGAGCCCGTTGGCGTATAAGTGTAGTTGCCATTAAGGGGCCGATCGCGTTGATCGATTCTATCGATGCCCCACGTTGCACCCATTTGCGTGGTCGTTGCTTTTACTGGTCCATCTTCTTCAACAAACTTGACGCGATAATCCTGGCTCAACGCTTCAGCATCAGCTTCCGACATTTCAACGGAGAAGCCATTGAGTGCGTGTTGATAGACGTGTTTGAGCCGGCCTTTGTAGGCTGAGGCCATGTCCTTCGCGAGATACGGCGCAATCGAGTAAGCGCCCTTTTCGCCGACGACCGAATCGTCGAGGACTACTATGTAACTGTTCTTAATTTTATCGGGCTTGTGAAGTAGTTTTCCTTTTTGGGCTTTGCTCCGTGTGGGAACGGAAGCGAAAAACGTTAGGGCAAGAACCAGCCCTGTGAGAATCACGAAATACTTCCTCATACTTTCTCCTTCTCAGATGCGTGTAAGGTTTCGAGGGGGTAGCGCCGCCCGCTCCGGCGAGATGTAACGGGGAGATAAAGCCGGAAAACAAATAAAAATGAATGAAGCAGCGGCTCTGCATTAAAAACCACAAATTGAGAAGCAGGTTCGCGAGTGAGCCTGTGAGTGTTTGGACCAGCGCGCAGTATATTCTCCTGCAAAGTCAACAGCAAGGTTTTTCGGGTAGTGGTACAGTTTTCAAAATGTACCACTACCGTTTTTCGGGTAGTGTCTTAATTTGCTTTCCTCTGTGTGACCTTTGTGTCTGTGTGCCTCCGTGGTGAATTTGTTCGGGCAAAACCGGACCACAGGGACACCGAGACACAGAGATAGCACAGAGTATTCGGAAATTAAGACGCTACTGTCTTTCAGGCGGCCTTTCGCACTCCTGAACGGTGTGCGTTACAGTAACCAGCACCCATGGACACCAAGAAAATCGAACAACTGCTTGAGGCTTACAAGAAAAGCGAACTCGAGTTGCCCGAAGCTGCGCGCCGCATCGGCGAGCTTCACTACGAAGACATCGACTTCGCGCGCGTGGATCATTCACGTTCGACGCGGCAAGGATTTCCCGAAGTCGTGTTTGGCGCGGGCAAGACACGCGCGCAGGTGGTGGGCATTGTTGAGCGTCTGGCCAAACATTCACCCAACCTGCTCGTGACGCACACGGATGCCGATACGTTTGGCGAAGTGAGAAACGTCGTCACGGAGGCCGAGTGGCACGAAGCTCCGAAGCTGATCAGAATTCAGAGAGACAAGACCGAACGTGGGGTCGGTGAGATCGCCGTCGTTACCGCCGGCACCAGCGATATTCCAGTTGCTGAAGAGGCTGCATTGACTGCCGAGGCGATGGGCAATCGCGTCAAGCGCGTTTGGGATGTTGGCGTCGCCGGCATTCATCGTGTGCTTGCGGAGCGTTCGTTGCTGCAAAGCGCGCGCGTCGCAATTGTGGCTGCGGGAATGGAAGGCGCGCTGCCTTCAGTTGTTGGCGGTCTAGTGCGAGTTCCTGTAATTGCGGTGCCAACGAGTATTGGCTATGGCGCTTCGTTCGGTGGCGTGGCTGCGTTGTTAGGAATGCTCAACTCCTGCGCTTCTAACGTGACTGTCGTGAATATCGACAACGGTTTTGGCGCTGGCTTTGTAGCGAGTTTGATCAATCGCAAGTGGGAAATGATGACTGACAAATGAGTGCCAGACTTATCCTGCAAAAACTTGTTGCCGTTCTCGTGGGTTTAGTGAGCGGAGCTCTTTTCGGTGCCGCACTCTTCGGAATTCCAACTTACATGGACACGAGCTCGGGTTTTCTTGGCACAGGGCGAAGTTGGACGCCGCTCGCAGTGTTGGCGGGATCGATTTGTGGAGGTATAACCGGCATCGTCATTGGTGTGATTGTTGCCATTGTCGGCGCCCGTAAGTTCTATGGTGCTTTGGCTGGATTCGTGGTGGGCCTTTGTGTGGCGGTCTACCTTCGTGCCAACGCCGGTAATGATTGGGAAATCCTTATCGTCGCGTTTGGTAGCATCCCGCTGAGTGCTATAGTTGGACTCTTGTCAGCCACTGTTTCCGGACTGCTGCGACCTAAGCGCCAATCGGTCACTGACGAATCGACCACAGAAAATATTCCCAAACCTACCGTATTTGGACTATAACTCTCACGCCATTTGATATCACACTCAGGATCCAGCCATGGCCCCAACACTTGCGAACGGAAAGATCTGCTACCTCGAACTGCCCGCTGCTGACATCGCACAATCAGCGAACTTCTATTCGTCTGTTTTTGGTTGGACGATGCGTAAACGCGGCGACGGCTCCACTGCATTTGACGACACGACCGGAGAAGTCAGCGGCGCCTTTGTTCTGGCACGGCCAACGTGGGACTTTCCGGGTTTGTTGTTTTATGTAATGGTCGACAGCGTGCTTGAAACTTGTGGGTCAGTCGAGGAGCACGGCGGGATCATTGTGCAACCGATCGGCGCAGATGCTCCCGAGATCACAGCGCGCTTTCGCGATCCCGCAGGAAACATCATTGGGCTCTATCAGCAACCTACCGAAGCGGCGTGAAGTATCTCATTCACACCGCGGCTTCATCCCGGTGTCCCGTGATTGGGAAACGAAGTGAAACCGTTAAAACGGTAATCATATAGTTGACGAATCCAGAATCGGCATCGGCAAGCGCGAGAGGATCGATTGAACATCTCGCCGAGGTGGGCCGACAAATACGGAACCGGGAGCGCAGCGACCGGGTTCGTGGAATCCAGGCCGGTTGTGTTAAATGGCACGTGATGAATATGTAATGATCTTGATTAGAACAGCTGTGTGGCATTCAACGGACCCAGTCGCTGACGCTCCCGGTTCCGTATTTGTGGTCCCTCCTCAAGCTTTTTCATCGCTGGGAACGACCAACTGATTCGTCAAGTATATGATTACCGTTTAAACGGTTTCTTAATCTGATTTCAGACGGCCTTGTTCACGGGCTAAAGCCACGGTGTGAATGAGAAGATCAAGCTTGAGTCTGAACGAAGTTAGTCTTACGGATTGATTAGGTTGTTCAGCCGTTCAGCCCAATCCTGATCGAAGTTTTGCAGGATGTTGTATTGCTCCAGAGCGCCGTCGCGATTGCCCATGGCGAGTTGTGTCTTGCCGAGATTGAAATAGGCTTTGCCGAAATCTGGTTTCAAACGTATAGCCTGCCGAAACGCCTCCACCGCTTCCTGATACTTGCCCCACTCCAGATAACTCTCGCCCAAACTATTTGAAGCATTCGCATCGCCAGGCTTTAAGGCAGTCAACTGTTTGAAGATTTCGGTCGCTTCCGAAAACTTCTTCGACTTTAAATATCGCGAGCCGAGTCGTTCATAAGCACTGGTGTAATCAGAACGCAAGCGAATGGCTTGTTTGTAAGCCTGAATCTCATCGTCGGGTTTCCCCCAATCGCGGTAGACCAGTCCGAGAGCATAGTAAGCGTCAGCCGCGTTGTAAGGATCGAGACGAATCGCCTGCCGGTAGTTCTCCGCCGCTTCCCGATATTGCTTGAGGTAATAACTGGCGAGACCGATGTTGAAATACGACTCGGCTGAAGGTCTCAAGTTGACGGCCTTGCGCGAAGCGTCAATTGCATCTGCATGACGACCAAGTTTCTCTCTGCAAAACCCTGCCTGGGCCCAGGCCTCGGCATAGTTGCTATCTGATTCAACTGCCTTTTCGAAATAAGCCAACGCATTTTCGCAGTCGTCTTTGGAAAGAAAACTCAAGCCATCGCGAAACGACTGCACTGCCTTCGCACGTTTATTCCGGCCGGTCGCAGCGGCGAGATCAGATAACGGAAGCAGTGTGCCGCCTTGTAACTGTGAAATGCGCTCAGAAGGAATTGCGAAGTTGACGCTTTGGCCGCCGGTGATTTGCAAGGTAGCAACGCCAATTACCTGGCCTTGCATGTTCACCACCGGACTCCCACTTGAGCCTGGCGATATCGGAGCTGTGATTTGAATGATGCGGCCAAACGTCGGAATATCACGCACAGCAGAAACGATGCCGTTGGTAACGCTGCCTTCAAGTCCGAAAGGATTACCGATAACGACAACGCTCTCGCCTTCCTGTGGCGAAGTTCTGTCCAGCGGCAATGCGCGGATCTGGTTCGGAGGCGCTTCGATTCGCAACAACGCGAGATCGCCTTCCGCGTCCACCGCGATCACGCCCTTCACTGGATAAACGTTGCCGTTGTAAGAATGCACTTCGGCGCGAAAAGCGTTGTCGATAACGTGACGGTTTGTAACTACGCGTTCGGAGTCGATGAAAAAACCACTGCCGCGGGAAAGTTTTTCGTTGCGAGCATCGAATGTTTCGATGGCAACGGCGGAGGGTTTAATGCGCCGCACCAGCTCGGGCAAAGGATCCTGAGGCTGCGCAGCTATTTGCCAGCAAAAGACTGAAGTAAAGATCAGACTTAGCAGTGAGGCGCTACGCAGGCACTTGAATAATAAACTTCCGAAACCTTCCATAACTCGCCAGTATCGTAGCAGGTTCAAACTCGGGATGGGGAGTGCGCCTGAAAACTTTGCGCGACCGCTTCGTAGATTTCCTTTGTCGACTTGTTTGATCCGAAAATTAGGACGCCCGTTTCCGAACTGAAATAGTGCTTCTGCGCAGCAGTGTCGAAATAGAACCACGAAACTGCGCCGTTAGGCCACGGGGCTTTTCCTAACCAGTGAAGAGTCGAGTTGCCGGGCGCGAATTGCAGGGCGACGGGTGCGCCGGGAGAGGTTGGGCCATAAAAGAGGACGCTGCCGGGAAACATTACCATAATGCCGGCGCTTTCCCAGGGGAAGATCTTGAACAACGCTTTGAAACGCACCTCGGAGGCGTAGCGAACCGGAAACCACTTGTTGTTGCTGATCGTTTGTTGATGCTGGCTCAGAATTGCGGTGCGAGTGCGATCGCGTTTTATCTTTTGATAAATGACATAGATGATAAAGGCCGCGAAGGGAACCAGGAATACCGCGAGCAGCGCAATTACAGCGACGATCGCAACTATTGCATCGAAATCGGAATTATCCATGGGGGAACGCTACCACATTGTCGATTGCCGATTGTCGATTGCAGTTTTTTCTGTCCGGTTGACGCTCCGAACCGCTGATTTCAATCGGCAATTGGCAATCAAAAATCGAGAATGTTGGCCTCAATGTCCTGAAAGAGCCAACCCTTGTACTTTTTGGACGACCTCTGCAAGTTTCACATCATGCGTTTGCTTTGACATACGCTCAAACAATTCCGCAACTCCATCGGCCACCTTCTTGCCCAGGGTAAGGCGGTAAGGAATACCGATAAGATCGGCATCTTTGAATTTCACCCCAGCCCTTTCATCGCGATCGTCGAGCAACACTTCGAGCCCGGCGCGTTGCAAATCCTTGTAGACTTTTTCTCCGGCGTCGCGCAGTCGCTCATCCTTCATGTTAGTGACCGTTACAACCACGTGGAACGGGGCGATGCTCTTGGGCCATATAATGCCGTCAGCATCGTGATTTTGTTCAATGGCCGCAGTCATGATTCGCTCAACACCGATCCCGTAACTACCCATCACGATCGGAACGGGTTTGCCTTCTTCAGTCAACACGGTTGCGCCCATCGACGCCGAATACTTGGTCCCGAGCTTGAAGATGTGTCCGATCTCCATCGCCTTGTACACTTCGAGCTTGCCTGTATCGCAACGTGGGCAATCTTCACCGGAACCAACCATTCGCAAATCCGCCCAGCGATCCGGGTTGATGTCACGCACAATATCGACCCCACGTAGGTGATGGTCATCTTTGTTCGCGCCCGTCGTCATGTTGCGCCGCTTTTCAAGCGCCTGGTCGGCAACGATCAATAATTCGAAGTTGACTTCCTTTGCCTTCGCTCGCGCATCGACGCCGCCGAGACTGCCTGCACTCGCGCCAAGCAGTTCGCGTATCTCCTCTGGATGCGCCGGGCGTACCGCTGTCGCGCCCAGCCTGTCAGCCAGCTTTGTCTCGTGCAATTGGTGATCACCACGCAACAGGGCGAGCACAGGCCGAGGTTCATTGTTAATCGTCGCGACATACACGAGCGATTTAATTTGCCGATCCGCAGCAGCGCCTCCGGGAAAGTTTTCCAGGTCTTCGATCGTGCGCACTCCGGGCGTGGGAAATTGTTCCGGAGCAGCAGGCCCTTCTGAATCATTAATCGCAGCAACACGTGAAGTTGCCTTTTCCAGGTTCGCGGCATAACCGCAATTCGCACAACTCGCGACGAAGTCTTCACCAGCGTCCGTTTTTGCCATGAACTCATTCGATTCCGATCCGCCCATCGAACCCGACGACGCTTCCACGATCGAAAACTGAATGCCACAACGACTGAAGATCCGTTTGTAAGCTTCGCGTTGATCGATAAACGACTTGTCGAGACCCGCATTGTCGACGTCGAACGTATACGCGTCCTTCATGATGAACGTCCTGAGACGCATCAAACCTGACTTTGGCCGCGCTTCATCACGAAACTTGATTTGAATTTGATACCAAACCTGCGGCAATTGTTTGTAAGAACGTAGTTCGTTGCGCGCGATTGAGGTAAATACTTCTTCGTGCGTCATCCCCAGGCACATATCTCCGGACTTCCGATCCTTGAGACGAAACATTTCGTCGCCGATGGCGTCCCAACGACCCGATTCCTTCCAAATTTCCGCCGGATGAAGCGCAGGCAAGTAAAACTCCTGTCCACCGATGCGATTCATCTCGTCACGCAGAATCTGCATGATCTTCAACGCCACCCGCTGGGCCATCGGTAGATAAGAATAGATGCCGGCGCCAAGCTGACGAATTAGACCGGCTCGTAACAAGAGTTTGTGGGAGATAACTTCGGCATCAGCAGGATCTTCGCGAAGTGTCGGGATGAAGTATTGTGACCAGCGCATTAGTGACTGTTAACTAACTTTCCTGAAGTAATTACGACGCGTCATTCTCACCCAGCAGTTCAGTTAACGCAAAGCACCCCGTACATTGCCGATTGTCCTTGACCGTTCGACCAAATTGACAATCGGGAATCGGCAATCGGCAATTGGCAATCTGTTCCGGCCGTGATGTACCATCCAAGTCTCCTAATTCACCTTTCTTAACGGAGCGGAAAATGAAAATCGCACTGGCAAGCGATCATGCCGGATTTGCCGAAAAGGAACGTCTCAAACCGTTGCTGGCTGAACTGGGTTTGGAAGTCGATGATCTTGGTACATTTTCAGAAGCATCGGTCGATTACCCTGATTACGCGCGCAAGGTTGCGGAGCAAGTGGCAGACGGAAAGGTCGACCAGGGAGTTCTGGTTTGTGGTTCCGGCACCGGCATGGCGATTACCGCCAATAAAGTTCCGGGTGTGCGCGCTGCGTTGGCGTGGTCGGAAGAAACCGCGCGTCTAGCGCGGCAACACAACAATGCGAACGTGATGGCGATTGGCGCGCGCACCACACCCACCGATCAGATTCCGAAAATTGTGCGTGCCTGGTTTGGCTCTGAATTTGAGGGTGGACGTCACGCCGAACGGGTAGCAAAGATCGAAGAGTAAAAATGATATCAAGTAACGTCGATCTGATTTGCAAGAAAGCAGACGAGTAACTTCATTCAGCAAACTGTTAGAAGGGACAGCCAATGAACGATTTGAGAAACGCGCCACTTTCGGAAGTTGATTCCGTTATTGCAGACGCAATCGACAATGAAGTTAGTCGCCAGGCGATTGGCCTTGAATTGATCGCCTCCGAAAATTTCGTGAGTGAAGCGGTGCTCGAGGCCGCAGGCTCAGTTTTCACAAACAAATACGCCGAGGGCTATCCCAAAAAACGTTACTACGGCGGCTGTGAATGGACCGACGTGGTGGAACAAACTGCAATTGATCGTGCGAAGCAACTCTTCGGCGCAGACCATGCAAACGTGCAACCGCACAGCGGCGCGCAGGCAAACATGGCCGTTTATATGGCCGCAATTCAATACGGCGATCAAATTCTTGGTATGAATCTTTCACACGGAGGCCACCTAACCCACGGCCACCCCATGAATTTTTCCGGAATCAGTTACAAGGTTGCTGACTACGGCGTCTCCCGCGAAACCGAACAAATCGATTACGACGAACTTCAGAAATTGGCTGAAGAGCATAAACCGAAGCTAATCGTGTGCGGCGCCTCTGCCTATCCACGCATTATCAACTTTCAACGCATAGGTGAAATCGCTAAGAGTGTGGGCGCGCGCATGTTCGCCGACATCGCGCATATCGCTGGTCCAGTTGCTGCTGATTTGCATCCGTCACCAGTCCCCCATGCTGATTATGTGACGACCACCACTCACAAGACGCTGCGCGGACCACGCGGCGGATTGATCCTGTGTCGCGAAGAACACGCGAAGGAAATCGATCGCAAGTTATTTCCGGGGGTGCAGGGTGGCCCGCTCGTGCACATCATCGCAGCGAAGGCAGTCGCATTTGGTGAGGCGCTGCGCGACGACTTTAAGGATTACCAACGTCAGGTTTTAGCGAATGCAAAGGCACTTGCGGGTGAGCTCGCGCAGCAAGGCCTGCGCATCGTTTCCGGCGGGACCGACAACCATCTTATGCTGATTGACGTTTGGATGGACGGCAAAGGAATCACGGGCAAGGACGCGGAAAAGGCACTTGAAGCTGCGAATATTACGGTTAACAAGAACACAATTCCGTTTGATCAAAACAAACCCTTCGTTGCCTCCGGTTTGCGAATTGGCACGCCGGCAGTGACCACACGGGGCATGAAAGAAAATGAGATGCGCGAGATTGGCCGGCTGATCGCGGAAGTAATTCATGCGCCGGGATCTGAAGACGTACAGAAGAAAGTGCGCCGGAGTGTTGCCGAGCTCAGTTCGCGTTTTCCGCTTTACCCAAAACGACTAAAACGACGGCCACGCGAAGCGTCAGCCGAGTAGCTCGTTATGCGATTCTCCCAACAAACATTACCGAGGGATGTCTATGCGATTTTTCTTAATTCTGGGAGTGTTATCAATCGTGACCATGCAAACCGCCTCATCAGCTGCCGGCCTCAATCAACCTGGTGACCCAAGTCAAAACAATGGCCAGCTCTCGTGGCTGAAAGATTCAACCGCAAAACTCGAAACCGAACTGGTTGCGAAACACGGCGAAACGCAACGCGCGCGAGCCCATCGCGGTCTTAGTCAAGTCGCGAGTTTCTGGCGTGCTGAAGATGGCGATGCAAACGCTTTCGAGACTTTTGTCCGCACAAACTTTGCGGGTGATCAGGCTGCGCTGGATGCCATGTTCAACCGGTTCGAGTACAACCTCGAACAGATTAACGGGCACATGGGCGAAATTAGTCGCGAGTTTCGCACACCCTCCGATTTGGACGTCGGGCCGATCGCGCCTTACGACGACATTTTTGGTGCTTACGATCCATCCGCTCACGTCAACGATGATTTCTTCCAGAACAAGCTCGCGTTCATAGTGCTGCTGAATTTTCCCTTGACCACTTTGGAACAACGCCTGAGCGAAGGCGAAAAATGGTCGCGACGTGAATGGGCCGAAGCTCGTTTGGCGCAACGCTTTTCAAAACGAATTCCCGCGGACGTGAACCTGGCGGTGGCTCAAGCAAGCGCAGACACGGCCCGCTACATCGCTGAGTACAACATCTGGATGCATCACCTGGTCGATGCCAGCGGCAATCGCTTGTTTGCCCCCAAGCTCCGTCTGCTTTCCCACTGGAACCTGCGCGACGAGATTAAGGCCGATTACAGCGACACGCCGAATGGGCTGGCGAAGCAACGCATGATTCAGCAGGTGATGGAACGAATCGTGACGCAAACAATTCCCGCCGTCGTCGTCGATAATCCAAACTACGATTGGAACCCTTTCACGAACGAAGTCAGACCAGCCGCCGTCAAGGACGCCGAAGGCCGCAAGGACCGCGAGCCGGCAGCAGGCCTTGAGCTCAACGCTCCGGAGCCAAACACTCGGTACGCGAAGTTGTTGTTGGCGTTTCAGGCCATGCAAAAAGTCGATCCTTATTCGCCAACAGCGCCCACGCATATCGCGCGAAGTTTTAATGAAGGTCGTGAGATTCCGGAGGCGCGGATGAAGACGATGCTGGAACAGTTGTTGTCGTCGCCGCTCGTGCCGCAAGTTGCGAAAGTGATTGAAAAACGCCTGGGTCGTCCGCTTGAGCCATTTGACATTTGGTACAACGGATTCCGTCCCCGTGGGGCTTACACCGAAGCACAACTAGATGAGATCGTTGCGAAGAAATATCCGACTGCCGAAGCCTACAAGAACGATATTCCAAATCTGCTGGTGCACCTGGGCTTCACGAAAGAGCGCGCGGATTATCTCGCGAAGAATATCGTTGTCGATCCGGCACGTGGTTCGGGTCACGCTCTTGGAGCTAGCATGCGCGCAGCACCGGCGCATTTGCGGACGCGTGTTGAAAAAGGCGGCATGAATTACAAGGGCTTCAACATCGCCGTTCACGAAATGGGCCATAATGTCGAACAAACGTTTTCGCTGAACAACATCGATCACACGTTGTTACAGGGTGTGCCGAACACCGCCTTCACCGAAGCGCTTGCGTTCGTATTCCAGGGACATGATTTGGAGTTGCTGGGTCTTGCGAAGCCGGATGCGCAGAGTCAGGCACTGAAAACGCTAAACGACTTCTGGGGAACTTACGAGATTGCGGGTGTGGCGCTTGTCGACATGTCCGTTTGGCATTGGATGTATGACCATCCGAAGGCGAGCCCGGCCGAGTTACGAGATGCGACGGTACAAATTTCAAAAGACGTTTGGAACAAGTACTATGCGCCGGTGTTTAGCAAACGCGATGTGGTTTTGCTTGGCGTGTATTCGCACATGATCGATTCGTTTTTGTATTTGCCGGACTATCCCATCGGTCACATGATCGCGTTTCAAATCGAAGAGCAGATGGAGAAGGCTGGAAACATCGGTAGTGAATTCGAGCGCATGGCGACCATCGGCAGCGTGATTCCAGATCTATGGATGAAGAAGGCGACCGGCGCTCCCGTTGGGCCGGAGGCGTTGCTGAACGCGACGAAGAAGGCCTTGAGTGAATTGAAATAACTCCTTGGAGTGCGTTGACCAGTCAACGCTTTCGTTGAGTTACATTCAACCGCAAAAGCGGCGACAGGTCGCCGCACTCCAAAAGAACTTCCATGGAAGAAATTTTTGGTCCTGACGGCTTAATCGCCAAAGCCCATCCTGAATACGAGCACCGGCCCGGCCAGATTGATATGGCGCGGGCCGTGATGCGCGCGTTCGATGATCGCAAGCACTTGATCGTGGAAGCGGGCACAGGGACTGGAAAGACACTCGCTTATCTCGTGCCCGCGGTGGCTGCCGCACTCGGTGGTCGCGGTCGCGTAATAATCTCGACTGGCACCAAGAATTTGCAGGAACAACTCATGGAGAAAGACATTCCTTTCCTGCAAAGCGTGCTCCCGAAAAGTTTCAAAGCGGCGTACATGAAAGGCCGCAACAACTATGTTTGCTTGCACCGGTTGGGACGGGCCGAGAGTTCACCAGTGCTCGAAGGCCTGGACGAAGTCGATTACTTCGAAGAAGTGGCGCACTGGGCGAAAGAATCAACGACCGGGGACCGCGCCGAGTTATCAAACCTGCCTGAGTCGCTGTCGTTCTGGCGACATATCGATGCGCGACCTGAAACGTGCCTCGGTCAAAAGTGTCTGGACTACGATCCGTGTTTCATTACCCGTATGCGTCAACGAGCATTAGACGCCGACATCGTGGTGGTGAACCATCACTTGTTCTTCGCCGACCTTGCCTTGCGCAACAACATGTACGGCAGCGTCTTGCCCGATTATTCGGCGGTGATTCTTGATGAAGCCCATTTGATTGAGGACGTAGCTTCCGAATATTTCGGTTCTCAGGTTTCAAACTATCAAATTGACGATCTAATCCGTGATGTCAGCGCGCTCCAGATTGAAGAAGCCGAAACTGACCGCGAAGTGACGAAAACTTCTGCACGCGTGATGCGCTTCGCCGACAATTTTTGGATGGGTTTTCGCGAGGGTCGTGGGGAAGAGGGACGCTTTCCGATCACCCCCGGAACCTTCGCCGTCCGAAACCGAGAAGGACAATTTCAATCAACGCCGCTTGGCGATCTTTATGTGGCGCTGGACGGCTCGCTGGCGCGTCTGGAAACTACGCTTGATGCAATCAAGGAGAAGCCACCTGAGATTGAGAATCTGGTGCGCCGCATTCGCCAGATTAAGTTTGATTTGCAGTTCATTGTCGCCGGGCAAGACAAGAAGTTTGTTTACTGGACTGAACGCCGCGGCCGGGGAATGTTTCTGCGTGCCTCACCGATAGACGTCGCCGGCATTCTCGACGACAAACTGTTCGCGAAGGTTGATACGGTGGTATTGACATCGGCCACACTTTCGAGTGCAGGTAACTTCGCATTCATACGCGAACGTTTAGGACTGGATTCCGCTGAAGAGTTGGTCGCCGAATCCATCTTTGACTATCAGAACCAAACGTGCCTCTATTTGCCGGCGAAAATGCCTGACCCGCGCTCACGCGAGTGGTCAGAAGCGGCTGCGGCCGAGGTCATCAGAATTGTTAATGCGACCGAAGGCCGGGCATTTGTGCTGTCTACGAGCCTCGCCGGAATGCAGGCACTTTACGATCAAGTGATGCCCGAACTCGATTACCCGTGCTTCCTTCAGGGTAGTGCTTCAAAAGGGCGATTGCTGGATCGCTTTCGGCGCACACCGAACTCTGTTTTGTTTGCGACGTCGAGTTTTTGGCAGGGCGTGGACGTACGTGGCGAACAGTTGTCGTGTGTGATCATCGACAAGCTGCCATTTGCGGTGCCCACCGATCCGATTGTGGCGGCGCGCCAACGCTACATCGAAGACATTGGAGGTTCGAGTTTTCATGAGTACAGCGTGCCGCAGGCGATTATTAGTTTGAAACAGGGATTGGGACGACTGATTCGCAGCACCACGGATCGCGGCGTGCTTGCCGTGTTGGATCCGCGACTGCGAACCAAGGCGTATGGACGTGTATTTCTGGAGAGTCTGCCGCGTTGTCAAATCACCAGTGATTTGCGAGAGGTTTCACGGGTGTTTGAATCGCGGAGTGCGGTAGCAGGATAATTTTTAGATCAAGGGCAGGGTTATGGACGAAGACAACACAATTTATAGAGTCGTCATGAACCACGAAGAGCAGTATTCCATTTGGCCTGAGCATAAAGAGAATGCTCCGGGATGGAGAGATGTCGGCAAAACCGGGACCAGGGCAGAGTGTCTTGCATACATCAAGGAAGTGTGGACTGATATGCGTCCCAAGAGCTTACGCGACAGAATGGAAGCGATGAGCAAATCGGAAGAGGGAAAATAGAAACGTGGCCGGACAATTTGAAGTAATGATCGAACGCAATTTTTCCAGCGCGCACCAACTGCGTGGTTACAAGGGGAAGTGTGAAAACCTCCACGGGCACAACTACCGCATTGAGATTTATGCGCGCGGCAGGGAACTCGACAACATTGGTTTGCTGGTTGATTTCGTTGAATTGAAGGCCGCGGCTGATGAAGTGGTCCAATATCTCGACCACCGCAATATCAACGAGCTTGAGCCATTCACGGAACTGCAACCGTCGGCAGAAAACCTGGCGAAGTATGTCCTGGAAAGAGTCGGTTCGAAAGTGACCGATGAGCGAGTGCAGATTTACAAAGTCAGGTGTTTTGAAACCCCCACCAGCGTTGCTACCTACCAGATTGATTAATTGAAAGCGCGCGTGGGTCGCGTCCTAATTTGCAATTCTCTCTGTGAACTCTGTGTCTCTGTGACCTCTGTGTTTCCAATCCACCTCTGTGAAGAAAACACAGAGGACTCGGAGACACGAGAGTTCACAGAGATCAAAACTGAATAGGACAGTACCCGTAAGTGCCTGCACGTGGGGGCGGATCAGAAATTAATTAATAATTTCCCCTTTGACATTCGCTAATCTTTCTCGCCATTTTTGCAATTCCTGAGGTGTTTGTCTCACCCAATCAGTGACTTCGCCAACGATCTTCAATGGTGCCTGGCTTCGATACGAGCGTGTCGGGTTACCAGGAAATTTTTTGTCGGTAACGTTCGGGTCATTTTCAAAGGGGCCGGTTGTTTCAACGATATAAACACGTTCGCGTCCATCACCTTTAGCCAATGCCGCAGCAAGGCCCGCCCCATTTGCGAGGGCGGTGAAGTAAATGTGATTCATTATGAGATCGCTTTGGTAGTTAGAACTGCCCCCTGGCGTCAACAAATCGCCAACCTGCAAGTCTGCTTTCGTTCCATGATAGAACGGGCCCTTGTCAGCTGGTTTCTCAGCGAACGAGCTTGCTAATTGCTGATTTCTTTTCGCGTTGTCATCGTCGCCAAGCTCCTCGTAGCATTTAGCGATGTTGAGGTACAGGGAAGGGAAGGCGCTCTTAACGCCGTCGTCGTCTATTTCTAATGCAAACCCCAAAGCTGTTTCGAGCCATTTTAATTTGTCTCGAACCTCATGTTGATATCGGGCCACAAAATGAGCGGCAATAAATTTTTCAAAGTCGTTTGAGGATTCGTTCCAGGCTTGAAGAAATAGTCTACTTGCTTCTTCAGGCTCGCCTTTCTCTGCCAGGTTCATACCTTGAACGCAGAGTTGAATGACTTTGTTACTCGGGTTGAATTCCATTTCTTCCTGGCGTCGCCTACGTCCTCGCTTGGGGTGGAATGATCTGCGCTAACGTTGCCAAGCTACTTGTATCGCGGACGGTTGGATGTACGTAGTTGTAAACAATTTGTCTAATTCCTTACCTTTTACTCTGTTCCGGTCTCAAATTACCTTCCAGTAACAAACTTGAAGCTCGAGGATCAGTTAGTGAAGCTCGAGGATCAGATAGTGAAGCTCGAGGATCAGTTAGTGAAGCTCAAGGATCAGTTAGTGAAGCTCAAGGATCAGTTAGTGACGCTCGAGGATCAGTTAGTGACGCTCGAGGATCAGTTAGTGAAGCTCGAGGATCAGTTAGTGACGCTCGAGGATCAGTTAGTGACGCTCGAGGATCAG
>JADMIO010904390.1_pt1 | contig 32263 bp, 23 predicted proteins | sample 8958161 | NCBI WGS metagenome assembly JADMIO01 (sample SAMN16585339, study PRJNA669376) | soil metagenome | isolation source: Crop rotation soil | place: USA: Cullars Rotation, Alabama | collected 2011
GCCGCGACTTCAAGTCACGTGAATTCCAAGCTTCGGATCCCACTGTGCTGGAAAGATCGAGCGCGTCGCGTGAATATTGTTCCAGTGCGTTTCGCCGAAGGCCTCGATCGTGTCGCCGAGTTCCCAGTGATAAGAGTGCGGCACGATCACCAGGCCGAGGTCCTTGATGCGCTTCAAGATTGCGTCACTCGTCACGGCGCAATGTTCCAGCCGATGCCGCGTGCCATCGCGCGGCGCGACCTTAAACGCGTTCTCGAAGGCATCCAGCACCATCGCGATCTCCCGGTCGCCATTCGTGTGGATGCACACCTGCAATCCCGCCTGGTGCACGCGCAGGATCAATTCATTGAGCGCCTCCTGCGATCGCGCGGGCTTCAATCCATAATAGTCCGGCCTGTCCGCATAAGGGAACGAGATCCAGCAGGTATGCGCCGACACTGAGCCGCCATGGAAGAGCTTGATGCCACCATAGCGCACGTTCTCATCACCGAGTCGTCCTTCCTTGATGCGCTTGATGCCTTCATCGATCGAGCTTTGCCCGAGCATGATGTTCAGCCGCAGCGGTGTCTCCTCCGAGCGCGCCCGTTCCAGCAGCCGCGCAAGGCCCGGTGTCGCCCCCGCCACTCCCACGCTCGTGACGCCGCGCGATAAATAACGGCGGAATCCCTCGCGATACGCCTCCAGCTGCAACTCCGCCGGCGGATCGGGCCGGTCGGTAATGGCCGCGCGCACGATGCCCTGCGCGCCCTCCTGCAGCAGTCCGTTGGGTTCGCCATTCGCATCGCGTCCGAACTTCCCGCCCGCCGGGTCCTTCGTCGCCGCCGTCACCTTTGCCCGCTGCAACGCCAGCGAATTGCACGCGGACTCATGCCCGCTCGCGTGTCCGATGATGATGGGATGCTTCGTGCTCGCCCTGTCCAGGTCCTCGCGCGTAGGCTCGCGGCCCAGCTTGAGATTCTGATAACGCGAGCCGAGGACCCACTCGCCCTCCGGCGTCTGCTCCGCCTTCCGCTTCAGCGCGGCGATCATTCCCTCCATGTCCTTCACCGCATCCGGCCGGCAATCCACCTGCGCCCACTTCGACTCCTGTGGATACACCGGCCCCGGATGACAATGCGCGTCAATGAAGCCGGGCACGATGGTCTTGCCCTTCAAGTCGATCACCTTCGTCTGCGGTCCTGCCAGCGCTGCCACTTCCTTGTTAGAGCCCGCCGCGATGAACCTGCCCTCGCGAATGGCGAACGCCTCCGCGCGAGGACTGCCGTCTTCGACCGTAATGACGTTCGCGCCGGTGATGATGGTGTCGGGCGGCGTTTGGGCCTGCGCTGCAACGCGGGCGGCAGAAATCAGAAGTACCGTTGCAAGAAATGCGGAGCGCATCCAGGAGAAGAAACAGGGACGGCGAGACATGAAAGCCCTAACGCAGTTCGACGGCGCGGTTACACTTCAATGTTCACCAGCATTTCGTTTGCACGGCTTTCCTCTCGATCAAGGAGGGGCGGCATCTTGCCGCCCTCGTCACCTCAATACACTAAGCCCGTGCCGTCGTCCCGCGGATCTTCGGCAGCAAGATGCCGCCGCTCGTTGATCGGCCGCCCCCGGACGTTGCACACAAGAGGTGGAAGGCCGCTTCACTCCACCTTCCCCTTCCCTGCGTTCCTACGGAGGCGCGGCATCCTGTCCGCGCGTGGGAAGAAACTCCGAGAGACTGAGTTCTATCATGGAAGAAGCTCCCTCAAGGAACTGGTCAAGGTGTTCGCGGAGGCGCCACTGACGCGTGGCGACAGTGGGGCCAGGCCCCCTTTCAGTGACTCTGAAAGTTTTCCGAGCCACCTCGATGTTGAAATCCTCGCTGTAAATTGAATAAGACAACATTCCGGTGCCCTGATTGAACAGGCGCTTTCTATCCCAGGTTTGAAGTGAATCACAAAGCATCGAGAGGAACGAGAATGCCTGTGAATATCTGTTCGAGGTGCGGAAACCTCGATATGCCTCCTTCAACGACTTGGGATACAAATTGTGCGCCAGGATGGTGTAGCCCACCTCGGCGCAATCAGCTTGATTTCCGCTTTCATGACCCTGAAGCCAGCGCGTCGACACCCCCCGCAAGCGCAGGAGGCTGAACATGCTCTGACCTTTCTTCGCCTCACCATCAAGCGCCGAGCACATCGAGTGCGTCGCAATATATAGCAGGCCGCTCGCCAGTCCGTGATCTGAAGCACAAGCGTGCCGTGCGCCGGCTGCCCCTGACGGCTTGGCAAAAGGAAGTGTATATTCGCTGAGTTCTCGAATTCCTCCGAGGCCGCGGTCCTTCAAGAGACGATCAATTTTATCAGCAAGTTGATGGTCCTGGAGGGTGTCCCACGAAGGTGCTGAAAAGATTTCCTCGGGAAGTCCCGCGGGAGCAAAGATACCCGTTGACCGCAGCGCCTCCTGATACTCCTTCTTCTTTTTCTCATATTCTTCCATGAGCCGCAACTGGTCGGGAGTTTTTCGTTTTGCCTTCGTCCGCGCCGGGTGTTCAGCTTCATCGGACTTCAGCCACGATAGGAGTTCTTCAGCCTTCTCCTTTTGGTGCTTTATCCAGGGCGTATCGACTTGAAGGAACTCATGCACCCGATCCTTGAGAATATTGTAATGGGCGTAAAGGGCGCGCTTGACTCCGATGCGGTTGCGCAGCTTCGCAGAAAGCTCAGCCTCCAGGGATGCTGCGATGCTGCCGGTGTCCTCCAAGGGGCACAATACCTTTTCCAAATAAGGCAGTATTTCCACCGTGGTGAGGCTTTCATTTTTGACCCTGAGCGCCAAGGCACTTGCCGCCAGCTGCTTTCTAATGGTCTCGATGACATATTCTTGGAAAACACCGTCGAGATCATTCAATCCTTGATTAATAATGTAGTCATCCCGCATCAAGGCAGAGCGGGATACAGTGTCGACTGCATCAAAGTCGAGCATTTCCATCAGGTGTTTGTAAATGGCAAAGCCAAAGTCGGCAAACCGCTCGTCGTGTTCGTGCGCTCCCATGCCGGCGATTTCGTCAAAAAACTGCGTGCAAAATGCGTCAAACTCCAGGGTCTGCTGGCCCTTCCGAAAGAGCATTCCTGCAAAAGTGTGAAAGTGGCTGTCCAGGTCAATGATGTAGTAAGTCCAATGGTGATCCTTGGCCAGGGCGCCTGGAAGTGTGCCGGTTGCTGCGTGCCTGGCGAAGAAGGCAACACCATTGCCGGATTCTGTATCCGGGCTTGCGTGTTCCAGAGCGGATTGAACGTCAGCATGAGAAGCGCCGGCGAACTCACCCGTCGTATTATGGGCGAGCAGACCTACGATGTTCTCAGCCGGGACAAATAACCGGACGAACTTGAGAAGGTCAGGGTCGCGTGGCAGTGACAACTGTTCCGCCTCGAGGAGAAGGGAATCGCGAGTGCGCTGCGGTTCCGGGATGACGAATAAATCCTCTGGGAAACTTGGATTCGCTACTTTTAGGAAGTCGGCGGCCCTCTTGGGAAGATCCTCCTCCAAAGTCTGCGTCTCCTTATACTTTCGAAGCCATTGGAACGCCAGTAGCTGTGACAACGTGTAGAGCGCGCAATCTTTTGCCATATAGCGCGCCAAGTCGCCGAAGGGCAGGAGGAATTGCTCCCCTTTGCCCTTGAGGGCGTCGCCTGCCTCCCAAGGATAGCCAAGGTCGTGAAACAAGACGAAGGAGCGCCAGGCTCCTATAAAGTCGAAAATTGCCCTTCTGTCTCTATCGGCTGGCTTTTCGGGGGAATGCGGATCGTCAAGGGGGTGCAGGAGTCGAAACTGGCGACAAATCTTCGTTTGAAGGTCCTTGTGATACCAGAAGACATAAAGACCCAGGAGATAGAGGTGAACCAAGTGGGCGAAGTGATCACGCCCCTGGAAGACATGCGGCCCGCTGGAGGTGTCGCCAGCAAGAGTGCACTCTGTTTTCAGCAAATTGAAGAGAAGCTTGTTGGGCGGGAAGACGTGAGACGCATAGGCGAGCCGGAGCAGCACCGTTCGGGCTGCATCGAGCTGGGTCTCGGTGCGACGTGCGTCAAGGAACTTTAAAAAGAACTCCCGCCCCGGAAACATCTCCAATTCAAGTTCCGCAAAGAGCTCTTCCCGGAGCACGGGACGAGGATGCTCAAAGAGGCAGGCGCGAAGGGTCTGCGTGATGCATTGCGTCATAGTTCGGCCCCCCAAAGGAAAGCGCGGCCAAGCGACCAAGGCATGGTCTACAAATCCTTCGTTTCGGCGTCCAGTTCCGGCCAACCTTTCCACGTGCGCTTCATGAGGAGGCGATAGAGATTCGTGCCGCGCTCGGGACGCTTCTCATTCTTGATGAATTTACGCAGTCTGACGTTCATGTGGTAGCGCAAGACCCCCAAGCGACGCGCAGCCGACTTGAAGCGGAGATGTTCGCCCTCAGTAAAACTCGCTGCCGCTCGAAGGCGGTCGAGAGTGGGTCGCATATGCGGATCGGAAAGTGATGCGATGTTCCAGCTATCAAAGCCTTCGTGGAACGCCTGCACAATCACGTGGTTGTCAGCACGTGTGATGGGATGCGGTTGGGACCACCGGGGCCGTGGAATGAGAAACTTGGCAGCTCCACCGTAGAATGACCGCAATATAGATGGGTTCATTTGAGAAAGTTGGGCATCGAGCGCCTGCCAACTGCTGGCTACCTTTCCTCGCGTATTCCTGGTGCCAGGCAATTTTTTAGAGTATCGTTTTTTCTTTGCCATAACGAAAGCATTTGATTTTTGGCAAATTACAATTGAATCGAGCAACTCTGTCAAGGCTTGCACTGAATTCTTTCGTGCGAACTTGGGCCCGGTCGGTGTCAAAATCTTGCCCTGGATATTGGTCTGGGGGCAACTAAGGCCTCGAAGCACGTGGTGTCATCACAGGCAATATCACTGGGCGATAGAAAAGCCCGGCAAGTGATTGTGGCCGCGTCCTCAATAAGGCCGTACAGGGGACACTCTTGCCCGCGTGGGGCTGGTGAAAATGATGGTGGACAGGATTGTCCGCCTTACTCCCCCTTAACCTTCTTCCCCTTCCCACTATTCGACTTCCTTGACCCGCGCTGGTCCATCGGCAGCATCGCGCCGCCTCGCGCATTCATCTCCTTGTCGCACAGGGCGCGCATCGTCTTGAGGTCGTCCGCGTGCGCGGAATCCGGCGCGAGGTTCTTCAATTCATCCGGATCGGTCTTGAGATCGTAGAGGAACTCGTAGGCCGGCTGCTGGTCGAAATAGCAGGCGTACACCCACTGCTGGCCGCGGACGCCTTCCCACGTGAGCGTGGGCGCGAGGTCGAGGTGCTCGCAGAAGAAATGCGTGCGCCACGCGTCGGTGAGGGGCTTGTGCTCTACCAACGGCGCGAGACTGCGTCCTTCATATGCCGCAGGCTTCGGCACGCCGGCCCACTCGAGAAAGGTCGGCGCGAAGTCCACATTCAGCGCCATGTCATCCAGCACGCGGCCACGCTCCGCTTTCGGCAGGCGCGGATCATAGATCACCAGGGGCACGCGCAGCGACTCCTCGAAGTGCGACCACTTTCCCTGGAAGCCGCGGTCGCCCAGATAGTAGCCGTTGTCTCCGGAGTAGACGACGATGGTGTTCTCGTCGAGTCCCGCCTCCTTCAGCGCGGCGAGCACGCGGGCCACTCCCTTGTCGATGCCGCTGATCATGCGGAAGTAGGCGCGCAGGTTCACCTGGTATTTCTCCGGCGTGTCATAACCCCAGAAGAAGCGCTGGCGGTTGATGGAGTCCTTCAGGAACTGCGGATGCGCCTCGTAGATCGCGGGATCGCCGAGGCGCGGAGGATAGATCTCCTTGTCCTCGTACATGCCGTCGGTGGATTGCGGCCACGGATAGAGGCCGATGCCGGGGCGGTGGTCGTTGTCCTCGGCGTGGGAGGCATTGAACCAGAGGTGCAAACAGAACGGCCTGTCCTTGGGTTGTGATTTAATAAACTCGATGCCCCTGTCGCACACGATGTCCGTCTCATGGCGCTTCGAGCCGTCCGGCATGGTCTTGAAATAGGGACTGCGCGTGATGGCCTCGAACTCATCGTATTGTTCCTCGGGTTTGAATCCGGGAGGTGGGATCATGTGCCATTTGCCGAAGTGACCGGTGCGATAGCCGGCCTTGCGAAGTTCCACGGGGAACATGGTGGCAAGCGCTTCGGGCTTCACCGTGGGCACCGAATTTCGGATGACATGCGAGCGCGCCCACTGCCCGGTGAGCACGATCGCGCGGCTCACCCAGCACACGGGCGTGGTGGTGAACGCATTGCGAAAGCGCACGCCCTCCGCCGCGAGATGGTCGATCGTCGGAGTCTGCACAATGGGATGTCCCGCGCAGCTCAGCGTGTCGAATCGCTGGTCGTCTGCAAAGAGGAAAAGGATGTTCGGGCGCCTGGTGTTGGGCGCTGCCAAGCAGGGCCCGCAACATGTTGCAAGAAAGCCGAGGACGCAGCAGAATTTAATGACGGTCATAGCTGATTAACGCATGCGTCATGCGTGTCTTGCCCGCGGCTCGCTTCGAACACATTCTTGGTACTGAGGCCGATCGCAGTGTTCACTCCAACGGCAAATAGAGCCCGGGAAACCAGCTCTCAAGCGTCTGCGACGAGAAATTTAATGCCAACGGCCCTTTCGCGCTCGACGAATGCATCAAACCTTCGTTGAGGGCTTCTTGAATGACCCCACGGCTCGTGCTGGCCGCCACCCCGGTGATCTCATGTACACGTCCACGCGGAATCTCTCCTTCCACCAATGCAGCACGCAGCAACCGAGCTAGGCGTTCGCGGACTTTACCCGCCAGGTGGAGGCGCTCGTATTGCAAGGATCGGTCGATCCTCTCGCTGAGTTGATCCAGCCGCAGCAGCCCGGCCATGAAGTCGATCTGGTCGACGATCACACGCATGAAGAACAAGCAGAAATCGGCCAGGGCCTCATCCGAGAGATTCCCCCGTCCATCGGTATCGTGCCGGCGCGTCTTGTCTGCGGCTGCCAGTCGCTCATAATAAAGCGGTTTTTGCCGTGCAAGTCCCCGTGACAGCGTCCACAGTCCTAGGCCATTGACGTCGCAGCGAAAAAGGCAGGCATGCGACTGCAGCCTCGCCACGCGGCCATTTCCATCGCCGAATGGGTGGATCCACGCCAGGCGATGATGCGCGGCAGCCAGAGCGACCAAACGGTTCGTCGCGTAGATGCGATCCGAAGCATAAACCTCTTCGAACCGCTCCATGAATCGCGGCACGGCATCCGCTGCGGGGGGCTGGTGGGCGTGAACATCCACCTCGAATTCACGAAACTTACCGGGAGCAATTTTGTAACGGCGGCCCTTGTGCGTCTCACTGTAGTGCAGGTGCTCGGGCAGGCGCCCATAAAACTCCTTGTGAAGCCACTGGATGAACCTGCTCGTGTGGACTCCGGGAGTTGCACCTTGTGCGAGCCGTTGCAACATCAATTCTTCCACCTCGAAATGCGCGCGCGAGAGGTGCTGATTGTCACGCTCGGAAGAGTTCTTCGAATACTCCTTCCGCAACGCCCTTTCAATGTCGCGCGGTAGAGTTTTGTGCCCTTCAATCAGGTTCGAGTAGTAGCTGTTCATCTCGCGGACAAGCCGCGCGATCGCATGCTGATTTACTTCCGATGGCACGCTTCCTACCAATTTCCCGCCTTTTGCAAGAATCTCGACAGTGGTATCTGCTAGCTCTCCCCGGTGAGTGTTCGGCAGAAGGGGCTCCATCGCGGTGACGCTTCGGTACAGCTCTACGTCAGAGTTCTGGCGATGTTTTCGGCGATCTTCTTGCATTTTAATTGGCTTATTTTGAGGTAATTATGTATTTTTTTATTAGTGCTTTACCTCAAAAAATGGCGATCTTATTGGCGATCTAGGGAATATTGTAGTTTTGTACCAGCTAGAGGGCTCGGGGCAACTGCCCCGAGCCCTCTAGCTGGTCAGCATGCTTCGCTTGTCGGCGACAAGCGAAGCATGCTGACCATAGGACGTCTTGTCAAGCAAAACCTTGAGCCAACGGACCAACATAAAAGGCAGGCTAAAGTAAGAAACGCGCTGCGGGAATTTTCGATTACGTACTACCCAACTTCGCATCAGTGAGTTAAGAACTCAAGCAAAGGCTTTGTTGTGCATTATCTCGCTCCAGGCATTCTCCTTGCCTGCAAAGGGCGACATTCAGGCCACTGCGGGCCCATTTTTGGGGGTCCTCGGTTTCACGAGCAGCAGGACCACGCCGCAGGCCAGCAATACAGCTGCGGCGATTTGATACAGGATGCCCAGGTTGAAATGCGAGTCACGCAGGGCGCCCCCTGCATAGACCGTGACGCCGCCAGCCAGCATGTTAAACATGTTCAGCACGCCATAGCCGGTGGCGCGGTAGCGGGGATCGGACACCTGGCAGAGAATGGGCATGAGGTTCGCGTCGGAGAAGGAGCGCGTCAGCCCGTAGAGAGAGAGTCCCGCGAGGGCGAGCGCAAGGATTTCCGCGTGCGCAATCAACAGCGTGGCCGGAGCGGCGATGAACAAGCCGGTGGCCGCGACAAGGATGCGGCCACGCGGATGCGTGCGACTCCAGCGATCCGCCAGCACACCGCCCACGATCTTGCCGCACAAGGAGCCTGCATAAAGATAACCCTGCGCGGCGAAGCCGGCGGCGCTCTGGGTCATCTTGAATGTTTCCTTGAGATAGACGGCCATCCATCCGCCGAACGCCCAGCCGACGACGCCGAGCAGGCTCCAGAAGACCAGCAGTCCGAGATACGCGCGGCTGCGGAAGAGGTCCGCGATGGCTGGGATGAACTCGGGCTTGCGCGATTCTTCCGGAGTGGCGGCGGCGGTGCCGGAAAATTCATCGCGCGGCGGATCGCGAAGCACGCCCACGAGCACGAACGTGTAGGCGATGCCGAAGACGCCGAACACATCGAAGGCGAAGCTCCATCCGCGATGCTCGGCCATCCACCCCCCCACCCCGGCGATGAGCGACCCGATGCTGATGCCGGTCATGTGAATGCCGGTGGCGAGGGAGCGGGTGGGACCGCGATGATAGTCCGCGATCAAGGCGAGCGCCGCGGGGATGTAGGCAGCCTCGCTGACACCCATCATGCCGCGCACGAAGATGAGCTGGTTGTAGCTCTTTACATGGCCCGTGAGCCAGGTGAACAGCGACCAGACGAGAAGGCTGGCGATGATGAGGCGGCTGCGATTGAACCGGTCCGCGATGAACCCGCCGACGGGACTGAGCACGGCGTACACCCAAAGGAAAATGGTGGTCACCCAACCATACTGCGACTCCGTCATCGGAATGGCCGAGGTCAGCGTGTCGTGCATGGTGGTGATCATCATGCGGTCCAGGTAATTCAGGGCCGCAACGACCCAGAGGACTCCGACGATGAGCCAGGCGCGGGGAAGTGTGGAGACGGGGGGCATCGGTCAAGGGTCGACGGGGGAAGGCGGAAGGGGGAAGGCGGAAGGCGGAAGGCGATGGATAGATGGATAGATGGATAGATGGATAGATGGATTGGTGGATAGATGGATGCTCGGTTCTCGGTGCGGGGGACGGGCGAGATTACCAAATGCAAAAGACAAAGTGCAAGATGAGGATGCTGGATACAGGAAAGGACCAAACTCGCATTGGCCTCCTTCTTGTCTTAAAGCCTCCTTCCTCGAGGCGATGGTCCTTCAGCGACCGCGATTGGCAGCACTACACCTGACTTGGTGGCTGAAGCGCCTGGTCAGGCGGTTGTCCCTCCTTTGATGTGGGTTCCAGCAGGTCCCACAGGTTGCCGTAGAGGTCCTGGAACACCGCCACGGTGCCATAGGTTTCGGTCTTCGGCTCGCGGACGAAGTTCACTCCTCTCGCCCGGTACGTTTCGTAATCGCGCCAGAAGTCATCCGTGTAGAGAAAGAGAAAGACACGTCCGCCCGTCTGGGCACCCACACGAGAGCGTTGTTCATCATTTGACGCTCTCGCAAGCAGCAAACGCGATTCGCTGGCGCCGGGCGGCGCCACCACGACCCAACGTTTCGCCTGACTTGGGACAACCGAATCTTCGACAAGCGTGAATCCGAGAACGCCTACGAAGAAAGCGATGGCCTCATCGTAATCGCGAACGACGAGGGATACGAGTCCGAGAGACTGTTTCATGGGAGCACTGTTCACTTCTCACTTCTCACTTCTCACTTCTCACTTCTCACTTCTCACTAATCACTAAAACTCCCCCACTGCCGCCCTCGCAGCTCTCATCCCGTGGAACACGCAGCGATAGTCGCTGATGACGTTGAAGAAGCGATAGCCCATGGTGTGATACGTCTTCACCTGCTCGGGGGCACAGGGGATCGCGGCGACTTTGTGGTGGCGCTTGCAGGTATCGGCGACGTTTTGGAGGATGGCGCGCACTTCGGGATCGTCGGTGGCGCCGAAGCGATCGAGCGACAGGGTGAGATCGGCGGGGCCGACGAAGAGGATGTCCACGCCGGGCATGGCGGCGATGGCATCGAGGTGCGGGAGGACCTCGGGTTCCTCGATCTGGACGGCGAGGAAGTTTCCAGCGTTCGCCTGCGCGAGATAGTCCTTCGGGGGAATGCGGCCGAAGCCGGCCTCGGCGTGGATGCCATCGTAACCGCGCGCGCCCGCGGGACGGAACTTCATGGCCTGGACGACTTCGCGGACTTCATCGGGATGCCGCACGCGCGGGAGCATGATGCCGCGGGCTCCGGCCTCGATGAGGTGGAGGACATCCGTGTAGTTCGAGGGTTTTACGCGGATGAGGGCATCGGCGCCGCCGAGGCGGCAGGCCTGGATGAGGGAATAGACCGCGGAGGGGTCCATGCGCTTGTGCTCCAGGCAGATCCAGACGGCATCGAATCCGGACGAGGCGATGAGTTCGACCAGCTCAGGATCGTGGTAGGAAGCCTTGGCGGTGAGGACGGGCGCGCCCCGTCGGATTTTCTGCAGGACGGTGGAGGGAGGCATGGGGGAGAGGCGGCGGAATGATGGAGTGATGGATGATGTATGACGCGCGGAAGATTGTCACGCGGGGATGTGGCGGCGTGGAAGACCACATGATCGTCCCGCAGAGCGGGACTTCACTCCAACGCCTGGATGCGGCCCCTCAGACGCGGATGGGCAGCACAAAGAATGGCATGCCCCGCTTGAAGAATTCGCGCTGCATCAGGAAGACGGTGAAGTTGTGCAACAGGCGGGTGAGGTAGGTCTCATTGCGAAAAACGAGCTGGCCGCCGAAGAAGGTGGCTTCGGGATATCTCGCGACGATTTCGGATCCCAACTCCCGGGCGGTGGAGACCACCTCGGTGCCAATGGCGGAGGCGGTTTCGGCATAAGAACCGTGCGCGCGCATGTAGTCGACATAGCGCGAGGTCTCGCTCTCGATGCTCCTCTTCATGTTCTCGATCTCCTCCGATCCCTTGAAATTGCCGGTGTCCACCACGCCGATCTCCGCGAAGATGAAATTCTTGAACACGCCGGGGAACATGCGTTGCACATTGAGCAGCGTGTGAATGCCGAGTCCGTTGTAGCCGTTCACGAACAGGACCGCCGTCCTGGCATTCGGATCACACGCCTGCGGCGCCGTGGCGCGCGGTGACTTGACGACGTCCAGCAGTTCGTCGAGGCGCTTGAGCTCCGCGCGCGCAGCGGCGTAGTGGGACTTGATGAGAAATGCGAGGCCGATCAGCGCGCCGGTGACCACGAGGGTGATCCAGCCGCCTTCCGTGAATTTCTCAGCCACGAGCGTCACGAGAATAAAGGCGGTGAGGCAGAACCCCACGGCATTGATGGTGAGTTTGCCGCGCCACCCTCGTTCGGTGGCACGGTCCTTCCACCAGTGGCGCACCATGCCAAGCTGGCTGAGGGAGAACGTGATGAAAACATTGATCGAGTAGAGCACCACAAGGTAGGTCACCGATCCGCGCGTGAGCGCGATCAGGACAAAGGCCGCCCCTCCCATGAGCATGACGCCGTTGTGCGCGACGAAGCGGTCGCTCAACGTCGCGAACCGCGTGGGAAACCAGCGATCCAGCGCCATGTTGGCCAGCACGCGCGGGCCATCCACGAAGCCGGTTTGCGCCGCGATGAACAGCAAAGCTGCCGCCGAAAGCATGGCGACGAAAACGAAGGTGTGGCTCGCCGCCTGAGGCCAGCCAGCGGTGACCTGGGCAAACAGCACCGCATTGAGTGTCTTCCCTTCCTCCAGCCGGGTGTGAAAGAGCAGGTAGCCAATGAGCAGGCCGCCAACCATGAAGGCGAGGGAGGCGCCCATGTAGATCATGGTGCGCCTGCCGGTGGCGACGCGCGGTTCGCGCAGCACGGGCAGGCCGTTGCTGACCGCCTCGATCCCTGTGTAAGTTCCTGCACCGACGCTGTAGGCCCGCAACAGGAGGGCACACACCCCGAGGAATCCAAGCTGCGCGTGGGCAGCGCCCATGCCGTCTCCCGTCTCCCTCACCACCTGCGTCACATCGCCCAGGTGCGTCCCGATGCCATAGAGAATCCCGAACGCGTGCGTGGCCAGGAACACGAAGAAGATGGGAGTCCACACCAGGACCGATTCCTTGACACCGCGCAGATTCAACAGCGTGAGCAACACGGTGGCTGCAAGTGCGCTGGGCAGTTTCCATGCCAGCCACGCAGGCGGAAGCACCGAGAAAAGCTGGTCCGCGCCGCTTGCGATGGAAATGCCGATGGTGAGCACGTAGTCGACGAGCAGGGCACACCCAGAGCACGCGCCAACCTTCGGCGAGAGGAGCTTGCTGGCCACGAGGTAGCCGCCGCCGCCGCCTGGAAACGCCGCGATGATCTGGGAGTAGCTCGCGCTGATGATGGCGATGGTCACCACGCACATCAGGGCGATGATGGGCGCAAGCGCGTGATACTGCCCCAGGGCCTTGAAGCATTCCTCCGGGCCATAGCATGAGGAGGAAAGTCCATCGGACCCCAACCCCACCCATGCGAGCAACGCCATCAGGGAGAGTTTATGAAAGATGTGCTTGTCCGAGATGTCGCGGGCCTTGCCGATGAAAATATTCCTGAGCCAGTGTCTTTTCGTTGGAGCGTTTTGCATGGTCGATTCACCGAAGCGAAGCGCGCCGGGGTATCGGCGGCTTCTTGTTCAAGGGAATCAGCACCGGGAAGCGCCGGATTGCCCTTCCAGTCTCGCCTGCGAAGTTAGCTGACGGACTAGGCCCCGGAAGTGGCCCCTGCGAGCGGTTACCCGCCCCGTTCGCCCCGTCCCTGAGTTTCCCCAGGGAGTTCGGTTCCCCCGCTCGCGCCGCCCGGAAGTGGGGACGCGATTCGGCTGCAATGGACGAACCAAGAAAAGCATCGCCGAGTCCAGCGTCAACGCGTGGGCGGCTGTCTTAGCGAAATCTTAGCGCCACTCGGAGGCACATTCATTATCCAAGAACCGGGTGGTGGTCGAACATCTGGGCATGAAAGCGAATGACGCGGTTCAACCGTGGCAAGTCGAAGAGAGAGTTCCGCGACCGGTCAGGCCATGGCACGCCAGGAAGATACTCGTCCCCGTGGATTTTTCCCAAGAGTCCCTCGGAGCCCTGCGCCACGCACGGTCCCTGGCCGTGAGAGAAGGCGCGCACCTGGCACTGCTCACCGTCATTGAAGAGCCTGTATCGTTTCGCGATCTCCATTCGCCGTGCCGCCAACGGCGCCGCATTGAGTCGGTGGCGGCACGCATGAAGGAGCTGGCCGGGAGCAAGCTGGCCCCGGAACTGCACACCGACCTCATCATCGGCGAAGGCAACGCAGCATCGCAGATCGAAGCCACGGCTGTCGCAATAGGAGCGGACTTGATTGTCATGGGCTGCCGGCGGCATCGCGGATGGTGGCGGTGGTTTCGGGCGAATGTGATCCGGCGCGTGATGAATTGCGCGCCATGTCCGGTGATGGTGATCCATCCGGCGCCCCCGCGTTCTGCCCCGAAGCATCCGGACAACCTGATCGAGCGCATCACGGGCCAGGCTCATCCAGCAAACGGTAACCGATGCCCGGCTCCGTCCGCAGGCGCTTCGCATCGAATCCCGCATCCGACAGTTTCCGACGCACATGCGTAAGGTGGACGCGAAGATACTGCGACTGCTGCTCGGCGTTCGGTCCCCAGACTTCCCGCAGGAGCTGGCGCTGGGTCACGACCTTTCCGACATTCAGCGCGAGAATCCGCAGCAATGAGTACTCGATGGGAGTGAGATGCGCTTCCCTGCCAGACACCGTCACGGTTCGGGCCACAAAGTCGATTCGCAACCCACAGGAAAGAAACTCCGCGCTTTCATTCCCCCGATCGGCACGGCGCTGGATGGCGCGCAGGCGTGCCAGCAGCTCGGCGGTATCAAACGGCTTCGTCACGTAGTCGTCCGCGCCGGCATCGAGCGCGGCGATCTTGTCCTCGGCTCCCTCGCGCACGCTCGCGACCAGCACGGGGACTTCGCTCCACTCGCGAATGCGGCGCAACGCCTCGGCGCCATCCATGTCCGGCAAACCCAGATCAAGGATGAGAACATCCGGCCTGCGCAACGCCGCCTCGCTGATGCCGTCTTTCCCCTGCCCAGCTTCCGCCACCTGATAGCCCGCGCTTTCGAGGGCAGCCCGCAGCAGTCGCCGGATTTGCACTTCGTCATCTACGATGAGCGCGATGGGTGGCGTGTTCTTCATGATGCAGGGCCAAGAGTTTGCACGGGCAGTGTGAGCCGGAATTCAGCGCCACCGTCGGGACGCCGGCTTGCGGTCGCATCGCCTCCATGCGCCCGCGCGAAACCTCGGGCAATGGCGAGGCCAAGGCCCGATCCGCCTGTGGGAGCGCGTTCGCCGCGGGAAAACTTCTGAAACAACCTGCTCACGTCCCCCTGCGGCAGGCCAGGACCGCGATCGAGAACCGCGAGTGTCAGTTGGCCGCCGCTGACATCCGCGCGCAAGATGACCTCGGTGCCGGAGGGCGTGTGCATGGCAGCATTCAGCAGCAGATTGGCCAGCGCCTGCTCGATCAGCGCCTGGTCGATCTTCACGATCGGCAAGTCCTCGGGCACTCGACGTTGCAGTTCGTGACCGGCCAGGGCATGCCCGGTCAGGTCAATGGCGGCGTCGCAGAGTTCTCCGATGTCGCACCATTCCAGGAAAGGCTTGATCGCACCCGATTCGAGCCGCGTCATATTGAGCAGGTTGTCCACGGTTCGACGAAGGCGGCGCAGTGCGTCGTGCAATTCAGGCACATAGCGGTCATGCTGCGAGGGATCGCGCTGCAGTCCATCCGTGGCGGCTTGCATGGCCGCAAGCGGTGTCTTCAGTTCGTGCGAAACGGAATCCAGCAAGGTTCGCCGCAGCCGCTCCGAGGCTTGCAGGACTTCCGCGGTTTGCAGCTCCTTTTCCCGCAGGCGCAGGCGCGTGGTAAAATGTCCCAGCGCGAGCGCCACGATGAATAACGTCGCAAACATCATGGCATCGGTGGGGTCTTGCATGTGGAACCCGTACCTCGGCGGAATGAAGAAAAAGTCCCAAAGCAGCGCACCGACCGCAGCCATGGCGAGCACAGGCCAGCGAGTGAGCCGGAAGGCCGCGCCAACCACGGCGAGCAAATAGAGCAGGGCAGCCGAACGATAACCGGCCCATGGTTCCAGAAGCCACCCGGCTGCCGTCGTCAACGTGATGAAACATCCCGCCTGGATCCATTCCAGAGGATCTCGGGCCCTGGGACTGGTGTCCGGTGGGCCGGAGCTCGCGGCGGTGGTTCTGATGTCCCTCATGCTTTTTGGAGACAGGGGTTCTTTCGTTCGGGAGGAACGCAGATGAAAGGAGAATTCCAATCGGAAAGGTGGCCAGCAGGCCAGGCGCGGGCCGCGCCAAATTCAGGACGCATCTGGCATGAAGCGCGCTTGGGCCGCGACCGGGACGGTCACGGTCCCAGTGTACGACCGGGACGCTCGTTCTCCGCGCTGTTCTGTCAGGCGAATGCCTGCACTCCAACGGATTCATCACTCCATCACTCCATCACTCCACCAATCCATCACTCCATCACTCCACCAATCCATCTTCGTGGTGCTCACGCCTTTTCCTTCGCGCGGTGGGCGAGGCTGACGATGACGGCGAGGAGTTCCATGGGTTCGGCGGGTTTGGAGAGATGCATCTGGAAGCCTTCCGAGAGGGAGCGGATGCGGTCTTCCTTTCGGGTGTAGGCGCTGAGGGCGAGCGCGGGGACGCGGCCACCTTCGGCGGGAGACAGGGCGCGGACGGCACGGATCAAGGAATAGCCGTCTTCACCGGGCATGCCGACATCGCTGATGAGAACATCCGGCGCGGTGGCGTGGAAGAGCTTGATCGCCTCCTTGGCGGAGCCGGCGGTGCGGACCTTCGCACCGGAGCGGGTGAGGATCTTGTCGATGAGCGCGCGGGCATCCTCCTCGTCATCCACAGCCAGGATGGAAACGCCGGTGAGATCCGCGGTGGGAATGCGCATCGGCTCGATGGGTGGAGGCTCGGGAGGCCGGCGATGTTCCTCTTTTCCGTCCAACTGGAGGAGCGCGACAGGAAGGGCGACGACGAAGGTGGAACCCTTGCCGGGGCCGGCGCTCTTCACCTTCACGGTGCCGCCATGCAGTTCGGTGAGATGTTTCACGATGGCCAATCCGAGCCCGAGCCCGCCGTGGCGGCGGGTCGTGGAGGCATCCGCCTGCCGGAAGCGATCGAAAACGTAAGGCAGGAATTCCGGGGCGATGCCCGCGCCGGTGTCGGAGATGTTCACCTCGAGGTGGGAGTTCACCCGCTCGAGGGTGACGTGCACGCGGCCGTCACGCGGCGTGAACTTGATGGCGTTGCTCAGTAAATTCCAGAAGACCTGCTGCAGGCGGTTGGGGTCGCCCACGATGGGCTGTGCGTGCGAATCCAGCACGCTGTTCACGCGGATGCCCCGGGCTTCCGCGGCAGGGCGCACGGTCTCGATGGCGGTCTCGATCACCGCGTCCAGGTGGACCTTCTGCACATCGAGCCGCACCTTGCCGGCGAGGATGCGGCTCATGTCCAGCAGGTCCTCGATGATGCGCGTCTGCGCATGGGCGTTGCGCGCGATGACATCGAGCCCCTGCTGCCATTCCTTCTCGTCCTGCGGGCCGATGCGCAGCACCTCGGTCCAGCCGACGACGGACTGGAGGGGCGTGCGCAACTCATGGGAGAGCGTGGCGAGGAACTCATCCTTGATGCGGCTCTGCCGCTCGACTTCGGCTTTGGCGGCAAGGAGGGCCTCGGAGGCCTTCTTCTGCTCGGTGATGTCGCGGGAGGTGGCCGTGAGCCTGTCCACCTTGTCGTTTCCATCATAGACCGGCGTGACGATGACATCCCACCATTTGGCAACGCCACGGCTCGTGGGACAGAAGCCACTGAAGCGGCTGGTGATGCCGCTGGCGGCGTCGCGCACGGACTGGCTGACGAGGGCATGCGACTCCTGCGGCCAGAGTTCGAACCATTTCCTGCCCTTGATGGCGTCAAAGGAATCGAAGCCGTTCGCCAGGAGCCCCGGGGGATTCATGTATACGATCGCGCCATCGAGATCCATGACGAGAACGCAGTCGCCGGTGTTGTGCAGCACATTGCGGCTGAGAGCTTCACTGTCGCGCAACGCCGCCTGGGTGACGCGCTGCTGTTCGAGTTCCTTTTGCAGCTCGTTGTAGAGGCGGACGTTGTCGATGGCGACGCCGGCCTGCGCGGCGAGCGCGGTGAGGATGGCCTCCGATTCCTCCGTGAAAATTCCCGGCTCGGGATGGCCGAAAAAGATGCCGCCAATCACCCTGCCCGAGCGCGACACCACCGGCATGGCCATGTAGCTGCGCACGGGCAGGTGCCCCGGCGGCATGCCATGGTGCGGCTTCATCTTTCCGTAGCGCGGGTCTTTCGTCACGTCGGCGAGGCGCACGATACCCTTCCCTGAAAAAGTGTGCTCGAAGACGGGCGTGTTCCGCGGCATGCCGAGCTTCTCGAACGCTTCCCGGGGAGCTCCGGACAGCGTGTAGAGCATGTAGGACCCTCCGTCGGCGTCATCGGCATTGTAGAAGAACGCGGCGAACTTCGCCCCGCTCAACTCGCGGCCGGCATCGGTGATGTGCTGCACGAGCTTTTCAAGGTCGCGCTCGGAGCCGAGAGTGACGCCGATGGCATTGATGATCTCGAGGTCTCCGCGGTGCTTCCGCACCGCGATCTCCGCGCGGCGGCGCTCGGTGATCTCGCGCGCGATCTTCGAGGCGCCGACGACCTCGCCTGCGTTGTTCTTCACCGGCGAGATGGTGAGTGACACCTCCACGTACGTGCCATCCTTGCGCTGGCGCACGGTATCGAAATGGTCCACCCGCTCACCTTTGCGCAGCCGCGACAGGATCTCGGTTTCCTCACTCTGCCTGTCCTTCGGGATGAGCATGAGCACCGACTGCCCCACGGCCTCCTCCGCGGTGAAGCCGAAGATGCGCTCGGCGCTCTTGTTCCAGCTGGTGATGATGCCGTCAAGATTCTTGCTGACGATGGCGTCGTCCGATGAATCGATGATGGCCGCGAGGAGCTGCTCCGGGGTCATGAATCCCGGGCCGGACGACGGGGTGTCCGGTGCTGGCTTGGATGGGATCTTTGGGAGGGGGCTGGCCATGAACCGATAGTATCGTAACGCGATGTTTAATGTGCAACCTTGGAATCGCATCGTGGATTCATTGCCCCGGGAAAGAGGCCGGCTGCGCGGGGCGGGCTGCGCTTATGAAACACGGCATGAGCGGGCCGCGCGCACTCCCTTGGGTCAGATGCCATGAGGATAGGTGTCTGGAAGTTCGCCCGCGGTCCACGCGGGGGTGCACTCGAGGGGTTCCAACGCGGTGGTGCGGTCCACATGGAGCATGACATCGAACTGGCGGGCAATGTCCGCCGTGAAGTAGTGACTGGCGCGTTCGGTTTCGGGACGATAGATGACGCCGATGGCGCGCTGGAGCCGGGGCTCGTCGAGGATGGTGGCGGCCTCACCGCGGCGGCGCAGTGAAATCCAGAAACGCGGGAGGCCAACCGCGTGGAAGAGGTCCTCATAGCTGCCGGCGAGCGCAGGCCGGACGCGCTTCCGCTCCGCGGGTGCTCCCCAGTCGGAGGCGGCGGTGACCTCGCCGGACCAGGTGCTGAACCCCAGCGAGAAGACACTGCCAAAGCGCTCGCGGGCGAGCTGCCCCAAGTTCAGGTCGCCGTGCCTGCCCATCTCCGTGGCGCGGGCGTCGCCGAGGTGGGAGTTGTGGGCCCAGACGACGACCTTGGCGGGGCCGTTAGGCTCGAAGTGCTTCACGAGCGCGGCGAGCGTGTCCGCCATGTGCGTGTCCCGTAGATTCCACGAATCGCTCCGTCCGCGGAACATGGCCCTGTAGTACGCCTCCGCCCCGGCCACGACCCGAGCGTTCTGCTCGGCGTAGAAGAGTTCGTCGGCGGCGCCGGGTCCGCCGCGTCGCAGCAGGTTGCCATAGCGGCGCCGCAGGTCGACGAGTTGCGCGACCACCTCGTCCTCGCAGGGTTCCTTGCGCCCGCGCGTGGTGAGGTAGCCGTACTGCTGCGGGTCATCGCCGAAACACTCGAAGCACGCGTAGCGCCGCCGCGCGCGGTCCGCGGCGTCGGGGTCGGCTTTCTCCAGGTAGCTGACGACCGCGTCGATGGACGCATGCAGGCTGTAGAGGTCCATGCCGAAGACGCCGACCGGGCGGTCGTTCGCGGAGACGAGCTCATTGCGCGCGCGGAGCCAGCCCAGGAATTCCACCATGACGGTATTCCGCCACATCCAGGCGGGAAACCGGGTGAAGCCGCCGAGCGCCGTTGTGGCATTGCGATCCTTCGATGGGCCGGTGATGTAGCGATGCGCCCGCAGCGTGTCCGGCCAGTCGGCCTCCAGGGCAATGATGCGAAAGCCCTTTTCCTGGATGAGACGCTTCGTCAGCTCCGCGCGGAGGGCATAGAATTCTTCCGTGCCATGCGAGGCTTCCCCGATGAGCACGAACTGCGCATCCCCGGCGAGGGACACGAGCGGGGCCAGATCGTCAAGATCATGGGCCACGGCGCGAATGACACCTGCCTCGTGCCGGGTGGTGGACTCGCGGGGAATAACGGATGCGATCATGAGGAGCAACGGCAGCAGGGGGGCCGCAGAAGGGTCTCCCCGAGGGGATCGCAATTGCTCACGTCCATGGATGGAGGGAATTGCGATGCGATTCCCCCGCGACCGGCTCAGGGGGTGCCTGAGGGGGCGAGAGAGAATTTCATCAGGTGATCACTGGTGCGCGCGGGCGCATGCGCCGCGACCGGGACGATCGGTAGTGCAGCGTGATCTTTCCCCTACTCTGTCGCGACCTTGTAGATTCTCATGAGATCCTGTTCGGCGCCGGGTGTGGCGCGGACGACGGCGTGGGAGTCGAGCAGTTCATCCCACACGGCAAGAAGCGAACCGTCACGGAGGCTTAGTTCGGGGATGCGATTCACGATCTCTTCGGCGGCCTGCTCGCGGGTGAATCCGTTGCTGCCAAGAGGCTGAAGAACCTTGAGCGCGGCATGGGCGACGTCTGAGAGCACGGGGAGCATGGGGACGGAATGATAGAGTGATGGATGCGAAATGCAGAATGCAGAGCGAGCGGAGCTTCCCGGTGGCATCGTTTGGCGAGGCGGTATTGGACGCCTGCGATCAGTGATCAGTCATTGGTCATTGGTCATTGCTCAGTCGTCACTCCATCACTCCATCAATCCATCAATCCATCAATCCATCCCGCTACGCCTTCGCCTTTGTCTCCCCGAATTCCTCATCCTTCTGTTTCTCGTGCTTTTCGGCGACGCCTTCGCGGAGGAAGGGCTTGAGCCAGATGGTCTCCACGGCGCCGTAGGAAGCGACGATGGGCAGGGAGGCAAGCGCGCCGGCGATCCCGGCCACCATGCTGCCCGCGAGCAGGCCGAGCAGGACGGTGAGCATGGAGACGCGCATGCTTTTGCCGTAAACCCTTGGGATGATGAAATAGGCCTCGAGGAAGTGGAAGAGCGTGAAGAGACCGATCACGAGCAGCGCGGTGTGCGGGGACACACTCAAGGCCAAAAGCAGCGCCGGAATGGTGGAGGCAATGACACCGAGCACGGGAATCACGTCCAGCAGCCCTGCCACGAGCGCCAGCAACAACGCCGCAGGCACATGCAGGACGCTGAGCACGACAAAGGAATAGATGGCGACGAGCGTCGAGGTGGTGACCTGGCCCGTGACGTAGCCGAAGATCACCTGCGACACTTCCTGCGAGGTCTGGCGCAACTTGCGGCGATTGTACGGGGAGAAGAAGGCGAGCAGCCAGTCATACACCTTCTCTCCGTCCACCAGGAGATAGAGCGCGATCACGATCAAAATGAAAACCTCCGTGATGCCGCCCAGCACGATGGTGCCCGCCGACAGGAAGCGTTCGGCCGCGGCGCCGGCCTTGGACCAGTCCCTGCCCTTCAGCATGTCGTCCACCCAGGCGCGTATCTTCTCACCTCCGGGGAATTCCTTGAGCGTGGAGTCGAGCAGGCTCGCGAAGTCGCGACTGAGCGCGGCCATCTGCTGAATGAGCATGGGCACCACAAGGACGAGGGCGAGAGCCACCACAAGGACGAGGCCGCCGATGACGATCGTGAGCGCCATGCGATGCTTCACGCCCCTCGCTTCAAGCCAGGTGACGAGGGCATTGAGCGCGACGGCGAGGAACATCGCCAGAAACACCATCAGCAACAGCGGGCCCAAGGTGTAGATCAAGGCGACGATCAACGCGAACAGCCCCACCTTGATGAAGGTGATCGCGGGAATGTGGAGATTCATCCGCATGGGAACGGCCTCCACTTCCGGCGGTGTGTCCAGTGCGTCCTGCAACCGAGACGTCTTTTCTCCTGCTGGAGCGGGCGCCAAATCTGGGGCGGGCGGGACTGCGGGCGCGATCGGCTTCTGCGGTGGTGATTGGACGGGCATGAAGAGGCGCTCCGGTTTGTCTGATGTCTCCCCGATGATTCGCGGCAAGGAACTTCCGCGCGTGCATGGGAATGGGTGTGGGAGCGGAGGAAGGCAGAGTAAGGGGTGTCGCAGATGTGCGCCGGGCGGCAAGAATGCCGCCGCTCCTTGATCGCGCGAGTTTCGCAGTTCAAGGCCAAGGCAAACACCGTTGACGGCGATACCTCTCGATCAAGGAGGGGCGACATCTTGTCGCCCACGCATGTCGATCCCGCAGCGGCAGCGGCAAGAATGCCGCCGCTCCTTGATCGCGCGACTTTGGATGCGTCATCCTTTTTTGCTCCATGGCACGGCCAATCCGAGGCGGCGATTCGATTCACTCATGGCCATCCGTCGGCCTGCTCGCACGTGCCCTTGCGCTTGCGGCGTGTGACTGACAGACTTTCCGCATGACCTTCCAAATCGCTCTCCTGCTTGGCATCCTCGCCGTCGCGATTGTGTTCTTCGTTTGGGAGATCGTGTCCGCGGAGGTGGTGGCGCTGGGGATACTTCTGGCGCTGGCCATCGGCGGGCTGATACCGACGGAGGAAGCGTTCGCGGGATTCGGCAGCGACACGGTGCTGATGATCCTGGGCCTGCTGATCCTGACGGCGGCGCTGGAGCGCACGGGACTGGTGGACGTCGCGGGCCGCGCGGTGCTCACGCGCGCGGGGAGCGATCCCGACCGCCTCTTCCTGCTGGTCGTGGTGTCGTCGTGCGTGCTGGGCGCCTTCATCAGCAACACCGCGACCACGGCGTTCTTCCTGCCGGTGGCACTGGGCATCTCGCGGAAGTCGAACCTGAGCCCCGCCACGCTGCTGATGCCGCTGGCCTTCTCCTCGATTCTCTCCAGCTCCGTGACGCTGGTGTCCACCTCCACCAACGTGGTGGTGAGCGGCCTGCTGACGCATTATCACATGGAGCCGATGGGCATGTTCGAGCTGGCGCCGGTGGGCGTGCCGATCTCGCTGGTGGGGCTGATCTACGTGTACTACTCGCGGAAGTGGATTCCGGATCGCGTGAAGTCCATGAACTTCACGGAGGAGTTCGGGCTGAAGGACTACCTTTCCGAGGTGGTGATCCTGCCCGGCTCCGCCCTGGCCGAGAAGAGCCTCGTGGAATCGCGCATCGAAGAGGTGATGGGGTTGCAGGTGCTGCGCGTCATCCGGCCGGCCAATGGCGGCGCGGCGACGCGCTCGCTCGTGCCGCGAGGCCACACGGTGCTCCACGAGGGCGACCTGCTCATCGTCGAGGGGAGCCAGGAGGACATCCTCAAGGTGAAGGACGCTGCGGGCGTGGAGATCAAGGCGGACATCCAGCTCACCGACCCGAGCCTGGCGGATGAGGACATCGCTCTGGTGGAGGCGCTGGTGATGCCGCGCTCGCGCCTGGTCGGACAGACCCTGAAGCTGCAGCGGTTCCGCGAACGCTACGGCCCCCAGGTTCTAGGCATTAACCGCCATGGCGTGATTTCCGTGAAGAAGCTCAGCCAGACGGTCATCGCCGTGGGGGACACCCTTCTCCTGCAGGGGCGTCCGGAGGACATCGCGCGGCTGCATGAGTCGGGGGTGTTGCGCGTCACCAGTGCCATGGAGGCGCTGGCGGAGAAGCGGCCGAGGCAGCGGCATGCGGCGCTGGCCGTCACCATCTTCGTGGGGGTGCTCGCGCTGGCCACGATCAAGGTGATGTCGCTGCCGCTGGCCGTGATGCTGGGCGCGTTTCTTGTGTTTGTGACCGGATGCATTCGTCCGCAGGAGGCGTACGCGATGATCGAGTGGAAGGCGGTGATCCTCATCGGCAGCATCCTCTCGCTCGGCTCGGCGATGGATCACACCGGCGCGGCGCAATACATCGCGGGAGCCATCGTGTCGGCGGCGGGCGGCGGAGGCGCGAGCCCTTACTGGCTGCTGACGGCATTTTTCGTCCTGAGTGTGCTGCTGACGCAGCCGATGTCCAACCAGGCTGCCGCCGTGGTGGTCATGCCGGTGGCGGTGCACACGGCGATGCAGGCGGGGCTGAATCCACGCACGTTCGCGATGATGGTGGCCGTGGCGTCGAGTTGCTCCTACCTGACGCCGCTGGAGCCTGCGTGTCTCATGGTGCATGGGCCGGGGCAGTATCGCTTCATGGACTTTTTCAAGATGGGCTTCCCGCTGACGGTGCTGATTTACATCATCGCGATCCTGATGGTGCCGTGGGTGTGGCCGTTGAGGGGTTGAGAAGTGAGAAGTGAGAAGTGAGAGGGGCAAGAGCAAGAGGGAGTCGGGGACGCGCCTGATTGAGGCGTCATGAGCAATCCAAAACGTCCAGCGCGCGGCGCGAGCACGATGAGCGTGCATGAAACTTCAAACCCTGAATGACGCCCTTCTGCATGAGCTGAGGGACCTCTATAGCGCCGAAAAGCAGCTGACCAAGGCCCTGCCCAAAATGGCGAAGGGCGCGACCAATCCCGACCTTGCGGAAGGATTCAAGCGGCACCTCGAGCAGACGAAGGAGCACGTGAGGCGTCTCGAGGATGTCTTCGAACTGTTGGAAGCCGGGAGCCACGGCGAGAAATGCAAAGGGATGGCGGGCCTCATAACCGAGGGCGGAAAACTCCTGAAGGAAGAAGGCGAGCCCGCAACCATCGATGCGCTGCTCGTCACCGCCGCGCAGCGGGTGGAGCACTACGAGATCGCCGCGTACGGGAGCGCGATCGCATTCGCGGAACTGTTGGGGCTCGACACGGTGGCGAAGCTGCTGAAGCAGACGCTGCTGGAGGAGGAGGCCACCGACAAGCTGCTCACGGAGCTCGCGGAAAGCACGATCAACATTGAGTCGAAGAACGTGGACGCGGGTGGAGAGGATACGGCGGGAAAAATGTCGAAGGAAGAGGAACTGGCGGAGGCGGCGTAGGTGTGCGGATCTGCGAGCGTACGGAGGCTCGACGCGCATTCCCATCTCGATCAAGGAGGGGCGGCATCTTGCCGCCCACGTATGCCGAATCTGCAGCGACGGCGGCAAGATGCCGCCGCTCCTTGATCGATCGACTTTGAGCGTCGTACATGGTGGCGGGAGAGGAAGGACGAAAAGGCACGCCTGAAAAAAACGATAGCCGTCCCTGCGGTTTTTTGGCACACTCCCCCATCGTGTCCTCAAAGCGCTGCCTCCCCCTTGGGGCGTTTCGTGGATCACGACCTCAATTCCACCATGAAAACATTGCTTATTCTCGTGACAGGAGCCACGGCACTCTGTCTGTCCGCCTGTGATACCATCGGTGCGCGTTCAAGGAGCAACAACACCGGCCCCGGCACCATCGGGGGACCCAGCTATCAGTGGTACACGCCGAGTCCAGGCACGGGCCACCCGCCGAAAACACCGAAGGCGCCGAAGGGCAGCTAGCTCAGGATCGAGGTCGCCCCGGACGAGTGCCCACGCGAGACACGAAGGGCACGAGCGTCTCTTTGACGAACCCGGCTCTGGAGAGCCAGGCTGCCCAGGTTGCCGGCTCCGCCGGGTTTGTTTTGCGTGATTCGCGTGTTTCGCAGGCGCCCAGAGGGCGCTATGGGATCGGATGATGGCGCCGCGGAATCTTTTCAGGGACCCTCCTTCACGGGGTGAATGTGGCAGTGAGGTGTGCGAGACGCTGCTCGAGACGGAGGGCGTAAAGATCGAGCGGATCGTGTCGCATTCCGCGGCGAGTCCGGAGGGCTTCTGGTATGACCAGGCGCAGGACGAATGGGTGCTGGTGGTGAAGGGCGAGGCGACGCTGGTGATTTTTCCGGAGGAGCGGGTTTCGCTCAAGACGGGCGATCATGTCCTGCTGCCTGCGCATTGCCGGCATCGCGTGGAGTGGACGTCAGGGGAGACGATCTGGGTGGCAGTGCATTTCTAGGGCGATGATTTGGCCCACGAAATGCGCGAAAGGCAGGCGCCTAATCCGCTTTCGGGACGGGAGGCGTCCTTTCGGGCACTTCGATCTTGCCGGCCAGTTCGGGAAAGGCGGTCTCGAACTTCGCGCGGTTGTTGAGGTCCACGAAGGTCCACGTTTTGCCCTCGTCCTCCGAAATGGCAAGGATGTGCGATGCCTGCTCGAACCGGCCCTCGGCGGACTTTATTAAAATGCGCTGGGGCACCAGGGCGACGAGCCACTCGCCGATCTTCTGGGACTTTTCAGGCTCACCGAGAGCAACGTCTTCGATGCTGACGCCCTTGGCGCGCATCCCCTCGGCGCCACGCTTCAGAAGTTCGATCATCGCGTCCTTGCCCCCCATGAGGTCGAGCACATGCTTGTGCGCGTAAACGGCGACGGTTTCGTAATCGCCGGAGAGCAGGGCCTTGATGCATTTGCCGGCCTGTTCCTTGATCGTGGCCGACACGTCCTGGGAACGCACGCAGGCCGGCGCGGAGGCGATGAGGAGGGCAAGAAGGAGGGCGAGATGTTTCATGGACTTGGGGCGCGGAGACGGTGAAGGGACGATCATTCACAGAATCGCGGGTTTGTCAGCATGGAATAACCGAAGGGGAAGCTATGGGCAGGCACACGCCAGGGTTCCTGTGTCACGATGCGACACGCATGCTAACGTTGCAGTGCGTGGGCTGAAACCCACGGCTACCGTCCTTGGCCACTACGTGGCCGATGGTGGCCACCCCTCCCCTACCCTCCGTGTTCCTTCACCCACTGTGCGGCCTGGTTGTAGAGCTCGGCGGAGTTGCGGATGCCGAGTTTTTCGCGAATGCGGAAGCGGTAGCTGTTGATGGTCGCATCGCCGAGGCCGATCTCCTCGGCGATCTCGCGGCTGTTGCGGCCGCAGCCGAGGAGGCGGAAGACTTCGAGTTCGCGATCGGTCAAGGCGGCCACACCCGTGGCCTTGGCCTCGCCGCCCTTGGACATGCGGCGCAGGACACGATTGGTCATCTGCGGACTGAGATACACATCACCGCCGAGCACGGTCTGGATGGCATGCTTCACCTGGGCGGAGGCCTGGTTCTTGGTGATGTAACCCTTGGCGCCGGCGCGGAGCGCGCGTTCGGCATAGAGCAGCTCGTCGTGCATGGAGAGCACGAGCACGGGGACTTCGATCCCCTGCGATTTCATGTCCTTGATCAGTTCCAGGCCGCTCGAACCCGTGAGGGTGATGTCCACGATCGCGATGTCCGGATTCATCTCGCGGATGATGCGCATGGCGTCATTGGTATTGTCCGCCTCGCCGCAGACATTCATCTGCAGGTCCTTGTTGATGAGCTGCGCGATTCTCTCGCGGAACATCGGATGATCTTCCACGAGCACGACCTTGATCTGCCTGGTTGGGGTTTCTTCTGCCATCACTGCTAAGGTTTACGTCGCGGCGACGCCGTTTTGCCGCAAGACTCGCGGATCCAGCTTGCCTGGGTGCGTCCCGCTCGAATCCCGCGCGCCATGGGGCATATCACATCTTACGAGTGTCCCGCCCTCGGGGCCGCGTCCGATTTCCAATTCCGCGCCAATGAGGCTGGCGCGGTAGCGCATGGTCCTGAGTCCCATGCCTGTCGCCGACGCAAAGGCGGAGGCGGGAACGCCGGGCCCATCGTCCTGGACGCTCAAGCGCAACTGGCCCTCCGTTTTCCGCAGGGCGATGAACACCCCCTTTGCATTCGCATGCTTCAGCGCGTTGCTCACGGCCTCCTGCGCGATGCGATACAAGTGCATGGAGACATCCGGATTCGGAATGGTGATTCCCTCCTCGAAAAAGACCTCCACCTGGCGCTGGTGAAGACGGCTGGTCAGCGATGCCAGCTCTTCCAGCGCCGGCTCGAGCCCCGAGGGATCCTGCAGCACCGGAAAAATGCCGCGCGCGAGATCGCGGGCTTCCGTGGCCGCTTCCTGGATGTAGGCTTCGATCTCCTCCGCCGACTTCGCCTCGGGCAACGATTTGGCGCGGAGTTCATCCTTGAGCATGGACGCGGCGCAGCCGATGCCCGCGAGCACCTGGCAGAGGCCGTCATGGATGTCCTGGCCGATGCGGCGCTGCTCGCGCTCACTGACATTCACGATGTCGCGCTCCAGCGCGCGCGCGTGCTCGAGGGCCGCGATGCGCGCGGCGTCCATCTCCCGCTGCTTGCGCACGGCGGCGCCGCCGATAGCCATGGCAATGAAGTACACGAGCCGCGAGAGGGACGCCCATATATAGGCGCCTTTGGAAAAGTTGGGAATGCCGCCCCAGTTCGAAATCATCCATCCCAGCATGCAGACCCCGCAGGTGGCGATGGCCCAGTTTTTGCCCAGATACCAGACCACCAGGAGGATGGGCAGGCCGTAGAAGACGCCGAGGCTGATCTGCCAGCCCGTCAGCGAGTCCAGCCACGAGATGAGCACGATCATCGCCAGCGCCAACGCTGCGATGACGGGCTTGGGTTGCGACCGAAGGATGGAATCCAGGCTCATGGCACGACCATTCTGCGGGACGCCCGCCGCCGGCAGAAGCCGGAGCGAGTGACCGCTCCACAACAAAACCTGCGCGGCACTACGCGCGAACGCATTTCTCGTCAGGGACGGTATCATCTTGGAGTAAATTGCGAGCGGGAGCAATACCAACCTGTGCAGTCATTTGCTGCTCTTCCAGCCATCTCGCCGCCTGGGTGTAGAGTTCGCCCCCGTGCTTGATGCCGAGCTTGAGCTTGATCTGGTGCCGGTGGCTGTGGACGGTCTTCGGCCCGAGTTCCAGCTCCTGGGCGATCTCCCGCGTCGTCTGTCCCCTGCCGATGCGCTGAAAAATCTCGCGTTCGCGCTGCGAGAGGGAGGCATAGCCCTTGCGCAACGGAACCGCGTCCTGCTCCGAGGCCGCCACCTTCTGCAACAACTCTGTCGTCATGCGCCGGCTCAGATAGATGCTGCCATCGAGCACGCGCTGGATCGCCTCGCGCAGCTGCATGGAGGTTTCGTGCTTGGCGATGTAGCCGTTCGCACCGGCGCGCAGCGCCCGCTCGGCGTACATGGACTCATCGTGCATGGAGAGGACGAGGATGAAGGCGCTGCACGAGCGGTTTCTCAGTTCCCGGATGAGATCCAGCCCGTTCATGCCCTTGAGGGTGATGTCGGTGATCACCAGGTCGGGCGGCTCCTGCTGGATTTTCGCGAGCGCTTCCGCCGCGTTGTCAGCCTCGCCGCAGATGACGATCCGCGGGTCAAGGGTGATCGCGCCCGCCACTTGCGTGCGGAACCACGCGTGGTCCTCCAACAGGAACACCTTCACGACATCGCTGCCCGGCGCACGGCCGCTCCCGCTCGTTCTCTGACGTTCCCCTCGCGGCGCTCTTCCCACTGTCATCGTGCTCATGCTCGATCCCCTGCTATTCGCGTCCATCGTCATCATGAATCCTCCAACACTGAGCCGCTCCTGCGACGGCGCATCAGGAATGCCAGGAGACCGAAGAGCAGCAGGATGGCGCGGCCCGGCTCAGGCACCACGGAGATCTCGCCGTGGGACAGGAAGCGGTCGAGATTCCACGAGAGGCCGTTGCCCAGGGTGGGCAGGTTGAAGAAGTCGGCGATGGCGCTGCTGAAGGTCATCGTGAAGTTCAGGTTCGACCAGTCGAGAAGGTCCCAGGTGCCGTTGCCGAGGCTGCCCGGGGCATTGAGCACGAAGTGCACATCCTCGAAGGTCGCGGAATTGCCCTCGAGGCTGCCCACCAGGTTGAGCTTGTCCGAGGTGCCGTTGGAGAAGATGTCCATCTCGAGGGTGGTGTTCTTCAGCGAAAGGGCGCCAGTGCCTTCGAAGTTGATGTCCAGCGTCTGCGCCGCGAGGCCGTGGCTGGTGCCGATGGCCATGACGGCGTTGTCCATGGTCATGGTGCCCGCGCCTGCCTTGATCAGGTTGCCGTCCGCGCTGACACGTCCCTGAAGCACGAGGCCGCCGGGATTGCCCGTGGTGGCCACGTTGTCCACCGTGATGCGCGCGCCCTTCTCGAGCGACAGCCCGGTCTTGATGGTGACGGTGCCGGCGTTGTTCGCGACCGTGATCGCATCGTGCGGCGTGCCATCGTTCGTGAGCGGCTTGATGTTGATGGTGCCGCTGCCGTCCACCGTGGTGGCGTTGGTGTCGGTCACGGTGAGCTTTTTGATGGTCACGTCCTGGCTCAGCGTCATCGGGGCGTGCGTGGCGGACGGCGAGGAGGTGAGCACCACTTCGGTGTACTTGTTCGGCGCGCCGGCTTCGCTGCCGTCTTCATAGAGCCAGTTGGATCCGTTGTTCCAGGAGGTCGGATCGCCGGCGGCGGTGTTGCCGCCCTTCCAGAAGATCGGCGGGTCCACGATGACGAGCAGGCCATCGCTGAGGAACTTCGTCGTGTCCCACTTGAGGCCGGCCACGAGGGTGGGCAGGAAGAGATCGCCGAGCAGGCCGCCATTGCGCTGCGCGCCGCCGGTGCTGAACGTGGTGGCATTGATCGAGGTGGCGTCGATGAGGTTGTACACGTTGCCGAGGGCCAGCGTGCCGCCGATGTTGTTGACCGTGATCTGCGTGGCCGCGGAAAGCGTGAGCGTTCCGTTGATGGCGAGAAGGTCGTGGTCGGAGACGGCGCCAGGTGATGCCGTGCCGAAGTTCGTGGCGATGTTGTTCAGCGCCGCCTGATACACGGCAGGCGAAGCGTGGGCGAAGTCGAGATCGGCAAGGTTGCCGCCGTAGGTGCCGGTGGCGTTCGTGATGCCGAACACGATCTGCGAGCCCGCTGTGGTGACGGACATGTTGCCGTCCACGCTGAGCTTGCCATTGAGCGCGCCGCCCTGGTCGCCGGGAGCCAGCGTGCCTGCGATCACGTGGTTGGTGACACCCGCCGTGCCGCCGACGTTGCCGGAACCGGAGAGCGTCGCGCCGTAGGAAACGCTGACCACGCTGTTGCCCGTGCTGCCCGTGCCGCCGGAGCCGACCTGCAGGTTGCCCGCCGCGACCGACGTGGCGCCCGTGTAGGTGCTCGCACCCGTCAGCACCAAGGTGCCGGTGCCCTGCTTGTTGATGCCACCCGTGCCGGTGATCTTCGGAGCGATCGTCAGTTCCGCGTTGGTGTTCGTGCTGTCGAAGACATACATGGCGAGCATCGACGAGCCGACCGAGAGCGCGGAGGTTCCGCTGCCGCTGATGACCGCGCCGCCCGGATTGCCTGCGCCCGTGTAGTAGATGTAGGTTCCGACATTGAGCGTGCCGCTGCCGCCGAGCGCCACCTGGCTCACGCCATTGACCGCGGAGCCGAACAACAGTGTGGAAATCGTGCCACCCTGCCCTGCCAGGTCCAGGGTCGCCGAGCCACCGGCCGCGGCCGCGCTGACGGTCACACCCGCGGCGTAATTGTGCTGCGAGTTCACGCGCAGCGTGCCGCCGGTCACGGTGGCCGCGCCCGCGAAGTTGGCCGTGCCATTGACGACTGCGGTGCCCGTTCCCGTCTTGCTGATTCCGCCCGCACCCAGGTTCACACCGTTCTGCACGGTGATGTCGCCATTTCCGGCCAGGGTCAGCGTCGTGCCTGCGCCGGTGATCGGCGAAGCACTCGAGAGGGTGAACATGCCCGCGTCCGACTGGATCGTGGTCGCGTAGCCCAGCGTGATGGCGCCGGAGAATTCATTGTTGCCGCTCAAGCTGCGCAGCGCGCCGGTGCCAACACCCGCGCCGAGGAGCGTCAGTGGACCACCGACGGTGATGTTGTTCTGCAATTCAAGGGCCGCGCCGAATCCCACGGAGAGGGTGCCGCCACCCAGGGCGCCCGCGTTGGTGATGCTGAGGATGCCGGCCGCCACCGAGGTGGGTCCCGTGTAGGAGTTGTTGCCGCTCAGCACCAACGTGCCCGTGCCCTGCTTGTTGATGCCACCGGCGCCGGTGATCTGGGAGGCGATGGTCAGGTCCGCGCTGGCATTCACGCTGTCGAGGACATAGATCGCAAGCGTCGAGGCCAGTGAAAGCTGGGCCGTGCCGGTGCCATTGATGAGCGCGCCGCCCTGCGTGCCTCCCGTGTAGTAGATGTAGGAGCCGACCTGGAGCGCGCCGCTGCCGCCCAGTTCCACCGTGCTCACGCCATTGAGGGCCGAGCTGATCATCAGCGTGGACATCGATCCACCCTGCCCTGCGAGATCCAGCGTGGCCGTGCCGCCGCTGGTGGCGTTGATCGTCACCGCGCCGAAGTTGTGCTGCGAAGTGAAGCGCAGCGTGCCGCCGGTCTTTCCAGCACATTGGGATCCTAAGCTTAGAATTCCACGTGGACAAGTTGTCGCGG
>JADMIO011246897.1_pt1 | contig 32255 bp, 42 predicted proteins | sample 8958161 | NCBI WGS metagenome assembly JADMIO01 (sample SAMN16585339, study PRJNA669376) | soil metagenome | isolation source: Crop rotation soil | place: USA: Cullars Rotation, Alabama | collected 2011
GGTGATTCGTGCCCCCGCCGATGGCGACGGCATACTTCTCCAGCGCTCGCAACGTCGGCGTCGTCTTGCGCGTATCGAGAATCTCCGCCTTGGTGCCGACGATAGCGTCGACGAATTGTCGCGTCACCGTGGCGATACCGGAAAGCCGCTGGAGGAAATTAAGAGCGGTGCGTTCGCCGGTTAAAATCGCGCGAGTCGGGCCGGTGATCTCACAAACGCGTTGGCCGGTATCCACGAGTTCGCCTTCGAGCACCAACGTCGTCAAGCGGGCATCGAGTTCGGCGAAGACGGCTTTCGCCAATGGCAAGCCAGCGATGACGCACGGTTCTTTGGCAATGATGTGCGCCGTGCCTCGCAGGTCGGCGGGCACGGACATTTCAGTCGTGATGTCGCCGGCCCCGACGTCTTCAGCGAGCGCCGCACGCACGAGGTTCTGAACAATCTCGATGGGAAGCGTCGTCATCTTGCGGCCACGCCATCGGGAGCAACTTCGATTGCCAGGAGACAAACATCATCATCGATCTCGTCGCGACCACTGAAGCGCGTCAAGTCGACCATCAAACCGTCGAGGACTTCCGCTAACGGCTGTTTGATTTGTTGTCCGATGAGTTCCTGCACGCGATCCATGCCGAAGGATTCTCCCACGGGATTGGTGGTTTCGTAAAGTCCATCGGTGTAGAGCAACCAAGTTTCGGACGACGTCAGCGGACGCGTCAGTTGCGGGAACGGCGCGTCGGGAAAGAGGCCGAGAGCCGGGCCGTGCTTTTCCCCGTTGCCGATCAACGCCACTCGTTCATGCGACCGATCCATCAGGAAGGGCCATGGATGACCGGCGTTCGCAAACGTGACTTGCCGGGCGGCGAGATCGAAACACGCGTAGAACGCCGTCGCGAACAGCGGCGTCTCCTGCGTCTTGAGCACGTCGATCAAACGCGAGTTCAGACCGGCAAGAAAGCGCTGCGCTTCCCGCGCGTCGTTCGTGAGCCCGTCAAGCAGCGTGCGGATGATGGCCGTCAACAGCGCCGCGCGCGCGCCCTGCCCCATCACGTCGCAGATGAACACGCTACACGTCCCCGGCGAGAGTCGCAGCACGTTGAAGAAGTCCCCGCCGACGGTGCGCGCGGTGCTGGTGCGATTCCACATGCTCAACGCCAGCGCTTCGCTTCCATCTTGCCGGGCAATCTCGACCGCGGAGGAATTCAACATCGGCTGGAGCGCGACCTGTACTTCGCGCGCCATGTCCAGATCCGCTTCCAACTGCTCGTTACGTTCGTTCAACTGCCGGGTGCGGTCGAGCACGCGCTGCTCCAGCGTGGCGAACAACATCGCATTCGCCACCGCGATGCCGAGTTCGGACGCGACGGCCTGTTGGAAATCCGTGTCTTTCGGAACGAATCGCGCCGGGCGTCGGGACAAGACGCAGAGAACGCCCAGTGTTTCACCTTCGAACGATACCGGCAAACAGACCAGGCTCCGGTAGCCCAGCGGCAGCAACGGGCTCCTCACCAACCGCACATTCGAATCCAATTGCTCCAGCACGACGGGTTGACCTTGTCGCTTCACTTGCGCGACTACACCGTCCTCGCCGAATCCATCTGTCAACTCCGGCACCAACTCCGCCGCTAGGCGAACCTGACGAACACCCATGTCAACCTTCACGAACAGGGCCTCCGGTTTCATCAGCGGGTCGAGCACTTCCATCGCGCGGTCCAAGACACTGTCGATGTCGCGCACGTCGCCGAAGCTTCGTCCCAAGGCTCGCAAGGCGGAGATGCGGGCCGTCTTGCGTTGCACGACGCGTCCCAACTCCCAATTCCGAAATACCACAAGTGCCGCAATCCCTATCAGAATACCCACCCCAATCCACAACCACCGCAGCGCTTGCCGGGAGATCAACGGCGGACGTAATAACTCGCCAAACCATTTCCGTTGGAGCTTCGCCAGTTCACCGGTCGTCTTGAGCTCACGCACGCCGGCACTGAGAATCGCCGCGAGTTCATCGTGACCGGGCGGCACGACTATCCCATAAGGCTGCGCCGGCAACAGGGCGTTGCCGACAACCTTGACGCCTTTGATTGTGTGCTTTTCGACGAAATAACTCTGCACGACCAGATTACCGGCGAAGGCGGTGATTTCGCGATTCAACAATTCGGTCATGCCCTGATCGCGACCGTAGTTGAGCACCGTGATCTTCGGATTGGCGCGCAAGATCGGTTCGACCAGACTGCCCTTGCCGACACCAACGCGCGTGCCTTCCAAATCTTTCACCTCGTGCACGGTCTGCAGATCATCGCGAACGAAAAGAAAATACTGCACATCGCTGTGTGGCTCGATAAACGTCCACGACTCTGCGCGCTCTGGCGATTGCGCCATACCGGCTAACGCATCGGCCTCACCGGCCCGCACCAACCGCAGCGCTTCCGTCCAAGGCGCCGGTCGCACTTCCACGTCGACACCGAGCACGCGTCCGATCGCGCGCGCGACATCGGCATCCAGTCCGCGCGCGTCATCATCGCCAAATGTGTACGGCGGATAATTGGTATCGGCAACGAACACCAACTTACCGTGCTGCCGTAACCAATCGCGTTGCGCGTCCGTCAACGACACCGCCGCCATCGCAGACGACGCCGCGAACAAAATCACCGCTGCGAGCAGTCTCATTCCCCGGTTACCCGTCGCTTTTTGACAACGCTCACCTTGAGTTTGCGATCGTACTTCACCTCACGTTTGACCGGCCCGTCCGGCTGACCGGTCTTTTTCAGTTCGTCGATCTGGTCGCGCAAGATCGCGGCTTTCTCGAATTGAAGTTTCTCGGCGGCCTCAAGCATTTCCGCTTCGAGTTCGCGAAGCAACTCCGCCGTCCGGTAACCGCCCGGCGCCTCGCGCACCACCGACGCTTCGATCTCGCGCGCCTGGGTCAACTCCGCCAAACTCAACTGCAACTCACGCTTCACCGTTTTAGGCGTGATGTTGTTTTCTTTGTTATAGGCCAGCTGCTTCGTGCGCCGGTAATCGGTCGTCGCGAGGAATTTCTTGATCGAATCGGTCATCACATCGGCGTAGAGCACGACTTCCGCGTTGATGTGCCGGGCGGCACGACCGGCCGTCTGAATCAACGATGTGGCGCTGCGCAGGAAACCTTCCTTATCGGCATCGAGAATCGCAACGAGCGAAACTTCCGGTAAATCGAGACCCTCGCGCAGGAGATTGATGCCGACCAGCACATCAAAATCGTGGGCGCGCAGACCGCGGAGAACTTCGACACGTTCAATGGCGTCGATCTCACTGTGAAGATATTTCACGCGAAGGCCGACTTCCTTCATGTAATCGGTTAAATCTTCCGACGTGCGCTTGGTCAACGTGGTGACGAGAACGCGCTCGTGTTTCTCGGCACGCGCCCGGCACAGCTCGATCAAATCATCGATCTGTCCCTTTAACGGTTTCACGGTGACCGTCGGATCGACGAGGCCGGTCGGGCGAATGATCTGTTCGGCGACGACCCCGCTCTGGGAAAGTTCATACGGGCCAGGCGTCGCGCTGACGAAGACAGCCTGGTTCACCATGCCTTTGAACTCATCGAAGTTCAGCGGCCGGTTGTCGAGCGCACTCGGAAGGCGGAAGCCGTGTTCGACTAACGTTGTCTTTCGCGAACGATCACCGGCATACATGCCGCCAATCTGCGGCACAGTCACGTGGGATTCGTCGATGATCAGCAGGTAATCCTTAGGGAAAAAGTCCACCAACACGAACGGCCGTTCACCGGCCGCGCGTCCGCTCAGATGCCGGGAGTAGTTCTCGATACCGGAACAGAAGCCCATCTCCTTCAACATCTCCAAATCGTACATCGTGCGCTGGTAAATCCGCTGGGCTTCGAGGAGTTTACCGTGTTCCTCGAACCACGCGACGCGCTCGGTCATCTCGGCTTTGATGGCGTCGAGCGCTTTCGCAATTTTGGAGTACGGCATGACCCAATGTTTCGCCGGGTAAATCGAAATCTGCGCGACCGCTTCAATCTTTTTGCCGGTCAACGGCTCGAAACGCGTGATGTTCTCGACCCGGTCGCCGAAGAATTCCACCCGGACTGCGTCTTCCGTGTAACTCGGACAAACTTCAACGGTATCGCCACGCACGCGGAAGTTGCCGCGCGTGAATTCGATGTCGTTCCGGTTGTACTGCATGTCGACGAGTTTTCTCAACAAGTCATCCCGGCTCATCTCACTGCCGCTGCTGACCATCGCCATCATCTCGAAATAATCTTCCGGTGAGCCCAAGCCATAGATGCACGAGACGCTCGCGACGACGATGACATCCCGGCGCGACAGCAACGAGCTCGTTGCGGAAAGCCGGAGTTTCTCGATCTGCTCGTTGATGCTCGAATCTTTTTCGATGTAGGTATCCGTCTGCGGGATGTACGCCTCCGGCTGGTAGTAATCGTAATAGCTGACAAAGTACTCGACGGCATTGTGCGGGAAGAACTGCTTGAACTCCGAAAACAGCTGCGCCGCCAGTGTTTTATTGTGCGAGATCACGAGCGCCGGCCGGTCGAGCTGCTGGATGACGTTCGCCATCGTGAACGTCTTGCCGCTGCCGGTCACGCCGAGCAATGTCTGAAACCGATTACCGGCCCGCAACGAATCCGCAAGCGTCTGAATCGCCTGCGGTTGGTCGCCGCGCGGCTTGTATTTGCTGACGAGGTCGAACACCATGATTTGGCAGTCTACAATGTCTTGGTTACCGAATCCATCCAACACAAAAGGCGTTCCGAAAATATTCGGAACGCCCTTGGTGAGTTTACTTTGTTAGGCGCCTAGGCCGGCGGCGGTGTTGGCGCGGGCGGCGCGGGCTTCTTCTTGCGCACCTGCTTCGGCGGGAATTGGCCGATGCGGAATTTCGCGCGGATCGCCGTGTTGCCGTTCCCGTTATCGGGGAACTGCAAATCGGCGGCGCGTTGCACCGTCAGCAAACCGTCATACAACTCGTTCGCCGTCGTGTTCCGCGCGACCGTGGTGTCCTTCTTATCCACCTTCGTGCCTTCCTGCGTGTCGTCATTCGTATCGAGCGCCTCGATGGCATCGTTCAACGCGATCGTGTCGGCCGCCGTCCAGCCTTTCGCCGCCAGCAACGGCACATTCTCAGCCTTGGCGCACGACGCCTGCACGATCCGCGACCGCGCCAAACAGCTGCCGAGATCATTCGGACTGTGAATGCCGACTTGGAAGTCGTTGCGCAACATCACATCGTGACCGGCGAACGCCTTCTTGGCGGCATCTTTGGCGATGCCGACCAGCCGGTTCATCTCTTTCAGCGCCCCCTTTTGCGCGAGCGTCAAATCGCCGACATCGGCGATCTTGAATTTCTGTTCGCTGGACTTGCCGCGCACCGTGCCGAGTTTGCTGCGCATGGAAACGACGAATCCATCCGGCAACCGTGGCGTGAGGAACGCCGCGAATGCATCGGCGGCATCAAGGATGTAATCCCCTTCTTGGACGAGCTTACCGAGACCGCAGTTGAACGCTAATTTAACTGCCATAACAACTCCCATCTCCCCTTCCGGGGTTTGTGCCCCGGCAAGTTTGTCGAGGCGATTCCATTGTTTCCGATCGGGATTTCCCTAAAACCGGAATCATGCCAACCTCAGGACAATATTGGTTGCCCGGGCGAAATCCCCAGTTGCTAGGAGACCGATCTGAGTTGATCGAAGGAACATCTTACCGGCTCGGAACAAGCCGCAAATCGCTCGCATCACGCCATTAGCCTCTAGTCGCGAGCACCAAATTGCTCGCACCGCGCGAATAATTCCAAGCAACTCGCGCCTAATCGCTAGCTACTACCGGCTAGTGACTGAATTGAGAATTTCGGTTGCTCAGTGCCTCAGAATTGAGAAAAGCAGCCCGCGCCGACCTACCGGAATCCATCACCGGTACCCTTGCAACTGGTCAAAACGAGCCAAAACTTCCTTGGAACGGCTTCGCGAATACTCCTAGTAATTCATCAGCGACGGCTAGCAATGCGCAGGCGATGCGCTACTGCTCTGCTGGCGTAACTGTTTATCCCAAATTTTCTTTATCGCTTCTTCAGCGACGGGAAACTCAGGAAGCATAATTCGCTGCCGTTTCTACACTGTCTCCAGCAGCCAATCCACCGTTTCGCTGATGACGCGTTGTTCCCAGACGTGTTTGTTGAAGGTGTGGTCGGCGCCGGGGACGATGACTTTTTTCACGAGGCGTTTGTGGGCGAGCAATGTGCGTTCGTATTGGTCGCTGTGTTGGACGGGAACAGTATCGTCTTTCGAGCCGTGGACGAGCAGGACCGGGCAGCGCGATTTGACGACTTCGCGCAAGGGTTTCATCTCCGCGAATTGCCGGATGAAACCGACGCCGACGAGGTTGCCGTCGTGGTCGGTGATGCCGGTCTGCGCGAGCGAGGCGACGGCTTCGGGGGTGGCGAGGCCGTCGAGAATGCCGGCGCCTTCAGCGACCGGCGCCCAGAGCGCGAGCGATTTGAAACGGCTGCGATGCCGGCCAATGAGGAACGAGGCGACGGCGCCGCCGAGACTCATGCCGACGAGGGCGAGCCGGCGCGAGTTGATGCGCCGGTGGGCAGCGAGAAAGCGCAGGGCTTCGACGGCGTCGACAACTTCGGAGCGGAGGGTCATTTCTTCGAAGTTACCGGCACTGTCGCCGGAGCCGCGGTAATCGAAGCGGAGACTCGCGATGCCGTGTTCGGCGAGCGCGCGAGCGAGTTTGACGAAAATCCGGTGGGCTTCGGCTTTGTTGCCGGTGAAGCCGTGGAGCAGCAGTGCCGCCGGCACGCGGCTGCGGCCGTCGGGGACGTGGAGCATGCCGACGATTTGTTGGCCTTTCGACTCGAAGACGACCGGAGTTTCCATGAACGTAGTTGGTAACGAGCTACCGAATAAAACGCAAGCAATTGTAGCCGCGAGCCCGTTCGCGGTTTTCTCAATCTTATCGGCTGCCGCGAGCAAGCTCGCGGCTCCAAGCGTCGCATGGTAAACTTTGCGACCTATGCCAATTCAGTGCGACTATCACATGCACACGCCGTTGTGCAAACACGCGGCCGGCCCGATGGAGGCGTACGTCGAGCGCGGGATTGAACTCGGGTTGAAGGAGATCGGGTTTTCCGACCATAATCCCCTCCCCGATGGCCGCGGCGCAAACGTGCGGATGGCGGAGGAGGAACTCGATTACTACGTGAATCGCGTTCAGGAATTGCAGTTGCAGTACCGCGGCAAGATCGATGTGAAGCTCGGGATCGAATTGGATTTTATCGAGGGGCTGGAAGATTATCTGGCGGCGCAGATTGCCCGGTATCCGTGGGATTACATCATCGGTTCGTGTCATTACTTCGATAACGCTTGCCAGATCGGGACGTGGACGCGGCAGTTTCCCGGCACTCCGGATCAACAGTGGGTGCGCTATTGCGAGCAGGTGAAGAAACTCGCGCGCAGCGGTCTCTGCGACATCATCGCGCACTTGGATGTCGTGAAACGTTCGACCAAGCAACCGACTTCGGTGGGCTTGGACGCAATCACCGGCGCACTCGAAGAAATCGCGCGGACGGGCGTGTGCATGGAGATCAACACATCAGGTTACCGGCATTCGGAGTTAAACTCGCCGCAGCCGTATCCGAATCTGGCATTCGTCGAGATGGCGTTGAAGCTGGGGATTCCGTTGACGGTGAACTCCGATTCGCACGCGCCGCAGCAGGTGGGGACGATGTTTCCGACCATCGAAAACTTCTTGCATGTGCGCGGATGCCGGCAGTTGTGCCGGTTCGATCAACGCCAACGTATGACGTACGACTTGTAGCCGCGAGCCTGCTCGCGGGCCGGCGGATGCATATTTCGGAATCACCGCGAGCAGGCTCGCGGCTACAATCTTGAAATGTTACAATCCTGGCATGCACAAGCATCTCCGGCGAATACCGGTCTGGCTACCGGCCGATGCGATTGTGATTTACTTCGTCACCTGTTGTACCGCGTCGCGACAACCAATTCTCGCCAACCCGCAGGCGCATACCGCCCTTCAGCAAGCGTGGGCTCGCGTGAACGGCTGGCGCGTTGGCCGGTATGTCGTAATGCCCGATCACGTGCACTTTTTCGCCGCACCATGTGAACGAGAAGCTAATCTCTCGAAATTTGTCCAAGCCTTTCGTTCGTTCACGACGAAATCGTTACGGCCGTTGGGCTATCCCTATCCACTTTGGCAACGTGAATTTTTCGATCATCTCCTTCGCACTGGTGACAGTTATCACGGGAAATGGGAGTATGTCCGGCAGAATCCCGTTCGTCACCGGCTGACGAATGCCCCAGAGAGCTGGCCCTATGCCGGCGAGCTTCATTCGTTTGAATTGTAGCGGCGGAGTCCGGAGTTGCCGCGAGCAGGCTCGCGGTTACAATTTACATTCGCGAAAGCCCGTTATGTGCTTTGACCGCGAATCGAGGACGCTATTATATATAGCGTCACGCCGCAGCAGATCGCGCTATCGGCGACGTTGAACGCGGGCCAGTGGTGGCCGTTGTAGGAGAAATCGAGGAAGTCCACGACGTGACCGTACCGGAAACGATCGATGACATTTCCCATGATGCCGCCGGCAATCAACCCGAATGCGATCTGACAGCTCGGCCGGTGGATCTGAAATGATTTTCGAAAAAGGTAGAGCAGAATCAGCGTGAGGATCGAGATGATGGCGAGCAGCATGTTGGAATCGTGGAACATGCCCCACGCGGCGCCGCTGTTGCCCCAATTGACGAGACGAAACCAGCCGTCAACCACCTCGACGGGATATTCGGGGTCAACGGTGTGAAGAATGTACAGCTTAGTGAGTTGGTCGAGGATCGCGATGAGAAGCGCGATGGGGACGAGCCGCCTCAATCCTTCTCCTCGGCCTCTTCCTTCTCGTCGTCATCATCCGCGGCATCACCGAACACCGCGGTCGTCTGCATTGGGCGGCGACGATCCTTCTCGACGGTCGACTGACACTGCACGCAGTTTTTCGCGAACGGCACCGCTTCGAGGCGTTCCTTGCGGATCGGTTTCTCGCAGAGTTCACAAATGCCATATGTGCCGGCTTCGAGGCGCTTGAGGGACTCTTCGATCTCGTAGAGCGCTTCCTGTTCGTTCGAGACGAGGCTCAACGCGAACTCGCGGTCGAAATTATCCGTGCCGGCATCGGCCATGTGCAAACTGTACCCGCTCAACTCGCCGGACGTATCCCGGGAAGTGCGCTTCAGATTGTCGCTGGCCAAGAAATTCACGCCGTCGATCAAATGGTCGCGCAACTCGACGAGCAAGCGCTTGTACTTCGCGCCATCTTCCTTCGAGAGCTTGAGCTTCTTCGGCTCGACGAACACGTCCTCCACTGGCTCGGCTTTCGCGACGACCTTGGTCGCTTTGACTGTCGCCGCCGCTTTGGCCTTCACTGGTTTCGTCACCTTCTTGGCTTTGATTTTCTTCATGACACCTAATTTTATCCCCGTTGCGTTACCGTCTCCGCGCAACGTCCGCACAACTGCGGATGCGCGTGATTCGCCCCAACATCCGTCGTAAACCGCCAGCAGCGCGTGCATTTCTGCCCCGCAGCAGGCGAGACTGTTACCTGCAAATCGCTTCCTGTCAACTGGCCGATCTGCACTTGCGACACAATCAATACAGGTTCGAGCACCGGCCCAAATTTCGTCAACAACTGCTGCGTCGCTTCGTCCGCGGGCCGGATTTCCACCTGCGCTTCCAACGACTTTCCGATCGTCCCGGCCTGCCGCGCCTTCTCGAGTTCGCCTGCGGCCACGCGTCGGACTTCGAGCAATTTCTCCCAACGCGCCTCGAGTTCTGCGTCGCGCTTGCCCGCCTTCGGGAACGCCGCCAAATGGACCGACTCCCCTTCGTGCCCCGGCAAGTAACTCCACACTTCATCTGCCGTGAACGGCATCACCGGCGCGATTAACTTCGCCAACGCCGCCACCACGTGGTGCATCGCCGTCTGCGCCGAACGTCGTTCCGGCGCCGAAGGCGAGAGCGTATACATGAGGTCTTTTGTGACGTCAACGTAAAAGCTGGACAATTCCACTGCGCAAAACGCGTTCACGCCGTGATAGACCCGGTGGAACTCAAAGTTCTCGTACGCCGCCGTCAAATCGGCCACGAGCGCGTTCAGCCGCGACATCAACCAGCGGTCTAATTCGGTCATTTTCTCGAACGATACGGCATCTTTGCCGAGGTCAAAATCGTACAAATTCGCGAGCAAGATTCGGAGCGTATTGCGAATCTTCCGGTAGGTATCGCTTACGCCCTCAAAGATTTCATCCGAAAGCGGAATGTCGCCCTGATAATCCTCCGACGCGATCCAGAGCCGCAACACATCGCCACCATATTTATTGATATAGTCTTCGGCATTCGCCGGTCGCCCCGCCGACTTCGAAATCTTCTGCTTCTTCCCGGTCTCCTCGACACGCACCACCAGAAAGCCGTGCGTCACCACCGTCTTGAACGGCGCATGTTTCTCCGTCGCCATCGCCGTCATCAATGACGATTGAAACCACCCCCGATGCTGATCACTACCCTCAAGATAAACGTCCGCCGGATGCGTCAACTCCCCGCGCTGCTTCAACACCGCCCGGTGACTCACGCCCGACTCGAACCACACGTCCACGATGTCCGCGCACTTCTTCAATTTGCCGGAGCCGCACGCGCACTTCACGTCGCCAAACAATTCCTTCACATCCGACTCAAACCAAACGTCCACGCCGTCCTTCGCGACGCGTTCGCGGAACTTCAAAATCAGATTCTTATCGACCAACGCCTTCCCGCAAGCCTCGCATTCGAGGAACGGCAGCGGCACCCCCCACGCGCGTTGCCGGGAGATGCACCAATCCGGCCGCTGCTCGATCGTGCCGGCAATCCGGTTCTCGCCCCAACTCGGCACCCACTTCACTTTCTTCACTTCCGCGAGCGCTGATTGCCGGAGCGCGAGATGGTCCAGCGCAATGAACCACTGTTCCATCGCGCGAAAGATGATCGGATTTTTGCACCGCCAACAATGCGGATACGAATGCTTCACGTCCTCATTGCCGGCCAGAAAGCCGGTCGCGCGCAAATGTTCGACGATCGGTTTATTCGCTTTGAACACATGCTGCCCGGCAAAGATACCGGCATCCGCCGTCAAGACGCCGCCGTCGTCGACCGGCGCGAGCACCGGCAAGCCGTACTTCTGCCCAATCTCATAATCTTCCGCGCCGTGCCCCGGCGCAGTGTGTACGAGGCCCGTGCCGGCATCCAACGTCACATGCGGCGACAGCACAAACGGCGAGTCGCGATCAATAAATGGATGCCGAGCTTTCAAGCCTTCGAGGTCGCGCCCCATCTTCTTTTCAAGAACGGTCAACTCGATGCCACAAGCCTTACCGACTTTCTCGACGAGCGCTTCCGCGAGAATCCACGTCTCCTCACCGGCTTTTGCCCGCACATACGTAAAGTCCGGCTTCACGGCAATGGCGAGGTTCGCCGGCAACGTCCACGGCGTCGTCGTCCAGATCACGGCGAACTCGTTCTTCAAATCCTTCAGTGGAAATTTCACGTACACCGACGGTGACACGTGGTCGGCATACTCGACCTCCGCTTCTGCCAATGCCGTCCGGCAGGTCGCGCACCAATAGATCGGTTTCTTGCCGCGGTACACGAAGCCATCGCCGACCATGTCCGCGAGTGCGCCGATGATCTCCGCTTCGTATTGTGGCGACATCGTCAGATACGGATGTTCCCAATCGCCAAACACACCGCAGCGTTTGAACTGCTTCCGCTGAATGTCGATGTACTTCTCCGCATACACCCGGCAATGCTTCCGCAGTTCCGCCTGCGAAATCGTCCGCGCCGCTTCGCCGAGTTCCTTCTTCACCTTGAACTCGATCGGCTGCCCGTGACAATCCCAGCCCGGGACGTACGGCGCGCGAAAACCTTGCATGGTCTTATATTTGATGATCACGTCCTTAAGAATCTTGTTGAGCGCTGTGCCGATGTGCACGTCACCGTTCGCGAACGGCGGCCCGTCGTGGAGGACAAATACCGGCGCATCCTTCCGGGCGGCCTGGATTTTCTCGTAAAGCTTGCCGGCTTCCCACTTCGCCAACATCTCGGGCTCCCGCTGCGGCAAGTTCGCCTTCATCGGGAACTGCGTCTGCGGCAAGTTCAGCGTGTCTTTATAGTTGACTGGTGCGTCGGCCATTTTCCGTCCGTCAAGGGCGGCGAAAGTATCACCGGTCAAAAGCAGTGTCAACGATACCGGACATTGACAGCGCACGAAGTCAAAGCGACGGTTTGGTGACGCTGGTGATGCGATGAATACGACGACACTGACAACTCTCGCGGAAAATCCTGACAACCTCTTTCAGGTCAAAGACAACGTGGAAGCCGAGCGGCTTTTGTCGGAGCTTGGAATCATTGCACAGTTTGCCAAACCAGATCACACGCACGCGAGGATTGAGTCGGTGGTTTACAACGAGCATTCCACGCATCACATCCTCGCACTTCGGCTTTCCGGCTGCGCGGAGGCAGCTGACAACGGATACCTGATCTATTGCATTCCCAAATCGCAAGTGACTCAGCCGGACTTTCTCGTCGTCGCCCGTGAGACGCTGAAAGAGTTTGGCGCGAAACCGAACAACCTCTCCCGACTCAGTCGACCGGCCACTACGGCATGATGCCGTGCTCGCGCTGCAAGTCCTCGAACGCGTAATCGGAGTCAAACTTCGTTGCCCCAAAGATGTATTGAAACGCGATGCCGGCACTGTAGCCGCCACTGCCGTCACTCCGCTCAGCTTGAAATCCATACCCGCCATAAGTCGTCGCTTTCCAGCGTCGACTCGGATGCGTGTAGCCGAAGCCGAGCCCGGCGCCAGAGTTGAACGCACCGCTCTGGCCCAGACCGGGCACGTAGTCGACCAAGGCCGCGGCGCCGCGAGCGACGACGTTCCATTGTCTGGCGGAGCCGAAGGGAATGGTGTACGAGCCGTAAAGCAGTCCGAACGTACGGGCGGAGAGTTCCTCATAGAAATAACCGGGAATATTGAGTGGAAATTCTTTGGTGTAATCGAGGGTACCGCCCAGCCGGTAGGCGCTGAAGCGGTCGGGATTGAAGACGTGGCCGCCTTGCAGACCGGCGACGATGTAGTGTTGCCACGAGAGCGTGGTGTAGCGGATTTCGGCGCGGCCAAACGCGCGGTGGCACGTCTCTTCGAGCCGTCGATCCGCGAAACCGTAGAGCCCACTGTGGGGCCGGTGCACGAGTTCGTACCAAGCAGAAAGTTCCATGGCCAGAATCGGATTGAGAACGGGCTCGACACCGCCAAAGCGGAGGCCGGTTCGCAGCGTGAGAAAAGGCTGATTCTCCGGCAGTTTGAATGAGTTGTCGGTATCGTCGGTGTTGTCGAACGCCTGATAATTGCCGATGCCGCGGAGAACGCCGGTCAGTGGAATGCGGCCGTTGGGGTTGAACCGATGATAGAGGCTGAGACTGGCACCGCCACCATTACCGTCGAATGATTCGGTGCGGTAATAATTGCCGGCGCGCACTTCCTTGTAGTTACCGGCATAGAGACCCCCGAACGCGCCGATGGCCAAATCGGTGTTTTCTCCGAGCGCACCTTTGAAGGCGAGTTCGCTGTCGATGTAGACCGGCGCAATGGCCAGACGGAGGAACACGTTGGTCGCCGGTACATTGGCCATGTTCCAGTAGTAGAAAAGATATGCCCCATACGGGCCATCATCATAAAGCGATGTCTCCACGCCGAGATGCAGGATTTGCCGGGGCGTGGGATCAAACTGCGCGCGAGCCGCTGGCCGGCTGAAAAGAACAAATACTATTCCCAGTAACGCCGACCTCAGCAAGAATCTCGTCTTCATATTCGCTCTCCCTTCTCATGTTGCTTAACTTACCTTCTCGTCCCTCGCATTAAGCGTCAAGCTTATCGAAAGGACAGATTCCGGCCTGGAATCCCTGATGTCTGCGTTACCGCTGCACGCATAGCCTGCTCACGACTTTTTCGATGTGGCCCCACCCAGAAGCGGAAGCACGAGCAGGTTGGCTATGATGTCGACAATCGTACCGGCCAGTACGACCAATCCGAATCGTTGCGTTGGCGGAAAGTCGGAGAGCACGAAGATGGCGAAACCGGCGGCGATGATGACGTCGGAGTAAACGATCCCCCGCCATTGTTCCTCGCGGCCGGCCACCCAGGCAGCCCAGCCCTTCTTGCCAGCCTTTTGCGCGCGGCGGACGCCGAACATCAGGTGAATCATCGAATCGATGGCGATCCCAATACAGATATTGGTAGCGGGCGAGGAAATGACGTCCATCGGCACCCGCAAGAGTCCAATTCCGCCGAGCATGGTGAGCGGCACGAGCATCAAGCTCACGATCATCGCCACCGCCCCGCGGATCGACCGGGCCACAACCCATGCGATGAGCGTGAACAGGACGCTGAGCCAAAACAAACCGGTCACCAGACTTTCCGCGACGAGTTTCGCTAACTCGCCCTGCAGGTCGTAAATCCCACCGACTAGTGTCGGCTCGAAACCGTGCTCGCGCACGACCTCGCGCAAATCGTCGACCACCGCAAGGCGAAGCTTCTTGCGCGCAGACTCCTTCATCAGGAGAAAGAACGCCACCTCCGTGCGTTCCTTGTTGATGAACGTTTCGGCGATTTCGCCGAGTTCCGGTTGCTCCATCAGCCGCAACATCGTCTCCTCGCTGAACAAAAACGCGAACGGCCGTCGCTTACCTTCCGCCAGCAACACGGGCAATGAGATCACCGTCCCCACATCCGGCTGCTTCTCCAACGCGCGCTGCAGCGTCCACAGTTTTTTGTAAGCCTCCGGCGTGTTCAGTTTGCTCGCGTCCGACGCGCGCACCACCAGCGTCAGCGGATTACAGCCGCCGATGCGATCGACGTATTCCAGGCCATCGCGCAACGGCCGGTGCGCTTTGAAATAATCCAGCAGACTCGGATCCGTGTTGACGCGTGGCAATCCAAACCCGAGCGCCAGTCCGACCACGATCACCACGATCGACGGCCAGAGAAACCGGCGCGACCAGAATTCATGACTCGGTGCTGTTTCGGCGATCTTGCTGTTGCGCGGCACCGCCCGGCTCAAAAACCACGGATACATCGCGTACGCGCACACGAACGCCACCCCCGACCCGAGCAAGCCCCCGAAGCCAAGTTCCCGCAACGGCTTCGCCTGTACGATCAGCAAACTGCCGAACCCCAACGCCGCGCACACCATCGACCAGAACGAGGCCGGGAACGTCATCCGCCGCGCCGCGGTCACCAAGGCGTGCCCTTGCTCACTCGTGCGCCCGGCCAACGTCTGCCAATTGAACGTCATGTACACCAGGTGCGACAGCGTCACGACAAAAACGATCGTGCCGAGGTTGACGGTCAAAATGCCGATCTTCTTTCCCAGCAAATCCTGCAACAGCAACGTCACCAGCACCGCATTGATGCACGTCACCAACATTCCGAAAAACACGCGGAGCGACCGAAACATCCCGGCCATCACCAGCCCAAACAGGAAGACCGCCGCGAGACTGAAAAACAAAAAATCGTGGACGAGACTGCGGCGAATCATCTCCACGACATACGGCGGCCCGGCGATGCGGATCCGAAAATATTCCTGATCGTACTCCTTCACGATCGCTTCGAGCCGCCGAATCAATCCGCCGGTATCGCGGCTCTGCATCTGCAAAATGAGATTGCTCGAGTCGCGGTCTTCGGAAATCAGCAGTCGCCGCCAAAACGGACTCGCCAACGCCGCCGCGAGCGTCTTCGGTCCGCTGGTCACGCTGATCACGCCGGTCACCCCCTCTACCCCGCGGACTTCCCGGGTCAGCCGCCGGATACCGCGCAGATATTGTTTCGCGAAGATGTCCGGCGCCGCGACGTTGAGGAGCAACTGCGCTTCCGTCGAGAATTGCTCCTGGATTTCTTTCGTCTGCCGGAGTTGCGGATCGCTCGTGGAAAAGAAAAAGTTCTCGTCCACCACCGGCTGCAGATCCACAAACAATGCCACCACCCCGAATAGCAGGAACATCAGCCCGACCACGCCCCACTGCGCCCACCGATCCAGGGTAGTTGAGAGACCTTCGCGCTTCTTCACCGGCCAATATAATCGCGCCTGCCGCCGCCGGCGTCCTGACCGATTTGTAGGAAAACGACTGAGCCGACGTTCAGCGTTTTGGGTTCGCGCCTGAAGGTGCCGCGTGTTGCTGGAAAAATTTCACGATCATCGCCGACGCCTCGGCCGGGAAGTTATGCGCGCCAGGGTGAATGCAGGTCACTACCGGCGCGCTTAACTTCGACGGATAAAACGTGCACCACTTCTCGTTCTCCCACGGCTGCCCTTCCCCGCATTCGTTGAGTTGACGCAACCCCTTCATCGTCCCCTGCTGCCAATCAAATTTCACCAGCGAATCACCTTGCCCGGCCAGGTGAAACACCGGCTTCGGTTTTCGCGGCGGCAGCAACGGCCCCACAGCCGCGGCGGCCGGCGCCACAGCGGCGAGAACCTCGCCCCGCATCGCCCACAACAAATACGTGAAGTATCCACCGTTCGAGTGACCGGTCGCATACACCCGCCGGTTATCCACTTGGTAGTCCTGCCGCAGCGAGGCTAACACCGCATCGAAGAATTTCAGATCCCGGTCCCCCAATTGCCCGGGCGCATTTTGCCAGCCGGACCTCTTACCTTCTGGGTCCGTCAACTTACCGGCCGTACGCAACCCCTGCATGTACACGACAATTGCCTCCGGCCACTCTTTGTGGAACCTGAACATCCGCGCCGCGCCGCCCATCGAACCGCCATGACCGTGAAACGCAAAAACCACCGGCGTCAGATTCGTCTTCGCCGACGCCGGTACGTACACCAGCGCTTGCCGGCTCACGCCCTCCACCGTCCACTCGCGCCGCGGCAATGCATCCTCGCACCACGCCCGCGTCATCATCAGCACCAACAAAACCGCCCCGCACCAGCTTCTCATCGAACGTTCACCCACACCTTCCGCGTCCGCGGCCCATCGAATTCGCAAAGGTAAATTCCCTGCCACGTCCCAAACTGCAGCTTACCGGCGCGCACGAACACGGCCACGCTGCTGCCCAGCATCGCCGCTTTCACGTGCGCCGCCGTATTCCCCTCCGCATGCCGGTAATGCGCCTCGCGCCACGGCACCGCCCGCTCGAGCGCGTACAACATGTCCGTCACCACGTCGGGATCCGCGTTCTCCTGAATCGTGATCCCGGCCGTCGTGTGCGGGACGAAGACCGTGCAGATGCCGTCGCTGATACCGGCCTTCCCGACCTCGCGTTGCACTTGGTCGGTGATCTCGACGAACTCTGCATGAGCCGAAGTGCTGACCGAGAATTCCGTCATGGCTCAGTCCGTGCGCGCGGTGATGGGATAGAACGTGTGATCGCCGCGGAATTTCGCGCGCTGGGTGTAACTGCCGTTGCGCGTCCGGGCGGTGACGGTGAGATCGAGATTCACGACGATCTTGTTCGCCGCGACACTTTTCACGAGCACCGTACCGGTAAACTCCTTGCCCTCCGAACTCGGCCCGAACCGCGCCACGTCAAACTGCACACTGACCTGCGGCGAAGGCACCGGGATGCGTTTCCCCACTTCAATATCGCGGAGCGTCAGCACCAGCCGCTGCTCCTCCTCAAAGTCCGGCCCGCTGATCACCGTGTCGAGATGCCGGTACACCGTCAACGTCAGCCCGCTGCCGGCCCGTTCAAAGGTCGTGCGCGTCTCCGCCACATGCGAATACCCGCACCCGCTCAACAACATGATCAACAGCCACGCGCCGCGCTTCATTGGACCAATGTCGCACTTTCAAATTTCGCCGACGCCACCCGGCTGTCCTTGTCGAAGCGGACTTTGAAATAATTGTGCTCGCCCAAGTCGTATTCCCACACCACCAACGCGATCCCGCTGCTCACGATGGTCTTCGTGCGATTCGCCTCACCGGCAGCCTTCGTCACTTCCTGTTCGGTCATCCCGGTCTTGATTAACCCCGCCAACTCCTCGGAGCGCTTTTGCCAGGCCGGGATTGCGTTCGCCGCGGGAGCTGGGACAGCCGGCGCTGTCTCCGATGGCTTGCAACCCATCATCGCCAGGAGCGCGGCCAGCATTGTGAATTTCCACATAGCGCCCTCCTTAGCACGCCCCCCACCCCCTCGCGAGTCGAAACTTTCCTACCGCTCTACCCGTCGTCGCAACCCGACCAAACTCGCCCGCTGTCGTTTGCGGCATGCGACATAAGCCCTGTTAGTGAAGCGCATTGTTAGGCCGTGGAATTTGTATTCAAAAGAGCTCGTAATGGCCGTACTTAGCCGACGGGGCAAAGCCCCGCTTGGCTCATCGTTTTGCCGGACTCTTGTACCCATCTAATCGACTCCACGTCTGTGTACCATCTGCAAAACTTCCCACCACGAAATTTGCTATTCCGGAAGCATCAACACTTACCTGATTGCTCGACCAAGTGACACTTGCCTCGGTACATCCAATACTGTCATTGTTTTTACTGAACTCCATACCGGGAAGCGACCTGTCGTCCGGTAAACTGTGGATGCTGAACGTCCAGATATTCGGACTTACCTGCGGCCAGCTCGGTGTCTGCGCATAAATAACACATCGGACCTTCCCATCGGGGGAAGTATGTTTGGCAAAAATCTGACCACGCGGATCGGCTTTACCGCAACCCATCATTGCAATGGCCGCTGCGCAACTGAAAGCGAGTCGTCTCATGTTGGGGGTCAACTCTTGACAATTGACAGCTTCTCCTGAATCCGAGCACGTCGGCACTGACTCACGCCGGGCTTGTGACGCGACCCCCAGTCGTTGGGGGTAACTGTCCACCTCACACACTTAACGGCGTTGTCCACGCGCTGAGTGTAGGCTTCTGACAATGGCCTGTCAACCGTGCTCCAAAGTGAGTGGCGGCCGTGACTTCCCGCGGCGACCGTACTTCGCCGGCTTCTCGAGGTTGTGCACCAGCAGTACAACTTACCAATTACGCGTGCTGCGTGCTGAGTTGACCCTAATTACATACACAAAGGAGCGCTAGTGTCAGAAAGATGTATTCATACTTTTTCCGCCCAACGATAAAGATCAGCGACAGACGCGTTAGCGCCTGTTCGCTGCATCAGATTGTTAGACCCTTGCCTCATCAATCGTTGATGCTGAACTCAAGAAATGGATGCTCTGAAATCTTCGTGATAACATCGGTCGCTTTGTCCTTCCGGGAGGGCTCGAACTCCACATCAACCTTAATGTAGGGACAAGCGCGATGCACATATCTCTGCCACGTTGGAAGCGAGATACCGCCTTCGCTCGTAAACACCTTTTCTAAATCGGCTCGGGTCATGCCCGGCTTAATCGCTCGAGCCTCCAGGATAATTCTCTCAAGCTTTTTCGTGAGGTCCTTATCAAAAGAAGCGTCTCCAGCCAACGACACGATCGTCAAGCAAGCTGCGCCAACGATGATGAGTGAGCGAATCGAGTGCATAGTCTCCTTCCTCCGGCTAACGATAAAGCTGAGCGACGGAGCGCAGCTCCGTTCGCTCCAGCGGATGGTTAGCTGAGTTATTTATCTCTAGTCACTTTCGGAGGAACTATTGTCCCATCTAAAAGAATCGCGAAGGATGGCTGGGATTGATTCTTACCATTGGAGACGAGGGCATAGTCGATCCTGTAGTACCATTTATCACCGCATTCGCCTTTTGAGTTGAAAACGAGGAATCGATTGAGCTCGATTTTGACGATGTTGATCTCATCAAACTTGGCTGGTTGCTTTTCGATCCATGCCACAGCTTTGTGGATGGCGTCTGTTAGTGAAAGGGGGCACTCCGCTTTGCTCGGCGTCCAACTCGGCGTCTTCGAAGCCACCGATTCAGGAGCATCCACGTCATACGTGGCGTCACTAGTGGATACCCTCCACATTGGCCACAGTTGTTCCTTGGCCTGACCGGTGACTGCCAAGCTCAAGACCGCTATCAAGACTAGGTTGTATTTCATAGATTGGCTAACGTCAAAGCTGAGGCACACCGCCGTTAGGCGGCGTTGCCTCCAGCGCATTGTTGGGCGCTCCATGCGCACTCCGCAACTCCAAAACGTGCGTGACAAGAAACGCCACGAACAATAGACCAGAGCAAAGCAAGCCGGTCTCCGTACAGACAACAGACCCGAAGGCAACATCCAGAGGATCAATGGGACTGCTCCACCCCTGGTAAATCAATGTGTATCGCAGCTCAAAAAGCTGCCACGCCGTACCGGCCAGACCCGCAACAAGGGGCAACACCGAAAGACCTAGCCAAGCTCTTCGTGCTTGAAACTTCGTAAAGCCGTATGCGCTGAAACGGACGACCATCAGCAAGAGCGTCAGCGCAAGTACCACACCGCTACAACGGTCTGCCAGGCATAACTGAAACCAAGAATGATAATGTTCCGATAAGTACATCAATACATCCTACGCCCAACGCCGGAACTGAGCTACCGCGAACCGCGCGCCAGCGCGGGGCGCGGTTAGCTCCAGTGATTTGTTAGCCCGCATACTCCACGACCTCTATCTTCGCGTCTCTCTTGATTTGAGCTATCAACTCAATAATCTCGCCCGTGCTAGTCGCCAAGATGAATCGACGGTGAATCTCACCACCACACTTGAACACGAGTATCAACTGGTAGAACTGATTGTGCCAGCGAATGAATCCGGTAACCTTCTTGTCGATGCACTGGCAAAGCTGGAAGCCCACGACCTGTGCAAGCGGAACAGTCTCAATCGCGCGTCCGCGCCGGATTTCGACCATACCGGTCCCGGCGTCAATAACCACCTCTCGAAAACGACCGCGATAGAACTGCACGAGAAACTTGCTCGCCACGAAGCCGGCCGCGGGCGCTAAGGCAAGCGCAAGCCAAGTGTTGCGGATGATAAGACCAAGCAGCAAAAACGACCAAATGCTGCACATCCACATGAAGAAGAACCAAAAGAAGCCAGTCTGCACTTTGAGAAAATGCTGAGAACCACTAGTGACGAGTTTGTGCGTGAGGAAACCAGCAAACCATCTTTGCTCGGGCATTGGTCCGGTAGGAATGTTGGAAATCGTATTGACCATACCGGCTAACGTAAAAGGTCAGCCACCGCTGGCCGCGGAGCGGGCAGCGGTTGGCTGCACCGTATGGTTGGGCTTTGGATGGATGACATAGCTATTCTTGCCGGGCCGAAGCTCCACGGAACCGATCGCCGTGCCGTCAGGAGCAAGCGGACTGTAAAAGAAAGTCTCCCGGTCGTCTCCAATGAATGTGACAACCACGAAATGCCGGTCATCCTCATCAACTGATCGAGTCCCTCGGTCGATCGCATGGCCGCGAAACACGCTGCCACGGATCGGATACGAATGCTCCTCGTCATCCTGCACGATAACAGTGGCGTCGTAGACCTTGAGGTGTATCGCAGAATCTCGCTGTCGCCCAAGTCGATCAATACACAGACAAACTGCTACCAGGGCAATCACAGCGAGCGCACAAATAACAATTCGCGATAATCGTTTCATGGTGTGTCAGCCCAACGCCCAAGCTCAGCGACGGGGCGAAGCCCCGTTCGCTGCAGCGGATGGTTGGGCAGTACTTTCATTGACTCTTGGGAATTACGATAACACCCGTCGATGGCAAATTCGAACTCACCGTCGCTACGGGTAAACGGTAAGCCCAGAAAACCAAAATATCCTTATCCTTCGGTGCGTGCGAGAAATCGACGGCGCGCTCAAGATCGTACTCTCCCTCGCACGACTCACCGGGACCGGCGACAACTTTCTGAGGCTGAAAAGGCGGATCGTCGATGTGATAAATGTTGGGCAGCGGTTGTCCGTCCGCCATAACGGCAGCGTAAGTGACCGAGTGGCTATTGCCCCATGGCAACTGATACGGACGCAGCAAGACTGGCTCTTTGGACACATTCGTCAACTTGAACGAAATGTGGCGCGTACTAGCCGCCTGCAAAAAACGGGCAGTGACTATTGCCGGAGGAGCATTCGTACCAGAATTGCGTGCGTGTGCGTCTATCCAGATTTGGAGTGGGTTTTCTGCTTCCGCGCTCCAGACGGAAACCGCACAGACGACCTGAATCAATATAGTAAATAGCCAGCGCATTTACGCCCAACGTAAAAGCTCAGCGACAGGGCGTACGCCCTGTTCGCTGAAGCGCTTGGTTGGGCTTGTAAAAGTCATTTAGCATCTTTGTGCTCCTTCTCAATGTCGCGGCAAATGTTCACTAGTTCCGTCAATGCACTCGTCAAATCTGCTGGAACCTCGCAATCATCAGCCCAATCGATTGAGTACCGGCTTGTTTCGCTGATGACATGGAGTTGGCTCGGGCAGGCAATCCCTCTTATCACGCCCTTGCGCCGTGGCAGAGAAGAGGGAAAGTCGGAAAGATGGCTCCGTTGCACCCACTGGTGCAAGGCACTCAACTCCTTTGGGTTCAACCTGACCTCAATCTGATGTTGCTCATAGAGGGGCTGACCGGGAACCAACGGTCGCTGAGCAAACCAAATGAATCGGAGTCGGCTGTCTCGAATTTCGATTCTTTCGGTGGAGCCCGAATACGAAATCGAAAACGCCGTACTAGTATTCGTATCCGCTAGCACGATACCGGAGACGCCATATCCCAAAATTAGGATCAGACTCGATAGTCTCATGATCGATCAGCCCAACGCCCAAGCTCAGCGACGGGGCGAAGCCCCGTTCGCTCCAGCGTCTGGTTAGGTCTTTCTGAATCGATCCACATACATGCCTCGATGGTCTGAGAAGTACCGCCTCAAATCCTGCCACTCCGTCTCGGACAAATGATATCGGAAGAGCTTCTCCATACCAAGAACGTCCTCCAGCAAGAACCAGCGTGGCATATCGGCTCTGGCGGCTGGGCACTCAGGAATATGCTCATAGAATGAAACTGAGACGCATGTCGCTAAATCATCCTTTGCGGTTTGTCCTCGCGGCTGGTCGATACACCAATCAGCATACCGGTAAATACGCTCAATGAGCGACTCATCGCGCGGCGAGCCATACGCCGACTCAAAAGCATCGCGAAGCTCGAACCAAAGAAGATAAGGAGTCTTGGCCGTCCGCACTCTGTCGGCCAACTCCGGAAACATCTGCTCAGCCTTTTCACGCCAAGAAGGCATATAAACCTAACGAGAAAGGTCAGCCACCGCTGGCCGCGGAGCGGGCAGCGGTTGGCTGCACCGAATTGATAGGCTCGTCGTCACGGACGGGGATGACCCCCGGTAGGGATCAATATCAGGAGACAAAACAAAAACCACAACAGAGAAAATCCGGTCGCGAAACGTAAGACGAAAACTGCGCGGCGGATGCTGGGCCGATCTCGAAAAACAGCCGCGCGAGAAGTGAAGATAAAACCGACGGCAATAGAGACCGCCCAAAATGCAGTGCAGCCCCAAATGCGCCACGGATTGTAAAGCTCGACCAAGTAGCCTGAAATCAGCCACGCGAGAAATGGGCAAAGCAAAATCAATCCGGCAATGGTGCAGTTCTTCATGCCGCCTATCGATAAAAGTCAGCGACGCGGGCGCTAGCCCGCGTTCGCTGCACTGCATGGATAGGCCAAGTCATCGCTTTCTGAAAAAGCTCAGAACAATAACTGAATATAGAAATCCCGGTATCGAAAAATCAAGAACGAGTGGAATCCAAAACCAACGTCTAACCTCCACAACGGGACACAACAGCATCCCGAATGCAAAGAAAACACCTCCAATCAGAGTAATCAGAGACTCCCGCTTGCGAAATAAATACCAGCGGATCGCAATGCGGTAATTGCAGACAAGAACAGCCCCACCGAACAACAAAAGCATCCCGGACTCGTCGTATGAAAATAGGTCATGAATTTGCATCTGCGCCTATCGATAAAGATCAGCCACGCGGGCGCTAGCCCGCGTTGGCTGCATCGGATTGATAGGCTCTACATGCATAGAAACACAAGCAACAACCCTAAGACGAAAACCGACACTGCGACAAAGAAGTAAGCCCACCGGTAGAGCCGCCGGTGCGGTGCATCCAAAAGCCGAGGACCGAATGTGAGAAACTGACCACTGCGGTACAACGGCAACCTCGCCAGAAACAACAGCGCGATGCCAATGATACCGGCAGCAAGTCCGACTGCAAAAACCGCTAGCACGCCGCCCCGCATCATGCGCCAGAACAATGAAACCGTGAGCAAGGCAATACCGGCGATGATGAACGGTGAGAAGATAATCGCCACCATGTCGGGCGGAAGCGGAGACCAATCGCTTTTCTTCGCCTTGCTCATATCAGCCTATCGCTCAAGCTGAGGCACGCGGCGAAGCCGCGTTGCCTCCAGCGGATTGTTGGACGCTTGCCTTCTCCACCTTGGCTATCAGGCCATCAAGCGTCATTCCACGCTCTAGGTCATCATCATGAAACTGGCACGCAAACTCTTTTTCGACAGCCCCAATCATCTTAGAAATGTCCATGCCGTCAAACCCCAAGTCCTCTAACAAACGCGCGCTTGGAAGCAAGTGGCTGCTTCCGATGCGGAACTTAACGTGAAATATCATAATGACTCTCGCTGCAACCTCCCCGGAGCGATTGGGAAAACGCTGGCGAGCCAACGCTAGCAATGCCGAACTGTCGAGTTCATCTCTCCTCAAAAAGTCGCGCCAACTCATTTGTCCGTCCAACGATAGAAGTCAGCGACGCGGGCGCTAGCCCGCGTTCGCTGCACTGGATGGATAGGCCGTGTCATCATAAGCTGACATCAAGCTCCAACAGTCTGCGTGCTACCGGGCGCAACTGCTCCGGCGACTCGCATGGCACGCCGATAGTATCGCGCTCAGTACGAAAAAGAAACTCGATAAGCTCCTGCTCAGAGCGACTACCGGCAAGAATCCTGTAAACCGGCGCGATGTAGCTATCATACTCATCCTCGGGCAACACCTCGTCGAAACCGATCGGATTCCAATCGTGGCGAAGAATCTGGCGAATGGAGTCCTGAATCTCCGCTGCTCGTTTGTCTCTCGCATCGGCCATAAGCATCAATCAGCCTATCGAAAAAGATCAGCGACAGGCGCGCTAGCGCCTGTTCGCTGCATCGGATTGATAGGCATGTGACGCCTCAACGGTCCGCTTGTACACGAAAGCCCCGACCCAGTAAAGACAGAGTGCCCAGAGGATGCTGTTGGCTACGAAAGGAATGTAACCCGCCAATCCCGAAAACCACCGCATCCAATCTCCATGAAGCCTCATGAAGATGAAGAGAACTGGGAATGAGAGCACGGCATGTGCACCGGCAACAAACTGCTCCAGCGGGCTCGGTGGAGCACCGCTATCAAACCGGCTCATCCCCATGCCAAAAGACTGCACCATCGCAACCACCGAGAGGATGAAATGGCAAACCGCAATACCGGCTATAATCCAGAACCGTTTCATCGTGATCAGCCTATCGATAAAGCTGAGCGACGGAGCGAAGCTCCGTTCGCTCCAGCGGATTGATAGACACTGTCACGCCTGCAGTCTCCTCTGGCGAATACGCTCACCAAGAAACTTGCAGAACTCTCCAAAGTTCGCCTGCCGGTCTGCAAAATCAGGAGGCACGCTATCAGCCGGAGTGCTGTAGGAAAATGCGCCGCCACCCTGATGCGCATGCTCAATGCGTGTGATGCCGAGAAAACGTGTGTACGCCTCGCCGAACGACGGATCAGTGAAGACAGACTCTACGTACTGCGAACACACATCACACACCGGAAACGTGACCTCACGCGCCCTGAATGCCATCTGCTGCTTTTTAGCCGTCAGATTTCCGCACGCTATGCAAACTTCTGGCATGTTCTATCGCCAAAGCTCAGCCACCGCTGGCCGCGGAGCGGTCAGCGGTTGGCTGAAGCGGATTGTTAGCTGTGAATAGCTGCTTCACTGACTCACGCATCAACACAACAATAGTGAATACTCCCAGAACTGTGCCGAAAGGCATGAACAGGCACTCGATGCCGGCCATGACGAGACAAAACATATATCGTCTGCGTCGCGCGAGAAAGCGTGCCGTGGCGAGAACGAACCCGGCAAATATCCATCCGAGCGTGATGAAAATGCTCGCGATAATCACGAACAACCATCCGAACCACGGGGGCGGCGGCTCTCCCTTGCCCTCCAACTTGTGCGGCGCAACGATGAAGACGATACCTATGACCAAGTGGATGATCGGAAAACATGCAAACAAGGCCGCGAGGCCAGCAACAACGTAGTGAAATATGGAGAGCAGCCTAAGATGGTCTTCGTCCTGTGTCATAGTCGTCTTTCAGCTAACGTAAAAACTCAGCGACGAGGCGGAGCCTCGTTCGCTGGAGTGTTTGGTTGGGCGTCTTGTTTCGGAATGTTGACACGTGCCACCGAAAGTTGCGTCTGGCTTTCATACCACTTCCATTTGCCCTCTGGAACCTCCGTCTCCACACCATCAGTCACCCGAACCAGACGTATCAGTTTGCCAGAATCCCACTCTCGGATCATTGCTCGCTTTCCATTCCTGTCAAACTCCTGCCAGACCCCATGCCAATATCCGCTGCGAAATTGACCGATCTGGCGTACTCGACCCGTCAAGAGATACCAAGCGCTGTACTTGCCATCGTACAATCCGTCCGGTCCGACCTCTCCTTCGGAGAGCCTTCGGCGAACCAGCGAGACAGTCGCCATGTATTTCCGACCGGTCGCGCCGTCCTCGATTGGTCGGACGGTTGTAGAAGACATCCTCCTCGCGGCTGCGAGGCAGATCAGTACGAGAAGAAGCGCAACACAGACTGAGATCCCAACCCACACTCTATTGCGTCTCAGATGAATCCTCAATCGCGCCTCAACATTTCTGACCCGCCCAACGATAGAAGTCAGCGACGCGGGCGCTAGCCCGCGTTCGCTGCACTGAATGGATGGGCACGGTGCTCATGACTTCTGATGAGCCTCAACCAACTCAGCGACGCGCCTCCAATCAATAAGCTGGTCTGTGACCGGCCACGTGCGGCGCGAGACCTGATAATAGCCGATGTCGCGGAAAAACGCGCCAAGCAAAAGTCCGATAGTGAGCCAGCCGCTCTCAGGTGAACATGGCACGAGATAGAAGAAGCAGAGCACACATAGCAGGGCAAAGAATACCCAATGACGCCAACAGGTGCGAAGCAACTGGCCGATGCCATAGCCGGCAGTGTGATAACGCAGCCAGACTCTAAGAACTCTGAATTGTATGCGTGTAAGTTTCATAGATTTGCTCTGTCGCCCATCGCCTAAGCTCAGCGACGGGGCGAAGCCCCGTTCGCTGGAGCGATTGGTTCGGCCTCCTGTGGCACATCAAAAAATCGGGTCCACCACAAACTGCGACCTCCGCCGGGCTCATATCTGAACAGCAGTATCTTCTTGCCCGGCTCGAAGTCAACGAGCGCTGCGTAGCCGCGCCAACCTCTCAAAGTGACTGCGCGCGATTCCGTGATCCGAAATTTCCTGACAGGATCTGGAGTCAAGCGCGACTTCGAGACAGCAGCTGTCACTACCTCGTAGGGTGTCGCGTTCGAAGACAACTCGACAATCGGAGCGAGGCCATTTTGCCAGAGTGCGCTAGAATCTAGCCTTGCCACAAGAGCATCGATCGAATTGGTCGTGGAGTCCGCCTTAGAGAAGCTTGCGGCAAGCAGAACCAATATGAGTAGAGTTTTCTTCATGTTGCCCAACGCTCAAGATGAGCTACGCGGCGCGCCGAGCGCCGCGTTAGCTCCATCGGATGGTTGTGCCCTGAATAAAGGCACGACCCAAATATAAAACACAAACGCCGTATGGAACACGACCATGACTCCCAAAAACATCACCCATAAAATCTCAAACCTATACAAAGGAATATCGTCTCTCGCTAAGAACTCACGCACTGACAAGCCGATGAGTCCGAAGATGCTCATATCAATGACGAATGCGATCAGTCTAATAACCGGCTTTATACTTGGCGGATGCTCCTTCCATTTGCTTGCCTTTAATGCAACCACCCACGAATTGGCGATGACTACAATAGGCATGACGATGCTGATAATCAGTTGGAATTTGCTCATCGTATCGGCTTTCGCATCACTTAGGCACAACGCTCAAGCTCAGCGACGGGGCGAAGCCCCGTTCGCTGGAGCGGATTGTTAGCTCCTCTCATGGCACTGGCTGGCGGACTGCCGTCTCGTACTTGCGAAGAATGGCCGGCAAAAACTTCATCAGCTCCCAGACTGCGCCAACATGAACGAAAATACCGCCCATCAGAAACACATACATCAGAACGTAGAGCCACGGCTTGTGAAAGAACCATGCGCAACCTCCCACTAAGTGAGCACCAATAAGAAGCTGAGCGATCTTCTTGATCTCATCCCGGAACCCCCACTTTGAGCCGTCGATGACAAATCTCACAATCTTCTGCTCTTTATCCGTAAGAATCTCGGTAGGCATTTGTCCTCCTTTAGCTAACGCTCAAGCTGAGGCACGCGGCGCAGCCGCGTTGCCTCCAGCGGATGGTTGTCCATTTATTTCGCTCTCAATTCGTATTTGCATACCACGCTGGTGGGTTTGTCTGAATCGATATATCCAGCAGGACAATCAACCATCCCCACGAACTCGGCACCAACAAGCTCTGCAGTACGTCGTGCCGGAGCGTTGTCTTCTCGACAGGTTATCCGGATTGGGCTTATGCCAAAGTGGGTAGCAATCGGGATCGCCAAGCGGCATGCTCGTGCGGCCACCTGCCTGCCTCTGAATTCAGGAAAGACATAGCAGTAGAAATGGCTGAGGTGAGGGAGCACATCCCCAAGAATAAAGGCAAAGTGGCCCATCCGAGCATTGTCGGCATTCCGAGTGATAAACCAGCAGTAGACCGGAAAGGGACGCTTGTCTGGACAAGGTTCAGCCTTTAACTCCAGCGCGAGGGAGACGCCATCGTCGGCGGCTTCTCGTGGGTTTAGCGATGGATCAGCTTCCTTCATGGACAACGATAAAGATCAGCGACAGGCGCGCTAGCGCCTGTTCGCTGCATCGGATTGATAGGCATTTGGGATTGGATACTCATCTCGTCCGTGAAACAAATCTGACTACGGCAGCACTCGAACCTCCGACACGCCGCGAATGTGCCGCCAAACAACTGAGCCACCGGCCACATGGAAGCGCCGCCACCCTGATAGGGAACAAAATACTCATAGTAGAGAAGAACACCAAGCAAACCACACCAAGGAACAATCGCTCCGACCACGACAGCTAAGACGCCACGAAGCACAAATCCGGCGAGAGCTCCCACCGCCAGCGACGCAAGACCTAAAATGAGCCATGCAGTCATATGCCTATCGATAAAGGTCAGCCACCGCTGGGCGCGCAGCGACCAGCGGTTGGCTGCACCGAATTGATAGCCGTGCTCTGTCTCCAACGACGGATGCAGATAACAGCTGCCAACCAAAATACTAGAATGAGAAGTGTCCGCGTAGTGTACTCCAGTACGTACCAGTAACTGTAAACGTCCTCGCCACGAATCCAATTTGGATCGATCAATCGGACACGATGTGTAAACCTAATGAAACTTCTCTGACCTGCGCCCCACGATCCCGTAAATGGACGAAGATCGAAAGGGCATATCACCGAATACCAGATACCCACCAAAGCCGCAATGCTCACCCCGGCAATTAGCACTCTGAAAGTGGTCTTACTCATGTACCGGCTATCGCTCAAGATGAGCGACAGGGCGTAAGCCCTGTTCGCTCCATCGGATTGTTAGCTGTTCTTCGTGGATGCGATGTATGCAATCTCACCACCTCCGGTACAAATGGCCTCGCCGCTGTGGGTCGTGACGTGCCATGACTCATAGCCACACGACATCTGAAGGAACTGCAAATACAATCTCTCACCGAATGTAACAAACAAATCACCAGTCTCCGCGTGTTCCGATACTGACTGGACTGGAAGTGATGCCAACCGCGACATGACGCGCTCAGTGGCATCAACCGGCGAGGGGAGACCGAATTTGTGTCCGTGATCTTCGGAAGTGACAGCGATGCGCTCTGGTGTAACAAAGCGCCAAGGAGACTCTGTACCGATAACGCGCCGGTCACCGAAGCGAAAGAACCAGGAGAAGTCCTTTTTCTCCACGCCTTGCAGCGAAGCCCCAATGAATAGTTTGAGGTAGGCCGGCATCTTCAGCTAACGCCCAAGCTCAGCGACAGGGCGTAAGCCCTGTTCGCTGAAGCGCATTGTTAGGCTTGCCTCCTCTTCAAGACAAGCTTGTGAATCACAAATGCTGTTGCTCCCCATATAAGCGGACTCAGAAACCAAAAATCAACCATGCCACTAGCGGTTGCAGTCTTGTACTCATACTCGAAAAACTGTGTAGGAAAGGTCAGCGTCAGCCACAGCCCCATGAAGATCCTATCAACAAGACTCGATTCGATGCCTTTCGGACCAGATATGGTCACTCCGAGTAACAACGTGAGCAGAATCGCAACTGCATTGTAGAGAGCGACTCTCAAGCCTGTCCCAAATGCTCCGGAAATCTTCATTCGCCTAACGATAAAGGTCAGCCACGCGCGCTTGCGCGCGTTGGCTGCACCGAATGGATAGATGCTCAGTACCCATGCTCCCAGTAATCCTTCTCAGCAAAATCCGAGATGACGCCGGTAGAGTCAATGTAGAATCCGTCCGCCGTCACCTGAGACCAACCAAGAAAGCGATGCCGACGAGCCTCCACCATAACAGCAAGCTTATCGTGCCCGTGCTCTCGTGCCCACGTGCTGACCTCAATAGGAATACCGGCAATCTGCAACTGCTCGCGAGCCGAACTGGCAATGAGCGGACGAAGGTCGCCGATCTTCCTGCCGCGCAACTCCCCGGCAAGCTTCAAGATATGAGTCCGCGCTTGCTCAAGAGGTTTCTGTTTCATCTATCGTCTAAGGTGAGCGACCGCCAACCGCGCCAGCGGATGGCGGTTCGCTCGACCGCATGGTTAGATTCGTCCGCCGGTAATCCTCGCCCAAAATGGACTCTGGACGAGTGCCCGGCAAGAAATAGTAAGTCAGAAACAGGCCGGTGCCCTGCGCAATAATCTCGGGCTGCAGCCTCTGCGCTCCGCAAGCATGAATCTTGAACATCACTCCATCCTTCTGAAAAACCCCGACCCAATCGCCTCCGCACAGTGTCTTCTCCAGCGGGTCGAAACCGTGAACCTTGTGCCAGCCTAAAGATGGAAGCAAAGACTCGTAGTATGCTTCCACATCCCCCATCGCATCATAGTACCAATACTCAACCGCCGTGACTTTCTGGGTGAGAAACGGGTCAGCGGATGCCAGACCATACTTGCTTCTAAGCTCTGGTGTAATCATCACTCGCGATTCTGAATACCGGTACGTCGCATTGGGATAGACCATCCGCGAGTCTGTCTTCGGATGAGTAGCCGACGTAGAACAGCCGGCAGCCACGAGAGCAGCAATCAGAGCAATCGGCTTCATAAATCTAACGATGGAACTCAGCGACAGGGCGTAGCCCTGTTCGCTGAAGTGAATGGTTAGGCACTCGACCAAAGGACAACTATGAAAATAAACGGAAAGCCTCACATGGAGATCGTGAATCCTCCGCCGTGGCCTAGCTATGTAATCTACGAAATCAGACTCCGAGGCGGCCCGTATGACGGAATGCCGTCGCTCGCCGGGAATACCGACCGTGTGTACTGCGGCGGCGAACTGTACGTGCTGCAATCTGATGGCGACTTCCATCATGTGCCTAACGTCTGAGGTGAGCTACCGTGGCCGCGAAGCGGCCACGGTTAGCTCCACCGATTTGTTGGACGTGTCTCACCGATGCGCACCGACAACATCACCATCCGAGTAGAAGGTGACAGTCTCCCATCTCGTCTGCGCCGTGAGCATCCGCACGGAATTTGTGCCATGTGTTACCGGTGGAGAATACTCCGGCCGGAGATGCCGGAGATATGCCTTTGCATAACCATCCAGCTTGCTGGCAAATCCACTATCCTCCAGCGTCGCCGGAAACTGCCCGCCATGCTCATCGGCATACATAATCAACTGCAAGCCGACAGACTTCGTACCAACCCAAAGCAAGTCGGACTCGCTCAACCGCCGGGCATAGTACAGCAGTGCAAACAGGGCCCAACCGCCAATC
>JADMIO011385369.1_pt1 | contig 32255 bp, 36 predicted proteins | sample 8958161 | NCBI WGS metagenome assembly JADMIO01 (sample SAMN16585339, study PRJNA669376) | soil metagenome | isolation source: Crop rotation soil | place: USA: Cullars Rotation, Alabama | collected 2011
GTGTGTGTGTGTGTGTGTGTGTGTGTGTGTGTGTCTTACCAGCAATGTTGCTTTCCGGATCACAGACTTGCGTCCACTGATGAGTGTGTGTATCGAACACATGTACATCGTCCAAGTAGATCGAAGAGTTTGAGCCGACACAGCCGAAGAGAATGTACATATAACGCTCCTGCACGCATACGGCGGTGTGGCCGAAGCGAGGAGGCGGGCCGCCGTAACGCCACAGCATATTTTATTGTGTGTGTGTGTGTGTGTGTGTGTGTGTGTGCTGTTGTGTCGTAGGTTCTGTTTTTCAAAAACCGCACAGCAAAATACATGAAAGGAACACTACATTTTCAGCTGCTACTGTGTCGGTTTGCCAGTTCTGAGTTTGTTGTGTCTGTGAGTGTCTGATTTCTGTGTGTCTCTGTGCCTCTTTGTGGGTCTGTGCGCGTGTGTCTGCGTGCTTGTGTATACATCAAACGAACAACAAACTCGGGATAAGATGTCAAAGACCAGAGAACAAAGCTGACTGGTCCGTAAACTGACAGAACAAAGCTGACTGGCCGGTAAATGTCAGTTTAGACTCGCGCAAAGAGAGAAGACACAAACAGCAGAGCCAAACAAACAGAGAGAAAAGACAATAGACAAACACAGACCAAAGCAAAAGGACAGCCAGCCACACGTGGGCGTCCGACATATCGCAGCGCAATGGCCACACGTTGCGGAACGACTGTTAGCAAAACTGGTCAAGCCAATAAAGGAAAAATCTCAAAAACATTGCAACCGACCAAAGCTAGCTTTGAAAAAGACGGCGAATCATATCAAATTTTATTATGGACCAAAAGCAAAACACCACATCCTCAGTTAAAGTCGCGCGTCATGCTACTACATGTTGTCTTTGCTGCGATACACAAAACACAGAAGATAGTTCAGACTTCGATTAGAAACTATGAAAGGTATACGACCGACTTACATTGGACCACGATCACGGGGTTGCTTGATTGAAAAGCCGTGCTTGATGAGACTCATGCGCAAAAGCATGGAGCGGACGTCACGAACATAATCGGCTCCAACACGCAGAGCTTTCTCAAAAGTGGCGAAGCGTTGGTCCGCGTGTTTGGCATGCAGAACCTTGTTGTGTGAATCGATGCGTCCACTGATGCGATTATCCGCGATCAGACCCACGAGCTCTTTCTCTAACGTAGGCACCTGAACACACAGTCCATAAGATCACTCGTGAGAAACAGCAACAGGAGGTGAAAGTTGCTAGTTACATCGAGATTAAAAGCTGCTGCCATCTTCGACATCTGAACAGCGACATATGGGCTGAAGTACTGCACCATAGCTTTGTCACGGATGCGTTTGAAAAGCTTCGGGACTTGTACCGAAATGGGGAAGTCCAATAGTAAATCTTTCTGTGATACGAACAGACGACTTCATGTCAACGAGAATTAAAAACACCCCACAAAACGCGGACGCAAACCTCAATGGAAGCGAGCAATTTGAAACATTCTGAGTATTCGCACGCGTAAAAGTGCTGTGCAATAGCTCGAATGACTGGCCTTGTGTCGAGAAATTTTCGATAAACATCATTATCCAGCACGCGCCTTTTTAGTGAGGGTCGATCCAAATACGACAAGGCGCAGAGAGTTCCGAAAGTGGCAATATCTTCTGACACCAGAATCTAGCGAGATTCAAAATAGCCTACTTAGACCATAGTAGTTCGGTATAAAAAAACGACGAAATTTACCTCGGAAAAATGTTCAGGCAATGGAACCTTCACTTTGAGGAAAGCTTCACAGGCATTACCGAAGACACCTCGGCGCAGTTCGTACCAACCGAGCGCCGCTTGTACAATGGCTTCGTTTTCAGGTTGTCGCGATCCATCGTTTTGCAAGATCATCGTGGCTCGATCAACTTGGTTCTTAACTTGGACCCAATTTGAAGATAAAATGCTGTAACAAACAAATGCATAAGATCGCACAAAACATTCGTTCTATCCCAACTAAAACGCAAACGTCATTACGTACCCTGCTTTGATGATAGCCAAGCTGGCTTCAAGTGATTCTTGATGGGTAGCTGCCCGGTCTCTCGCTTCCAATAGCTTAGCAATGGCTCCAGTAAAGTCGCCGCCCTCAATCAGGAGCTGCCCCATGGATCGGTACGCCTCCTACACACACACACACACACACACACACACACACACACACACACGCAAGAGAAAGTAAGAAAAGTCACTCGAATGAACATTTGGAGACAGGCCAAAACCAACACACGTGTCACGAACGAAGTTGAGCACACATTCCACTAACGACGTCCAACATCGAATATAGAACAAAGACCCCATGTAATTAAATAGAACTATAACCCCCAAAATTTTGAGATTTTGTCTTGCCATACACTCTCCATAATCATAGATAATAAAAGCCGTCCAAAATAACAATAGATCGGCCCCGCTTACTCGCATACGATCCTGAGCAGAATCCTTCACTGCCGTATTAACTTGCGCCTCCGCACGCGCGAGCGCTTCGGCCAGACGCTTTTGTGTGGCAACGGCCCAGTTTTGGTCGGCAAAATAGTCGGCTCCAATGGCATCTCCCAGAGCGCTGCGTGCCTCCAAAGCAGTTTCAATGTACAATTGAAATGCGAGTGTCCTGTGGTTCACCAGATCGAAAACGATCATTTAAAACTAGAAGATGCAATACGAAATGTGACGATTATATGACGAGATGAAAGTGAATGGACTGTTTTGTATGAAATGGGACTGTTACCTCTTCAACTCAGAGATGGCCTGCTGATACGCGCGCACTTGGAATTGAGGACAGCAGTGCGCAATCCACAACAAACGCGTTACACGTCCGTAGCCGCGATATTTCGAGACATATTTGTCGAACTCAAACTGCGGATAGTCGACAGTGGGATAGACGGGGCCATCGGGCTCTGTGCCCTTGCCCTCTGCCGCTCCCTTTTCCGCCGGTCTTCCTTTCTTCATTCCGCGTGCTAGGTCCTCAGGGTCCAGTGTGCTGGCGGAGAAAGAAGAGCTTATCGAGGCGGTGAGTGTGCGTTTCGAGGCGAAAGAAGTAGGAGGGTCCACGTCGACCTCCGTGGTTGCGAAGAGGAACACAGCACAAACGTTAGAGTTTGTGATGCGTCTCCTCTGAGAAAAGTCCACTCAAAAACGGATTTCTATCTGTCTTCGTGTCGGGAATGACTACAGTAACTCTTGAAAAACTTAACTTTCTGAATCGGCAAGGGAAAGACGGATAGATGTGAGAGAAAGTGAAATGGAAGCGCACGCGGAAGGAAATACGAGTAAGGAGAGAAATGACCAAATACATACATATATATATAAAAGCACGCACAACACAAAACTTTCGCAAGCTCACCACAAGCCGGCCGCCATCATCCTTCAGCCGTTTCCACCATTGGTCAGACTAAATTTCTACATGGTTCGAGCCATTGTGCTGCGACGCGCGTGTGTGTCAGCGGAATGTGTGCCCGTCAAGCGTTGTCTCGTGGGTATGTATGTCTATGCCTATCTTTGTGTAAGATGGTTGTGTGTGTGCTTTACTCGTTCTGCTCCACAATCTCCAGTACCTGGCCTCTTTGTTTTGTGGACAGATGGACAGATAGGCGGACGACTCCCAATTCTTGTCCCTCGCTTACATCTCAACCATGTATTCGCGCATTCTTTCTCGCGCGTTTTCCGCGGCGCGTTTCCCTCGTATGTCATCTGGGTTGCTGCTGTCTCGACGTACCGTCCCGCATACTTTGAGGACCTTTCCATCATATTATCACGTTGCTGCACGGTTTTCATCGGAGGCACAACCCGCAATTGCAAACACACAACAACGTGCAACTTTATCGCCGTCGCCCAATTCTCCTACGACTTTATCTCCGCTACATCCTCCTCCAATTTACCGTTCTTTTTCTGCATTTCTCATACAGACTCAGCAGCGCTCCAAAAACAATGATAATCAAGACCATAGTGAGACAAATTCAGCAACAGAAGTGAGCCAAAGTTCGTCGACCAAGGCCCGCGGTGCGAATGATAAATCACTGAGTCGCCTCCGCTTTCACACAACAGGCGGGGCAGTTAAGCTGCCGAAACGAGAGGAGGCTCATGACGATGCTCCTGCTGAGGCCAAACGCGTTATTTATGAGCTTGTGCATCCCGTGGCGAAACGCATTAATCGTCTATTGGGAGAAGAAGATATTCAGGGGGCGCGTCAGGTGCTGAAAGGGGCACGAGAATCCGCGCAATACCTGCGGTCCGCTGACCTCTACGCAGGGTTTGTGCAGTATTATTTGCGGCATAAGCAAGAGCAAGAAGCCATTCGAATGTGCGAAGAAATGCGTTTGGAAGGCACGCAAATCAGCTCGAAAATCTATCTGTTTTTCATGCAATACTACGAGACTGTGCGCGACTATGCAGAGGTGCTCCGACTGTATGACTTAATGCGCAGTGAAGGACTGCACGTTTCTTTGAGACACATTTGTGTAGTGACGGATGTGCTTTTCAAACGAGGCAATTTTCGCCAGGTTATAGAAGCGGTTGGTCCACTTTTGGACGCTGGGGGAAGGACCACGTTCTATGCGCTCTATCGCACGGTGTTGTGGGCGTGTGTAAAGCTCAATGACTTTGCAGCTTTTCGCAGCTTTTGGGCGCGACATTTCGCACACAGTTCCACGAAAGGTCCGCCTTCAGCCAGTGCGGTTTTAATCCTATTGCGATCCATTTGCGAAAGTGACGAAGTAAACGCGGAACATGTCAAATGGGTGTTTGCCGAATTGGGCAGAATGAAGGAGCTGCCTTCTCCTGCAGATATCAGTGAGTGTATCGCTCGCGCGATTACTATGAGTTCACTGGATCGGCCAGTGACTGCGAGGCAATTGTATGAGTATTTCACTGCGCGAGGAGTTGTCCTCACTGATGATGGTTACGAACGGATATGCAGAAGATATGGTGATGACTTAACATTTACGCGGAGCGTGCTCCATCATGCTGCACACTCGGGCAAAGTAGCAACAAAAGTGGCAGTTGCTTACCTCGAGAATGCTATCGAAGCGCGTAACGCACAAGAAACTGAATTTGCGTACAAATTGCTCGAGTCGCAAGGCGATGGGAATATCTATGAAGTGCAGTACTACCGGCTGTGTCAGATGTTAGTGCAAGGCAACGTAGTTGAGGCGATGGAATACGCAAAGACGAATAACCACCGTCTTGATCCGGATGGCTACGCCATGTTTATTGTGGGTCATGCTTTGAAAGGCGACTTTGCATCAGCGATGACGACTTGGCAAGAAGCGCTGCATTCACAGTTGCCGCGCATTCCTCGCTTTATTTTGGCGGCTCTCAGAGCGTGCGGACTTTGTCCACTGCAGCCGGGAGAGACACTGTCGCAACGTCTCGAGACATTGCGCGAGGTTTGGGAGGAAGGTCTGCGCATAGTTGTGGAGCGCATTGAAGCGGAGGGTCTGTATCGTTCACAGTGGAGCGATGCATACAAGTCTGCGGACATGGCTCGTCGTGTTGCGCTGAGGGACAAGAACACTATGTCTACGCGTTTGGGTACTGCACGGCTCGAGTCGATGGTGCGTCTGGGATGCTACAAAGAAGCAGGTGCTTGGACAAGACTGTTGCTATCTGGTTCGAACTTCGTCTGTGCCAATTTGCCTTTTGCGCTTTCGTTAGCTTTAATGAGCAGTCCCGACTTAACCGTGGCCAACGCTGGACGATCACTATGGAAAGCGGTGCTGGGCGACCGTGAGATACCTTCTTCTACTACAGGACCTTGGCATGTTATTCGAGCGAGCTATCCACGATGGTCCCATCAGCGGCTACCCATCGACAACGCGACCCTTTTGAAGCGGATCAGTGAACACGTTCCATTTCTGAACGTCCAAAACGATTAGAAGTGAGACGATTGAACTGTCGTCATCACGCCGTGAAAAGCGGCTTCAGTGGCTTGAGGGACAAAGGGGGAAACTTGTCTCTAACCGCAATTGATCGTTGCCTTTTGAGCCGCTTTGATGACTGCTCTTGAAGTTCGGGTGCATCTGTTCGTGTTCGCTCTTCCGAGAAGCGATGAGAGGCATTTTGCACTCGTTTCTTGTCCACCTCTTTATCACCGGTGTCGAGATGTGAAATGATTTCTTGCTGCCATTTATGTTGGTGGGCCGTACCATGCAATACGTTACTTCTACCGACCGCCGCTTGAGTTGGACTGGAGAGCAGAGATGTCTGAGAGGGTTTCTCTCGAGAAATTTTTTGCTTCTTGTGCGTCTCACCTGCAGACGTGGATAATTCTTCTGGCGACTTCATTGGGTTGATATGTTCGACTTTTTCAATTGGTGTTATTCGCGGAGAGTCGATTTCTGATGGTGCGGGTGCCATAACTGCGGGCTTCTCTTGCGTTACAATCGATGGTAAAGAACTGGGAACGACATTGGAAGACGACAGAACGAGGTTCGCTGGTTGCGATATCACTAAGTCACGAGCTGGTGTATCCAGGACGCGAGTGTTTGGATGTTCAACGTTCTCAGTTGTCATTCCTCCGAATGGAGAAGGTGTGTGCGGAAGTTGAGAGAAGTTCGGTGCGGGTGGAGTGATGAGAGTGTGCAGATATTCTTTTGGCGATCGTACACGCGCGGGTGTTGTTTGTGCGACCGAACGCAATGTACCGCAAACATTGTTGTTACTTAAATCTTCGGATGATTTTTTGCGTGACTCTCGATCGGTGGCTAATGTTGATGCTTTTTCGCTCGTCTGGTGAAGAAGTGTCGTGGCAGCATCACTGGGTGCAACAAATAACGGTGTCCATGATGAAGCCACAAGATTCTTTGCGAGAGTACTGAGATGCACAAGCTGGGGTATAGCTGGGTGAGGGCCAATCGAGGTTTTCTTCTTTTCAAAGCCGAAAACGAATTGCTTCCCCACAAAAGAATGATGAAGAGTCTGAAATACGTCTTGAGGAGTTTTGTGTCCATCCTAATCATGCAAGGTCACCGGTATAACGCCATTGATAACATCACATGCTTCCTACCCTCATGGCTTGAAGAAGTTGTGACGCACTTAAGCCTAAAGCGGTGGAAACCGCACTGCCGAAAAGAGAGACTGTATCGTACCCATACACATGCAATTGAATTCAGTCTCATATGCATACACACTGCGTAATCCTACCTGTTTGCACAGTGGTTGCGTCAGAGACGCGCAGTTTGAGCACATATCGCACTCGCTTTCGAGTGTATTGATGACAATGTTCGCATTGAAATTCGTCGTCGCAACGAAAACTGTGACCTCGACATGATGTAGCCTGATCCCGTGCCGTTGTTACAGAATGTGCACCGCTAACATCGCTCACTTTCCTTTTGCAAGTCGCACAAGACACATAGAAGAACTGATCTTTCGAGAGCACTTGTAGCACCGTACACGGGATTAGGATGAGGCAGCGCTTCTCGGAAGCTTTTAATGAAGCTTGGGTGTAAGACGAATGCCGAGGCATGATCAACGCTTCGAATGACCGTCGACGGTACGTTTGAGCAACGAAAAACGTGCTTTCAAAAAAAGCGTGTCGTCAGCTCAGAGCGGGTCCCGGACCATTTCATACCGGTACCGGTACACACACCAACGAAAACGCACAACGGAATCTCGACCATAGCAGAGCGAGAATTGCGCGGGAAAGCCTAACGGATACGCGATGCACGATGGCCAAAAGTGCTCGATGGCCACCTCGGAGCGCTCCGACGAATAATTCGGTGATCACAGTTGGAAATTTGCCTTTTGCTGCAGTTTGATCATCGGCTGGGCCCAATGAAGGCGGGAAGTTCAAAGATTCAAAACCAAGCGAAAATGTGTGTGTGCGTGTGTGTGTGTGTGTGTGTGTGTGTCGTGTCGTGTGTGTTGTTTGTTTGTTTGTTTGTCTGTCTGCGTTTGTTTTTTATGTTCTCGTATAATAAGCGTGTGCATGTGCATTTGTGTTATGCATGCGAATGTAGCCTTGTTGTCTGCGATTTTGTCGTCCATTTCTTCAACGCGTCTTTCTTTAGCGGCGGGTCATTGAGTCGCACGCGCTTCTGGTAAGGTGTTTCTTATGAATAGTTGTGAATGTCTTAATTCGATATGCCTCCTCTCTCGTTTTCTCTCTTTTTCCCTCTCTCTCTCTCTCTCTCTCTCTCTCTCTCTCTCTCTCGCTCGCTCTCTATCTCTCTTCTTCGCCTATTGGTTTGCGTGCCTGTCTGTGTGCTTTTCTACTGTTATCTTAGGAGCGCTAACCCGCAACCATGGCGAATCTCGGGGGTATCATCTTAGCAAATATACCGACAGAGCACGGTGACGCTGTGTTGGTATGCTGTTGTTTTGGTGTGTGTGTGTGTCTGTGTGTGTGTGTGTGGATCTATCTTCTCTCTATGTGGAGTCATATTTTTTGTTTGTCCGTCGACTTGACCAATGGCTGCGTCGTTTGCAAGTATTTCTTCAGTTCCTCGGTACACTTCCAATATTGCACAAACTGTGTGAATTATGAAGTTGTCGGTCCATTGGTACTCAGTGTGAATGTGCATGAATGGTATCTTTGACAACCTCATTTAGAAATGTGTAGATGTGTGATATTGATGTTGGGTATCAATAGCATATATCTCGAAGCTGCGCGTTTTAACACGTTTCTTCCTTTCGACACAGGACCAATACGGTGTCGTAAACAATGGTGGCCTGGGGTCTGTTGGTGCGGCGATGCCGTCCTCGAAGAAGAAACGGGGCAACAAAGACAGAGAAGCGCCGCCCACTCAGATTCTCACGATAGAAACTGTTCGCGTGCTCATGAACAGTGCTGAGGGTGTGTTACAGATTATTCAGGTACAAATGCCTTGTTCAGCTCTTTGCCTCATATATCTGTGCACTTCTATGAACACGTGTTGATGTTGTGATCGAAAAAAATGGTGGTTTGTGACAAATTTGATGTCTCTGAAGTCATCGGATGTGTGCTCATTTCCGCATCCCGTGTTTTCATGTATAGACTTTGAAGGAAAACGGATGCACGATGCCTGACCAAAAAGTGGCCGAAATCCTTCAATTTGTCGTCAATTACATCGACATCGTACCTCGGGGCCCCAACATTCCTCAACTACCCAAGAAAGAGCTCAGTATGGTGATGGAATACGTCTTTCCCAACTTGCACGCCGACGTGCGTCAAAGGCCAGGCAAAGGCTTCAAAGCCGTCGTGAAGAGTCTATTGCGGTGTCTGGGCTGCAGTGAGTCTGTTGTGCAAGGGTTCTCGGGGAATCAGCGGTTCTGGCGACATGTGGCATGGAATGACGAAGGTCGCAACAAAGTCAGCGAAGCGCTTCAATGGCGTGCAGGAGGCATGCCGAACCCGCATCTCGATGCTGACGTCGATGAGGATGACGAAGAGAAGAAGATGTCAGGCTTGAAGATGCAAGCCGGTCCAAGTAGTATGATGCTTACTAAACCGAAGGCTATCAATCGACCCTCCAAGTCCGTCTTTATTCCCAAATACGATGTCCTCTTCTCTCGCACCACTTGGCACTACTACATTCGAGTCTTCTTGCCCATGTGTGATCCCGCCACCATTCAACAAGGCATCAAACTCGATCTCTTGCGTGGGCAACTGGCAGTCAAGAGCAGGTACACACCCACCACAACTCTTCCTCCTTGGTGCACTGGCAATGAAGCGGTGAGTGACCTCGAAATCGTCCAACCTTTACCACCTTCTGCTTGTGGCGAATTCAACATCGACATACCTTTACCCTTCGACGTCGATCGTGTCGCGAGGAAAGAAGTGCACGTCACCGACATTGGTGTGGTGGTCTCACTCAAGCGTTTGAAAGAAGAGCTCACGCCCATGGAGTTCAAAGTGCATGGTTTCGCAGCTGGTCCGACCAATCCTCCTACGGTCTTGCCCAACACCATGCCCAGCATGCCTGCTCCTCCCTCGGTGCCTGCGCCACGAGGAATGGCCGCGCAAGGTGGTCGCGCAGGTGGAATGATGATGCACCACAGTGTGCCGATGCCTTATCAATAAGCATGGATAGCAAGCTACGCTATGCCGTTCTGAGTTATCGCTTTTTCTGTTTTCTCTCTGTCTCGCCCTCTTTCCCTCTCTCTCTTTTACGTTTGCGTCTTTCTCGATCGATGTACGGAGGTCTGCGATACCCTTTTTTCTCTTTTTCTTGCTTCTCGATTTCTCCTTTTGACAAATGCATAGTAGATAGGATTAGTTCAAAAAACGTGGACCTTTGATGAGTAGTACGAATATATTATAGGTTACCAACAACAAAGGGCACATTGGGGTAAAAACGGATAGTTTACGATATGACACGTAGCTCTTGCACAGCCACGTCATCGGTGTTCAAAGGAGTGTCATTCCACAGTACCAACTTGCCAAAATGCGATCTTGACATGCGAATAACATCGGCAGAAAGAAATATAGCCACACGCATGGCACAGTCATCGTGAGTATCACGGGGGGTATTCTCCGAGCTAATAGCCAGACATTCGATAGACGATCTTCCTGATGCAACAACGTGCAAGAAGCGAGGATAGGCAGGCAAGAAACATAAGTCAACCACGAAAGAGTGCCAAGGAGTCGGTGGGACATCGCAATCGTAAACTGAAGACAAAAATCGCAAGAACCGCGAGGAAGCTAAGGAATAAATACCGATCTTTTTCTCCAAATAACTGTAAACAGCTAAAGTGTCACTATCGATCACTGCGATACTACGCGGTGCGATACGGTCCATAGAACACACTTTAAGCAGCGCTCCGCTCTGTTCGTTGTAAATGCACAGCTTGTAAGACATCGACTTCGTATGACAGACGGACACCAAAGTGCCATTGAGTAGGCTAAGCACCAAATCATAATTCAGCTTCACCGAAGATTGTTGCTTTACAATAAGCAGAGGTTTCGCTTTCAAACAGTCCCAAACTTGGATCTTGCCATCTTCGCAAGCGAAAGCCACACGGCCATTATGCATGGGTTGGAACTGTAATACAGTCACGTTTTCGCAGCGACATGAAAAAAGCTCGGGCGCCGAAAGCGCAGAGCGAGGGGAAGGTGGCAGAGCAGAGGGGTTGTTTCGCGTCGCATCAGCAGGCGTAGATTGCACTCGATTCGTTAATGTCGGACTGTGAGTTTGCGTGCTGGTAACTGGAGGAGTACGCACATTAGAAGAAGGTCGATCATCCGATTGCACACTCGGCACAATCGTTCGCAAAGCGCGCCAATCGTTGATGTGCGCCGCAGATAATTGATCGCCATCCCAACATTTCAATCGATTTCGCGATAGTTCGTGTATGAGCAGCTTGCGATAGCCAGGTAATGCGTGGATCATCACAGGAGCACCCATACTTGAGTGCGCTTGTTGAGTGTGGATAGGACAAGCGCCGGTTGATTCATCGCAAATCAGTTCAGCAATACGGGTCTCTTTACGTAAATCAAAGATCTCGATGACGACGTCTGCTTTCTGATTGGGTGAACGAAGTGGTCCACTAGAAAGACGAGAGGAGGGTGGTCCATTAGACAGACGGGAGGAAAGTCGTGATGTCTCGATATGCAACATAGCATCCGAGTACCTATTATTATTCTCACTATTGGCGGTACTAATGGGAATATGGCTGGCGTTTTCTGTGGGATTATTGGTAGTAGTAGTGCTATTGCTAGTATTTATGCTCGGCGTATTCAAAGATAAACTTGGGAAATCGACGTCCACTGTTAAATTATTCGGAGGTTTCGATGATGTTTCATCCGTTGCTGTCGCACTATCAGTATTGCTGTTGGTTATCCCGCTACTATTCGGAGGCAAACTATTTGTGCTGCCTCTATTATTATTATTGTTAGTATTATTAGTATTGTGCTCATTTAGAATCATACTCCCGCTTTTCCGACCTTCTCCTCCTTTAAAAACTCCACTTAAACTATTGCTGCCGCGGCCAACATCAGAGTTATTACTGCCTCGTGCGCTCGCGTTGCCACTCATAGAAATATTGACAGACAAACGCGCGGAACATACAGCCAACTCGTAATCAGACAAGAACGCACATGAGAGTGTCCGATAGTTCGGTCGCGACACAGACCAAACCGTAACCCCGGTTAAACCGTCAGCGTAATCTGTCACGACCGTCGTGACACTCGAGGGAAAGTGTTTGGAGAGACACGCAGAGACAGACTGCGTGTGTGAGAGCGGGAGGAGGGTGAGAGAGGGCGAACGAGGTTTGGGAACTGGTTGTGAGGGTGGCGGTGGCGTGGCGGTCGTCATTCTTTGTTTATTCTTTAGTTTTTTCCGGTCTTGGAGTGTTCTGTATGTGTCTGTTGGAGTACGTATAGGTTCACGTTTCAATTAACGACGAAATTGCTCGCTAAGTGTGAAACAACGCGCATGCAGAAGATCACCTTCAGATGTGCAAGAACAGAAACATTATGTCTCGCAACGTTCAAAGGCTGTCGGTTAATTTACACAACTTGTTTACACAAAGTGGAAGTAAACGCCGAAGCTACTACACAAACCACGAAAGTTTCCATACAATACCTGCTTTTTATGAAGATCTGGAAGACAAAAAGTATGACAAGGTGAACAACCTAATAACACAGTAATCGAACCAAAGAAAAACACAAAATAAAGTACGCAGATAACAGAAAAGGCCTGCACACACATACCAACACGGCTGAGAGACTCGTAGATACGGCACACAAAATAAACGGTGAAGTTGTAAAATTCCGGAATCCAAGGAATGGCCGCCAATATCTCATACGCGCTAAAACGGCCATTCCAAATGAAAATTAAAGGTAACGACTGCTGCGCTAACGGTCCAAGTGACGAATAAAATGACTTGGACTAATCCGAGTGTTGTGCGCGTGCAACGATTTGCATGTAATTTCTCGGTCAACATCGTTTGAAGCGCTGGGATTATACCGTGTTCTTACACCGAATTTTTTCATCAGAGATGTGTGTGTGTGTGTGTGTGTGTGTGTGTATGTGCGTGTGTGTGTGTGTGTCTACCTTCCTTTCTCGGCACGTGCGCATTATTCAGCAGCTCAGGGACACTTCGTGATGTCGGCTGGACTGTCGCTGAATATGTGGGCACGCTACGCCCGAGTGCTGCCACGTGAGACCTGTGTTGCACCACATGGCGCACCTTCGTTTGCTCCGCGTATGTACAGACGCCTTTTACATGCGCAACCACGTTTGTACCCGAATGAGTTAAATACACGTGCTCAGACCCTGCTTGCTCACACGAATGCGTCCACTATCGCAAAGTTCAGCTCATGTCACATGCAAAAGAGCTTCTTTGCCACGGTGCCGCACATGCATCCGCGGGTGAATAACGATTGCGTGATTATGAATGGAAAAGCGACCGCCACTAAAATCCTTGAAGAAATACGCACCAAAGTGGATGTGTTGAAGCAAAAGTACAATCAAGTGCCAGGTCTCGCAGGTTTGTTATTGTTTTTCGCGCTTACCTTGTGACCTCTGTCGTGGCATGTGCGATATGCCGATATCTGTATTCGACCTATTCTTCGGTTGCACAGCGATGCGTCTCCCTCGTTGTCTTGCTGTGTCCTTCTTGTGTCCATCACGCCCGTGTGTGCCTATTGCAAAACCTGTTCCGTTGTTGCACAGTGATCTGCGTGGGAAGTAGAGAAGACTCTTTGAAATATGTGCGGAAGAAGGAAGAATGCGCCTCTCGAGTAATACTTCCACACACACTTTACAGTCGCGGTGCTTGCTAAAACGTATCTTTTGGAACAGTTGGGATTCCACTCAATTACACATCGCTTACCCGACACTGCCTCACAAGCGGACATGGTGAGTCTTTTAGATTCACTTAATGCTGACGCTCGAATACACGGTACTGGATGATGCGTGGAACGGTTCATTTGTACGGCCTTGGAACGTATGTGTGTGGGTTAATGCAAGGTATTCTGGTCCAATTGCCACTTCCAAGCCACATTAGCCAAAAGGACGTGATCAACAAAATCGGTATCCAAAAGGTCCGTTATTGCAAGTACCTGACGATCGACACATGTGACTATGCATGTTTTTCGTAGGATGTTGATGGTTTTCACGCCTTTAACGTCGGATCGCTGGCTCTCAAGCAAGCAGGGGACTACGCTCCTTGGGAAAAACGTAGTGGTTTATTGGAGGATGTGAGTGGGTATTCTGTTTCAACCTTCTACCCCAGTTTTGTGTGAGACTTTTGGTGTATTGAATCAGACTGCGCTGACAGCTTTAAAGTTAGCCGGTTCGAGTGGTGGTGCGGCGGACTCCGTTCCAGTCTCAGAATTGGTGCAAGCGTGGGATTTTGATAAGGATGGTGTAGTGTCTCGAAGTGATCTGAACTCTGTTGTCGCGGCTGCTGTTGAAGAAGTATGTTTCTTCCTTGTTGTTGTCTATCCTAACGTTGACCATTTTTGGTGATAGGCTCTGCGAATAACGGCCGGAAATGTACCGTGTACTCCTCGAGCTTGCATGACGTTACTCAGACGATATAATGTGCCATTGCGAGGGCGACACGCTGGTAAATTGGAATTATGTGAGGAAGTCAACGGGAAATTAGTCGGATCTGTGCTGCTGCAGTTGTTTTAGGTCGAAGCAATATTGTTGGGCTGCCTGTCACTCTCATGCTAATGCATGAAGATGCAACCGTTACGAATTGTCATGTGCTGACCCCGAATGTTCCAAGGTACACTTTTGGATGTCCAAGCATACCACCTGTTCGCTCACTGATTTCAACTAGCATCTTACGGACTGCGGATATCGTCATTGCGGCAATTGGAGTACCTCGAGCAATTCGCGGCTCGTGGATCAAACCAGGCGCTGCTGTAATCGACGTGGGTATCAATATCACACCTGAGGGCAAGATTGTCGGAGATATTCATTTTGATGAGGTGTTGTATTCTTCGGCATCGTTGTCACATTTCTTTGATTTCGTTCGATGTCATACAGGTGCGCAAAGTAGCAGGTTTTCTCACTCCTGTCCCTGGAGGCGTGGGACCTATGACGGTTGCAATGCTAATGGAAAACACGTTGAGCAACTTTGAGCTTGCCATGCATTTCTCTGCGGTGAATGGCACTCCGTCGTCGGACAAGCCCAGCTGAGCAAACATGGACGTCTGACTTTTTCGATAGTCCGGCGCCAGCGGCACATTTGTGTTGATATTCCAACCACCTTGGGGGAAATCTTCAACCCGAAACGACCATGTTGAGCGAGAGGGAACCGTCGGGGGCAACTGAACGAAGGCAGGCTCCGGCTTACCTCCGATGACACCGCTCGACATCACGCGCATCGCGCTGGCCGTGCATGTGGCGGACCACCCATGCGGTGATTCACAAGTTCGGTCGCGTCAACAAGGCCGGCTGCAGCTCGGACCGTCGACGGTACAATTGTGTTCGTTGCCACTGAAGCGACGAGCCGGCTGGATTCGCGTACGCGCGATGCAGATCCAGCATCCGTGGTGGTCCGGTTTGTCCCGAGCGTGATGTATTATCCCCCCCACCCGGACCTATTCACTGGATACGATCTGCTCTTAGCGGGGTTGGGGTAGACGGCTAGTCCGGTTAAATTCAAAAACTGTGCTAGCGGCATAATAAAGTATCATGAACCGGATATCACCGTATATCGGACATTTATCGGACTCCACCGGAGAATGTATGTTTGATGTAAGTTTCACCGGATTTGCTTACGTGTAACGATCAATTTTATGAACGAAAGTCCATATATTCAAACTCGCAGGCACCATTAGCTTGAGCTTACATTGTTATGGCATGCGTTTTTAATGTAAAACACGTATATGGTATATAAATAGTTAGTTCATATAAATATTTGAAAAAGTGTAATCAATATAAATTCTAATACTGTTACATTGTAAAGTTCGCCAACGTAGAAGCTGTCAACATGGCGTCATGTCGTTTTCATTAGCGCCCTCCTTACACTTTACGCTGAGTACACTCTCTCTTACATACACTCTGATCTCTTCTCTTTTACAGTTTTGCTTGTTCGTCTGCGCTGCACATTCGAACACGCTGTGCCGTCTCACACAACTTCAGTCGTACACACACGCGACGTTACGAATTTGGAGGGAATAGTTCTCCAGGTGAGTTGCGTCGGCTCCATTCTGTTGTGTTTGCGGGAGCGCATGGCTTTGGTCGGGTGTTTGCCTTGGGTGATGTTGGCGAGCTTGTCACGCTCTCTCTCTCTCTTATCATCATGTGTTGCATGCATACAATCGTCACCAACCGCAGGCTAACACCTTTGTTTCCCAAAGGCTGAACTGCAGCAATGGCTAACCCTTTGGGAGGAATCATTATTGCGAACTTGCAGGATGGCGACGCTGTGGTGAGTCTTGGGCGTGTGTGTGTGTGTGTCGGTGTGTGTGCTGCATCACTCTGCGTACCGGTAGAGTGGCTGTCATTTATTGCTGTTTTGGCTTCCAACGCCCTCCATTTCTTACACCCTTGGTATGCTGTGCATCCTTCAGCTCGCCCCTCCTCAAGATCCTTATGTGGTCAACCGCGAATCGACTGCCTCGCCCACAAAGAAGCGCAAAGGCAAAGACCGCGCCAATCAACCACCCACGCAGATTCTCACGTATGAGACTGTGCGAGTGTTAATGAACAGCACAGAAGGCATTATGCAGCTCATTCAAGTAAGCACGTGCTCTCAAATAATGACGCTGGTCATTGACTTTGCCTCCCTCTGTCTCTCTTCTTGTAGACCTTGAAGGAAAACGGGTGCACGATGCCTGACCCAAAAGTCGCTGAAATTCTTCAATTCATTATCAACTACATTGACATCGTGTTGCGCGGCCCGAACATCCCTCAACTACCCAAGAAAGAGCTCAGTCAAGTTCTTGAGTACATGTTCCCACATTCACAAAGCGACGTGCGCCACCGGCCAGGGAAAGGCTTCAAAGCCGTGATGCGCGGCCTATTGCGCTGCATGGGATGCAATGAAAGTGTGATGCAGCAGTTCGGAAACAATCAACGATTTTGGAAGTACGTTGGCTGGAACGATGAAGGTCGCAACAAAGTCAGCGAATCGCTAGCCTGGCGTGCGGGTAGCATTCAGAACCCGCACATGCAGCAGGAAGACGGCGATGACGACGACGAGGAGAAGAAGATGCATCTTGGCGGTCTGGGAAAGCTTACTGGCACGGGTGCTCTGGTGCATCAAGTCAAGCAATCCCGTGTTGCTGGTCGCGCATCCAAAGTCAGCTTCACACCCAAGTACGATGTTCTGTTCTCCCGCACTACTTGGTCCTACTACCTGCGCATCTTCCTCCCCATGTGCGATGCTGCTTCTATTCAGCAAGGTATCAAACTCGATCTCTTGCGCGGCCAACTTTCCATGAAAGGTCGCTACCAACCGACAGCCACTCTTCCTCCTTGGTGCACACAAAACGAAGCTCTGTCCGATCTCGACGTTGTTCAACCTCTCCCCCCCTCTGCTTGCGGCGACTTCACTATGGACATTCCTCTTCCCTTCGACGTGGATCGTTCAGCACGCAAGGAAGTCCATGTTGCGGACATCGGCATCATTGTGTCTATGAAGCGTCTGAAAGAGGAGATCCCTCAAATGGAATTCAAGGTGCACACCTTCTCTCAAGGCAGTCCGGCGCCTGGCATGCCGCTGGGTCCTCAGCCATCTGGCAGAGCGCCGGGTGTGCCTGGTGCTTCGCGGGTGCCGGCCTCTCAACCCATGCTATTGCATCCTCATGGTGTCGTGCCGGTGCCTATGAACTACTAAGGCCTCTTCTGACAAGTATGATCCGATAAGGGACTAAGGCTCTTTCTGACAAGTCGGATTCAGCGTAACCGTCACGCTGTTGTGCCGGTCAGTATGATCTACTAAGTTCTGTTCAAAGTTTCCATTCGATTCCGTTATTGTCACCACCCCTATCTTTGGGTGTGACATATGCTTATGTGCTGTGTGTTGAAAAGTTAAGTCGTTCTATGTGTACATACATAGGTTGCAAAGGATTAACTCTTGACTGTAAAGTAGAATAAATAATGAATATGTCTTATAAACTCTCTGGATCAAACTGCCCCGCGTAGTATTGCGTCAAGTCGCTTGAGTTCGCGCACTCTCTGTGACACACATAGAGGTGTGTAAAGATTGGGCCACACAACAGGAATAAACAAATGCGTCTTACCTCCGCGATTTCGCCTTTAATCGTTGCCTCATGTTTGCTGCCCTGTAAAGAGAAAACCCCGGTGCAATGAGACAAAATGACTGAAAACTAGGCTATCACAAATAGATTTACGTGTCCGAGTCTTCGCATTTCCTCCAGGAAGGTTTGACGCTCTTCTATTTCTACTTCGACTGTACCACAAAACGAGATCGTTAAATCAATCTACAGAATTGCCTCCATAACACTTTCGATCTTACTTGACTTGAACAGCTGTGCTTCTTCGGACAGTTTTGGTGTTGGAATCTGCTTCAGTTTTGGCTTAGTATTGCTGAATCAATTTAGTATGTAGGTGTACAGCTTACCGCAACTGAGTGTCGTTCAGGCCGCACCGGAGCAAGTTTGCCCTACGATTCGCATTCGAATTAATGTTGAACCCTTGAACACATCTTCATCTACGCTACCTTTTCGTGCGGATTTTCGCAACGAGATTGCAACTTTTGAATCAATTCCGTCCTTGAAATAGACACTTTCAACCAGATCCACAGTGTGAGCTAATACTATCACACAAGGTGATCGGCATTTTACCAGAACGCCGCAAAGGTTGCACTTGCGATTGCTCTACTTTCATTTCTTCATTGATCTTTGCAAACGATTTGCGGCCCATGCTACACCAGTACACAATGATTATGAAGACAGCTGCGTCATATGTGAAAGTGTTCTCGACATACCCGGCATCGAAAAACTTCTTCGCCTTAACTGGTTTCACAGGTTTTTGCCATGCTTCGATCTCCACCTTTTTAGATCGTGCTGGAAACAAGGAACGAAACGTTTGATAATAACACCAAGGAACAGACAACAGTTGCAATCGTGATATGAGCAACCTAGAGTAAATATAAGGATGCACTCTTTGCACGAAAGCCACGCATCAAACTCATGCAAATAGCAGCACTATCGACACCGTAATTGTGCATTCTCATTTTGCAAGTACAAAGGTGCATTCGTACCCGCTCTATCTGCTGCTTGTTTGGCTTTATGTTCCTCTGTGCAACGCGCAGCAAAATAAGTAACATGACACAACGGACGAAACGTGCAGTGTGGGTACCGTCCGGGTTGGATGGCTTTGTACTTATTTTGACAGTAGGTTTGTACTCCAATTTTCTGAGTAGAGAAACGAACGGAATGACATGATAAGCAACACTTGAACAAATCGGCCGTATACAAATGAACAAGTTCATCACCACTCTCGCTCAGACAAACTAACGCTTACTTATTGTAGAGACGGAAAATAGCTTTGCCCACTGCGGAACCTCTCCCGAAAGCTTTGTAAATCTCTTTGCACTCCTCATCAGTGATGGTAGCAGGCAAAACGTATTCAGCATCGGCGTTGAACTGCTCTGTTGTGTTCGGAGAGACTGAGCGTGTTTCTTCGATTGTTGTTGGCATCTTGTGTGTCTTAATGCTGTGGTATATATGTGTGTGTGTGTGTGTGCGTGTGAGAGAGAGAGAGAGAGAGAGAGAGAGAGAGAGAGAGAGAGAGAGAGAGAGAGAGAAGAAGGGGCGTGGTGTGTCGGGGAGCACTATGGTTCTGCGGTGCGAAATGTGTATTCGTATGTGTGTGCGTGTGTGTGTGTGTGTGCATGGTTTGTTTCAAACAATTCGTAACGATTCGGCAGCATGATGTTACCGGCTTCACCGAATATCCGAAAAATTGTCAACCGGAAATTAATCGGATAATGAGATGAATCGGATTTTTACAGGAAGGGATGACGGAATCCCAAATTTGATCACTTTTCATGCCTTTTCTTCGCGATCCGATGTGGCATATTTTCTCCTCAGTCATAGGTCACGCCCCAATAAAAAGAAGAAAAAATATTGATCGCGGTACAAAGACCAATTGTATTTGAGACGATTATTTTCCGTTTTCTGTCACATATACATTTACGGGTGTTTGGATGAGGTATGGCCGTGAGTGCGCGCGCATTGTGTGTGTGTGTCACTCACAGTGTGTGTGTGTGTGTGTGTGTGTGTGTGTGACTCTGCCTAGTCTATGTGTGTGTGTGTGCGTGTGTGTGGCTCTGCGTGTAGCTCCTGATTACTCTGTTTTGGAGGTGTGCTTGTGGGGCCCGAATAGATATCTCAACCGCGGCCCAGATACACAAGTGCATGATCAAGTAATTCCGAAACAATCGACACACACGCCCACTCTGACTCGGCCGTGAGACATCATTAAACAAACAGAAAAGATGCAGACAAATCACCCCAAGTAAGAAATAAATAAATAAGTTCATAAATGAATTAATAAATAACGAAGTGGGTTATTGAAGTAAGAAATAAGATACATCGACAGCACGAAATCTCGTTGACCAACCTTCTGATAGTGAAAGAATAGGAGGGAAAAAAGCCAAAGAAAAAAGCGACTAGATAAAAGATGATGCGCATGGTTCCCAAGAAGAAGCCGCTGCCCAAGCACACCCTCGAGCGCTGGCGAATAGTAAAGGGCGATCATGTGTTCATACGCACGGGAAAGGACAAAGGTCAGCCTCAAAAACAGAGTCAAATTATCTCTCTCTCTCTCTCTCTCTCTCTCTCTCTCTATATATATATATATATATATATATATATATGTATGTGTGTGTGTGTGTGTGTGTGTGTGTGTGTGTGTGTGTGTGTGTGTGTGTGTGTTTGTTTGTTTGTTTGTGTTTGTCTGTCTGTCTGTGACTGTGCCGAATAAAGAGTGCATGCTAACTAAATTGTATTCGTTAGGCAAAACCGGGGTGATTAAGCACGTCGACCGCTTCAGAAGCCGAGTTATAGTGGAAGGTAGGAAAGCGTTTTGATGATGATGCGACACGGTGTCGCTGTAGTGTGGGTCATTTTGTTCTTCTCCATTGTAATGCTACTTGTTAATCATTGTTCACGATCATATTCTCTTATCCGTTTCATTTGCGTTTCTCCCGCACAAGATTACAATCGTGGGGCTATACGCTACTCATTATAAGTGATTGTTGGTCTCACTTGAGTCTCTCGCGCACGCGATTATAATCGTGTTTTATAACCACTCTCAACATCAAGTGATTAGTGATTTGATTTGATCATTTATTCAAATTCCAGGCCCAGGTTTGGTGCTTTGCTTCAGTACAAACTGATTTGTCTTCATACATCTCATTCATTCATCCGTATTTGGTCGCACGTGTGGTCCTTCACATTCATAAAAAAAACTGGTTTGTTTTTAATACCTGTCACATTCATTTGTCTCCATTTTTTCAGGCGCCCGTTTAGCCACTAAACACCAAAAGCCAACCTCCACGCGCAAAGGGGGTATCTTTTTAATGGAGGCGCCTATTGCTGTCTCCAATGTCGCGTTACTCGATCCCAAAGCGGAGAAGCCCACTCCCACGCGCATTCGCACCGGCTACCTCGCAGATGGAAGGAAAATTCGGCTATCCAAACGATCAGGTGAGGAGACCAATGTATACTCACAGATATGCATGAATGCACATCTTCATATGCAGACAAAAGCACACGCAGCGCACACACATATGCAAACACACACACACACACACACACACACACACTCACCCAAATAGACAAACAAACATACATCTAGACCAGCAAACAAGATATCCTTCCATTCCAATCCCTTGTATTTCTGGCGCGGTTTCAATGAAGACAAAGGCTCCGAAATGCCTTCTTTGTGTGTTCGCCTTTTCATACGTATCTATCTCTTTTTGCGTTGTTTGTCGTCATGTTTTATGTTTTGGTTCTGATAGCGTGTTTCTTCCTTGAATCCAGGTGCGGAAATACCGAAACCTGCGCCTCCCGAACGGCGACCCAAACCTCCCATGAATCCCGCGAAAGACACACCCGCGAGTGTGGTACTCAAACGCACATACACTGCGCCAACCTTCGGTGATTTGATGAACAACGCACTGCAAGTGATAAGAGATCACGAGCGCTATGAAGATCAAAAAGCCAAACCGACATTAAAGCTGTATATTGTGGAAAAGTTACGCAAGAAAGCGCGTCAAGCGCAAGCGGCTGCGGCGGCCGCTCAAGCTGCTGCTGCGGCTTCAACAACAACATCATCATCTTCTTCTGCTTCTTCAAGCGGTACAAGCGCACAGAACCCGTCAGTCGCGAGTGCCTCTTGAAGGAAGAAAAAAAAATGATATAATTGAAATTTTTTCTTTTTAAATCGTTTATACTTTTTAAAATGAAAATAACGCATCCTTTTTCTTCTCCTCAGGGTGTATGAACGACATGCGAATACGATACGACGAACACCATCACAGCTTCAAGGAACAATGGCAATCGTTGCTTGCCTCTTACAAGAATAAACAGCAGCAGAAATTTGTATTTGAAACATCAAAATAACACAAATGTGAATTCATTTGATCGCAAATGCAAGTCATTTAGAATAATATTTTCTTGCTATTAAAACGTATTCTCGTCTTCATAATCTTCTTTCACGTGACAGACTTCGACAGCCAAACACGGGCAATTAGGTCGAGAACAAATAAGGCCGACTGGGGGTTTTGGTTTGTTCTTTCCTTCTTCTTTCTTCTTCATGCTTGCCTTCGTGCGTTTACTGTTGGTTTTGTGGTTATTCTTTTTCGACAAATTTGGCTTGCGAGGATGCTCAGCCACCGCCATAGGCACATCTTCATCAAAAACTTCAATAATCGGTGCACTGCTTATCGGTGTCTCCGTTAAATCAACCACCATATCAGACACAGAAGACGTGTGCAGAGGGACGGGTGTAGTCGTTGCTCTATCAGAAATAGGAGGCATTAAGGCATGTATCTCCTTATTAATATACGCGAAACGTGCAAGCCACGCTTTCTGTTGATCAGATAAACGATCGCGCGGCCCTTTTACTTCCACAAGTTTGGCCCACCCCCATCGTGAATAGCCATATACCCCTTTCAAACTCGAATGAGAATGAGACGACAATAAGGATGTTGATGACTTTGCGAAGAAGTGAGAGAAATAGAAATTGCGATGCAGAGAACAAGATAAACGCGAACAGTGAGCAGAAAATTCGCCGGAAAGTTGACATGTTACGTTGCATTTACGACAGAGTTCGTGTGAGGTAGAGGGTGTATTTGCGTTTTCTTCTGTATCTGTGTCAGAAAGATCTGCATCTACACTAGGAAATGGTAAGGAAGATGAAGATGACACAGTAGTGGTCGTTTCACTAGTTTGTGCCGGTTTCCACAATAGCAAATCCGGCATTCCGCCACTCCAATTCTTATGATCTTTGGCTAATGACTCGCAAATACCCGCCAGTCCCCAACCGCCAATACAAGCGGCTAACATCTTCAAATGAGCTAAAGGAAAAGCGTCCCAGTTCACACCGCGACATAAAGTGCCTTGATTCTCCAAGTAAATGTTCTCCATATGCACGAGAAAGTGAAAAGGTGGTCGCGAAGTGTGTTTGCAGCAACAACAGCTGCGTTTGGATGCAGATCCGTTCGATTCGGTGTCCTTGGTTACACTCTTTGTTGGATCATTGATCATCCCTTCAACTTGACCTGCATTTTTGAATGATTGACTGTGGTCCGTCTCTAAACCATTCGACTGCGTGGATACCGAATCTTTCACAGATGAAACCGTATGAATAGCAGATAACGATACATCATTATTCCGCTCGACAAACTGCCAATCTTCATCACAAGTGCAAGATAAAGAGAACGTCGCAGGAGTGGCAGAGGCACGAATCTCAGCTAATCTGACTTCAATGAGATGGCGACGGGCTTCCCAAAAGCCATCCGTATCCAAATCCAAAGGCGCATCTTGAAATTTGGAATGGAAAACTTCACGCACATCCGCAAAAAGAATATCCCAAAACAAGAGACCAAATAGCGTATGCCACACCGAGTTTTCACAATGTACGCCTTCCCACCCACCTTCCTCATCCACCTGTGAATAGCTTAACATGTGACGATTTGCGCCGTTGATCGCAGTATTATCTTGCATATCTGCTGTGGTGGGTATTCGCGCATAATGTTGCAATACCAACTCCTCCACACTGCACATTTGGTTGTCATAACCAAAGAAGTGCGAGCGTTGACCTGTGGTCTTGTTAGTCGGTCGACCACGAATGACGATATGTTTAATCGTCTGTGGAAGTTGATGCCATTCATATGAAGTGGGAGTCAAAGGAAAAGAACGAAGAAGATCGGGGGGTGTCTGGGTTTTCGTTGATAAAGATTCGCAGTTTCCGCTCGAGATATCTTTGACAGCAGTTGAGACCAAAGTTGAAGTGTCATCTTTCTCAGGAACCAAAACGCCATTAGCCCCTTTCTGTCGTTTGTCAGTTTGCCATTCTTCAATATCCAATGCAAATGCAGCATCCAAATCATCATCTACAACTACGAAGACTTTGTTATCGCTCTTTTGTTTGCGAGTGAGATTCGTATCACTGTGACGCTTCTTAGTAGATGTATTGTGGTGGCTCTTTTTGCGTCCATTTGTCGCATTCTCCTTCAACTGCGCTTTCTCAGATATAGCTAATTCTTTGCTGACCCGACTGTGCAGTCGCAACACTCGCGTCTGCAAACCCATCAGTTCACCGCAGCGTACAAAAGGATCTTGAAGTGCGAGACAGCACATGTGCAACGCCCATTCTCGTTCGAGAAGATGCGTCTCTAGATTCAAACAAAGCCTGCGGCACAGAGACACACAAGCACACAAAGCCACACAGAGCGAAAGAGGGAGAGAGAGCGCGAGAGAGAGGGAGAGGGAGAGAGAGAGAGAGAGAGAAAGGGAGAAAGCAGAGACAGAAGAACATGACACATGACATAAGACTTTAAAAAAAATCGCTCGTTATGCACAACAAGCAACACCCGAATACCTGGTCCACCAATACCCTCGCCGATGCAGACAATAGGGCAGTTGAAGCAGCCGTAATGCTAAATCAATCGCTTGTCGATGTCGTTTGTGTCGTTCGAGTACATTGATGGCGTAATGACCAATAGTAGTATACACATAACCCGCGCAGAATCGAGACAGATAATGATCAACTGCGAGGGTTTTGAAGCAAGGAAAGGCAGTTTCAAGAGACACACCATTGGAAGTGTCGGACGAACCGAATGAAATTCCCGCTCGTTCATCGATACCTTGTTTTCTGCAACATGATGATACACATTCCATCGCATAAAGTGGAGTTGCAGACGTAGCCTTCAACAAATCGGCCAAAACGGTTGTGGGAACAGAGGTTGCGCCCAGCAAATTGGGTTCAGACCCAATAGAGGACGAACCCAATGGTGGCGTCAAAGTGGCACAAACAGATGAGTTAGGAGAGTCTTTCGGCATTGTGTCAGATGCAGCAATAGCCATGGAGCTATTCATATGCGTCCCGTTACGGTTAATGTCAGGCAACGTGGGTGAAGGAACATTCGTGTTCGTATGAGATGAGGGATGTCTTCGCTCCAAATGGATCAAAGCCACGTGTAAGCAATTGACAGCTTTCTGCACATCGATACGGAACGCATTGGGAGCTCCTCCGTTGCTCATCGCAGAATGTGAGCCGTTTGCACCGGGACGATCCGCGGTTGGACTGAAAATGGCACTATCGGTTGGGCCTAAGAGACGGCTAAAGACGGACGCAGCTGAGCCCTTTTTGCCTGCACATAAAAAGGACCCATAAGAAGATCTAAGGGAAAATGGAATGAATAAATCGACTAACAAAATTACAATGGAAGCCTCAGCTGAAACATTAACGACATGTTAACAAACAATAAATATGGCGAATACATAGCATAGATCGGCAAACATCCTCACCTGAAACAGGACCAGACTGCATGGTCGCGGAGGAAAACGCTTGCGAAAACAGAATGTCAGGGACAGCTTCTTCCATTTGAGCCAAAAGTGACAAGGCATCTTCGTAATCCAACAACGATGCGCGTGAAGGAAATAAAGGAAAGCAATACAATTCAGATAAAAATTTTTTGGCCTCTGTTGAATGTGGTGCGGTGAGCTCTGTTTTGGGGTCTTTTTTTGAGTTAGACACAGAATCATTCTCTTCTTTAGATAAGGGAGATAACGAAGATCCAGATGCACGGTCATGAAAAGCAGCATAGTCAAAGAACTTGACTCGGCCCAAGTCTTGCAACACGGCAGCTGAAGTTCCACCCACTCCGCGATCCTCTTTGTAACCTTCGACTTCCGAATTATTGAATTGCATGAAAAAGAGGCGATGAAAGCGCAATAAGATACGTAAATAAGGTTGAGTCAGCTGCATCCAACGACCTACAGCCTTATGAAACTTTTCGATCACTGAACATGACTCAATGAGAGGTTGTCCTGTGACGGTGCGTTGTTTGGATAAATATGCAACTACGCCGCTTCGAAGTTGTCGAATACTGCCACCATTGTTTCCCATACCATTCGCAGAGGGGGTACTTTGTAATTTGCGTGCGTAATCTCGAATGGCAACTGAATCCAGAGAATCGATAAAAGTACGCAGCTGATCGTGGGTCAAGTGAGGCACGATTTCCTTGATATGAAATGAAGCATGATTCAGTTCAGCATCCTTTGCGACAACATGAGAGTCTTTTTGTGCCGAATGAGAAGACACAGCTGATACCTCGGTTGAATGAAGAAGAATATCATCAGACAAGGCGCGTCTCACTTTGGGAGCGTTCTTTTCCATGGACGAGCTCTTAGTCGCAAGGTAATTATCATCTTGGCAAAGGTCAATAGGATCACTGCGCATTTTCTTGGGTAGAGATGGGGTGGCAACCGATTGATTTCGTTTGCGTGATGGCGGCGGCAAACTCAACGATCTCACTAAAGAAGAACGAGCAGGTCGCATCTTCCCTTCAGCAGCAAGAGGCGTATATTCTTGGCCAATTGTTTGGTGAGGTGTCATCGCGGTGGATTGCAGAGTGCTGTTTGCAGAGGAACGAAATAGTTTGTTGAAAGCTTGCTTGTATGCAGATCCATTAGTTGATACATTAGTTACGATGGACATTGGAGTCGCACCATCTCCATGGCTTGGGATGGGCATAGGTGTAGAAGTGATAGCAGAAGATGGCGGCACCATCGGAGTAGAAGATTCAGCTCCGCTTGGGTGTTTCAATGGAGAAGGCGAGGGGAACGGGAGAGAGGGTACCGCGGCGGAATGTTTTACAGGTGAAGAAGACGGCAGACTACCAGAACCGACCAGAGGCAAAGAAGCAGATTCGAGAGACCGGTTAGGCAGAGACGACGACGGCAGAGCTTCAATCGAGTGATTAGTATCAACATGTTGTTTGCTCGACATTCCATCAGAGGACGCCGTGGAACCATTCAACAGAGTAGAGGAAGCTTTGGGGCGGGAAGTAACCGCCCACCCAATCGCACATAATCCTTCCACAGCATTCTCAATGTTTTCGATTTCGTTGTAACGTAATTTGGAGATGTCAAACCAACGTGCAGGACGGATGCGTGTCATCAAACGCACATATAATCGTTGTGATTCCGCTGGTAAGGCTTTGAACTTTGCTAACATCTCATGCTCTTCTGCTGAGAAAAGATGAGATGAATGCGACAAAACTGCCGATACCGCCAACAGATAGTTGTTTACGTGGCGATGAGGATTGGGACGAAGTCGATTGGGTGTTTTGTTGTTAGCTCGACAGGCACATGTGGCTGAAGGGGAGGCGATAACACCATCGTTTGATGTTGTAACGCATTGTTTGCACGTTATTTGTAAGCGAGTGGGGGAGGAAGTCGGACGGCGCGCGAACGCCAACAATCGATTGAAGTTGTATAACATTTGTGCATCAAGCGAGACACTGTATGAGTTCATCACAAATTTCGTGAGTTATCCAAGCATCACTTGGGAGAATTGTCTTTGACTCACCTTTCTTCTACAGCCGCTTTTTTAATCGTCAGTACAATAGGTAGTGATGAAGGAGAAGATGAGGGCATCTTCGAAGAGGAAACTGTTGTAGGCGATTGAGATACTGTTCGGACATCCGCTGTCACATTTCAGGAACGCAGTAAATTCGCATGTAAGGCTAGAAACAAGATCAAGTAAACAACACGATACCTAAAATAGATATTAGACCTGCGTCAAGCAAAGGAGAAAGGAATTGCACTAGACGAGCAGGAATATGTCCCATAGATTCTGAGCGACTATTTAGCACACGAATCGCATATTTATCTTTCGGATTGTTCTGCGCACACATGAATCAATAACGAGTGATGTCGGACGACAAATAGCACGAGCATCATACCAATTCTCGCTCCAATCGGAGTTGAGACGATGCGCTGGGTACCGCTTGTGAATCATTGAAAGCCCGTGGATCTGGCATTGGAATTGATGATGACGACAATGAAGCTGCGGAAGATTCGTCTACATTCTTATGGACCCCATTCACAGAAACATCCGTAGAAATGAGAGCGTCGACTGCGGATAGGGATGAGCCCATTTGAGATTGACGCTGTGAGTTGAGTTGGTTTGATCGTAAAGAACTATTATCTGTATTGGCGAGAGGCAAAAGTTTTCCCGGATGGTGTTTGCGACCCACAATGGCGGTGTCGATGTGAAGGAGGTCAACTACAGAAGAAATCGTAAGCAGGACGGACAAATAGGTCTCCTTCTCTCTCTCTCTCTCTCTCTCTCGTACACACACACTCTCTCGCTCTCTCACGCGCACTCTCTCTCCATACATATCGCACTATCACACGCAAAAAACAGAGAGAACGGAGCACACGAAAAGGACGTACAGGCTTTCCATTTGCGAAGAATTTTCGTGTCCCAGCGAAAGGGGGACGATAATTTGCCTGTTGAATCGGTATTTTGTCTTGGAGTGACAACAGACGTGGAAGGAAAAGAGTGACGTTGGGGTGTGGAAGGCGCAGGAAGACCTACTAGTGACGAAACAGAGATACTAGCGGTACTACTATCGTTCGACGAAGAGGAGGAAGCAGAAAAAGCGCATACGGATGACAACGTGGAATGAAGAGAGTCTGTAGCTGTGGAAATGGTTGATGTAGACAAGGACGCGGAGGAGATGGGGACGGGTGATGAAGAGAGATGCGAGGGGACGGTGTTGCTTTGAGAAGCGATTGAGACAGAGACACAAAGGGTGGAGGACGTAACAGTGAGCGACGACGAAGCGGGAAGAGGGACGGAGGGCATCACATCAACAGAGCTCGCTATTGTGGTACTGTTTTCCACATGGAAAGGGTCAATAGCAGAGTTCTCACGCAACCTCAGAGACAAATCTGGAACTGAAAGTAGTACAGAAGGGGTATTGGAAGAAGGCGATTCGCTGCGGGACAAGCAAGCACATGCTTTATGAGATGGGGGGCAAAAACAGGCGTGGCTTGATGATTTCGATGCGTCACTCAGATTCAGAGAGGAAGGCATCGCCATTTCTTCGTTGTTGACATTGATAGATAGTTGTGCGCGGCCCGTCTCATCCATCGTATCCGACCCAATTGCACAAAAAGTCATCCCATCTTCAGTTCGCAGCCTACTTCCTTCGTGCGAGCTTTTCCGCACGATTTCTACGTCCTCATTACCGGCAGACAATTCAGTTCTATCATCATTGGGCTTGAAACGTTTCGCAAATGGTTCATCTGGTGGTAGACGTCTGTCATTTGTCTTGAACGGCTCGACTTCTTCTGACGAACTTCTCTCGCGCAACCCTGCGTTACGCTGAGCAGTCAGCGACAACTTCAATCGCAAGGTGCTCATTTCCGCTCCATAAAGTGGATCGACTTCTTAAAACATATCCAATTGCCGTGCCCCCACTTTCCAAATCTTTCTATGATGTGCGCATGTGGATTCCGGTTCATTTCCAAACCAATAAGAGCGCACCGGCATCTCCATGGCATTGACCATCGGCGGGGCCGCTCAGCCGCATCGGATGGACGTATGTTCTTCGGCGCTAATGCCAAGCACGAAACGCAGCGTTCGACATTCGAGCAAGCTCATTTCCACACATTTATGTGCCGCGTCAGCTGTTCATGAAGAACACACGCACGCACACCCACTCGAGCACTGACCCCCCGACAAAGGCACACCGATTCATCACATCTTCGCGCCAAAAACCAAACGGCGGGAAATGCCACGTGTATTTGCGCCGATGGCGGCGCGTCAGGCAATATTGCAGGTGCTATTTCCATATGTGTTGATTTGTAACCATTTCCCAAGGTTTGGTTGTCCGCAAAACGCGCTTTCCTTCGCTGAACTTGTGAAATTAACCACCGGTGGGTACCGTTAGTAGATTGAGAAAGTGAAGCTGAGGGTTCGGCAACGCCCGCCAAATCTGGGCTTGCTCACCAGAATCCTTGGTGATCACTACCAAGAATATGGCGGAAATGAGGAAGATATGGAATGGTTCTGCTACACGAGGTCAGTGATTAGATCTCGCAGGTTGGCGTGTGCAATCTGTATGCAATCGGTGGCAATCCAACTCTGACTCAAAGTGCGAGCCTACGTTCTGTGCTTTCTGTGTTGAATGAATGTGACATTCAAGCGAAAGAATGATTGATTGAAAAACTCTTCGCGCACACACCTTTCGTTTCCTGCTGATCCTGTTCTGTTGGAATTGGCGTCTTCCCTTACGTATCCAATACTGTGGAAGGAGAACCTCAATCCGACGTGATCCTGACATCTCTCCTCCACGTGTTGACGTATTCTTGCCGCGAATAACTTGCGGAGCTACCAAATCGTTTGTACTCTTCTCCTAACACATAGAGTTTTGCATATTGGTCTCGCGCGCGTGGAGACTTTGCATAAGTGACCTTCAATATGAACGGCAATTCGATAGTACACTCTTCCTCCGCGCATTCCGCGACGCCTTTGCGCTCTTCCTCTACAGCCACTGACGCTATCGGCGCTGCGCGACGGTCCTCTCTTATCGAAATGACTCACGACTTGGGAGAAACGACTGAGGAGGACCGCAAGAATACGACTTCGGTATCCGCCGCTGCGGTAAGAGGAATACAGAGCGCAAAGAGACAGAGAAAGAGAAAGAGAAAGAGAAAGAGAAAGATAAAGATAAAGATAAAAGAAAGAGAGAGAGAGAGAGAGAGAGAGAGTGTGTGTGTGTGTGTGTGTGTGTGTGTGTGTGTGCGTGAACACATAAATTTTGCATGCCTTGCTCCTCAATTCTTCTCACATGTCCGCTCAACGACGTGTTTGGTGTGCACTTCCTCCAGAAGGTACCGACTTTCAAAGACGCCGAAGCGGAAGATCAATGGACGTGGGACTGTGTATTTGTCTTTTTAGGTATGATTTATGTGGATGACTTTCTATTCAACACCATGAATATTCACGCCTCATTTTCAGCTGGGAGGAAAGACAAAAAGATGAAGCTCTCAAAAGGAGGAGAAAGGACCACAGAAGCCGAGCTATTTGCTCGGCAAATGCTACAAACTGTGCATCTTCTTACCGCGGCAGGCTTGAAAACTTCTTTGTACAAATCGGTTGACAAGGTATTCGCAATTATAATCATGATCATGCCTTTATTATGATGAACTGTTTTGTGATTTATGAAGTGAGCATTCTGTTCTAGAATGTGATACTCTCGCTCATCTTGCGTGTGTGCCTTAAATCCTCATTACCTTACACAAATGCTCTCTCTCTCTCTCTCTCTCTCTCTCTCTCTCTCCCGCGCGCGCGCGCTTCTTGCGTCCGACTTCCTTTCCTTTAGGAACGAATATTTTGTCTGATCGGGGCCACTGAAGCCCGTCTACGAACTGAAGCGGCCCGTGTTGATTATGATTTGGCTTTGGATCAAGACGAGATCATTCGACAGGGAAGGAACAAAGGAATGCGATTAATGGAGGTCTGTTTGCAGTTCTTTCCTTTTAATGCATGTGCGCTAAGAGTGTGTTGAGTGTGCGTGATATGTGATGCTTTTTTTGCTTGGTGTTGAATTACGTGGTTTCTTTGTGCTTGTGACGACTATGGCTGTATGCGAATGCTTCAACTTTTCATTGTGATTGTGTAGCAAACTCGTGTGCGCACGTGTGATCCTTTTCTGTGTGTGTGTGCGTGTGTGTGTGTGTGTGTGTGTGTGTGTGTGTGTCTTTCTAGGGCTTGGATTCACGGATGGAGGTCGATACTTTCCAGCACAGTGGGATCCGAAGCTTGGAATTCACGTGACTTGAAGTCGCGGC
>JADMIO011113549.1_pt1 | contig 32254 bp, 27 predicted proteins | sample 8958161 | NCBI WGS metagenome assembly JADMIO01 (sample SAMN16585339, study PRJNA669376) | soil metagenome | isolation source: Crop rotation soil | place: USA: Cullars Rotation, Alabama | collected 2011
CGGGGAATTAATTGCGCAGGGCGAGCTTCGGTTGATTGTTCCGGAAAAGTCAGAAATTGATCAGAACCTTACCGCGGTTCAGCCGATCAAACCGAACAGTGGCTGGGAGAGCTCCAAAGCCCCATACAACCAGGACAAACTAAAAGAGCTTAACCGCAAAATCGCAGAAAACTTTTACCGGGACATCAAGAGTATCGTTGTCATCAAGGACGGCAAACTTCTGATTGAGGAATATTTTGGCGGGACGACGAGGGACACTCTGCAAAACACGCGCTCGGTGGGTAAGTCCTTTGCCTCTACAATGATGGGCATCGCAATCAAAGATGGGTACATCAAGAGCGAAAATCAAACTCTTAAAGATTTTTACGACCTGAGCAAATTTGCGAATTATTCTGCGAAGAAAGACGCCGTCACCCTCAAAAATCTGTTGACGATGAGCTCCGGTTTTGCGGGCAACGACGACGATGGAGCTTCGCCCGGTAACGAACAAAAAATGTATCCGACCGCAGATTATGTAAAATTCGCGCTGGATTTGCCGATGGACGATAAAAAAGAGAATGGGAAAGCCTGGAACTATTTCACCGCCGGCGTGGTGGTGTTAGGCGACGTTCTGCATAAGTCCGTTCCCGGCGGATTAGAAGCTTACACCGATAAAAAATTATTTAAGCCGCTCGGTATTACCAAATATCAGTGGCAATATACGCCGCAAAAGGCAGTGCTCACGGCGGGTGGTCTGCAATTGAGCGCGCTGGATTTTGCAAAATTCGGTCAGCTTTACAAAAACGGCGGACGGTGGAAGGGCAAGCAAATCATTCCCCGCGATTGGGTAAACAAGACATTCACAAAGTATCTGCCGGTGCCCTACGATAACGTCACCTTCTATGGCTATCTTTTTTGGAACACGACTTTTAGAGTCAACGGCAAATCACACGAGGCGTTCTTTGCTACCGGAAACGGCGGTAACAAGATCTTCGTTTTCAAAGATCAATCGCTGGTGATTGTCATCACCGCCACAGCCTTCGGCAAGTGGTATATGCACCAGCAGGTGGGCAACATGATGGAGAGATATATTTTGCCGGCGGTAATTAATTAGCGCGTCCTCGTTGATTCTGATAAGAAGGTTCGGTGTGAAAACTAAACGCATGAGCCGGAAAGGAAGCATTTATATCAAACACATAGTTCTCTTCGGAGTTCTGATTGTTTTTCTGACGACATACCCGAAGGGAAGGATCGGTTACACCCAAACCGTGACCGACAAGCCTGTTGAGCAGGTCAGAAAAAACATTCAGGTTCTAAAAGGGCTGCCGGATTCGCAGCTTTTTCCGGTGATGAATGCGGTTGGTGACTCGCTCGGAGTTAAATGTGACTACTGCCATGTAAGGAGAGGAGAGAAGTACTACGACGGTGACTGGGTCTACGCCAGTGATGAAAAGCCGCAAAAGCTGCGCGGGCGTGAAATGATGAAGATGGTGCTCGAGGTTAATAAGACGAATTTTGACGGCCATCAGAAGGTCACATGTTTTACTTGTCACCGGGGCGGGCTCACCGTCGAGCGCATCGTTCCCTTACCGCCACTCGATTTAGTCGCAGCCGGAAATGTCGAGACGAAGGCAGCCTCACCAACTGCCGAACAGATTCTAAACAAATACATTGCCGCCGTCGGTCAGGACGCGGTAGCGAAGTCAAAAGCGACGATCTTGAAAGGCAAGGTCGAAAGGTCGGCGGGACGTCCGGCTGATTCTGTCGAGATAACCATTAAAGGCGCGGACAAATATTTCGTCAAACTCACAACGCCGCAGGGCGTCAGGTTGCAGGTCATCAACGAGGCGACGGGATGGGTCAAGATTAACGACGAAATAAGAGAGCTGCCTCCTGCTGCTGTAGCTGACGCCAAACGATTCCTGATCCTTTATGCGGCCATCAAAGTTGCCGCGCCGGCGTCGCAGATGACGGTCCTGGGTACGGAAAAGATCGGCGAGCGCGAAACTTATGTGGTCACCGAGATCGCAGATTCCAGGACGACGAAAAAATTCTACTTCGATGTGCGGACCGGGCTTCTCTTGCGGAGAGTTACGGTAACGGAAACGATGCTGTCGCCACTGCAAGAGCAGGCAGACTTCGAAGACTATCGAGACGTTAACGGCGTAAAGCTCCCATTCACCATTCGCACTTCAGAGCTGGCCGCCTTTGCCACGGCCACGCGTAGATTCACAGAGATCAGGCATGACGCGGCGGTTGATGATGCTCTCTTCAAACTGCCGAAGAACTCAAAGGACTGAGCAAAGGGCCGGACTCAGTTTGCAGGCGGATTTCGGCAATCTCTGCGACTTCTGGAACGAATCGACGCTTCAGGCGTAAAAATGGACATGAAGCGATTGTTCATTTTCACGCTCCTCGGTTTAACTCTTACAGTCCCTTTCTCATCTGCGCCGATTCACGCTAGTCAAATCTCGCGACCGACTGTGGACGTGCGCCAGGTGACGGACGAAGCCGAGCTTGTGCTGGCGCTCCTGGCAAAGAAAAAAGCGAATCAACCAATTACTGAGACAGACTGGCGGCGGATATTTGAGAGCGAAGGGTATGTTCGGCTCAAGCGGCGTGAACTCGCGATGAAGCGTTCATTTGAGGATGCTGATTTCAAGGCTTTTGTGCTTTCGGATCAGCTTGCTCAGCGTGCACCGGCCCTCGAAGAAACACTGGTGCGGTGGAAGCGCGCTGATATCACTCGAGCAGGCCGATTGGCACTCGCTTATTTACCAAAACACGCGCGCATTCGGGCCAAGATTTATCCCGTCATCAAGCCCCGCGAAAACAGCTTCGTCTTTGATGTGAACACCGATCCCGCCATTTTTCTTTATCTCGATCCGGCGGTGAGTCGCGAAGAGTTTGAGAATACCCTCGCGCATGAGCTCCATCACATCGGCTACGCCGGTAATTGTCCATCGGCGAAAACCTCCAAGGATATCTCTGAATTACCGTCGAACGTTAAGACTGTAATCACATGGATCGGCGGCTTTGGCGAAGGCTTCGCCATGCTGGCGGCGGCAGGTGGCCCGAACGTTCATCCCCACGCGGTAAGCAGTCCCGAGGAGCGAGCGCGTTGGGACAAAGACGTCGCCAATTTCAACGATGATTTGAAGAAGGTGGAAACATTTTTTCTGGACATCCTGGGGAACCGGTTGACGGCTGACCAGATTCAGGAGAAGGCGGCTTCGTTCTATGGCATCCAGGGTCCGTGGTACACGGTTGGCTGGAAGATGTCGGCGCTGATTGAAAAGACATACGGCCGAGCCAAACTTATCGAGTGCATTTGCGACGTGCGAAAGCTGCTGCCGACATTCAACCAGGCCGCGGCCAAATACAATCGAAGGTCGCGCAAGCCGTTGGCCCAGTGGTCCCCAACTTTGCTTAAAGAAGTCTTGCCCAAAAAGTGATTGGGCCAGACGCTAAGCCCGCTTGGCTTCCTGCCACAATTCTTCCAATTCCGCGAGCGTGGTCTGATCAAACTTGCGGTCTTGCTCGTGCAATCTCTTTTCAATATGCGCAAACCGCTGCCGGAATTTCCGATTACTGAGTTTCAAGGCAGCTTCAGGTTCCACTTCCAGACGACGCGCGATATTCGTGATCACGAACAGCAGGTCGCCCACTTCTTCGCGCACATGTTGATGATCAGCTTCGCTATTTGAATTGGCGTGCAGCTGAATGGCCTCGTGGAGCTCGTCAACTTCTTCCTGCAGCTTCTCAAAGATGTCCTTGATCTGGGTCCAGTCGAAACCAACCCGTGCGACTTTTGTCGAAATCTGGTACGCCTCCATCAGCGCCGGCGCTTTGGCCGATACTCCGTCCAGTATCGATCCGCCGTCTTGACCTACGCCTTTGCCCGCCGCGCGTTTTTCTTCCGCCTTAATGGCTTCCCAATTTCTTAAGACTTCCGCCGAATCGTCCGCAGTGGCTTCGCCGAACACATGCGGATGGCGGCGCACCATCTTTTCATGCACGTGATTGATGACATCATTAATATTGAATTCACCCCGCTCTCTCGCCACACGCGCAAAGAACGTGATCTGAAAAAGGAGGTCGCCCAACTCTTCGCGCAGATCATCGGGCCGCCCCTGGCGGGCTTCTTCGAGTGCATCGAATGCTTCGTAAGCTTCCTCGAGCAGCATGGGCGCGAGCGTGGCGTAAGTTTGTTCGCGGTCCCAGGGGCAGCCGCCGGGATCGCGCAGGCGATCCATTAATGCCACCAAGTCGTTGAATGTTTTTGACATGTGAAGCTAGTTTCGAGTTTCGCGGTTCAAGTTTCAAGTGGATGGGATGCAGTCAGTACCGGGAGCGTAGCGACCGGGTCTTTATTTGCGACCGTCGAGTCTCGATTGTCAGGAACCGCTCGCTACCGCTCCCGGTACTGACCTCACCTTCAAGCTGAGAACCTAAGTTTTGGTTAGTGTCATACTTTGCGGTTTTTCTTGGTGGCTTTGGGCCTTGGCGTGAGATCGCCGGTGCAAGGAAGCAACCTTCACGCAAAGACGCCAAGTCGCGAAGACCGGCAAGACAAAAACACCACATAGCTTTGCGCTCACTTGAAAGCCGGTGCTAACATCTCTTTTCAAAACTTGATCAAAGAGATTTGACGGAGCCCAATGGAGAAGGGTGCCGTTTCTATCAAACAAATCATGGCTGAAGAACAACCCACATTCAAAATAGTTGACCGCCGCCCATTCAATCCGGATGGCACGCCCCGAGAACTTTCCGCGGAAGAACGCGAAGAAGCCGAGCGCGCCGAAAAAGCGGCCGCAGTCCAGGAAGCCGCGGTGAAGGCGGCGACCGCCGAAGCGGCGGCAAAAACGACTGCTAAAGCAACTTCCACGGCGGCGCAGAGCGAAGTAAAAGCCAGACCAAAAGCCACGCCGCGCCCATCGACGCCACCCGCCGGCGATCCGATGGACGACCCGGCCAGTTTTCTTAGCCTGATCATGTCGCTCGCCTCAAACGCCGCGGCGAGTCTGGGCATGATGCCACATCCCGTAACCGGCGAAACCGGCGTTGAGTTGAAGACCGCGAAGCACTGGATCGACGTACTCGGCATGCTCGAAAAGAAAACGGAAGGCAACCTCAACGATCAGGAAGCCCAGGTCATAGAAGGACTCCTGGCTGATCTGCGCATGCAATATGTTTCGTTGACCAGCTCGCCCACGCCTCCACCCGCCAGGTTCAGCGCCAGCGATATTACGGGCGGGAAGTAGCGCTGTTCGTTGTCAGTTGTCAGTTGTCAGTTGTCAGTGGTCAGTTGTCAGTGGTCAGTTGTTAGTTGTAACGACCTCTTGTCACAACCACATACAACGGACTACAGACCACTGACAACGGACCACTGACTAGTTCTAAATGAAATTAACCTTTTTAGGTACTGGTACCTCGACAGGCGTTCCTTCGATTGCTTGCAACTGTGAAACTTGCACATCCGAAGATCCGCGCGACAAGCGCCTGCGTGTGTCAGTCCTGATTGAGCATGCCGGCCAGACGATCATTGTCGATACCTCGACGGATTTTCGCCAACAAGCACTGCGAGCCGGGTTGAAACATCTCGACGCGGTACTGGTGACGCACTGTCACGCCGATCACATCTTCGGTCTGGACGATATTCGGCCGCTGAATTTTCGCTATGGAGCGCTCGGACTCTATGCAAACGAGCGCGCTTGGGTCGATATCTACCGTATCTTCAAATATGTTTTTGAACCGACACACTTCGGCGGCGGCTTGCCACAAATTGTGCCGCACACCGTCGTGGCCGGCGCTTCTTTTTGTCTTGGTCCGGATCTCGAGGTTACTCCGCTCGAAGTGATTCACGGCCGGCTGCCGGTGATTGCCTATCGCTTTAATGATTTTGCTTACGCCACTGATCTGAGCGAGATTCCGCAGGACACAATCGAAGGCCTGCGCGGCTTGAAGGTGCTGGTGCTCGACTGTTTACGAATACGACCTCATCAGACTCACCTGTGGCTCGAGCGCGCGCTGGAATATGTGGCCGAGTTAAAGCCCGAGCGCACCTACTTCACGCACATCACACACGATGTAATGCACGAGCGCGACTCCGCGCTGCTGCCAACCGGGGTTGAGTGGGCTTACGATGGGTTGGTAATTAGTGATGAATCCTAGGTCAGAACCATTTTTCAATTTTCATTTCTCACTTTTCATTTTTTCAATGTTTTGCAAAAAGCATGTGATTGAAAACTGAAAATTGAAAAGTGCAAATTGAGAAATAATGTGATTGGCTAACTGATGAGACTGTTTCACGGCACTGACAACGCTGACATAGCCCGCCCGGCGGTGTTAACGCTTGGCGTATTCGATGGCCTGCATCTCGGGCACCAGCTCATCATGAGGACCGTCGTCGAACGCGCGCGCGAAAGCGGCGCCGTGCCGACGGTGATCACTTTTGAGCCGCACCCGCGCGCGGTGCTGCATCCGGAATCCGCGCCGCCGCTGCTGCAAACCTTTGATCAGAAAATCGAGGCGCTTGGTGTGTTGGGCATCGAACAGACCATCGTGATTCACTTTGACAAAGCTTTTTCAGAGATTCGCGCCGAGGATTTCCTGCGCGACGTCGTGGCTGCTCGTTTGCACGCGAAGGCAGTTTATCTCGGCCGTGGCTTTGCTTTTGGTCACAAGCGCGAGGGCGACATTGCCTTGTTGCGGGACGTCAGCCAACGTCTTGGTTTCTTCGCCGATGAAGTTCCCGAAGTGCGTTTGCGTGGCCGTCGTATTGGCTCGAGCCGCATTCGCGAACTGTTACAGGAAGGTCGCGTGAACCTCGCCAGACGGATGCTCGGCCGGCCTTATGGGGTTGAAGGGCAGGTGGTTCGTGGCGCCTCGCGCGGCGCGACGATTGGTTTTCCGACCGCCAATATTCATCCGCAGAACCGCGTTATTCCCCGCGGCGGCGTCTATGTGACAGCCACCTTAATCGAAGGGCAGTGGCGCCGCAGCGTGACTAACATCGGCACACGTCCGACTTTTGGTGATGCTAGTGAACCTTCGGTGGAGAACCACGTGATGAACTGGCTGGGCGATCTTTACGGCGATGTTCTCCGCATCCGTTTTCTGCACCGGCTGAGAGACGAAAAGAAATTCGGGTCAATTGATGAGTTGACGACGCAGATTGGGCGGGACGTGGCTCGTGCTAATGATTTTTTTGAGCGGCCGGCAGTGAAGCGGTCGCTGGCGATTGTGTGAGGCTGGGGCGCGGAACCTGAGGTCAGTACTACCTGCGGTAGCAGGTGGGTCCCGCGCAAGCCAAGACAAGCGAAGGACCCTCCCAACAGAGCAGGTGGTACTGACTCACCAACATCGCGGCCGTTCCCACCTACTTCTTTTCGCCGTTGTTCGACGGTATCTTCATCTGCTCGCGAAATAAGTTCAGGAGCAGCAATTGTCCGATGCCGCCGCCATCGCCGCTACCGCCTCCCGAAGCCAGCACGTCCGGAGTGATGCGAACGTTTTTCTCGCCGATAACTTTCAACGTCTCGACAACCGCCACACCTTGCGCGCCCAGCGCGTTGACCTGTTCGCGATAAGCGACGCCCTGCGCTTCGCCCATTAAGCGGACCTTCTCGGCCTCTGCCCTGCCGGTCTGCGAAATGTAAGAAGCTTCGCCTTCAGCTTCGGCCTTTCGTTGCTCGGCGCGCTTGCCGGCGATCTCGACACCGACTGTGGCCGCCATCAAGTCTCGTTGATTGTCAGCCTGCGATTTGGTCTTCTCGAGTTGAATGCGTTTCTCTTCAGCCTCACGTTGCGCATTGAACATGTTCTGGCGCTGCTCGGCGAGAATCTTTTCGGTCTGAGTTTTCATTAACTCTTCCGGCAGGTGAATGTGGCAGATAAGCACGTTCACCACGTCGACGTGATACTTCAAAAGGTGGGCCCGCACACGGGCTTCGGCGCGTTCCTGCTCTTCGTGACGGTTTTGCAGGTAAGCCATCGCCGATGATTCCGACGCCTGGTTGCGGAAGATGGAATCGATCAGTGGGTGCATCACGTTCTGAATCAAGCGATCGATGCCGCCGATCTTGGCGACCATGAAGGGCGCATCTTCCGGCTTAACGCGAAAGACGACGCGCACTTCCAATTGCATGGTGAAGCCGTCCTTCGAAATCACCTCGAAAGGATTGAAGGTGTTGACGACTTCGCCGGAAGTCCATTCGACGGTTTGGTTCGTGGTGGGAATAATGATGGGCGTGATCGCCAGAGTGTTGACATAATAACGGCCGGGGCCGACTACCGTCTCCTGAATTCCGCGATAGCCTTCCGGCACAACGTAAGCTTCGTGCGCACCTTCGTCGAGTCGCCTGTCGGCCGGGTCGCCACTCATCAATTCAGACTCGATCTCTTCCGCGGCAGCCGCGTCCAGATGGACGGCCGAATGCGCGGCCTGTTCTTTCTCCTCGCGCTCCATGCGCGTGCGCACCTTCGCGGCCATCTCGCGCCGTACTTCGTCTGAAGGATCTTTGCCGGTGTTCGATACGATTACCGCCACTTCGCCCGGTTTCACTTCTTTCGCAGTTTCCGGAATTACCTTAAAGAGCAGCGGGTTGATGTAGTAAGTGCCGGGCAGCAGGATGTCTTTCTGCGGACCGCGCTGGCCCCGGCTGTCGATGAACTCGTGTCCGTCCTGGAAGTTGTCATGGCCGGGAATCGATTCGGCGACGTAGTCACCTGGATTTAGCGGCGCGCCGTCCAATGCTTCAACCAGGCCAATCTGATTTTCATTGATGACGGTCGCATCGAACAGGCGTACAAAGAAAAGCCCGGGTTTCGTTTCGGTGCCGCCATTAAGTGGCATCGACTGCGTCAGGATGCGATATGTTCCCGGAGTAAGAATGTCGACTTGCGGACCGCGCTGGCCGCCCGAAGAAACGAACAGCTCGGCGTTCTGATAACTGAGGTGATCCTTAATCGCCTTGCCGAGCAATCGGCCGGCATCGAGCGGTGCTCCGTCTGCCGCGGTAACAATGCCTACCTTGCCTTGTGGAATCACCGTAGCCTTCGCCACGGAAACACGGAAGAGATAGGGATGAATGGGCCACAAGCCCGGCGGCAGCGTACGCAGTTGAATTCCTTTGACACCGCCCTGTTTGATAAAGGCGATCGGATCCTGAAAGTTGTTGTGCGCGTTCTGCGCGCGATCCGGCGCAAAGATTCGACCAGGAATATTTGGCTCTCCGTCGACTGCTTCGACAATACCCATCTCGTCGGCGCCGATTTCGATCAGGGGCACGGGCCTGCCGAAGAGTCTCTCCGTGAACGGATTAAGAAAGTGCAGGCCCGGCTTGAGCACGTCAGCCTGAATTCCCACTTCGCCTTCGGTAGCCACCACGCGTCCGGGCGGCATGCGGCGGCCAAGATAGCGTCGTTCCTTGATCGCAATTTCGCGGGGGCCGACGTTCACAAAGATGCGCCGCAGAATCACCAGCAGAATGACCAGGGCAACAAACGCGATAATCACTAACGGAAGAACAGAAAACAAATCGATGTTATTCATGGGGAACCTCTAATTCCTGGGACGAAACAAAGCTGGAAAATTTGGTTTCATCGGGTGGCGCGCGGTGCCGCTTCCAGTTCGCGACGCGCGCTGGCCAGGGTTTGCTTCAACACAAAACCTGCGCCTGAGCTTCTGGTGTTGGAGGAGAGTACCCAAAACTCTCCGTCAAATAAAGTTTTTAACTCGTCGGTGGAAATATCATTCAGTTTTCCTGCTCGCTTCAGCTGCATTGCGGCTTTCACCGCGTCGTCATAAACGACGGCATTGTCACTGAGCGCGGCGAAATGCAAAGCCTTGGCGGTGCCGGCGCGACTGGGCGACTGTTGCCATGAGTGCAGCGTGGCGCGCGCCAAATCTTCATTAACCGGCAATTCGTTTTGCGCCACATGCGACATCAACCCGAGCAGTTTTGCATCCGTGTCTGCGAGCTGGACCAGCTCAGTCAGCACACGATCGTAGAGATCGGCATTGCGGTTTGCATGAGCCTCATGCAGCGCCGATTGGTCGCCGCTTTGCGCGCGCTTAATCAATTCTTCAGCGTGTTGCGCAGCAGCGTGGGCCTTCTGGTTGTTTTCTTCTTTCTCCAGCTCGCTCGGATCGGGCGCGAACAGCCCGCGCGCATCAAGTGGCGGAGGCAGGGCGCGTTCCGAAGTCTGGGAAGCGGACCGGTACCAAAAATAGATTGCTATTCCTATTCCAACGAAAGGGAAGATGACGAGAGCAATAATAAGAAGGGTGACCATTGCGGTCCCGGAGGCCTTTTGTTTTCGTGCCGCCGGTTCAAAGGATTATACGCCTGATCGATTTGAAAGGTTCAAAGGCGGGAAGCCTAGCCGCGGATTTGCGCGGAAAAGCCTAGCCGCGGATTCTCGCTGAACACGGATCAGGAGAAACAGCTAAGCAGTAATCGGGGCTTTTACACTGATTTGATTTTCCTGTTCTTATCCGCGTTTTCAGCGTAAATCCGCGGCTGACTTACTCTGGGTTATTGCGTTGAAAAACAGCGGATATGTGGCCAGGGATTGGCCGCGGTACTGCGGGCGAAAACCGAACAGGACGACGCGGCCTTTACCTAAGCCAACTTCCAACAGCGCCGCTTTACCCTTAATGCGATCACCCCCGAGTAGCCAACCCGAAAGCAAAGGATCTTTATCACTGGGATAACGGGCAATCACACGCACATGAGGAGAGAAGAACCGGTAGTCCTCGTTCGAGCGACCTGTGAAATTGATGTCCCTTATCACTTCGAACACCGGCGAGTTTTCGACCCAGGCGATCGTCTCTTTCGGCATTCCATTAGCGATGGGATTGCTTGTATCGAGCTCGATTCGCAGGATCGATCCCGGCACATAAAAATCGGTACGCGGAAATCCGTTGACGATATCGCGCACCGGCAGATTGAATTGCTCGATAGCAAAATCCGACGCGCGGTTAAGACAGACGAGCGTGCCACCGGCTTCGACAAACTCGCGCAGAGCTTTCACGCCTTCTGCGCCGAGGCCGCCGGTGTACTCTGCCGGACGCGTGCCTTCGCTATAGCCGTTGAGAATGTCAGCGCGTGATTGATCGGGAATGATGATGGTGTCGAGGTCCTTGCGCAGATTGCCCGCGCGAATCTTGCGGTCATCGATAGAAAGGTAACCGGTACATTTTTGCTCGTCCAACACCCAACGCGTCCATCCTTCATCGATTGCCGGGACCGAAGACTGGTAAAGCGCTCGGGGCGGTGGATCAGGCCCGCCACATCCGCCATTCATTCCCGTGCCTACACTTTTGAGCTTCTTATAAGTGAAAGGCGTGCGGACCGAGCTGACTTCCACGTTCATCAACAACGAGAGCGTGTGCGCCGTCACGTCATATGGAGGAATAGGATGGCCTTTGGAGTCACGTAAATCCGGATATTGCCGTGGCAAGAGCATGGCTTCAGCAAAAGCAGCATAGGGCTGGTTCATGGGAATGATCGCCGTCCCTGCAGGATAGTGACGACCTTCGACAGTAAACGGCGCTGGCGCCTCAAATTCGACACCGGCAGTGCTGAGGATTGTGAGAAGCTCGTCGGACGCGCGCGTTGAGAAAACTCCGGTGTAACGCTGAGCCTCTTTCGAAGGGTGTACCAGAAGCGCAAACAACTCGCCTTTTTTCCTTGGTTGCACCGCTGCCTTCTCAATCTCATAAAACCTTTTCAGATAGTGCTCGCGATTCCGGGCCGCATGCTTCAACAGGAGGAAAGCTGCTGTGGTCATGTGATTGGTGATGTCGCGCAGGCGCCATTCGCCTCCCATCCATAACGGGCCGAAAGTGTCGGATTCTTTTTTTGGATCGTAGCCTTCACCGGCACGCAGTTGATCGAACTTCACGGTGATCGGGGTAGCCAGACGCGCTGAAGCCGTCTCAGACAGAATGCGTATGCCGCCGTGGTAATGCGAGTAGGCGCGCGACGGCGACCACGCGTCGTAAGTCGAATTGGTAGTGATGCCTTTGAAGCCGGCGGCGCGCATTTCCTTCGCAATGTAATTGCCGAGCTCGGTATAACCATCGACGATCTGTTTTGGCACATTCGGCTCGACCGGCTGCATGTAGGGCGGCAGAAACAATCGCGAAGCAGTTGATCCCTGCTGGTGAATGTCGTGGACAATCTGCGGGTGCCAGACGTTGAGAATTTTATCGACAACCAGTTGCGTTTCAACCTGGGTGAAAGCGTACCAGTCGCGATTGTCATCATGCCCGGTGTAATAGTGATAAAGCTCGGGCGGTTCCGTGCCTTCATAAGGCGTGCCCAGCGTCTTCTGATACCAGTTGTTGACGATGTCCACCCCATCAGGATTGGTTGAAGGCACGAGCAAGATAATCGTGTTGCGCAGAATCTCGAGCGTTTCCGGATCGTTAGAAGAGGCGAGCCGGTAAGCGATCAGCATGCTGGAGAGGTACGAGCCAACTTCAGTTGAATGAATGCCGCAGGTAATCGCGACCACCGTTTTGCCTCGGACGATGAGAGACTTGGCTTTGCGATCTGCGCTGTTCGACAAACCTAAGTTTATCGGACTTAGTTTGCGCGGATCTGCAAGTTGATCCTGAATCGCACGGTACTGCGCCAGCTTAGCCAGGTTCTCTGATGCGCTGATGGTTGCGTAAACAAAGGGCGCTCCTTTCGTAGACTTGCCGATCTCCTCGAACTGCACGCGGTCGCTGGCTGCGTCCAGCTTTTGAAAGTATTCAATGACCTTGGCCCAGCTGGCGAGCTTGCGATCGTCACCCGGGCGAAACCCGAGTACGTCTTCCGGCGCAGGGATGGCTTGTTTCTGAGCTAATGCGGCGTAGCTAAAAACAGGTGCATCGGATTGTAGCGACAGCCCAATGAACAGAAACGCAGCCAGGATCAGAAGCGAACGTTTATTCATAAGGGTTCTGTGAATAAGCAGTCAGTACCACCTGTGGCAGCAGGTGGGTGCGAAAATTCGTCCCGAATCCTGGTTTGGACCCATCCGCTACCGCGAATGGTACTGACCTCACGGCCACGGATCAAATACCGTGGAGCCGCAAGCGAAACTCATCATTGAACGCGGTGATGTCCGGCAAGCGCGCCGAAAATATTTTTGCTTCGCGGAGAAGTTTGGGAATGCCGCCCGTGGAAAGTGAAAGGCCATAGGCCGGACTGGCAAAAATCGAAGCGGTTTGCGGATTCAAATGCTGTTGCACGCCGAAGCGAATCGCGCGCAAGGCGGCCGGCGCAAAACCTGCGCTACGACGCGGATTTACGATCTCAATCGCGTGATCGAAGATGTGAATGCGGGTCGTGAGCTCGCGCAACGCGAGATCGCGATGAATCAAAGCGTTGGCCAGCCCTTCGATCACAGCACCGCGATGATACTTAGATCTCGCCGTGACCCCAGGCTCGGTTTGAGGATCACTTCTAAGTATATTCGGGCGCGCGTCCCACAAATCAGCGTAGCGTCCGATGAACTTTAAAGAAGATTCGTGAAGCGACGCGAGATTTCCGCGAAGCTCCATGCGTTCAATTACCGGCGCTTGATTATTATCACCACCAAAACGCGTGGCAATTACTGTTGACCGGGGCAGCAAACGCGCCACCGTTTCGTCGCGACCGAAAAGTAGCAAACCAGCGAAGGTGGGCGCCAACTCGCCTCGACTCTCGGTGGCCAGAAGCAGATACCGCTCCAGCACTTCACCGGTGGGATAACCCTGTGCCGTCTTCTCTTCAAACGCCTCGCCGGCGAATACGCGCATGAAACTCCATAGATGTGCTTCATCTATGTCGGCAATCGTGGCGCCCAGCGCAGGCAGACTTTCATAACTGAAAGGTCTCGCCTCGTCCAGCAACGCCGATAATTCCTCGTTAGTTGCTTCGCGCTTTTCCGCGCCGAAGCGCATAAAGAAACGCCCATCACGCGTGCGATAAGGGCGCTGTTTGCCTTCGACATCCAGCGCGACAATGCGGCGGCCGCTGTCAAAGGCCAGACGATCGATGAAGGGGACCAGGGGCGGCACGATCTCTTCGCGACAGATGCGCACCAACTCTTGCTGCACGTCTTCGGGATGCTCGATACCTTCGACGCGCATTTGATCGTTGATGCCGAACACGATGACGCCGCCGCCGGTGTTGGCCAGGGCGACAATCCCCTGAGCGATCCGTTCGGAATTCGAAAGTTTTACTTTTAATTCGAGGTAGGTGTCCTCACCGCCGCGCACCATGCGCATCAATTCTATGCGGGAAGTTTGGGGTGCACCGCTGGAATACAGGTATTCCTGAAAAGAACGTTCGGTGACCGGCTCGTGCCGTTGGTTGCTGCGGAATCTTCTGCGAGCCATTTGTGTATGGCGGGGCCAGCGAGCCCGCCCGGATGCGAGATGTATGCCTCCTCGCATCGCTGGAATTTCAAAGTTACTGCTTCACGCTTCTTCGAGGGTCAGTGTAGCATAGCGCGACTGGGAGCGCGGACGTCTCGTCCGCTTGCTTTGCTCGCGCTCAATGCTGACGGGACGTCCGCGCTCCCAGCCACGGACCTCATGTTTCATCGCAATCACGTAAAGGCCTATGTCGGATTGGGATCCAATCTTGGCGATCGGGCAGGGAACCTGGTGCTCGCGATTCGCGGGATGATGGAAGCGTCGTTGTGTGTGACCCGGCTCTCGTCTGTTTACGAGACTGAGCCCATCAGCGAAGTCGAGCAACCAAAATTCCTCAACATGGTGGTGGAAGTAGGGAACACTCTGCCGACAGCGCAGCAGATGATGGCGCGTTTGCTGCGGATTGAGTTTGCGCTCGGACGTATTCGGGATGTGACGGATGGCCCTCGAACCATCGATCTGGACTTGCTGATGTATGGCGATCTAAAAAGCGACACTGAGTTTTTGAAGTTGCCGCATCCCTGTCTGCATCAAAGGCGATTCGTGCTCGAGCCGCTCGTGGAGATCGCGCCGAAGCTGATTCATCCGATCTTGAAGCTGAGCGCGGCGGAATTATTAGCCAATATCGAAGACACGTCCGAAGTGAAGCGCTGGACGCCGTGATTATTTTGGAGTGCGCTGACTTGTCAGCGCTTTGCCTTGCGATTGGGAAAGCGGCGACAGGTCGCCGCACTCCACAGCTAGTCCATCTTCGCCGTAGCCAAAAATTTTGGCGCGCGACGCGCCCGGGTAGCCTGCTCGAATGCGTATGCGAACTTGATCAAGGCCGGCTCGCTCCACGCGCGACCAAAGAAAGAAATCCCCAGCGGCAATCCAAAAACATATCCCGCCGGAACAGTGATGTGCGGATACCCCGCTACCGCCGACGCCGTCGAGTAACCTCCCGTGAAGTGATCGCCATTCGCCCAGTCCGTGGGCCACGGCGGGCCACCGGTGGGCGCGATCAACGCATCCAGCCGGTTCTTGTCCATCACAAAATCAATGCCTTCCTTGCGTGACATGCGTCGGTTCTTGGCGAGCGCATCACGATAAGCTTTTTCCGTGAGCGGTCCCTTCGCCTGAGCCTTGATCATCAGATCCTGACCAAAGTAAGGCATCTCGCGATCGCGATATTGATCGTTAAAGTCGATGATTTCCTTCAGTGACTTTACCGGCGCGCGCGGACCGAGCGAGGCAAGATATGAATTCAAGTCTGCCTTGAATTCGTAAAGCAGCACTTCTAATTCCGTGTCGTCAAACTTCCCCTGCGTGGGAATGTCGGCCGGATCGATGATGGTGGCGCCGCGCTTTCGCATGATATCGATGCAATCGGTCAATAACTTGTCGACCGCGTCGTTGAAGCCGAACGACTTACGATGCACGCCGATGCGTGCGCCAGTGAATGCGTTCGCATTCAGGAACTGTGTGTAATCAACAAACGACTTACCGGTACTGGCTTTGGTTTCTTCGTCGCGCGCATCAACGCCCGCGAGCACGCCCAGTAAGATCGCCGCGTCAGTGACAGTACGGCACATCGGGCCGGCCGTGTCCTGGCTATGAGCAATCGGAATAATCCCCGCGCGGCTGATCAGACCGAGCGTGGGCTTAATGCCCACCAGCGAGTTCGCATTTGAAGGACATACCACCGAGCCATCAGTTTCAGTGCCCACGCCGATCGTGGCCAGATTCGCAGCGATCGCCGCGCCTGTGCCGGAACTCGAGCCGCAGGGATTTCGATCGAGCACATACGGATTCTTCGTTTGTCCGCCGCGCCCACTCCAGCCGCTGCTGGAATGACTCGAACGGAAGTTGGCCCACTCAGAGAGATTTGTCTTGCCGAGGATTACCGCGCCCGCGTCGCGCAACTTTTTGGCGACGAATGAATCCTGCAACGGAATCGATCCTCCGAGCGCGAGCGAGCCGGCAGTGGTGGTCATGCGATCGTGCGTATCGATGTTGTCTTTAATGAGCACCGGGATGCCATGCAAAGGTCCGCGCACGCGACCGGCTTTGCGTTCGGTGTCCATGTCGGCGGCGATCGCAAGCGCGTCAGGATTCAACTCGATCACCGAGCTGATTTCCGGCCCATGCTTGTCGACGTCTTCAATACGCTCGAGATATTTCGTCGCGAGCGTATGCGCGGAAAGCTTTCGTGAAGCCATGCGAGTTTGCAGCTCAGCGATGGTGAGCTCTTCGAATTCGAAAGCGGGCAGGGCGGCCGCGCTGTTAGTGGCTTCGGCTTTTCTGTGAGTAGAGACGGAAACAGTTGCGGCGGCGACTCCGGCGGCGCCGGCAATTCCCTTGCGCACGAAATTCCTGCGGTTCATTGAGTTTCCCCGATGATGGAATGGTGGACCGACGCGTTTCTAATCTGGTAGGAAGGAAAAGTCAATCGATAAAACTGTCCGTAGTCAGTAGTCCGTTGATCAAGAACAAGCGTCTACAACTGACAACTGACAACTGACTGACAGCAGTGCTAAATCAGAATCTCATCTAGTTCTTCGATGGCGGGATTTGAAAACAGCAGCCCCGGCCAGGTTTGTGGCCGGAAGCTGAAGCTGACGGGTGTGCCATTGCGCACGCTTTCAGCCAGTCGCTTGGCGTCAGGCAGCACGCCGATTGCTCGCAGCGCCTGCGGATCACTCTCGAGTAAAACTCGCTGACCTTCGTCGGCGCCAAAAGCCGCCGTCACAATCTCAGCGCGGAGACGCAGTTTGACGAACTCCATTTCCGGATCTAGCTGCGCATCTTGCAGGTGGCGCGCCGGATCTTTACGCACATAATTACGAAAGGCTTCAATCACGCGATCATTGACAGGGAGATCCGAAGATCTCGGCGTACGCTCGTAAGCAACTTTATCCGTGCGATACGACTCGAGACCGGGCACCGCTCCCGCAGCGAGTTGCCGGGTGAAGTAGAAGGCGGCTTCAATAATGCGCGCGCGCACCGGCGTCGCGGTCAGTGGTCGCGCTTCGATGTCCGGCGTAATGCCTCCGCCCCCATAAAAAACGCGGCCGGCGGCGGTGCGAAATGCCGGAGCGCTGGTTGAGCGCGGCGCGGTCGATTCTGTAGGTGAAGGCTGGCCCGGCTGAATTGCCTGCTGGTTCTCAGTCTGATCGTGGCGGACGTAATAGTCGTACAGCGAGCCGCTCGAATAATCGCGCTGCAGCGAGCGGCCATAAGGCGTGTAGTAGCGCGCCGTCGTCAACGTCAATCCCGTATTGAACGGCAGTTGAAACACATGCTGCACCAGGCCTTTACCGAAACTGGTCTCTCCCACAATCAATCCGCGGCCATGATCCTGAATCGCGCCGGCGACGATTTCTGACGCGGAAGCCGTGTTGCGATTAATCATCACCACCAGCGGCAACTCTTCAGGTTCGCTGCCATTCGATTTGTAAACGGCGGGGCGCGTGTACTCGCTGCGTCCCTTCACTGAGACGACAACTTTATCGCGCGGCAGAAATTCACTCGAGACATCGATCGCCTGGTCCAAAAGCCCGCCCGGGTTATTGCGCAGATCCAGCACTAGCTGGCGCATTCCTTCTTTCTTGAGCTCAATAACTGATTCGCGCAGCTCATCGTCAGTCGTATGCTGAAAGCCACCCACTAACCCGACATAGCCGGTGCCCGGCGTAATCATGAACGCGTTGCGAATCGAAGGGAGGGGAACCGCATCGCGCACAATCGTAAAGTTGATCGCCGACTCCTGACCGACTCGTTCAACCTTGATCTGCACCTCGCGGCCGCGATCGCCGCGCACGTTGCGCGACACTTCATCGCTGGACCACTCGCGCGCATCTTTGCCGTCAACTGCGATGATGCGGTCGCCGTAACGCAGGCCCGCCCGCGAGGCCGGCGTGCTGTCGACTACCGACTGAATGTAGACACCGTCATCGTGACGGAGAATCTGTACGCCGATTCCGTAAAAGCTCGAGGCCTGATCTTCTTTCAACTTCTTAAACTCAGTGGATGAAAAATAGACTGAGTGCGGATCGAGCGTGAAAAGCATGCCCTGAATCGCGGCCTGGGTGGCCTTTTCATAGTCGATATCGCCAGCGTAGTGCTGCTCGACCGTTTCGATCGCTTCGCTGTAGTCGCTTTCAATCTTGTCTGCCTCGTATTTGTCGACGTTCAAAGCAGCGCGCGAGGCATTTGCGTTGGCAATTGCGGCTGCACGATGACGGCGCGAGCGCGTCACCAGGCCCCCGAGGACCGTGGCGGCGACGAGTAAAACAATGGCTCCGATGGTAAAGGTGCGCGACATAACGTGGTCCGTAGCTAAGAAAATATAGCACAGTGGCTAAGCATCCGCCGAAGGTCCAAGAAAAGGCATCGGTACCCCAGAACTCAGGGACTTACGTCAATGTTTGAAAGGGACAGTCGCTCGCTGCGCTCAACCCGGGCGCTTGCCTCAAAAGTCCGATTGAAGGTCGCTGAACGATAGACTTCAGAGACGCCGCGTAGCGGCGAAATGTTTATAGATAACCGCTTCCCTTAGTAACTTTCTCGAATTGAGCAAAACGAGAGAGCGTTTGCTCAATTCGGAGTGCAATCAGATCACGGACGGAGCTATAAATATTTCGTGCCTAACGGCACGATGTGGACGTCCCATCTCAATGTAAAAGTTCGAAGGAAACTTGCGGGAAATCTCGTCCCGGGCTTTACGCCGCCGTCCGGGCGCGGACTCGATCGTCACTTCGCTAAAGCCAGATGCTAATGAGATGATGCGTAATCTATGCCGCCGCAGCTCTCAATCGTAGTTCCGGCATTCAACGAAGGCGCCCGCCTCGGTGCGACGCTGCCCAGGATTCTCGAGTATCTAAATACTTCCGGCGCGGCGGCGGAGCTGATTGTGGTTGATGATGGCTCAACCGACGACACCGCCTCGGTTGCGGAAAAAGCCTTGGCGCTTGCGACAGGCCGCGTCGAGGCGCGAGTGATTCGATATGAAAAGAACCGCGGCAAAGGATACGCAGTGCGCAAAGGGTTGCTGACTGCGGCCGCGGAGATTGCGTTGTTTTCAGATGCCGATCTTTCAACTCCCGTCACTGAAATAGAAAAGTTGGTCGACCCGATTCGCCAAGGCGAGTGCGACCTCACTTTCGGATCACGCGCGTTGGACCGCGAGTTGATCGGCGTGCATCAACCTTGGCGCCGTGAACAGGGCGGTCGGATTTTCAACATGATCGTGCGTTTGGCTACGGGGCTACCCTTCTGGGACACGCAATGCGGCTTTAAGGCCTTTCGCTTAAGCGTCTGTCGACCGTTGATCGAAGCAGCGCGCATTGATCGTTTCGGTTTTGATGTCGAGCTGATTTACCTGGCGCACCTCGCCCAACTGCGCCTGCGCGAAATTCCGGTGCGCTGGGACCACAACGAGGGCGCCCTGGACGCTTCAGGGAACTACTCGCGCGACAGCCTGCGCATGATTAATGAGGTGCGTCACATTCGCCGCGGTGTAAAATCGGGGTTATATAGCGCGGCGATTAACGCGGCGCGGGCGGCGGCAAAGTCCGAGTCCAGTCAATCCGCCTCGGCATCTTAGCCACAGTATTTAAGCAGGAGAAACCATGACCGCACGACTCAACGTTAACATCGATCACGTCGCGACGGTGCGACAGGCGCGCCGGGCGCCCGAACCGAGCCTGGTAGCGGCCGCAATGATCTGCGAACAGGCCGGCGCCGATGGAATAACTATTCACCTGCGCGGCGATCGCCGGCATATTCAGGACGCCGACGTGACCTTGCTGCGACAGGCGGTCACCACATATCTGAATGTTGAGATGGCGGCTACTGAAGAGATGATGAGGATTGCGATCGATACGCGGCCGGAAGCAGTCTCACTGGTGCCTGAGAACCCCGGAGAGATCACCACTGAGGGTGGACTAAATGTGCGCGCGAACATCTCGATCGTACGCGCGGCAGTGAACAAGCTGCGTGACTCAGGCATCATGGCCAGTCTCTTTATCGATCCGGATCCCGAACAAATCGAAGCGGCCCGCGAAGTTAACGCGCAACAAATCGAGCTGTGCACTGCGGCCTATGCCGAAGCAACGCTCGGCGCGGTGGGGATTCACGGTGAAGGCGCTCTGCGCGCGAGTCATGAACTGCGCCGTTTGCGCGAAGGCGCCGCGCTCGGAGCCCAGCTGGGACTCCATGTGGCCGCAGGGCACGGCCTGACCGTGCGCAATGTAGCGGCGGTGGCGCGCATCAGCGAAGTAGAGGAATTCAACATCGGGCACAGCATTGTTTCCCAGAGTATTTTCGTCGGGCTGAAACAAGCTGTGATCGACATGAAGCAGACAATCCGGGCGGCCGCTAACTGAGCCAAAATGTCCAGCGACGATATCGAGCTGAAGTACGAAGTCTATGTAGATGACAATTACAACTACATGGACGAGAGCGAACGATACTCGGGCGGGGTCTTTGATTCCTGGGAAGCCGCCGAAGCGAAGTGTCGCCAGATTGTTGACGAGTTTCTGTTGGCTAATTACAAAGAAGGCATTTCTGCCGAAGCTTTGCTTACGCAGTACAAGTCTTACGGCGAAGATCCGTGGATATTGTCTTCAGGTGAAGAGCGCAGATTCTCGGCCTGGGATTATGCCGAAGCGCGCTGTCAGGAAATTTGCCGGGCAAAGTGAGTTTGAGTTAGCCGGTACGCAGGCTTCTAGCCTGCTTAAGATCGAAAAAAGCAGCGGGCGGGAGGCCTGCGTACCAGTGCGGATTATAGGTTGCGATGAGTCGAGGCCAGTTGCAGCCGCACCATTGAGCGCTCGAGTTTAGCGCGGGCCTTTTCAAAGTCTTCTTCCGTCCCACTCCACGCACTCAATTCTTTTTCCATGTGGTCGCGGGCGAGTTTGGCGCGGGCCGCGTCGATCTCTTCGGGTCGCTCGGCGATCTCGGCAAGCACCGAGACGCGGTCATCGCTAACTTCGATAAAGCCGCCGGATACATGGAGCTGAAACGTCGTGCCGTCTTCTGAGTAAGACAGTACGCCGGTTTTTAATTCTGAAATCAACGCGGCGTGACCGGGAAGGATTTGCATCTCGCCGTTGCTGCCGGGCACCGTGACTGAATTCACCGGCTCAGACAACACGCGGCGCTCAGGAGTAACGACTTCAAGTTGTAGAGTTGCCGCCATTTATTTACTCATTGGTCATTGATCCATTGAATCAATGAAAAAATGAATCAATGATTCAATTTTCTTAGTCCTGCATCGACTTGCCAGCTTCAATCGCTTCTTCGATCGTGCCGACCATGTAGAAAGCCTGCTCAGGCAGATCGTCGTGCTGGCCGTCGATGATCTCTTTAAAGCCTTTGATGGTGTCTTCGAGTTTCACGTACTTGCCCTCGCGCCCGGTGAACTGCGAAGCCACGTGGAACGGCTGCGAGAAGAACTTCTGAATCTTGCGCGCGCGCGACACGACCAGCTTGTCTTCGTCCGACAATTCGTCGAGGCCGAGAATCGCGATGATGTCCTGCAGATCCTTGTAGCGCTGCAGGATCTGTTTGACGTTCATGGTCGTGTTGTAGTGATCCTCACCCACGATGCGCGGATCCAGAATGCGCGACGACGAAGCCAACGGATCCACCGCCGGATAGATGCCTAACTCCACGATTTGGCGGGACAAAGCAGTGACAGCGTCAAGGTGTGCAAACGTGGTGGCCGGCGCCGGATCGGTGTAGTCGTCAGCCGGAACGTACACGGCCTGAATCGAAGTGATTGAACCAGTCTTGGTCGAGGTGATGCGCTCCTGCATCTCGCCCATCTCTGTGGCGAGGTTCGGCTGATAACCCACGGCGGAGGGCATACGTCCGAGCAGCGCTGATACTTCCGAGCCGGCTTGGGTAAATCGGAAAATGTTGTCGATAAAGAGCAGCACGTCCAGACCCTGATCGCGGAAGTATTCGGCGACTGTCAGACCAGAAAGCGCCACGCGTAGACGTGCTCCCGGCGGTTCAGTCATCTGGCCGTAAATCAAAGCCACTTTCGAATTCTCGACCGCCTTCAGATCGACCTTGGTCATATCGAACGCGCCGGTTTCTTCCAGGTTCTCGTAAAACGGAGCGCCAAAGTCGATGACCTTCGATTCGACCATTTCGCGCAGCAGGTCGTTGCCTTCGCGCGTGCGCTCGCCGACGCCGGCGAACACCGAGAAGCCGGAGCGCGCCTTCGCGATGTTGTTAATTAACTCCATCACGATGACGGTCTTGCCTACGCCCGCGCCGCCGAACAAGCCAATCTTGCCGCCGCGCAGAAACGGCTGAATCAGGTCGATGACCTTGATCCCGGTTTCGAACATCTGGAGTTCGGTTGACTGTTCGTCAAAGGCAGGGGCATGACGGTGAATCGGATAGCGTTGTTGGTGCGGTATGTCGCCAAGATTGTCGACCGGGTCGCCGATTACGTTCATCACGCGACCGAGCGTGCCTTCGCCCACCGGTACGGTGATCGGACCGCCCGTGTCCGTGGCGTTCATGCCGCGCACCATGCCGTCGGTGGGCAGCATCGAGACGGCGCGCACTCGGCCTTCACCGAGGTGCTGTTGCACTTCCGCGATGACGTTGATCGGGTCAGGCACATCAAAGCCTTCCGAAGTTATTCGGAGCGCCTGATAGATGGGCGGCAGGTAATGCTCGCTGAATTCAACGTCGACCACGGGGCCGATAATTTGCACGACTTTTCCGACGTGTCCGTTACCGTTAGCGTTAGGCGTAGCCATATCCTTACTCAACTCCTTCGAATTAAAGCAGAAGCCTTACAGACGAAAACTGGAAGGGTTTTAAAGATGGAGAGGGTAACATAGGCGCTAATCCGACGCCAAACCCGAAACAAAATCGACGTCCAGGGCTTACGGCTTGGCCGGCGGGTCAATCGAAGCATCCGGCGCTTCGACCGCAAAACGAGTGAATGCGCCATATTCGAAAGTCGCTTTTGATCCCAACAACATTTCAGGCTTTTTATCGGCTCCGGTGCGTCCCCGGGTAAAGGAAGTAATCACTATCCGTTGTGGAGTCAGAAAGCCGAAGCGGCTATCGGCATATTCAAAGTCATACCTGTAAAGGACGAGATCATGGCTTAACGAAGGAAGTCTGAGCGTAACTTCCCGCACTTCGCGCCTGATTCGCGCCGTCTCAGCATCCAACCATAACCGCCCGCGGTAAAAAGCTTCGGCGCCTTTTAACGGAGCCGGTAGTCCTCTGAGATCAGATTTGAGGGAAGGAGTCTGCGAAACTTGCTGGTACTCAACAACGATTACATTATGACCGTCAATCTGCTCGCGACCAGCGAGTTTGAATTGAAACGCGGGCACCAGGTTCTGATCCAGCGGCAGCCCCTGATACAGCGTCTGGCCGTAAAAGCTATTTCCCAGATCATATCTTCGACTCTCACGACTAATCCGATCGAGTTCTTTTTTTACCGAATCCGCTTTGGTCGCCTTATTAAGAATGTTCACCAACCTCGCTTCTCGTTTCTTAATAGCCACGCCATCAACCGATTTCACGTCGCGGTATTCAAACATTTCATTTGGATCCAGTTGCGACTGATAGATGAACAGGTCCGACGCAATGCGACGTTGCTTTTCGGGTTTGCCGTTGGCGTCAAATTCCTCGACGGTGTGCTCTTCTTCGGCAGTAAGGTCCTTGAACCCGCCTTTATACTCGCTCATCCGAATACCGGCGCGCCTAATAAGATCATTCAACTCAGCCGATTCAGCCTTGGGCGGCAGAGGCTGCTGAGCAAGAGATGGAACGCTGCCCATCAGTGAGAGCAAAACGACTAAGCAGAGTATTCGTATAAACATTTTTTGTGAGTTAGAAAACTAAAATCCTTTTCGGTTTGGGAGAAAAGTATTAGACGCAGCTTTGTCTCAAAAGTCGTTGCCAGCGTGAATGACTGCGGGCGAATAAACCTGCGAACGGCTCGGGATACTAAGAAGTTGCGCTTCGACCCGTACAAAAATCCATGTAGCGGACTTTTGAGGCAAAGCTATTAGACGCTGAACGTCTGGCGGGGGTTACATGACAAATGTGGTATTGAAGTTGTCGTGGTCCGGATCACTTTCCTGGCTACTCCCCACAGAACGACTCTTCGAAGAACATGCGCAGCGAGATACTAACGCCTCGTTGCACCGCGCAGCACTGAAGCCTGGACCAGATGTTTAAGCCAGCGATGAGGATCTCCAGTTAATCGCGCAGACGAGTACAACAGTTCCGCCTTAACGATGCTTCGCCAGAGCGTGAGCGGGCGGCCAAGAAACGTGGGCGTGCCGTCACTGTCCCACTTGTGAAAAGTCTTGCCCTGAAGCGTGTAGTAGCTTCTCAGGTAGCGGATCGACTGTCGCTCTTTCGGAATCCAGTGCTCGACCGACGCATCCGGGACCCACCAACCAGAACCACCCTCATTTAGGATCGCACGAATGACGGCTGTTTCCTCGCCGAGCGCTCCGCCTGCCCGTCTCCTACCGAGGTTCGGGTCATAAAGGAACCGTCTCTGTTCTTCGGCTCTGATGACGAAGTTCGCGCCGAAGGGCAATTTACCTTCAGCCAGCTCGAACGGTGCATCGCCGAGGTCGCGAGCGGCAAACGCTGCACCGACTTCTTCCCAGGCGGAGAGCCAGGGCGGCGGCGTACCCTCAAAGAGTGGTCGCACAGGCCCGCCGAAAATCGCTGCCTCAGGATGGTGATCGGCCGCTCGCTCATAAGCCGAAAGCCAGTCCACGTCGACCAGTACGTCGTCGTCCATCCAGACAATATAGTCGCCGGTAGCGTGGCTCATCGCGGTATTGCGCGCGTGAGAGAGACCGGGATTCGACTCTACAGCGCGGCGAAGCGGGAGACGATGCGCAAACCTGTCCAAAACGGCTTCCGTCTCATCGGTGCTGCCGTTGTTGACAATTACAATCTCCCACGCGCCAGTCAGGTATCGCACGCACGTGAGCCGCTCAAGAACCTTTGAGAGCAGCGGTGCTCGGTTCCATGTGCAGATCGCGACTGTGAATTTCATCGCAGAAGACTCGCTCCGCTTAGACCATCAGGCAGCGGCTCGCCCAGTAACTCTATGAGTGTAGGCACCACGTCAAACGAACTCCGCAACCCCCGGTCGCCTGACTCCACCTCGACGTTGCTGACATAGGCCATCCCGAATGGGCCGGTGTGTCCGCCCGTCCGCCGAAAAGGTATAGGCCCCACACGACCGAGCGACGGATGCTCGAGCGCGCAGAACGTTCCCTTCCACACCACCACCATGTCCGATTCCGTCTCACCGAGAGTAAGCGGATCGCGGTTTTCCACACGCTCGACATGATCGACAATTTCGTCGCCCGTCGCGGGGTCGCGACACGCGGCTAGAAGATCTTCGATCTCATCGCACAAGGCCTCGTATTTCGAGAGCGGAACTTGTCCCCCGATCTCCCTCCCCGAAAGGTTTATACGAATGCGCCCGTCGTAGAAAGACGGAAGTGCAAAGGCCGGCATCGAATGCCAGTGGGACTGGTAGAGGGTCGCGGGAATCCATCCGGCCGAGCGCCGAAGATAGAAATCCTCGGCTGGTTTGGGTTGAGCCCCGAAATGCTGCCGCACTTTTTCCAGACCCGCCCGAAAGGGACGCGTGGCAATGTCGCGCGCGTGCGCCAGCATCCCCTCTGGGAACGTCGCGTGAAGCGCCGTCGCCCAGCCCTGTTTGTCATTCAGCAAGGGAACTGCCGTGGCTCTCCAGGCATCAGGTTGCCGGAAAAGTGAGCGCCCGAAGGCATAGCGGTACATCAACTCAGGCAGGAGCACCATGCTCGCCGTGTCGGAATAGTTAGATCCCATTCCACCCATCGAGAAAACGACCAGAGCCGCATCGGGAAAGGCGTCAGCTAGTTCTCCGACAAGACGGTCTACACCGCGATACACAGCGAGGAGTCCTTCGCGGGCTGGCCTCGCCGATGGCATTTGATGGAGGGGATGTGTGGGGTCTACTCCGTGCCAGAGCGCCTCAATCGCGGAGTGCGGCTCGCTCACAACCACGAGTGCGAAGTCCCAGTCCGAGAAGCGTTCGCCGAGCAGCCAACGCGCCGCCTGCGCGCGCACTGAGACAGCCTGCACCAGGGCGTCACCCATCTCTTTCGCTTGTTCCGGAGATTGCCAGACGACGCCATAAATCCAGTTCTCCGCCGGGTACTTGCCGAAGCGAGCCTCAAATTCGGGCAGCAGGGTACGCGGGCGCGCCTCGTGAGGAATGCCCGGGTCGTGCGCGCCCCAGCCGACTACGCCCCGTACCTGCGGGGCCTGTGCGAGATCGAAGTACGGCGCGTCAAATACGACAGTGCGAGATTTTAGCCGCGCCGCAAAAGGGCTGAGACGAGTGCCCTCCTGCCACACGGAATATGTCTCTGGGTCGAAATGCAAAGCAGCCCAGCGGTCTGCTCGCTCGGGTGACATTCCCGTGCTGACATGCTCCCATGCAAGACCTGAGCGCTGTGCCGGTCCGTGATCCAAAAGGTATCTGGCGCTTCGCGCGCGTAGGCGCTGAAGCGCCGGCAGCTCACCCGCTTCGATGAATTGCCGTTCGAGCGATTGCTCGTATCCGTCCAAGCCGATGGTTAAGACTCTCTGCATGATCGGTTTTCTCTCGCGCGTCGATGACGTGAAGCGCCAACGGGCGAGGTTCGCGCTTGCGCTCAGTCACGTATGCCCTGCGCGTCTTGCCCTCGCAGTTTGTGCTGAGTCTTGTAGAGCCAGAAAGCTTCATAGACCAGAAAGGCAGGGTTGTAGGTCAGAATCTCCTTATAGTAAAGCTTCAGCATTAGCTTCCTGCTCAACCAGCTGGCATAGAGGTCTTTCGAGACGCCTTGCGTGTCGTAATACTTTACCAGCGGCTCGCGGAGGCGGTGAAAATCACACAGCCTCGAAAGGCGAATGAACATCTCCAGGTCTTCAAAGGCCGGCAGGGTCTCGTTGAAATGACCTGCCGCATCCAGATATTCCCGCTTGATCACCGCCGACTGAACGCCCAAATTGCACACCTGATAAAACCGAATGGAGGGATTGATAAGACGATTCGAGGACACAGGGGCTGCGAAATAGGTCACGCTTCCGTCACCCAAAATTTTTTGCATATCTGAATAGACCATTCCCAGCCTAACCGGCCCCTGTTCGAACGCCGACATCTGCTTGGCCAATTTTGATGGCATCCACTCATCGTCCGAATCCTGAAACGCCAGGAACTTACCTCTGGCCATTCGAATGCCCACATTCCGCGCCGCGCCAGCGCCGGTGTTTTGCGGCAAAGAAATATACCGAATGCGCCGGTCGCGGAAGCCGTTCATGACAGCGGGCGTGTCGTCGGTCGAGCCGTCGTCAATCACAAGCAGTTCCAGATCCGTGTAACTCTGTCTTAAAACACTTCGAATAGCGCGGCCGAGAAGCGCGGCGCGATTGTAGGTGGGAAGTACCACACTGACGGCAGGGTTGGATTCTGAACCCGAATAAGTGGACATATTGTTCCTGCTTTAACTCAGTTAGGCCTGACAATGCGCATCTTGCTTCAATCTGTAAGTCCAGGACAAGCCCATGCGTGAAACTTTACTTGTCCCATTGTCGTAGTACAATACGGCAAATCAAATGTTCCACATTGACGCTAAGCATCCGACGCCGCTTTATCACCAGCTCGAACGGTCGATAAAGTTTGCGATTGCCACGGGCAAGCTTCGTATTGGCGACCAATTGCCGACGGTGCGACAGCTCGCCGTCGATCTCCGTATCAATGCCAACACCGTCGCCAAGGTTTATGCGGAATTAGAGCGCGCCGGCGTCCTGGAAACGCGCCGCGGAGTGGGCACATTTGTGCAGGAGCGTCCGGCTGAGCTGGCTTTCAACCGGCGTGAGCGCGAGCGGAACCTGCGCGAGCTCGCCGATCACTTTATTGCCGAAACGCACACGCGCGGTTTTTCACTCGACGATGTGATCGAGCACCTGGAAAGCAGACGTCGAAAGAAGTAACGCAAGCTGCCAGCTTGCGTCCTTGAGAAGTCGATGCGAGCTGACAGCCTGCGATACTTGAAGTCGCAAAGAAGGAGATGAGAAGACATGGCTAACATTCAACTGCTCGATAATCGGAGCAACTTGCCGTCCCCCAACACGCCCCGGGTGAACTTTGTCGCGGCGTTGGCGTTCGCGGCGCCGGTAATTGTGGGCGTGCTGGCGACGCTTATGACATTAAATCCTGCCGGAGCCATCACGGGTGTGTTGCTCGGATTGCTTTTGGCACAGTCGCCCAAGATTGCGCGCCAGTGGGAACGCGGGGTGATTCTCAGGCTGGGAAAATACGTCGGGCTGCGCGGGCCGGGACTCTTCTTTCTCGTGCCCTTCGTCGATCAGGTATCAGCCTGGATCGATCAGCGCGTAATCACCACCGCATTCGCTGCGGAAGAAACGCTGACCAGCGACACGGTGCCGGTGAATGTTGACGCGGTGTTGTTCTGGATGGTTTACGATCCGGAAAAAGCGGCCCTCGAGGTGCAAAACTATCCGCAGGCCGTGAGTTGGGCTGCCCAGACCGCTTTGCGCGACATCATCGGCCGCACGTCGCTCAGCGATCTGCTGCGCGGGCGCGAGCGCATCGAAGATGAGTTGCAGAAGCTGATTGATGAGCGATCAAATCCCTGGGGCGTGACCGTGCAGTCAGTCGAAATGCGCGATGTGATTATTCCGGCCGCTTTGCAGGATGCGATGTCGCGGGAAGCGCAGGCTGCACGCGAAAAGGCCGCGCGCGTGATCCTGGCAGAAGCCGAAGTTGAAATCGCGGAGCGGTTCAAGGTGGCTTCCGAGTCTTATCATAACAATCCGACTGCTTTGCACCTGCGAGCCATGAACATGCTTTATGAGGGATTGAAAGAGAAGGGCGCCCTGATGCTGGTCCCGAGCAGCGCGGTTGAGTCGATGGGCATGGGTGGCCTGATGGGAGCGGCGGCGCTGCGTCAGCAAAAACTGACCGGAAGTGATGAGCCGGCGGAGTAGATCCGTTATCGCTTCGGCGCTACGAGAAATAGCCCGAGAGATTCGAAAATGTTTTTTCGATTCTCTCGGGCAATACTCTTTTCGCGCATCGGTTCTACAAACATGTCGCGCCTACGGCGCGATGAGGCTTGGTCCTTACTCGTCCGGATCGATCTTAATCTTCATCGCCTGGAGAATGCGCACGTCTTCGTCGGTTAAGTCCAACGACCCAGCACTCTCACTTTTTTCCTGTTCGCCGGATTGTTGTCTCAGTCCGATCTCCAGGCGTAGTGTTAGCTCCATATCAAATCCCGCCTCGCGCAAACGTTCGATCGCCGCCGCCACCGTCGAGGACTCCTGTACCGATTCGTTTATGGCTGTACCCACTTGCGCAGCCAACTGCTTGACGTGGTCGTCGAGTTCCAAATGATTTCCTCTGCCGCAAAGTTTAGGTCGATGCTATACAGCCAATTCTTCGGGGTCAAATAATACAGCACCACTCGCCGCTCGCCGGTGTTTACCTTTTTACCGGAGGAGTACGGTAAACTAACCCGCTGAAAATGGTTACTAAGCCTAAGTCAGAGCGGCGAGAGCACTTTCGGACCACTTCGGGAATCGATTTGCCCGTCGACTTTAACCCCACCAACACCGAAATTCTTGACTACGATCGCGACCTGGGCGAGCCGGGTGAATTTCCATTCACGCGCGGCATTCGTTCCAACATGTATCGCGGCCGTTTGTGGACCATGCGTCAGTACGCCGGCTACGCCACGGCCGAAGAGTCCAATGCCCGGTACAAATATTTGCTGTCGCAGGGAACTACCGGACTTTCAGTGGCTTTCGACCTGCCAACGCAAATCGGTTTGGATTCTGACGATGCGCTGGCGGCCGGTGAAGTCGGCAAAGTTGGTGTGGCCATCGATTCGCTCGAAGACATGTTGCGGCTGTTTGATGGGATTCCGTTGGACGAGGTCTCGACGTCAATGACCATCAACGCGACTGCCGCGATCCTTCTGTGTCTTTACCTCGCGGTCGCACGAAAGCAAGGCGTTCCATTCACCAAAGTTAACGGCACGCTGCAAAACGATATTCTGAAAGAATACATCGCGCGCGGTACATACATCTTTCCGCCTGAGCCAAGCTTGCGTTTGATCACGGACACGTTCGCCTTTTGCGCGCACGAGGTGCCCACCTGGAACACAATTTCGATTAGCGGTTATCACATTCGCGAAGCGGGATCGACGGCCGTACAGGAAGTTGCCTTCACTTTTGCGGATGCGATCACATATGTCGAAGCAGCGTTGCAGGCAGGACTCGAGATCGATCAGTTCGCGCCGCGCATCTCGTTCTTCTTCAATTCACACAACAATCTGCTGGAAGAGATTGCCAAGTTCCGCGCGGCCCGGAGACTTTGGGCGCGGATCATGCGCGAGCGTTTTCAAGCTCGTGATCAGCGCTCGTGGATGATGCGCTTTCACACGCAGACCGCCGGGTCGACGCTGACTGCGCAGCAGCCGGAAGTGAATATCGTGCGCACGGCCATGCAGGCGCTGGCGGCCGTGCTTGGCGGCACCCAGTCTTTGCACACGAATGCGATGGATGAAGCGCTCGCCTTGCCGACCGAAGACGCCGCCCGGCTCGCCCTGCGTACGCAACAGATCATCGCGTATGAATCCGGCGTCGCCGATACAGTCGATCCCCTGGCCGGCTCGTACGCGATCGAAGAACTAACCAGTGAGATCGAGCGGCGCGTGGTCGATTATCTGGACAAAATTGAGGCCCTGGGCGGCACGCTGCGCGCGATTGAGACCGGCTACATTCAACGCGAAATTCAGAACTCGGCTTATGAATACCAGCGCGCCATTGAAACGGACGACGCAATCGTTGTGGGCGTGAATCGTTTTCAAAGTGAAGAGGAATCGAAGGTCAAGACTTTGCGCGTCGATCCGGCCATGGAAAGGAACCAGGTCGAACGGCTGCGGGCGTTGCGGGCGCGCCGCGATGCAACGGAAACACAGGCTTCACTGGTGAGACTCGAAGCGGCCGCGCGCGGCGCCGAGAATGTTTTGCCGCACATTCTCGATTGTGTCGAAGCGCTCGCGACCGTGGGCGAGATCAGCAATCGTTTGCGCGAAGTCTGGGGCGAGTATCGCGAGGCCGTCACAGTCTAAGCATGGTCGCCATCATCTTAGTCCTCCTCCTGATTGTCGCGCTCATTGCCATAAGTGTCTTCGCCCAGATCCAGTTCAGGAAGGGCGAAAAGCAGCGCACCAAAGCGATGAGCTCACTGGCGGCCGAGCTTAATTGGGAATTCTATCCGGCAGCGTCCGCGCAGTCAGAGGGCTTCGACCGTCTCGCGCTCACTGAGCTGACTTCAACCAACGAAGTCAAGAACATGATGTACGGAGAGGTGGGCGGCATTCCCACAACGGTGTTTGATTACATTTACACAAGGGGCGCCGCCAAAAAGCATCCCACGACTCTTCGCCAGACTGTAATCCTATTCGAGCCCGAAGGTGAGAATTTTCCCGAGTTTACGTTGAGACCGGAAGGCGCCTTCGACAAGATGTTTAGCGCATTTGGATATCAGGATATCGACTTTAATGAGCGGCCGGAATTCTCTCGTCAGTACATTCTGCGGGGACAGGACGAAACAGCGATTCGCCGGCTGTTTAGCGACCGAGTGTTTTCCTTTTACCTTTCCAGCACAGTGGGATCCGAAGCTTGGAATTCACGTGACTTGAAGTCGCGGCCGCACTGACCCTATAGTGAGTCGTATTAATTTAAATCATACCAACATGGTCAAATAAAACGAAAGGCTCAGTC
>JADMIO010838940.1_pt1 | contig 32251 bp, 32 predicted proteins | sample 8958161 | NCBI WGS metagenome assembly JADMIO01 (sample SAMN16585339, study PRJNA669376) | soil metagenome | isolation source: Crop rotation soil | place: USA: Cullars Rotation, Alabama | collected 2011
ATGCTGATCAGGGACCAGGTCGCTACCGCTCCCTGTACTGACCCGATCCAGGAATAATTCTGATTGTCTGAGGCAAAGCCGAAGCTAACCCTCACACTTTGAGTTGATAGTCCGTCAAATCGCCAGACCAACGTCGCCTTCGAGCACCGATGTCTTCAACTGCGGGCGCTCTCCGCTCTTCCACAGTGCAGCAGTGTGTAATACCCGATACTTGATGGGCCCGCCGTCCGGTCTTTCGCTGCGCGAGATGGGGCGTGGGATGCAGACAAACTCGGTGCGCATCTCATCGGCCGACAATTGGACCTTCGCATAACCGTGTCCTCCAAGATCTACGAACTCGAGGTGCGGAGCCAGATCCGGGTTGGACAGCGATCGTGCGCGCTTGAGGTCGAAGCTCTTGGCATATTCAAGGCACGAGCGGACGCCGTGCTTCACCAGCATGTTGTACGTCCAGTCGGGCTTCGCGCCGTCCGATCGATCGGCCAGGAACAAGGCGCGGATTGGCAGATCCTTGGGTAAGCGATGCTCAAAGGCTTCCATCGTGCCCGGGCTCGCCAGCGACGCACCGACGAAGCTCAATCCCACGGGTTCGAATTTCCGTGGCGGAAGATCGGCTGCGGCATATCCAGCCCAGAAGCTGTGCCGGTCCCCCGAAACGATCGCGAAGCCGGTGATCTTCGCTTCGCGCACCAGATCGTAGATTTCCTTGCGCTCGGCGTAGGCCGATCCGTAGTCGTTACTGCCGAACTGCGCATAGGTGTCCGCGGGCCACGGCTTCTCGACCATTCCGGCGGGGAGGTTTTGCGGGTCCGAGCGCCAGTCGAGCGCGCCGAGCGAATTGCCCCAGATTTTCCACGTCGCCGTTGATTTGCGCAGTTGGTCCTTGAACCATGCCTTCTGCTCGACGCCAAGAATGGTTCGCGGCGGCGTCTCCTTGCGCGGATTCGGAATGCGCACATCGCGGAACTGGAGTTTGGCGGGCGGCCTGCCGCCATCGAAGGCGCGTCCCGCGTCGAGCGCGATCATCGCCTCCTCGGAAAACATTCCGTTGAAGGCAGGGTCATAAATTTTTCCAACCCCCTCAGCGTCAGTTGGGTCGTCGCCGCAGAAGCTGTGCTGGTCGGTAATGAGTAGGTCGAGGTGCTTGCCGTAGCGGAGCGCCCGATAAGCAATCAGGCTTCGGATCGCGGTCAGATTGTTCGGCTCGATGCCGAGCCCGTTCCCGTCCCACTTGTCGATCTTGACGTTTTTGACCGCAACCGCCCCGAATTCGGCAAGCGAGCCGCTCGGCGGCGACACGCGAGCCGGGACATATTCGAACCAGGCCTGATTGGCGGCGACCTTGACGGTCTGGCCGGGCTGCGGCTCGCCGCCCGCCTGGACGATGCTTTGTCGGCCCTGCCACGAGAATTCGTGATTGTCCCAGATGGCGACGAACGGCCAGCGCGCGCGGGCATCCTGGAGGTCGGGATCAGCGAGATAGCCCTTGTACACGGCGCGATAACCATCGACGGTCAGCGGGTAGTGGAGCTTGCCGCTCTTTCCACCATCGGGAATGCGCGCAACCTCATAGATCGTGCGGTCGTAGCGTGTCTTCACTTCGTCGGGATACTCGACCACCTCGTAGATGAAATCGCCCAGGTGCAGAACGAAGTCGAGCTGTTGGTCAGCGGGAGCGCGTTCATCTTCGTAAATCATCCGGCGATAGGCGTTGAGCTTGCCCTCATTGACATCCTGACAGCTCACGAATGCGAAGTTCACTGTGCGCGGATCGTTTGGCAACGGCGCAGTGATCGTGCGGCCGACCCGGCTACCGTTTCCGTCGGTGTCGGTAAACCGGTACCAGTAAGTGCGCGACGGCTTGAGTCCGCCAACCAGAACGCGCGCGGTCCAGTCCGCGGTGCTTGAAACCGGCGCCTGCGCGTGCGCTATGACTCGGCGGAATGCTTCATCCTCGGCTACCTCGACGGTCAGGAGCTGGCGTGTGCTCTGGGCAAACGGATGCCTCGTCCACAGGATGACGCTGTGCGAATCCGGATCGCCCGAGGCGACCCCTTCGGGATAGAGATCACGCCGCTCATGCCAGTGGACACGCGAACCTCGAGCCGGTCCGACCCAGGCGAGCGAAGCACCCATTGCTGCTGCAGCTTTGATAAAGGATCGGCGGCTAAGCTTCATCGTCTCACTCCATCCGGGTTGCAGTTTGCGTCACCCCAGGATTCGGACGCGAACGCCCGCGCCTGGTGGTCGTCAGGGTATCGCTTCGGCTGGCTTGGTATCAACACGTCCGGCTGCCATCTTAGTCTCATCTTTCAGATATCGATCTCTTAATGACGTACAAAGGCCCGCCTGTGTCGGCAATCAAGATTAGCGCCTCTATATACCACTTTTGAAAGATCTGGGTGTGACTCCCGCGTAACGGCGAAAGGATGTCGTGAAGTGGCTCTGGCTGGAAAATCCTGATCTCAGGGCTACTTCAGAAATCGGCATGTCGGTTTCCTGCATGAACCTTTTTGCGCGTTCAATCCTCCGCTCCGCAATATAGCTAGTTGGAGTCATTCCCATCGACTGCTTGAACGCGCGAGAGAAGTGGAAGTAGCTCATCCCGACTTCTTTGGCTATAGATTGGAGTGCGACGCGCCCCTCTGCTTCCGCGGCCAGGTGGTGGTCTATAAGGCCGATGGCTTTTCTTAACCGGTGCGGAGCCATCCCACCCTGGCCCACTTGAATGTTCCCTAACGAGCTGTAACGCCTGATCATCTGCATGGCCAGACCAAGGGCCAGCGAATCGGCATAAAACCGCCCTCCGGCATTAGCTTCTTTCAACTCGCTCAATAGTGACATCGCGATATGACGAATTTGTTTACTCTGAAACCCAATTTGCGGCGTTAGGGCACGTTGTTTATATGAAGCGTCAAACTGCTCGGCCGCGTTTCGCACAAAAAGTGGCCGCAGAAACAAGAGCAGAGTATTGCTCGAGTGTAGCGTCGTCGATTGGCAGGACCATGGTATGAAGGCAGGAATGATAGCCACTTCGCCGGTCCGCACTATTCCGTCGCAATTGCTTTTGCCAGGGCGGGCGTACAGCAGCAGAGGTGCGCTCAGATTCAACATCAGGCAATGACTATCGGAAGCTGGTACAACCATCTCGTTTAGGCTATGCCGCAAATGTATTGCGCGGATCTCCTGCCATGCGAAAGCATCGCTGGACGCGACCACCGCTTCCCGGTACAGCACTGCAACGTCACCGATTGTGGGCGGCCGTACCTCTGCCTGGAATTTCTTCCAGGTTTCAGTTTCATTCACTAGACCACAGATGGCACTGGGCCAGCTTGCGTGAGCCGAAGTATTGACAGTCTGTAACATGGTCCCCTTCTCCGTTCGTGCAAACGAAACTAATCGCTAGTGACTCTGGCGATGGATCCTTGAGAGAGGCATTACCTTCCCTCGTCTTTTAGAATTACAGTTTGCGGAGCACCTTTCGCTTTCACATAGAAGACGAGGAGTTTTGCGGGTTGCGTGTCACTGGCATTGCGACTCACGATGTGTACATCCGTGGGCGATTCGTAAAAGACGTCGCCGGCGTGAACCGTCTGGGGGCTACCACCCTTCAATTGAGTAACGATGCTTCCTTCCAGCACATACACAAAGAGATCGGCGTTATGTCGATGGGGTTGGGACGCCTCGCCGGGAGCGAAGTCGACGGTTTCGATCATGCCTTCCTTTCCGGGTACATCGGGAAGGTCTTTGGTCATCAGGGTTCTCGGTGTTCCGGCTTGAGCGCTGCCAAACGCCAACACGTTGCTAAACGCGAATGCGCTACTAACCGCTAGTGCGCAAAACGCAAGTAATAGAAAAAACTTGTTCATGTCTGCTCCTTTTTCAATTTGAAGGTTGACTGTTCTTGTGGCCCACTGCTGCTGCCTTTTTGCTTGCCGCCGGCAGATTCCGGCTGACGCAGGTCAGCATTGTGATCACGCCGCTGAATTACGTTGCGTTGAAGCGCAATTGCCGCGCCAACAACGAAGCTTTGTAAATCCTTGAAATTATGCTAAGCGTGCACTTCGACCATGACGAAATGAAGGCACGCAACGACGAATTGAAGGCACGCAACGACGACTGGCTGATAGGCCCGGGTGATATTTTGCGCAACCTGTCCGATGGTCGGGAATGTCCTTCTCGGTTGCGCTGTCTTCACCTGTCCGCTAGCGCGGGACGTTCTCAGGTGGATGGATAGAGTGAAATGGGATTGAGGGCGAGTTTCGCCGTATTCCCTCATCCCGAATGGATACGCCGCGCGATTATGTTGAAGAGGTGAGAAAAATAGGCACTGGCTTCGGGCTGCCTTGCAGTTGGACTGGCAACTCCGGGGCGCAGCAAATTTTGTCTAAACGTTTCCGGTCCTGTTGCATGGCAGGATCATTCGCCAGCCACTCTCTGAGGTCCATCAGCACTTTCGCCGCGTTCTCATCTTTCGGCGTCGCGATTCGATAGTGCATCCAGATTCCTTCCCGTCGCGCCGCCACGATACCCGCTCGCCGTAAATAAGCCAGGTGGCGGCTGATCTTTGGCTGATTCGTTTTCAATATCTCCACGAAAAAACAGACGCAGACCTCTTGATCGCCTATCAGGTTGATGATCCGCAGCCGGGTGGAATCGGCCAGCGCCCGAAAGAACAACTCGCGATCGAAGGGTTTCTCTTTTCTGACCATAGCGCCCGGATCATAACATAAAACATATATGCCTTGACATATGTCTGTTTCGGGTGGATACTGCACGTCGACATATGCGTTTGTGCATATGTAATTGGGAAAGGAGTAGTTGAAATGCGGAACGAACAGATGCCGGTACAGGCGCTCAAGGCGCATCTTGCTTTGAACGTCAAAGACGTGGAGGTGAGTCTCGAGTTTTATCGGAGACTGCTGGGTATTGAGCCGAGCAAAGTGCGAACCGGATACGCAAAGTTTGACGTTCAGAATCCGCCTCTGAATCTAACGCTGAACCAGCACGTCTTTAACGAACGCGGGGCGCTCTCGCACCTCGGAATTCAGGTGGCGTCTACGGACGATGTGCTCGCCATGCGCGAGCGATGGACCGAAGCCGGCTTGTTGGCGCGCGACGAAATGCAAACGAGTTGTTGTTACGCACTGCAAGACAAGACCTGGGTGCGCGATCCGGACGGCAACGAGTGGGAGGTGTTCGTCGTGCTTGAGGACAATCTACCCGAAACTGCGCCTTGTGAGTGCGGGACAAAGCTGGAGGAAAGCGCGGCGGCGTGCTGTGCGCCAACACCGATTGGAATCACGAATGCCTCAGCCGTTAACGAAGCGAGTTGTTGCTGAAGCATTAGGAACGTTTTTCCTGCTTGCCGCAGTGGTCGGCTCGGGCATCATGGCTGAGCGTCTGGCAAACGGAAACACGGCTCTGGCATTGCTCGCCAACACTGTGGCCACCGGAGCCGCGCTGGTCGCCTTGATTATCGGTTTCGCCGAACTGTCGGGCGCGCACTTCAATCCAGTCGTGACGCTCTCCTTTGCTTTGCGTCGCGACTTGCCCTGGATTGAGGTTCCGTTCTATTGGGTTGCGCAAGTGGCAGGTGGAATCGGCGGCGTTATGGCGGCAAATCTGATGTTTGGGTTGCCTGTGGTTTTTCTGTCTCACCACCCTCGTACGGGGATGGCCCAACTGTTTAGTGAATTCATTGCGACCCTCGGATTGCTGAGTGTGATTCTGGCGGCTAGTCGCTCGACCATCGTCGTCGTCGCGATTGCTGTTGGAGCTTACATAACTTCAGCATACTGGTTTACGGCTTCGACTTCTTTTGCTAATCCGGCGGTAACACTCGCACGTTCCCTCAGCGATACCTTTGCAGGAATTCGCCCGGTAGATGCGCCTGGCTTTGTCCTGGCCCAACTCGCCGGCGGCATTGTGGCGACAGTCTTATTTCGATGGTTGATGCGAGATAACAAATAATGGAAAGCAAATCCTACAAGTTTTTGTTTTTGTGCACGGGCAATTCCGCTCGCAGTATCATTGGCGAGTATCTATTGAGGCGGCTGGGTGGGCCACGTTTTCAGGTGTTCAGTGCGGGAGCATTTCCAACCGGGCAAGTAAATCCCCTGGCAATTCAGATTTTGAAGGACGTGTACAACATCGACGCCTCGGAAGCGCGCAGCAAATCCTGGGAAGAGTTTAAGGACGTAGAGTTTGATTTTGTCGTCACCGTTTGCGACAACGCTCGCGAGAGTTGCCCCGTGTGGCCGGGCCAGCCAATCGTGGCGCACTGGTCAAGCCCCGATCCCGCAGCCGTTGAAGGTACCGACGCAGAAAAGTCTCGCGCTTTTAAAGAGGTGGCTTTCCAGCTTAACCGCCGGCTGCATCTATTCACGTCGCTGCCACTGGACAAACTGGGCCGGCTCAAACTGGCTGCGGCTACTCAGGAGATTGGATCGAAATGAATATCACTATCACTAACGCTTCAGGGGACGATTTGCAGGCTATTCTGGTTCTACTCTCTCAGGTTCAGTTGCCGCACGATGGCGTCGCGGAAAATCTCAGCGGTTTTCTCGTTGCGCGAGACGAATCGTCACGACTCATTGCCACGATCGGGATAGAGAGGCACGGTAATACTGCGTTATTAAGATCCGCTGCGGTGGCGCCGGAATATCAAGGCTGTGGGATTGGCTCTCGTTTGACTGAAAACCTCCTCGAACGCGCCACAAACGATGGCATGGAAAGAGTCGTGCTCCTGACCACAACGGCGAGCGACTTTTTTGCGCGGCGTTTCGGATTTTGTGAGACGTCGCGGACTGTTTTCGACAAAGACCTCGCGGCATCGTCCGAATGGAATCTACCACGATGTTCGAGCGCAGTCTGTATGTGTCTCGACTTACAGGGATGTGACTCGACTTACCGGGATGTGTTTTGACTTACCGGGATGTGTTTTGACTTACCGGGATGTGACTCGACTTACCGGGATGTGACTCGACTTACAGGATGTGTCTCGACTTAACGCCGAAGGCGTTCGCTAATGTCAGCCCAGGGTTCGAGGAACGAGAACCCTGGGATCACCAAATAATCTCGTTATAACCCTGAAGGGGTTCGTCAACCGCGGAACCCTTTCAGGGTTTAGTTTTATTTGATTGATGTTCCCAGGGTTGTCGCTGGCGCTCCAACCCTGGGATCACCAAATAATCTCGTAATAACCCTGAAGGGGTTCGTCAACCGCGGAACCCTTTCAGGGTTTAGTTTTGTTTGATTGATGTTCCCAAGGTTGTCGCTGGCGCTCCAACCTTGGGCTGAAATTTGCCAACGCCTTCGGCGTTTTATGATCCAGGTTGGTGGCAGAACAGGCCGGTTGTCGCTGGCGCTCCCACCTTGAAATTTGCCAACGCCTTCGGCGTTTTATGATCCAGGTTGGTGGCAGAACAGGCCGGTTGTCGCTGGCGCTCCCACCTTGAAATTTGCCAACGCCTTCGGCGTTTTATGATCCAGGTTGGGGACAGAACACGCCGGTTGTCGCTGGCGCTCCAACCCTGAAATTTGCCAACGCCTTCGGCGTTCTATGATCCATGCTGGGGCAGGACACCTCCTAATTGTTCCACCATGGAACACCTTTCTCGCCGCGGATCTGCTCAATTGTGCGAGTTTCAAAGGTTAGCAATGTTGGGCACGGTCATTGCTAAAGAAGGGCGCGCACTCAAACCATTGTTCGCCCGATCCGGTTCTACCTGCGCTAACCCAAAAGATGAAGGAACTAATGAATCAATGATGAAGAAAATCTCGTTCGCCGCTATTACGTTTGCGCTCGCTATGTTCATGGCTGCTCCACTAGTCCATGCGACGACAGTCACCGAAGTTCAGGCCATGATCGCTTCTTTGAAAACGAAGACTGAAAGCATAGTAATCACAGGCAAATCTGCTGACAAAGATCGAGCCGGCTTGCTCGGCAAACTCAACGACGCATCCCTTAAAGTTGACCAGGCCAAATTCTGCGACGCCGTCGCGAAACTCAACGACTTCAAAACCAAAGTCAACGCTCTCATCGCCGCCGGCAAAATAAATCAGGATCCCGCCGCGGGCACCACCGGGCAGGAGCTCCTTGCCGACGCCGATGCGATTATTGCCGCTCTTAATCAGTTGCAGACGCAAAGCACTGGCGCAGCCTGCACTTTCTGATATCTGAATCGCGAATGCGGCCGGTCCACGCCGGCCGCCATCGCCTCACTCACTCTAACAACCGAGCTAATATCGATCTCTCGTCGAAAAGGACGAGGAGTGATCTGACGTGTCTCAAAACATGAACATTCCTCCTGAGGAACAAACGAACATGAAACCCATCGCCGTCCCAAATTCTCAAAACTTGAAACCCACATACCAGACCACCGATCTGACGCTTTCCAGCTTCCTGCGCTGCCGCGGCTTTCAGATTGAAAACATCCAGCAGAACAACGGGCGCACACTCTTCATTTTTCAGGAGTCGCCCGAGCTGCGCACAGCGATTCTCGACTACGCCAACGATGCAGTCATCGCTGTCCGATCGTTCTGCAGCACGATGCGCGACTTGAAAGCGATTACTCGTTAGAGGTGGAAAAAATAATGAAAAACTGTTTGCTCTACATCCTGCTGCTGCTGTTTGCCGCCGTCCCCGTTTTGGCCCAGGAGAAAACCGCTCCACAAAAGTTCGAACGAGAAGGAGTCGAGATCGAATTCACGATCGAGCCGATCAAGGAAGCAGGCAAATCCTCTGAGCTGATGGAGGCGAAAGAAGCTTTAGTTCGTTTCCGGATTCACGACAAGGCGAGCAAGACTCCGCTCTCCGGCGTGAAACCGGCTGTGTGGCTGTCGCAACGACTCGAAGGCGAGACCGATGCGACGCAGTGCCGCGAAAAAATTCAGTCGTTTCTGCAGGGCAGTCTTCGCTCACGCCCTGATGTGGACCTGAACACTTACTACGTGCTCGCGCTCAATGACGAAGCGAACATCTCGGTGATCGATCCGCTGCTTGGTTTTTCCTCGAGCAAGCTTTTGACGCTCGTGCTGTTGAAGAGTCCGGGCGAAGACTGGGTGCAGAAGACCAGCGACGAGAGAGTTTTCGTCAGCATGCCGCTCGTTAATCAGGTTGCCGCGGTTGACACCAGTACGTGGAAAGTCGTCGCCAACATTGACGCGGGCCTGAAGCCGGCGCGTGTCCGCCTGCAACCTGATGAGAGATATCTCTGGGTCGGTAACGAAAGCGGTGTAACCGTGATCGACACCGCCACCTTGAAAGTGGTGGGCCAGGTGGCAACCGGAAAAGGACATCACGAGCTCGAATTCAGCAGTGATAACCGGTTCGCCTTCATCACCAACGAGCAGGACGGCACCGTCTCGATCGTCGACATTCAGAAGTTCGCCAAAGTCAAAGACCTCAAGACTGGTCCAATCCAGTCGATCGCCTTCTCGCAGCTCGCCAACGCGCTTTATCTCGCGAATGGAACTGACGGAAGTATCACCGTGGTAGATACGCGCAGCCAGAACATAACAACGCGTATTCAAGCGAAGCCCGGAATCAAAAATGTGTACTTTGCGCCGGGTGGCCGTTGGGGATTTCTCCCAAATGCGAAGGAGAACGTCGTACACGTTTTCGACGCCTCCACGAACCGTCTTGCGCAGACGATCGGTGTCGAGAAAGGCCCTGATCAAATCACGTTCACTGACACGTTCGCGTATGTCCGCTCAACCGGTTCGATTGAGGTCGACATGATCCGGCTCAGCACGTTGAGCGCTCAACCGGATATGGCCAAATTCCCCGCCGGGCAGACGGTGCCTGAAGAAGCCGCAGCGGACACGAGCGTCGCCGATGTCATGGTGCCCGCTCCGGAAGGAAACTCAGTCTTAATTGCGAATCCCGCGGACGGCATCATCTATTACTACCAGGAAGGCATGGCGGCGCCGATGGGTAGTTTTCAGAACTACCGCCGCAGTCCGCGCGCAGTGATGGTGGTCGATCGATCGCTGCGCGAAGTCACTTCCGGTGTTTACACGACCACGACGAAACTTCCGAAGAGCGGCGTCTACGACGTCGCGTTTCTGCTCGACTCGCCGCGCGTCACACACTGTTTCAGCGCCGAGGCCAAGCCGAACCCGGATGTTCCGCACGAAAAGAAAGTCGCATTTCGAATCGAATACATGAACAAGGATAAGCAGCTACGCGTCGGCGAAGACTACAAGCTGCGCTTTAAGCTCGTCGACAATGCGACGTCTCGAGCGAAGAGTGATGTGAAGGACGTGCGCGTGCTGACGATGTTGTCATCGGGTATCTGGCAGAAACGCGACTTCGCGCGGTCAGTCGGCGAAGGCGTTTATGAGCTCGATATAAAAGTCCCGCGAACGGGATCGTATTTGGTCTTCGTCGAGAGCCGATCGCAGGGAGTGAGTTTCAGACAACTGCCTTACCTGATGTTACAGACGACGGCCGGAACCGCAACCAACAATCCCGGCAAAGAAGGAGAGAAGTAAATGAAACACATAATGATTGGCCTGCTTGTTTGTGCGCTTGCGGCTATTCCCGCACTGGCGCAGACAGAGACGCCACATAATCACATTCAAAAAACGAAGCAGCAGAAAGTCTATTCGTGCCCGATGCATCCGGACGTGACGGCGAAGTCGAAGGGCAAGTGTCCGAAGTGCGGGATGGATCTGCGCCTCGTGGACCAGAAGGAAGCGGCTGCGGATAGCAGTGCGCCGCACGAAGTTGGCCCGCAAATGAATATCCCGGATGTCGAGTTGCTCGATCAGAACGGACGGAAGATCCATTTCTATACAGACCTGGTGAAAGGTCAGACAGTCGTCATTAATTTTATCTTTACTACCTGCACGACGATCTGCCCGCCGCTCGGCGCAACTTTCGCACGCCTGCAAAAAGAACTCGGTGACAAGGTCGGACGTGACGTTCGTTTTATTTCGATCAGCGTCGATCCGGCGACAGACACTCCCGAACGGCTCAAAGCGTGGGGAGCGAAATTTCACGCCGGCGAGGGTTGGACCTTCGTCACCGGTAACAAGCCGCAGGTTGACGAGCTGCTTTATGCGCTCGGCGCGTCGTTCGCACGCCGCGAGGATCATTCACCCACTGTGCTCATCGGCAACGACGCGCACGGGACCTGGACGCGTACTTACGGCCTGGCGAACACCAGCCAGCTCGTGCAGCTCATCAACGACACCATGGCAGGCAAGTCTGCTACTACAACTGAGGAGTCAAACTAGCTCTCTGCGTAACCTCTGCGTCCTCTGCGGTTTACATTTTTCTTTTTACCGCAGAGACGCAGAGGACGCAGAGATAACGCAGAGACAATCAAAAGCTATGACACGACAAGTTTTTATATTACTCATATTGTTGGCCACTGCTTTTACAACGGGGCTGGCCCAGAAACCGGCGTCACCGGCAGAGAAGTACTTTACTGACGTCGAGCTGATTAATCAGGACGGCAAGAAGGTGCGTTTTTACTCGGACGTGCTCAAAGGCAAGACCGTCATCGTCAACGCTTTCTTCACCAGTTGCACTTCGGTGTGCCCACCGACTGAGCTGGTTCAGGTTGTGGAAAGCGTCGTCAACGATAAAGGCGCCACTAAGTAGTTATGATCCGTAAGTCAAAATTCTTCGCAGTTATGTTGTGCGTCGCCTTCGTGCTCACTGTCGCGTGCGGCCTTTCGATCACGACTACGACGTCAGCCCAGCAAACAACGAACAAAGGTTTAACGCCGCAGGAGAGACGCGGCAAAGCGCTCTACCTGCGCGGCGAAAGCGCTTCGGGCAAAGAGATCACGGCGATGCTCGGCGAGATCGACGTGCCCGCGTCGACCATGAACTGCGCCGGCTGTCACGGCCTGCGTGGAGAAGGGAAGACCGAGGGCGGCGTTACTGCGGGAAACCTGACCTGGTCCAACATGCTCAAGCCGTATGGCCATACGCATCCGTCCGGACGCAAACATGGACCATTCAACGAGTCGACTTTTGTTCGCGCGGTGATGAACGGCATCGATCCGGACGGCAACAAGCTGCTCGTCGCGATGCCTCGTTACAAGTTGTCGCCTGAGGATGTCGCCGACCTGATCGCTTATCTCAAGCGCATCGAAGCGGATCGCGATCCGGGTCTGACGGAAACAACGATTACGGTCGGCGCGATCCTTCCGAAAGATGGCGCGTTCGCAGAGATCGGCGCGGCGATGAAGGATGTGTTGACTGCCTACTTCGCAAATATCAACGACAAAGGCGGAATCTACAACCGTCGCATCGAGCTGCAAACAATCGACGCTCAGGACGTGAGGGCGCACGTCGAAAATGGCGAGTTCTTCGCGCTCGTCAGCGGCCTGAGCGCCGGCGCCGATAAAGAGCTGGCCGCCATGACGCGAGACGACGAGATACCTCTAATTGGACCGGTGACGCCGCTCACGCAAGCCGATGCTCAGAACAATCGCAGCCTCTTTTACCTCTTGCCGGGCGCGAGTCAACAAGCACGCGCCCTCGTTAACTTCGCGGCCGGCAAGCCTGAGTTGAAAAAGTCACCGATCGCAATCGTCCACTCTGAAAACGAGCTGGCGTCAGCGGCCATCACGGCAATCGAAGATCAGGCCCGTAAGAGCGGTTGGACCAGTGTTACGAAGAAGGCTATTGCAAACGATCGCTTCGATGCGGCGGCGCTGGCGGGAGCGTTGAAAGCGGAAGGTGTGCAGACGGTCTTCTTTCTGAGTGCGAGTGGAGAAGCAGAATTCATTAATGCGGCTGCGGCGGCGAATTGGACGCCGCACGTTTTTCTGCTTGGTTCATTGGCGCGAAGAGATCTCGTCAAGTCGGTGCCTTTGAGTTTCAAGGATCGTGTTTTCGTCTCCTTTCCGAGCGTGCCCGGTGATGTTGGCCCAGAAGGGCTGGCCGAGCTGCGTGCGCTCGAAGAGAAGTACAAGTTTGCGCCGCGCCACATCACGTCACAGTTGAACGCTTACGCTTCCGCGAAGATCTTCACGGAAGGTTTGAAGCGCGCTGGAAGAGATCTGAGTCGCGAAAAGCTGATCACGGCGCTTGAGGGTTTGTACCAGTACGACACCGGCGTGACCCCGAGCATCACCTTTGGACCAAACCGTCGTGTCGGCGCGATGGGTGCTTATGTCCTCTCGATCGATCCTGCCAAACGAGAATTCGTTTCGAGCGGCTGGGTCAATAACAATTAATCTTCCCCGCGGCGACGCACGGCGCAGCGGATTTCCGTCGCGCCGTTGCGACGCTGCGTGAGATAAAACGGAGCTTTTTATGAAGAAACTTTTATTCGTCCTTTTTATTATGATTGCGATGACCGTCGCAGTCGCGGCGCAGGTCGCTGACTGCGGGTGTGAAGATAAGCCGCTTCCGGAAGTGCTCGGCGTCGTCAACGGAGTGAAGATCACAAAACAGGATCTGAGCCCGGAGACTCGTGCGCGAGTGGAAAAGTTGCAGCAACAAGTCATCGAGGCGCGTGCGCGCGAGCTCGATCTCCAGATCGATACGATGCTGCTCGAAGCCGAGGCTAAGAAGCGTGGCGTTACTGCTTCGCAAGTCATTAAAGATGAGGTAATCGCCAAGGTCCAGGCGCCGACCGAAGCCGACGCGCAGGCGTTTTACGAAAAGAACAAAGCCACTATTCAAGCGGAGTTCAAGGATGAGAAGGACAACATCCTCGAGTTTCTGCGCTATCGCCGGCAGCAGGAGCTGGCCCAAAAGCTTTCCGAGCAATTACGGGCCGTGGCCCAGGTCAAGATTATCGCCAAGCCGGCGGCGCCGCCTGCTACCGACGCAGACCGCGCTCGCGTGTTGGCAGTCGTCAATGAGAAGCAGATCACGAGGGGCGATATCGAAAATAGTTTGCGCCCGTTGATTTCCAAGGTTCAGGAACAGGTTTACTCACTTCGCAAGCAGGACCTCGAATTGAAAGTCAACGACACGCTGCTCTCGCAGGAAGCGCAGAAGAAAGGCGTCACCACGCGGGCGTTGCTCGAGGCGGAGGTTAGCGCGAAAGCGCCACGCGTTACGGACGCACAGGCGCAGGAGTTTTACGATAAGAACAAAGAGCGGATCAGCGGTGAGTTTGCTCAGATCAAAGCGCAGATCGTTCAGTACATGCAGGAGCACAACGAGCAGGAAGCGACTGTCGCATACGCTGCTCAGTTGCGACGCGCGGCGACTGTCCAGATAAATCTCACTAAATAGTTTCAGCCACAAAAGGCGCAAAAGACGGTAGTGTCTCAGTTTGAAATTTGATCGAAAAACGCCGAAGGCGTTGGCTAATGTCAGCCCATGGTTCGAAGCGAAGCGAGAACCATGGGGTTGCGATTAACAGAAGCAATGGAACCCTGAAAGGGTTCGGCAGTTGGCAAACCCTTTTCAGGGTTGAATACATTTTGTTGTGAGCATACCCAGGGTTCTCGTTCCTCGAACCCTGGGCTGACATTAGCCAACGCCTTCGGCGTATTCGATCAAATTTCAAACTGAGACACTACCAAAAAGACAGTTCAGAGTTCTTTTTGTGCTTTTTGTGGCTTTTTGTGGCTAACTTAGGGGTTTCTGACGGAACCCATAAACAGCACGACTCCGGTCGAGTTATCGCGAATAGCGAAGAAGAACGGGCGATTAACCTTCATCACGAACCGCTCGCGAGGCTCCTGAACCGACGTCACACCTATCACCACCCCTGTGACCGCAGCCGCCACTGTCCCTTCCTCGTTCACTTCACACCAACTTTTTTGCTTGACCTCAGAAATGAACAGCTTCTTGCCTGGTCCAACTTTCGCCATTTGAGAAAAGTCGGCGCGCGCCGGATCGAACGCTTCTGCCATGCCTAACGCCTGGAGCGTTTCATTCAGTCCCGACTCCCATTCCAACTTGAAACGCGGCAACATCAAGTCACCCGGCGTTGACCGGAAACTTCTCATCCAGGTGTCCCAGTTCTCGGAGGTCAGGTCTTTCTCAAACTGGTCCAGGCCTTTTTGCTCGTCAGGGAGGAAAACGTACATGCTCACGTTACCCTTGCCGTACGGCAGCGCGACTGATTGAAAGTCTTTGCCCTTGTAGTAGAAGTAGTTTCCGGACTGCGACATCATCGGCAGTTGCTGTTGCTTCCCGCCGGCCAGTCTAAATACATCAGGCTTCGTCTCTTCTTTCTTGAATTCAACCTGCCATTGACCTTTGAAGTAAATCGCGTTGATTAGAAACAGAACGTCGTCAGGACTAATCTGATCGACGATTTTCTCAATCTTACCGTCCGTGTTTCGGCTGACCCATGAGTTGATGGTCTTCGGTGCGGCCGGATCCGCAAAATCCAGGTTCGCGATTTCAGCGGCGTAATGTTGTTTGTTGCGCTCGATAAAGGCCGGGTTAAGAGGGAAGCCGTTTCTGACCCAAAGCGAGTTGGCGATCTTGAGCTGGACCTTGGGATCGGCAGGCGTAAGCGCAGCTTTCAGATCGGCGAAAGCGCGGTTGACCTCTTCGAGGCTCATTCCGTCAAGTTCGAGCGTTCGAGCCATCGCCTGCCGAGTTGTTCCATCAGCGCCGTTGTAAGTCATGGCCAGCGCCAGCATCACGCTCGCTGGAGAAACGAAAGTGTTGTTGCTGGTGCGCCGTTTAAGAAGCTGGTCGTAAAGCTTGAATGAGAAACGCGAGGTGGCTGTCGCCAATCGATTGTCGATCTGATGATTTGATTGTTCGCTCGTCCGGGCCATATTCGAGCACACGACTAAGGTAATAAGACTGGCGACAAAGGATCTGAAAAGAAAATGCAGCACGGTCTTCTAATTTACTCGACTTTACCTCAAAGTCCGAATAGAACGCTCTACTGCTTCGCTCGTTGCACGTAGCTGTCTCGAGCTCTGACGGCGAAATCGGGTTGGTCCACGCGCACACGGATCTCGCGACGCTCGCCGCTTTGCAGAGTTGTTTGCGGGTAGTAGCCGAGACTGTATTGATGGCGAAGCTCCTCGGCGATTTTGGAGAACGCTTCGCTCAACTGCGCGCGCTCGTTCGCTTCGTAAAGACGCCCACCTGTTTTCGTCGCCAGTTGATGAAGAAATTTATCCGCGAGGTTGTAATCAAAGGGCGACGTTCCCGGACCACTCGCTTTCGGCGTGCCGTAAGTAACTTGCGAAGAGCTGCGCGGGGGAATATTCCGGCCGGTGATCGTAGTAGTCATGATGGTTGTATTCGTTCTCGTTTGGGCGGCCACGAAATCAGTTGTGTCGTACTGCACCGGATAGATGAGTACGTCCAGCTCGTCAACCTTACGCAGCGTGCTCTGAAACGTGGCCTGGTAACTTGCAGTATCTACGCCGTCGGTGAAGAGCACGATCGCTTTACGTCCTTCGATCTTGTTCAGACGCGCTTTGATGACGAGATCGATGGCGTCGTAAAGGCGCGTTGAGAATCCCGTAATCGCATTTCGGTTGATGGATTCGGTAATAACATTTTGATCGTTCGTGGCCTCGGTTAAGAGCATGACCAGCCTGTCGAACGTCACCACCAGAACTCGATCCTGCGGACGCAACTGCTTTGCAAAATTAATCGCGGCTTCCTTGATCTCCCAGAGGTGGAAAAACGTCGAGCCTGACGTGTCGAGCAGCAGCGCCACGGTGAATGGTTTCTCGGTATTCTCGAAGTAAGCGACTTTCTGTTCGACACCGTTTTCGAACACTTTGAATTGGTCGGGCCGTAAATCAGAAATGAACCGGCCTTGCCGATCGAGTACGCTGACCGGCACGGTTACGAGGTTCGTATCAATGCGGACCACGTCGCCTTCGCTCACTTCTTCTTTGTCGTCGAGACTAGTTGACGATGGCGCTGGCGCATCGAGCGACGTGCGCGAAGTTAGTTCGGGAGGTTTCACATCCGCGTTGCTGATCTCCTCGGGAGGATTGAGAGGTATTGAATTGACCTCCGCACTTCCAACCTTGCGAGGCCTTGATGCAGTCGGTGGTGGTGGAAGCGTTGCTCCGTCGTCCTTTTTCAACACGTACGCGCCGTGCTCACATGAAGACGACTGCTCGTAAGCGACGATGACGTATCCTTCAGGAATCGGAACACCCTGGCAGATCTTCAAAGTCTTGCTTCGCGCTGGATTGCGTTTGGCCCTTGGATTCGTGGTCTGCCCGAACACGATGCTGGCTACAAGCGAAAGGACGAGGAAACCGGCGACTGCGCACTTCATGCCGCGACTCCTAAACTGAAACTTTGGAAGTTGGTGGAAATTATAGTCGTGCAGCCACTCAAGAGCCATGCGTGACGTTTCTTAGTAGTGGTTCAGTTTGAAAATACGCCTAAGGCGTTGGCTAATTTCAGCCAAGGTTGGAGCGCCAGCGCCCATTAAAAATACGCCGAAGGCGTTGGCTAATTTCAGCCCAAGGTTGGAGCGGCAGCGACAACCTTGGGTAATAAATTCAAATACACATTAAACCCTGAAAGGGTTCGCCAACCGCCGAACCTTTCAGGTTGAAACGAATTTAAATAGCTAAGCTCGAACCCTGGGAGTCACACATAAAAGGCGTTCTAACCCTGAAAAGGTTCGCCAACCGCCGAACCCTTTCAGGGTTGAAACGAATTTAATAAACTAACCCAGGGTTCTCGCAAGCTCGAACCCTGGGACTCACATATAAAAGGCGTTCTAACCCTGAAAGGGTTCGCCAGCCGCCGAACCCTTTCAGGGTTGAGCGAATTTAATAAACTGACCCGGGGTTCTCGCAAGCTCGAACCCTGGGACTCACACATAAAAGGCGTTCTAACCCTGAAAGGGTTCGCCAGCCGCCGAACCCTTTCAGGGTTGAGCGAATTTAATAAACTGACCCAGGGTTCTCGCAAGCTCGAACCCTGGGCTAAAATTAGCCAACGCCTTCGGCGTATTTTCAACTACTAACCCGCCGTCCACGAAGAAGACATTTCCAGTCTTGGTCTTAAAACGCAACCTCCATTTGATGGCGGCTTCCTGACCAGCGACTGTGACGTCAAACGACTGGATTCTGATTTCATTCAAGACCGTCGGGAACGTTTGTAAATAAGCAATGATGGCTTGTGTTCCCCTGTACCGGCATAGTCCCGACCGGGTCTTCAATCGTGCCGTCAGGGGCGAAAAGGTCTGCGGTCCCCTGCGCATCAAATGCAGCAAATTTGTTGAAGACATCCGTAGCAATCGCTTCGATCTGCTGCGGAGTTAGATTGTTGGTTGGAGCTGCCTCAACGCGCATGACGTTCGAGACAACCAGAAACATTAGCGCTATTGCCAGCGCCGTCGTCCTTTCACAAAACCTGGAATTTGCATTCTCTTCTCCTTATGCGATTGATTCATGTAAGGAGAAGTTGTTGAAATTTTCAGTATATTACTGTCATGGAAGGAGACAGTTAGAAAATGGGGATCGAATCGCTGATCGGCTGGCTTGGTTTCGCGGCGACGCTGCTGCTCGTGCTGGTGGGCTTATTGAACTTCTCTGTCTTCCGCAAACAGCTTCGGATTGCCAAGGAGCAAATCGATACTGCTGTGCGGCAGTTGGAGATCGCGCAGAAGCAACCTGATCTGTACCTGATCCCACGAGCTGTCACCGAGACCTCAAACCATCTCCGGCTCTTCGTCGAGCACCCGAAGCTGCGGCCATACTTTTACAGCGAGGCCGAGTGGCAGCCCAACGATGAGGTCTCTTTAGATGAGATCAGAGCGATGGCAGAGCTCATCCTCAATAACTTCGCCTCTGCATTGATGCACTCAGCCGCTTTCCCGGAGTACCCGGTGCGCGGCGTCGATCGCGTGATCATGTTTCACCTGCGTCGCAGCCCTGCGTTGCGCGAGTTTCTCCTCGAAAACTTCGAGCGCTTCCCGTTCACGGGCTTGACGCTCCTGTCTCTCAAGAACGAAACGAGAGAGCAGGTCGAGTCAGATCTACGGCAGCTCATCGAAGCCCCCAATATAGATAATGCAGAGATCGCGCGCCGTAAGGAGTTGTTAGAGCTCTACCGCAACAGCGAGCTGCGCGAGCCCATTGAGTTCACCTCCTACAGCATGAAGAGGCGGCGCTAGCTGCGAACCGAGCGCGGTAGCGTTGGGTCAAAGTAATAACCGGTCGTGACTCTGGAAGTTGACCCGGCGCTACCTGCTCGGTTCTGTGCCTACTCGGCTCCACTGCCCGTGCTGATTAAGCTTCACTAACGAGTCCGTCCCAGGACCACTTCGGGATAGACAAACTGTCAGGCACGTCGTCCGCCGAGTCGTGGTAGCGAGACATCGTGGTCGTGGTTGCCCAGGCGAAGTAATCGTGCAGCACGCGTCTGAGTCGCTCGTCGTGGTCAAATCCCGCATCTTGCAGGGCCTGATCGAAACAGGCGATGGCCCGCTGGTCCATCTCCTCGTGCGGGCCATTGCCGCTGTGAATCCGCACGACGGACGTTTCATTACCGTACTGGCCGGAGTACGTTGCTGGTCCACCGAGGGCCTCAGCCCAGTACGCAGCCAGGCGTTCGGTGTGTTGCGGATGGTATCCGTGGCTGAACGCATGGCTAACCACTTCGTCCTCCAGCACCCGCCTGTGCCACGCGTGAGCCAATCTCAGCAGCCCGTCAAGACCGCCCGCCGCTTCATAGATTGTTTCCATGGTTTCACTCATATCGTAGCGCCACCAGCGGATCGACTTTCGTCGCGCGGCGCGCGGGAAGGTAACACGCGAGCATGGCGACGATCGCCTGGCTGATTGACACGACCGCGAACGTGGTTACATCAGTTGGTCTAACCTCGAAGAGCAGACTCGCCATCACGCGAGTCAATGCCAGGGAGCTGACCAATCCGATACCGATGCCAACAAGTGTCAGGACCACGCCATGACCCATGATCAACTTGAGCACATCATTGGATTGCGCGCCGAGCGCCATCCGGATCCCGATCTCCTGAGTGCGCTGCGCTACTGCATAGCTCATCACACCATAGATTCCGATTATCGCGAGCGTCAAAGCCAGACCTGCAAAGAGCGCTAACAACGCCGTCACAAACCGCAACGGAGCGACTGTCCTGGCGATCGCGGCCTGAAGTGTTTGCGCGCGTCGAATCGGCTGGTCCGGATCCACCGATTGCACCGCCTGGCGCATGCTATTGATCAAACTCTCCGCCGGCGCGTTGGCGCGAATGACCAGCATCATGTTTTGCGCCGGCAGGTTCCAGGCGGGGATGTACATCTCCGGCTGGAAATCGTCTTTCAACTGCTCGTGTTTGACATTGCCGACTACGCCGACGATTTCGCGCGAGACCGGTTTGCCGTAGAGCTTGACTTCCTGGCCCATGCCGATCGTGAGGCGCTGGCCCAACGGATTCTGATTGGGCCAGAAGCGTTTGGCGGCGGCCTCGTTAATAATCACTACACCGGGGTGGTCCATGTCGTCGGCGTCGTTGAAGTCGCGGCCCGCAAGCAGTGCGACTCCCATCGCCGAGAAGTAGCCCGGTGCAACCTGATGTCGATCGGCGCTCGGTTCGTTTCCCGGCTCACTCGGGCGACCGTCGATATCGAACGTGCTGGTGCCGCGCGAACCGCTGAAGGGCAGACTGGTGACAACGCTAGCCGCTTCGACGCCGGGAATCGCGCGCGCCTCTCTGAGCACGCCGCGAAAGAAGCCGGCCTGCGCCTTTTCGTCACGATATTTGGTGGGCGGCAGGTCGATTCGACAAGTCACGACATTTTCCGCTCTGAAGCCGGGACTGACACTCAGTAATCTCCAGAGACTTTCGAGCAGCAATCCCGCGCTCGCCAGCAACACCAGCGACAGCGAGATCTCCCCGACGACGAGCGCTCCTCGCATCAACTTCAACCGTCGCGCGCCAGTCGTTGAGCGGCTGGTTTCGCGCAGCGCCTGAGTCAAATCAGTTTTTGTAACCTGCAAGGCCGGAGCTAAGCCGAAGAGCGCGACCGTGAGTAACGAAATCAAAAACGCGAACGCGATGACATAACCGTCGATCGTGATCTTCTCGGGCGTCGGAAGCGCTGACGGATTGAGCGCCACCAGCGCATGGATGCCATAGTTCGCGAACAGCAGTCCGAGCCCGCCGCTGACCGCAGCCAGCATCACGCTCTCCACCAGCAACATGCGAATCAAATTCCAGCGCGAAGCTCCAAGCGCGCTGCGTACCGCCATCTCTTTCCATCGCGCGGTCGCGCGCCCAAACATCAGGTTTGCGACGTTGACGCACGCGACGAGCAGGACCAGCGCGACCGCCCCGAGCAGAATCAGCAACGGCCGATCGAGATTGCCAAAGCGATACTCGCGCAATGACCTCACTTTTACGGTGAGACCGAGCCCCCACGACGGATTCTCCTTTTTGATTTGCTCTTCGATACTTTGCAGATCGGCCCACGCCTGCGCGACGGTCACATTCGGTTTGAGTCGGGCCACGCCTTGCAGGAATCCATGTGTACGATCGTACTTCGCGGAGTCGAGCGCGAGCGGCGCCCAGACTTCATAAATAGGACTCGGAAAGTTGAAGTCCGGCGGCATGACTCCGATGATCGTGTACGGCTCGCCATTGAGCTGAATACTTTTGCCGACGACCTGCGGGTCGGTGCCAAAGCGCCGCTTCCATAATCCATCGCTGATCAACGCGACGTGTTCTTTGTCGGGGACGTCTTCGTCGGCAGTAAACCAGCGGCCGGTGGCGGGCGCGAGTCCCATTACCCGGCCAAAATCAGCAGAGGCCAGCACGCCACTCACTGCTTCGGGTTGCTGGTCGCCCGTCATAGTGAAGCTCACGAAATTAAGCGCGGAGAAACAATCGAAGCTGTGACTCCGGCTCCGCATTTCGCTGAAGTTTTGCGGCGAGAGCGAGCCTTCGAACTTCGGGTCTGACAGTTTTCCTTCGAGCACGTAGACCATTTGCTCGGCGTGCGGGTAAGCCAGCGAGCGCAGTAAGACAGCATTGACCACGCTAAAAATCGCCGTGTTCGCGCCAATGCCGAGCGCGAGCGTGAGCACTGCGACCGCGGTGAAGCCGGGTTGCTTCAGTAAACTGCGAATGCCATAGCGGATGTCTTGGATTATTGAATTCATGGTTTATGCTTTCGGCTCCTCACCGTACCAATACCACGTTGGCTCCGGCTCGCTACCATAACGTCGCAGCAAATCATCAATCGGCTTGTTCACCGGAACATGACGCGGTGGGACTTTCGCGCCGGCTGTGATCAAGGTCTCGATGATTTCTGCATAAACTTTCGGATCACCACGGATTTGCACAAAAAGTCACGAAAGCCTTCTTCTCTGTGTAACCTCTGTGTTCTCTGTGTCTCTGTGGTTGGTGAATTCCGAGCAAAACACATTACAGAGACACAGCGCAGCAGAGCCGCAACCAACGTCTTCCGTACGCCGAAGGCGTTCGCTAATTTCAGCCCAGGGCTGGAGCGCAGCGACAACCTGGGATCGGAGCATAATAAATTCTTCCTTGAACCCTGAAAGGGTTCGCCAACCGTCGAACCCTTTCAGGGTTTGGTGGCGTCTTGAATTATGTCCCAGGGTTGTCGCTGCGCTCCAACCCCTGGGCTGAAATTAGCGAACGCCTTCGGCGTAGAGGAAAGGTTTCTCAAAAAAAGAAGATTCTGCGATCTTGTTACACAGAGAACACAGAGGTTGCACAGAGAAACCCATATGTAGTGGCAGTGCGTCTTGCGCGTTTGGAAACATGAGAGCTTTATTTCTCTCGCTTTAGGGTTCTCTTGTAAGTTACCTGGTCGCCGATGATCAGAGTGTCGCCGGATAACTCGTACGGTCTCACCTGGGCCGTGCCGACCTGGCTGGGGTCCAATGCGCCCTCGACCTGCACCGTGATATTTGCTGAATCGACGGTATAGGTTCCGTAATATGCGATGTAGGCATTGAAGATTGCCAGGGCCTCCTCCGCCGTTGGACTATCCGGTGTAGTGATCTGCTGTGGCGGTGTGGTCATGATTTGAACGGACGCATGTCCGGTGTTGTCGTAAATGAAGTAACCGCTCGGAGGATTTCCGAAGGTGTAAGGCACCCACTGGCCGGTGTTGGGGTCTTTGTCTTCAGCGGAAATCAATTTCCACGTGCCGGCGAGCTGACTCTGTATACTCATGTTTTCTCCTTGAGGTAGTATTTGTCGTTTTCTTTTACCGCAGAGACGCAGAGGACGCAAAGATTACGCAGAGTGAGAACTAAAGGTGCAAGTGAAAAACAAAATTCTAACGATCATGATGGTGTTGTTGGCGCCGGCTGCTTTTGTCGCCGCTTATGCTCAAGGCCCACCGCCGCCGCCACCTCCTGCAAAAGACTATTTTCCAAATACGTGGGATGAGTATTCGTTTCCGGATGGTAAGTTTCGCATTCGATTCCCCCAAAAACCTGTCGAGAGCACGACCATCGACGGAGAGTACAAGACCAATTCCGTGAACTACAAAGGCTTGCTCGACTATCAGGTTTCCTATGTCGACTACGGCGTTCCGATCGACAATCCTCAAAAAGTAAAAGAAATGCTGCAAGCGTTGAAGACGGCAGCGCTCAACTCTATCCGGCCTAAGGGAGTGCAGATCATTGCGGATCGCGAAGTGGTTGTCGACGGTCACTCCGGAGTGTTTATTCATGTGGAAGTCGGAGCCAAAGAGGTAATTCGCATGCAATGGGTTGCCGCCGGTTCGCGCCTTTACTCAATTAGCACCGTTAGCAGAAAAGGAATTCCGCAGGAACTCGAGGGCAAGGACGATTTTGAAAAGATCGTCGTCGGATTCATCGGCTCCTTTCACGTCATTCCGTAGTCGCAACAAACTCTCTGCGTATCTCTGCGTTAAGAGTTATTTCAACGCAGAGAGCCGCAGAGAACGAGCGTCAATGCGCGGCGGCCTTGTACGCTTTTCGGTAATTGTCGTAGGCCGATTTGAACTTCCCAGCCGCCTTATCAGCGTTCGCCTTGTCCAGGAATGACTGCGCAGTGCCGGCGCTCCCGCCCGCGGCAACGATCCGGCTCAATGTTTGAGTCACGATAGTTTGGACCAAATCCAGATGTCCGCCCTGCGCGGTGGGCGTCAAGTACAAAGCAACCGGGGAAGCGTTATCGGCTTCGGCCAGGTCTGCTTCGATTTGTGTTCGCAAGATCAAATCACGCAGCTCGGCTTTGACCTGATTGAGAGTCGCGAGCGTCGTGGCAAGGTTTGCGTTGTCGTTATTGATGATCGCGGTCTTGTTGCTATTGTCGTTGTTAATGATCGAGGTGGTGTTGGCGTTGTTGTTAGCGATGACCGCGGCGGTGTTGGTGTTGTCGTTATCGATGATCGTGGTGGCGCCGCTGTTGACGTTGCTGATTATCGAGGTGGTGTTGGCATTGTCGTTATTGATGATGCTGTTCTTTGTATCGGCGACCTGCTGCTGTATCGCGGATTCGAAAGCATCGCCATTGCAGTCGTCTTTGATACCTTTCAAGGTTTCCAGGGCAAGTAAAGCAGCATCGGCGACAGATTTCGCGGCGATCGGTGCAATGCGCGCGGCGATCGACACTCCATCAGTGGGGAAGCCCTCCATCAACGCATCTGCTGCGATCACCACGGCTGCGGCAATCGAAATGTCTGTATTGGTGATGCCCGCATCGAGCCCGTCCTGACAATTGTCAGCCACTGTCACTCGGATCAGGCCACTTTTCTGCGCCGCAAGTTGTTGTTCGGGGCGGCTGCGCAGCGCGGGTTTGATCAAAGAACCAAGAGTTGCCGGCATTCGCTGCCATCCGGGATTCTGATCATAAACAGCTTTCATCTGACCGAGTTCCAACGGAGTTAGCTGCGAGAGTTTCTGTCTTGCTTCGAAGATCATTTCACCGTTCCGTAAGCCGGCGCGTTCGAATCGCTGCCTGACTGCCGGAATCGAGTTGAAGAGCCGCATCGTCGCTTCTAACTCTCCGAAAAAATTCGAGAGCTCATTGCGAAACTCCTCTGTGTCAGCCGCAGGTTTTACTGCTGTTGAGGCGGTACTCTTACGCTCGGCTTTCAGAGTACTTTTCGACGCGCGCGCAATGGTTAGCGGCGCTGTTAATAGTATGGTTAGCAGTAAACCAATCAAAATCCGAGAAAAAGTGGGGATGCTTTTCATTTTTGGCTCCTGGAGTGGACATTGTTAATGAGAAGACTTGCGAGATCGTTCTAAAAGTTAAAGCGAGAAACAGGCTCAAAAACCACCATAGGCGAATACAAATGTTTCAAGATTTACGATATAGCCTTCGAAGTTTATTGAAGCGACCGGGCTTTACCTTCGTCGTGGTCGCGATGCTCGCGCTCGGGATCGGCGTGAACGCGGCACTTTTTAGTGTATTCAACCTCCTGCTGCGCCCGTTGCCGGTCAAAGAGCCGGAGTCGATCGTGCGCCTCACGCTTGAAGAAGGCGGCGAGAGGGGAGGCGACCGTTTTTCATTTCCTGACTACTCCTACATTCGCGATCACAACCAATCCTTCTCCAGTGTGTTAGCCGTGTTCGAAGAGGAGCGTTTTCTGCTCGGAGAAAACAGGCCCAACAGCGACCCGGAAGACATTCTCGGCAACTTCGTTTCAGATAACTACTTCACGATGCTTGGCGGCAGCACGTATCTCGGACGCTTTTTCACCGGGGAAGAGAACAGTGTTCCCGGTCGTGATGCAGTCGTCGTCTTGAGTTATGGCTTTTGGCAACGACGCTTTGGCAGCGATGCTCACCTGGTTGGCAGCAGCATAAAGTTGAATGGAAAACCGTTCACGGTGATCGGGATAACTCATCCGGAGTTCGTTGGCCTCAGGCGTGAGATGCCTGACATCTGGCTGCCACTCGCGATGCGCGCTGCGATGTCGACCACGCAGTTCGAAGGCGTCGCTCCTGAAAAGCGAGACTGGTACGGCGGACGCGACTTCCCGTGGCTCAGCATATTCGCGCGTCTCAAGCCAGGCACGACCGCGCCCGAAGCGCGCACCGAGATGAATGTGCTGCTGGGCCGGTTTGATACTCAATCGAGCCTTGGTCCAAAGCAAACAATAGCCGTCGATCCGATCAACGATCTCAAGTTCCCGATCGAAGCATGGATGTTTATCGGAATGGTTCTCGGCGCCACTGGTCTCATCCTGCTGATCGCCTGCTTCAACATCGCAAACATGCAACTCGCGCGAGCGATCTCGCGACAGAAAGAGATCGGCGTGCGACTGTGCCTGGGCGCAAGTCGCTGGCGATTGATCAGACAGTTGCTAACCGAGAGTTTGGTGTTGAGCGTGGTAGGCGGCGTTGCCGGCGTGCTGCTCGCCTGGTGGACTCTCAACCTGTTTCTGTCCGTGGTTTTCGTGCGCTACGGTGGTCCAGAGATGTTGCGAATCGCTATCGATCTCACGCCGGACTGGCGCGTCCTGGTTTACTCATTTGGGCTGGCGTTATTGAGTGGGCTCGCGTTCGGTCTCGTCCCCGCGTTGCGCGCCACGCGCCCTGATTTGATTGGGGTGGTCAAGTCGGAAGGCGCAACCGCGACCTCGGGCTCAGCGCGATCACGACTGAGCGGCGCGCTTATCGTCGCTCAAGTGTCGATCTGTCTGGTGTTGCTGATTTCAGCCGGACTGTTACTGCGCAGCGTGCAACTCAATTTGGCAACCGATCCGGGGTACGAAGCAAAGAACCTGCTCTCCGTTGGTTATAGCCTGGAACTGAGTGGCTATGACGCGGAACGTGCAAAGGGCTTTCAGCAGCAATTGATGGCCCGGCTCGCCGCGCTGCCGGGCGTGCAGAGTGTCAGTCTCGATCGCGAGTATGTCGGTCGCAGCATCATCACGTTGTTAGACCAGGGCGGCGCTGGTCCAAAGCAGTTCTCCAACGTGCCGGTGCAACAAATACCCTCGACATTTCTCGACACGATCGGTACGCCGCTCGCGCTCGGGCGCGGCTTTACAGCCGAAGAGGTGAACGCACACACGCCGGTTCTCATCGTCAGTGAATCGACAGCGCGTAATCTCTGGCCTGGCGAGAGCGCGCTCGGCAAGTTGTTGCGTATCGAGCAACCAATGCGTGACGGTAGTACCAAAAGTATTGTTACTTCGGCGCAAGTGGTCGGCGTCGCGCACGACAATCAGATCTATTCATCCGGCGAAACACCGCCGCTCATCGTTTATCTTCCCGGCGCTGCGCCTGGTGAAATGGATACGACCGTGCTGGTGCGTACCTCGACCGACGCGTCGGCGCTGAAAGATCTGGCGCGCCGTGAAGCTTTTGCGGTCGAGCCGGTGCTGCGACTGTTCGTGAGAACGTTCGAAGAGAAAATCGCGAGAGAACAGGGCATTATGTCGGCAGCGTCGCACGGAGCGACTGCGCTCGGCGTTTTGGCTCTCATGCTGGCAATCATCGGGCTCTATGGCGTGATGGCGTGGCTGGTGGTGCAACGCACACGTGAGATCGGAATACGGATGGCGCTGGGAGCACAGCCGCACAATGTTTTGGTGCTCGTGATGGCGCAGGGCATGAAGCTGGTTCTGCTTGGCGTCGTCATCGGTCTTCCCGCGTCGCTGGCGGCGGCGCGAGTGTTATCGAGTCTGTTGATTGGATTGACGACAAGCGATGCGCTCACCATTGCGGTCGTTACAGCGCTACTGGTGGGCGTGACGCTGCTTGCCTGTTACTTGCCAGCGCGACGCGCAACGAGAGTCGATCCGCTGGAAACCCTCAGATACGAGTAAGTCTGCGGCTCTCTGCGTATCTCTGCGTTAAGAGTTATTTCAACGCAGAGAACGCAAAGGTACGCAGAGAGCCGCAGAGAAAAAACTTCCCGATATCATCCTTACTGCGACACTTCCGGTCTTGAAGAGTTAGTATCGGTAACTCTGACCCGGGCGCCAGGCGTTTCGGCTTGGATGTAACGGGTATCCGTCCCTGTCAACTGCTTGATGACGAAGTGGTGGCCGTATCTGTTCGAGTTTTCATCCGGCGATTGACCACGCGACAGTACATGCTCCACGAACCTGACTCCGTCGGTGTCAACGTCGAGACGAACGAAAAAGTCGGGAGAATGCTTGGATTGTCCGTCATACCGGTAGTTGAAGTAGTAGCTCTGCCCGATTCCGATGACGGCCCTTTTCCAGCGGCCCGAACCCCACTTGTAGTAAACGGTCGCAATCGCATTGCTTCTGTTGGCGATGTGGAGCAGGGCGTGAGTGGTTGGCGCCTGGGCTGACACTGACGCGAGCGGCGCGACAGACATCAAGAGCACAGCAGCCAGGAGCGCATAGCGAACACGGTTCATTTTCATTTAACTTTCCTCCGCCGCAGTGAAATTTGTCGGGGCATTGCAGCGGCGACAATGACCTCACTATGTATGTAGTTTTAGGTGAGAATGTTAGATACTCGAGCGTGAACATTCTTTGAATCTCAGCGTACCATTACTCATTCGCCTAACCTGAAGGAGAAAGAGATGACTTCGAGATTACTAACCACCGTTGCAGCGCTTTCCTTGTGCTTCTCAGCCGTATCTGCGCAAACGCGTACTTCCGACTGGCCCCAATGGCGCGGACCCGAACGTACCGGCATTTCAAAGGAAACCGGACTGCTGAAACAATGGCCGGCGGGCGGTCCTAAACTGCTCTGGCAATTGAAGGACATTGGCGATGGGTATTCAGGGCCGTCGGTGGTTGGATCGCGGCTCTACCTGATGAGCAATCGCGGCATGGATAACGAGTTTGTCCAGGCCCTCTCAGCTCAGGACGGAAAAGTCGTCTGGACCACGCGCGTCGGCAATGTGGGTAATCCGGATCAGAATCCGAACTTCCCGAAAGCACGCTCCACTCCGACTGTTGACGGAGATTTCATTTACGCACTTGGCTCGGATGGTGATCTCGTCTGCCTCGAAGCCAAATCCGGGAAGATTCGCTGGCAGAAGAGCCTCCGGAAAGAGTTCGGCGGACAGCCGCATGATTGGGCTTATGCAGAGTCGCCGTTAGTTGATGGTGACGTTTTAGTTGTCACTCCTGGTGGCGGCGAGGCGACGCTCGTTGCGTTGAACAAGAAGACAGGCGCCCTCATCTGGAAATCGGCGGTTCCGGGTGGCGACCCGGCAGGGTATGCGTCAGCGGTTGTCGTGCAAGGTGGCGGGCGCAAGCAATACGTGCAGTTTTTGAGTAAGGGCCTTGTTGGAGTTGATGCGAAGACGGGTGAGTTTCTCTGGCGCTACAAGGAAGTGGTCAAGGGACCGGCGCAGGTTTTCACGGCGGTCGCGCGTGATGGGTATGTGTATGCGGGTGCGCTTGGCGTCGGAGGCGGACTCGTCCGTTTGAAACCAGAAGGCAATGGAGTCGCGACTGAACAGGTTTACTTCGAGCGTGGTCTGCCGAACGGTTTTGGCGGGGCGGTGCTGATCGGTAACTATCTTTATGGCAGTGATCCGGCGGCTGAGAAGGTGCTCGCGGTTGAGTTCACGACAGGAAAAGTGATGTGGAAGGCCGACAGTCTCGGCCGCTCTTCGCTAGCGTATGCTGATGGGCTTTTATATGTTCACTCGTGGAAAGGGGATGTCGGGTTGGTGGAAGCCACTCCGGAAGGATATCGGGAAAAGGGCCGATTCACTCCTTCGGATGCGCCGAAGCCTGCGGCCGGCACGCCATATTCCGACACGGCGTACGCGCATCCGGTAATTTCTAATGGCGTCCTCTACATTCGTGATTCCGGAAGCTTATGGGCCTACGACATCAAAGGCGCTCGCTAAGTACAGACTCTGCGGTCTCTGCGTATCTCCGCGTCCTCTGCGTTAAATATTTTAGCGCAGAGGACGCAGAGATACGCAGAGATCGCAGAGTCGAAGTAATACGAGAGCTTCAGCGTCTATCTTCTAGTTGGTCCCGTTTGGCGATCGTCTTGATCGGTGTCAACACAAACGCGCGGCGCTCGCCGTTAAGAAACCCGTAGCCCACAATCTGTCCTGATTCGTTGATGCCTTTCGCTTCGGTTAACACCCAACCGGAGTCGGCGGGTATCAACTTATTCAAGTCCTGCATGACACCGTCGCTGTAGATGAAGGCGCGCAATGGACTGTCCTTCGCATCAGACGCGCCAACTACGCGTTCGTGATCGTCCACTGCATACGCGAAGCTTTGGGTGCCGCCCGGCAGCGTTCCGAGATTTTTCAGCTTGCCGTGAGCGAAGAGAAACGCGCGCTTGTCGCCGCCCGGCAGTGCTGCATAACCGACGACCTGTCCCGCTTTATTGATAGCTTCTCCGATCGAAACGTTTCCACCAAACGTCCCGATCTCAACCACCTTACCGGCCTGGTAAAGCACCGCACGTTTCTGACCATCGTGATACTCGGTATAGAGGTGTCCGACCACTTTTCCAGCGTCGTTAATCGCTATCGCATCGCTCTGTTTACCGCCGAACGTACCGAGATCGATCGTGCGGTTTGTCGTGTAGAGATATGCGCGTTTGTGAAACTGGCCATGCTCGTCAATGATCAATCTATAGCCGACCACCTGGCCCACGTTATTAGCGCCACGCGCTGAGCTGAAAAGATGCGGGTCGCCGCCAAGATTCAACAGCGGACTGTTGGGCGCACCCATGAACGGACGAAGCATTCCGTCCGGCGTTCTGGAATCACCTATCAGTATGCCGGAGTTGGTGATTAGGTAAGCATAGCTTTCTTTGCCACCCAGCGTGCTCAGGTCGAAAATTGCTTCGCGAAAATAGCGGAAGGCATGAACTTCTCCGTCCGGAGTCTTCGAGTAACCGACTACTTCTCCGAGATCGTTGATGCTAAGAGCGACGCTGTCATTTCCGCCGAGCGTCCCGATGTTCGTTACGGCGTACGTCTGAGCGCTTGTTGTGGAAGTGAAAACGAGAGCGAAACAAACAACAGCAATCGCTACTAAGCTAAAGCGTAGGCTCCGTTCGTAACACATGCAGTCCTCCTTGTGGGGAGACGGGAAACGCACCTGAGTGGCGAGGAAAATTATTTTGAAATCCGAATGTTAACTCGACGGCCGCGAAGATTAGCACGAACCGCGTCCTCAGTAAATCAGAATATTCTGTTCGAATTTTTCGTTGACTTCGCTCGATGATGAGCGTAGATTCCGTTCACCCGCTCCCAACAGATCAAGGATTAACCTATCACACAGTCTCTCTTGATTAGGACGTCAAGTTCCTGGTCCAGGTCCAAGTATAAACGCCGCTGTGAGGAGATCACGGATATGCGCAGTGCTTATTCCCCCTCCGTAAGAATTATTAAAGTAGTCGTCCTTGCATCGTGTCTCTTGTTTCTTATCTGCGGCAGTTTATTGACGCCCAGCGGCTCAGCAGGTGTGTCCAACGAGAGTGTCGCACCTGCTCCGCAATCCGGACCGGAAGTTATCGGACAGTGGTCCAGTGTGATCAGCGTCCCGATTGTTGCCATTCACATGCACATGCTTCCCAACGGCAAAGTGCTTCTTTGGCAAGACGACAACAATCCAAACTACAATGCTAATGCAACGCGTTTGGCTGGATACACGGTCGCCTATATTTGGGACCCGGGCGCAGGCACTTTCACTCAGGTCGATAACACGACCGTAAACGAGTTTTGCAGCGCCCATGCGTTTCTGCCCGACGGACGTCTCCTGATTGCTGGTGGTCATGCCGGAACCGACGGCGACGGCATCAACGACGCTTTCATCTTCAACTCGAGCAACAATTCCTGGACACAGACGAACCTGCCGATGTCTACGGGTCGTTGGTACCCGAGCGCAGTGACTGTCGGAAACGGCGAGATCGCGGTGCTCAATGGCGCTGATTTCAACAGCAGCACGAACACTCCAGAAGTCTGGCAAACAAATTCGGGAGGCGGCTGGCGCTTATTAACGAATGCCACGCTCGGATTGAACCCTTATCCGTACCTGCACCTGGCGCCGAATGGAAAAGTCTTTGTTTCCGGAACAGAACAGACTACCCGCTATCTGGACACCTCCGGAACCGGCGCCTGGACCACGGTTGCATCACGCGTCGACGGTGATCGCGACTATGGTTCATCGGTGATGTATGAGCCCGGCAAAGTGGTCATCATTGGTGGCGGTGATCCACCACTCAGCAGTGCTGAAGTCATCGATCTCAATGCGGGTTCTCCCGCGTGGAGTAGCGTGGGCGGCATGGCCAATGCGCGCCGGCAAATGAACGCCACGATCCTGCCGAACGGCAAAGTGCTGGTAACTGGCGGCACCAGCGGGTCAGGTTTCAGTAACCCCGTGGGAGCAGTGCTGGCGGCCGAATTGTGGAATCCGGCAGGGAAAG
>JADMIO010866680.1_pt1:0-10000 | contig 32246 bp, 20 predicted proteins | sample 8958161 | NCBI WGS metagenome assembly JADMIO01 (sample SAMN16585339, study PRJNA669376) | soil metagenome | isolation source: Crop rotation soil | place: USA: Cullars Rotation, Alabama | collected 2011
GCCGCGACTTCAAGTCACGTGAATTCCAAGCTTCGGATCCCACTGTGCTGGAAAGCGAGCCACATCTCGATCGGCCCCTTCGGCAGCGGCACGAGGAACCAGCGTTCGAATGTAAAGTAGATACCGACCATCACCGCTGCGGCGATCCCGAGTGAGAACGGCGCGCTGTACCGTCCTAGCCAGATCATGAAGCCCGCGATCAGCACGAACGAAGCGAGATACATGCCGATGAATGGGATGACGAGCACGTAGATCGTCGTTGGTATAACGACCGACATCACCTGCCTGAGCTGCGACCACTCGGCGAAAAGTTTGCCGTCGTGTTCCCGCCGCGCCGTAATAAAATTGACGACACTGGACAGAACGATCGCCGTACCAAGATAAAACGGGAAAAATCCCGAGCGCGGACCCTCGGCGCCCCAGCCGATGCCGACCTGAAGGCTGCCGGTGATGACGATCAGGCCGAACACGGCCATGCCGACAGCAGTCCAGCTTTCGACAGTGACGTGAAGCGGCCCGCGGCCCGCGTGTTCATTTTCATTCGACATGAATCAGACCTGTTTAGACATGAAAGCAGTCGCGGCCCGGATCGCTCCGGGCCGCGCGCAGCAGTCCTAGTTGGTGGTGGCGAGGAAGCCGGCGTCCTTCATCAGGTCGCGATGCCGCTTTTCTTCGCCTTCGACCCACTTGGCGTAATCCGCACCGGACATAAAGGTCTGGTTGAACGCGCCGTCGGCCATGAGTTGCTTCCATTCCGGCGTTTCGCGCACCTTCTTGAGCAGATCGACGTAGTAGGCGACCTGCTCGTTGGTGACGCCCGCCGGCATGAACACGCCTCGCAGCATGAGATATTCAATATCCAGCCCCTGCGACTTGCAGGTCGGGATATCGGCCCATGACATGTCGCCTGCGACCTTCTCGGTCACCGGCAATGGAAGATTGTCGAACACGCACAACGGACGCAACTTCCCGCCGCGCCATTGCGCCACCGCCTCGATTGGATTGTTCACGGTGGAGTCGACGTGGTTGCCGACAAGCTGGACTGCGACTTCACCGCCGCCGCGGAACGGAATGTAGGTGAACTTGACGCCCGCCGCTTTCTCAACGGCGACCGTCACAATCTGGTCTTCCTGCTTGGAGCCGGTGCCACCCATCTTCTTGGGCGCATCAGCCGGCGCAGCCTTCACCGCCGCGATGTAGTCCTTGACGTTCTTGTAAGGCGAGTCAGCATTCACCCACAGCACGAACTCATCGAGCGCCATCATCGCGACGGGGGTCATGTCCTTCCATGAGAAAGGAATGCCGGTCGCCAGCGGCGTCGTGAACAGGTTCGAGAGGGTGATGACAAGCTTGTGCGGGTTGCCCCGCGAGCCCTTGATGTCGAGGAACCCTTCGCCACCCGCTCCGCCGGCCTTGTTGACCACCACCAACGGTACGGGAGTGAGATTGTGCTTGGTGACGATGCCCTGGATGACTCGCGCCATCTGGTCGGCGCCGCCGCCCGTGCCAGCCGGGACGATGAACTCGATGGGCCGGGTAGGCTTCCATTGGGCAAGGGCCGAATCCGGCATCAGGGCAAGGCCGGAGGCAATCGAGGCAACCGCCCAAGTGGCGGTGCGAAGGGGCTTCAGGCGCGCGAGCGCCCACGCCCGGGTACGACGAATTTGTCGCCCGTTCGAATCGACATGTTGCATTTCGGTTGAGTCTCCAAGGTGCGTTTTCGTCCCAGTGGTACTTTTTTGGTATTCATTATTTCAGATGGTGACAGAGGCACCTACGCGGAGTCAAATTACGAATTGGGGTTTGCCCCACCTGCGACATCATTAATTCACAGCCCGTTTTCGCTCCGAAATTCGACTCCGGACAACGCCGGAATTTTGGTGCGGCGCGGCTGTGGGAACCCGTGTGCGGGCAGCAAGCTGTTGGCGCGAGAGACCTTTTGCCCACTGCTGCGACGCAATGAATGGGCAGAAAGATTTTGGTCCCGCACATGCGGCGCGACATCGCGTCCACAAAGCAGGCTGACAACTGCACGAAATTTAACCAGCCGAGATTGCGGGCATGGCCGCTGCCTAAAGATTTTCTAGCGCCGTGCGGGAAAACACCCCGCAGCGGAGAGAATTCGGGCGCTAACCCAAATCCCGCGAAGCATTTGGCGCGCATGCGCGCATGGCACCGCGCTTGCTCAGTAGAAGGACGACAACATCCCCGGGGAGAACCATCATGCCGTCCTTCGACCGCCGCGAATTGCTGCGCGCTGCATTACTGACCAGCGCCGCAATGCCGCTTGGCTCACTGCCTTCGTTCGCGCAGGGCCGCGCCGAAACACTGGTGATCGTGCAGGAACTCGGGCCGAACAGTCTCGACATGCAGGGCGTGGGTTCCAACCAGACGGTGAACGGACTGTCGTGGAATTGCTACGACCGCCTGATGACCTATGCGGCAAAGACACTGCCCGACGGCACCATCTCGTACGATCGCGCGAAGCTCGCGCCGGAACTTGCCGAAAGCTGGGACATCGCGCCGGACGGTATGTCGGTGACTTTCAAGCTGCGCAAGGACGCGACCTTCCACGACGGCACGCCGGTAACGGCGAAAGACGTAAAATGGTCGTTCGACCGCTCGGTGTCGGTCGGCGGATTTCCGACGTTTCAGATGTCGGCGGGCAGCCTTGAGAAGCCGTCGCAGTTCGTCGTGGTCGACGACCATACGTTCCGCGTCGATTTCATCCGCAAAGACAAAATGCTGATGTTCAACCTCGCGGTCGTTGTGCCGTTCGTCATCAATTCCGAACTCGCGAAAAAGAACGCGACCGAGCAAGACCCATGGGCGCTGGCGTGGCTGAAAGCAAACGAAGCCGGCGGTGGCGCGTTCAAAGTCGAAAGCTGGAAGCCCGGCACGGAGACCATCCTCGCGCGCTTTGACAACTGGAAGAGCGGGCCGCTGCCGAAGATCAGGCGCGTGATTGCGCGTGATGTGCCATCGGCTGGCACACGCCGCGCAATGCTCGAACGCGGCGACGCCGATATCTCGACCGGTTTTCCACCAAAGGATTTCGATCAGATGATCAAGGAGGGCAAGCTGAAGGTTACCGGCGTGCCGATTCCCAACGCGCTGTGGTACGTCGCGCTGAATACCTCGAAGCCGCCGTTCGACAACGTCAAGCTGCGGCAGGCGATTGCCTGGGCGATGCCTTATGAGGATATCCAGAACGCCGCTTTCTTTGGCCGCGCCAAGCCGATGTATGGCGGCGGCGCAACCGTGGAACAGGCAGCGTGGCCACAGCCATTCCCGTACAGGACCGATCTCGATAAAGCGAAGGCGCTGATGCAGGAGGCCGGCTTCGGCGCGGGCCTCGACACGACGTTTTCACTCGATGTCGGCACCGCGACGGTCGGCGAGCCGACGGCGGTCCTGATACAGGAAAATCTCGCCAAGATCGGCGTGCGCACGACGATCGAGAAAATCCCCGGCGCAAATTGGCGCACGACGCTGAACAAGAAAGAGCTACCGATGGTGCTCAACCGTTTCAGCGGCTGGCTCGACTATCCGGAGTATTATTTCTTCTGGAACTTCCACGGCAACAATTCGATCTTCAACATCTCGGCCTACAAGAACCCGAAGATGGACGAGCTGATCGACAAGGCGCGCTTCACCAGCGACGATGCCGAATATCAGAAGAGCGTGAAGGATTTCGTGTCGCTCTGCATTGCCGACGTGCCGGTCATCCCGCTTAACCAGCCGGTCCACGATGTCGCCATGCAGAAAGCAATCGGCGGCTATGAATTCTGGTTTCACCGCGAACCGGATTTCCGGCAGTTCATGAAGGGATAAGTTTGCGCTATACAGCGCGGCATGAGGCATGCATGGAGATATGGCTGCGGCACGATGGGTTTGCGCGCTACCGACGGGACGGGGCTGCGCATCACACCTGATCGCCGCGACAACGGAGCGGCCTTTTTTAAGCGCCCCGAACCAGGCGTGCGTACGGACCTAAGCGACGAGTTTCCCGTGGCTAGAATGCCACCTGCGTCCGCATCGCGAGCGCGTTGAATTTTGCCCCTGCATCGGTCGGACTTGTTGGGCTCACCTGCTTATCCACCTCACCATGCAGGAAGTTGACCATGAAACGAATATTGCTGTTCACGTACCAATTAAGGCCGGCCGTATAAATTGTTTGTCGCCCACCGGATGCGCCGCTGGCGAGACCAAGCTGATCGTTCAAGTCGATGGTGCTGTACCTGAAGGCAACTTCCCAGGCGCCGAAACCGCCACCAGTGAGTGAGAATGGGTGGGCTGGAACAATACCCGCATAGGCGCCGGTAGTCGGCACATACTTGCGGCTCTCTCCCGTGAGAGTCCAGCTCGCCTGCGCGTATCCGCCCTGGAAATTGAGCGATGAAAGCCCGTTCGAGCGATCGATATTGTACCAGAAATATTCGCCCTGAAAATATAGCGATCCATAGGTCGCCGCAGCCTCTCCGCTATAGACTTGCGCGCCCGAGACATTTGGCAATGCACCTGTCGTCAGGATGGGGGTCGGATCGATACGGAGTTCGGGACGATCGCTCAATGTCAGCGAACGTATGCCGGTCAAGGTGTTGGTTGACGGCTGGAACAGAAATTGCGCGTTGCCTCCGACGTGCAGGGTATAGTTCGCATCCTGCAGCACCTGGTACGTTGCTCGCGCGACCGTACCAAATTGCTCGGTGGCGGTGGACCCGTTGTGGACTGCGCCCGAGAGGGGCCCCGTCGCATAGACGCCCGCCCAAAACCGGTCGGTGTTGCCGCGGACGCCGCCCGCAGACCGAAAATCTCCCGCCGCGATATTGGTAGCCACAGCGACCGGCGACGGCCGCTCCATGAAGGTGATGTCGTTCGAGCTCGTCGCTTCATCGAGCGTATATGGCACGTCCATATAGCCGCCCTCGATCGCAATTGGTTTGAAGCCGGTGTAGCTCAAGTACGCGTTTTCGATGCCGGACGTTCCACCGCCGGACAAGGAGCCAGGCGCGGTGCCGCCGAAACCGTCCGATGATCCGCCGAAATCATAGATCAGCGTATAATTCCAATCGCCCATGAACGTCCCGAGCACACCAATACGGGCACGTCTTGCATTCACGCCAGAATCGAGCTGTTGCGGCACCGTAGAGGCGGTGTTTGGTCGATACCAATAACCGCCGGCATCGAATTGAAGACGGCTGGTCAATGCAATGCAGTTGAGATTGTCAGGCGTGCAGATCGATGGCCGATTATTGGGGGACATTTTGACGACCGCTGTTGGCGCGGGCGCAGGTGCTTTTCTCGCAGGCATGGGCGACGTCGACGATATGGTCGATGTCGAGCTACTCTTCTCTGTCTTTGCGACCTTCGACTTGAGCGCCTGGATTTCGCGCTGCATTGCCTGGATTTGTTCCTGCAGCTTGTCGATTTGCTGCGCGGTTGCCGACGCAGTCTGTGCTTTAGCGGGTGACACTGAAATTAATGCGACCGCGCTGACAACGCTCGGCACGAACCAATAACGTAGGGCCATCACAAATCCCCCCATTGTCCCGACGAGACAGGGTAACGCAGAGAATTTGAATGCGAGCGGAGCTGGGGCCGTACGGGCCATGTTTTGCGCAAGATCGAAACAATCGTGGCAATTGCCCTATAAAATTTGCGGCGCGCGCCAGCTGCAACCAGTTTCAGAGGGTCTCAAGGCGCGTAAGGACCGCTTACGGTGTGGCCGCGGCCCGACAGATCCCTGCCTGCGAAACGACAACGCCGCCAAGTCATTGACCTGGCGGCGTTATTTGGTTGCGGGGGCTGGATTTGAACCAACGACCTTCAGGTTATGAGCCTGACGAGCTACCGGGCTGCTCCACCCCGCGGAAACTGTTTGCGCGGCCGTAGCCGCGCGGCATGTATCTAACAACCGGGGACCAGCTTGGGAAGGGCAACGTCACATTTTTACAAATGCGTTTTCACAAAACTGTCACATAAATTCAGGGCCGGTTGTCACATAATAGAAAAATGTCCGACGAAGTTGCGTTGCGTCCTGGCCAGCCCCTGGGGCCGGCATTATCCGCTACTGCCCGTGAATTGCTCGCAAAGGTAGGTCTCGGCGAGGCCAGGACCGAAGCGGAGGCGATTCACGACTTTCGCCGTGCGGTGAAGCGCTGGCGCGCGTTCCTGCGCCTGGTGGAACCCATCGTCGGTGAGAGCGCCCGGACCCTGCGCGATGAAGCGCGGGATACCGCGCGCAGCCTTGCCGGCGCACGCGATGCCCAGGCCGCGCTCGACGCTCTTGCCGATCTTGGAGAGGACTATTCGGTACTGACGCCGCGGACGCTGTCCACCGTGACGAAACGCATCGAGGAGGCGCGGTCGAGTGCCGAGCAGCAAACGCTGACGCCGGAAACCCGCGACAAACTGCAGATGATGCAATCCACAACGACGGCGACCATCGACCAGTGGCCGCTCGACGCGGTTAGCTTTCGGGACGTCGCCAAGGGATTGACGGCAGGATACCGCCGCGCGCGCAACGCGATCCCCGAGGACTGGACAACAGTGGCTCCGGAAGCGCTGCATGAGTTTCGCCAGCGCGTCGTCGTGCACCGCTATCAGATGGAACTGGTGGAGCCTGCCTGGCCGCGACTCGGCAAGCTCTGGGTTGGCGAATTGCAGAGATTGCGCGAACGCCTCGGCAAGCACCAGGACCTGACGGTGCTGACCGCCCTCACCCAAAAAGGGCAACTGCTGGCGCGCTGGAGAAAATCGCTTGTCCCGCCGATCGAGGCACGCCGCCGGGATCACATTGAAATGGCGATGCGGCTCACCGGCCGCCTGTTCGCCGAACGGCCGCATGACTTCCAGCGTCGCATCGAAGCGATGTGGGAGCCGTAGCGCCCCGTATCAGTGTCATTCCGGGGCGCGTGATAACGCGAGCCCGGAATCCAGTTACGCTGAATTTTTTGCTTATCTGGATTCCGGATCGCCGCTGCGCGGCGTCCGGAATGACCGCGAAGATAGACGCCGCAAACTTATTGCGGCTGAACCTTCGCCAGCGTGTAAAGCTCGGTCCAGCGCGGAATATCCTGCTTGAGATATTCCAGCGTCGATTCCGGTGTGCCCGGGAACGGATCCGCCGGCGCCGTCTTGGCCAGAAATTCCTTGGTTTCAGGATCGGCGAGAATTTCGTTCAGCCATTTTGACGTCTGATCGATGATCGGCTTCGGCGTCTTGGCCGGGTACCACGCACCCCACCATGCGGTGACGTTATACTTTGGCACGCCGCTTTCCTGCATCGTCGGCAGGTTCGGATCGAGCTGCGAGCGTTCGTTCGACGTAAACGCGAGCATGCGCATCTTGCCAGCTTTGGCTTGCGCAAGTCCGAAGGTGGCGTCCGAGAACAGGTAGTCGATGAGGCCATTCGTCATGTCGTTCATGGCTTCCGGTGTGCTCTTGTAAGCGACGCCGACAGCCTTGAGGCCTGCGCGCTCGTTGAGCAACTCGCCTGCCGCAAGCGACAGGTTGTTCGGATAACCATAAGACGCCTTGTCGCCCTTCTTCTTAATAAGCTCCAGAAACTCCGCCATGTTCTTGGCCGGCGAGTTCGGCGCAACGGCAAGACAGAACGGCAGCTTCACCAGCGTCGTGACCGGCGCAAGATCGGTGAGCACGTTGTGGGTGAGATTCTTGTAGAGGTAAGGAAAACCGGCAAGCCCATTGCCGGGATTGATGAACAGCGTGTAGCCATCCGGCTTGGCGCGCACGGTGTATTCCGATGCGATCGACGTACCGGCGCCCGGCTTGTTTTCCACGAGCATCGGCTTGTTGGTGTACTTGCGCAGCTTCTCGGCGAAGTAGCGCACAAGGATGTCCGCGCCGGTGCCTGGGGCGTAACCGCAAATGACATGGATTTCCTTCGCGGGCCACGCTTCCTGCGCCACGGCGGAAAGGCCATTCAGGGCGAACGGCGCAGCGGCTGCGCCGCTCAAAAAGGTTCGGCGGGAGACGGTCATACGAGGTATCCTTGTGATTAACATGCGCGGGATTTACGGCCCGCGCCGTCCGAGGTCAACCGGCCAGGACGCCTCACCCCTGCCGTGGTTTATTCGGGCTGAATACCCGCGGCCTTGACGAGTTCCCCCCGCAGTTTCAGGCCGCTGCTCACGATGTCGGCGAGTTGCGCCGGCGTGCTGGGCGATACGGCGAGACCAAGTGTCGCAAGCTTTGTCTTCACCGCCTCAATCTTGAGAATTTTTCCAACTTCGGCGTTCAGCCTGTCGATCACCGGCTGCGGCGTTCCGGCAGGAGCGAACAGGCCGAGCCATGAATTCATCTCGAATCCCGGCACGGTTTCGCCGATCGTGGGGACATCTTTCATTTCTGCGTAACGCTGTTTTTCAACCACGGCGAGAATTCTCACCTTGCCTGACGCAACGTGCGGCACCGCCGCCGACAGGCTGAGGAATGCCGCCGGAATATGCCCGCCGATGAGATCGTTCACAGCCGCGCCGCCGCCGCGGTACGGCACATGGGTGATGGCGATGTCCGTCTTGCTGCGCAACAGCTCACCCGCGAGATGGTGCGGCGAGCCGACCCCCGAGGAGCCGTAGCTAACCTTGCCCGGATTGGCCTTGGCGTAGGCGATGAATTCCGCAACCGACTTTGCCGGGAATTCGGAATTCACAGCCAGGCAGATGATGTTGTCGCCGATGCTGGTGATCGGCGCGAAATCCTTGACCGGATCGAACGGCACGGTCTTGAACAAATGGATGTTGCTGGTCATCACCGCGTCGACACCGACCATCAGCGTGTAGCCATCCGCCGGCGCGCGGGCGACATGACCGGCCGCCAGATTTCCGCTCGCACCGGCACGGTTGTCGATCACGACGGCTTGTCCAAGCACGGCCGAAAGATGTTCACCGACGAGGCGCGCAGCGGTGTCGCTGGCAGCACCAGGCGTGAAGCCAAGCACGATCGTGATCGGTTTCGTCGGATAATTCTGTGCTGATGATAATGACGATGCACTGACGCTGCACAAGGCTGCAAGCGCTGCCGTTGCCACGACGACATTCCGGCTCAAGAAACTCATACAATAACCTCCCTTGGCCACGCGCGTTTGACGTTCGCACGCATGGCAACTTTCGTTGTCAGCTCGGCCGGATTACGGCTGATCCGCACCGGTAGCGCCTGCGGCACAATCCTAGCATACGGTTTGCGCGCCGCGGAAATGCTATCGGTCGACTGCGGCAATCTCGCTCACGGTGCGCGGCGTGTGAGTTCCTGACGCACGGCTTCGACGGCGGCAGACCAGTCGCCGGGCGTGTGCTGGCGATACACTTGCACGGATGGATACCACGGGCTTTCGGCGCGGCCGCGCACCATCCAGTGCCAGTCACCTGCACAAGGCAACAGAAGCAACACCGGCTTGCCCATCGCGGCAGCAAGGTGGGCAACGGCGGTGTCGACCGCGACGACGCAATCGAGCTGGGCGGCGACAGCCGCCGTGTCGGCAAAATCGGAGAACGAACGCGCGAACCGCGTGACGTTTGAATGCTGCGCGAGAACAGTCGCGTCGCTCTCGCACAATTCGTGCTGCAGGCTGACAAATGCAATTTGCGGCAGAGATAGCAACTGCTTCAGCGAGGAGAGCGGCAACGAGTGGAGATTGTCATGGCCTTGCTTCGCCTCGCCGGTCCAGACGAGGCCGACGCGCAGCTTTTTCGGCGATGGCAGTTCGCGCGCCCACACCGCCAACAACTCCACCGCAGGCTCGAGATAAGGCCCGGCCCAGGGAATAGTGTCGAGAGTCGTGCCGCAGGCATGCGGCAGGCTGAGCAGCGGCACATGCAGATCGAACGGCAGGAGTGGGTCGCCGCGCGCAACAACATCAAGGTCTGGAAATGACGACGCGATGAGGCGCTTGAGCGGCGGCTGCACTTCGAGAACGACCTTCGCTCCCATCTGCGAAATGACGTTGGCGTAGCGCATAAAAAGAAGTGTGTCGCCA
>JADMIO010866680.1_pt1:20000-32246 | contig 32246 bp, 20 predicted proteins | sample 8958161 | NCBI WGS metagenome assembly JADMIO01 (sample SAMN16585339, study PRJNA669376) | soil metagenome | isolation source: Crop rotation soil | place: USA: Cullars Rotation, Alabama | collected 2011
TCCAAGGGCGCCGATGTTCATTTCGCGTCGCTGACCATCGACGGCGAGGTCAAGCGCTTCTACCGTTATCAAACCAACGACGATGGGATCGTCGATTACTACGACGAGACCGGCAAAAGCGCGAAAAAGTTTTTGGTCCGCAAACCAGTCGGTGTCGGCATCATGCGTTCGGGCTTCGGGGCGCGCCGCCATCCAATCCTTGGCTATACCAAGATGCACACCGGCGTGGACTGGGCTGCGCCGATGGGTACGCCGATTTACGCTTCCGGCAGCGGCACCATCGACAAGGTCGGCTGGGAATCGGGCTACGGCAAATACATCCGCATCAAGCACGCCAACGGTTATGAGACCGCATACGGTCATATGACTGCCTATGCCCGCAGCATGGAGCCGGGCAAGCGTGTGCGTCAGGGCCAATTGATCGGGTTTGTCGGCTCTACCGGCCTTTCGACTGGCGCGCACGTCCACTACGAAATTCTCGTCAACGGCCGCTTTGTCGATCCGATGCGTATCCGCCTGCCGCGCGGCCGCGCGCTCGAAGGACAAATACTCGCGACCTTCGAGAAAGAGCGCGACCGGCTCGACGGAATGATGATCCGTAAGCCATCGCAAGTGGCGCAGACGGCCACGAACGGCAACGGCCGCTAAGCAAAGGCGCGGCACCGCATTGCGCGAGGACCGCCGCACCAACAAAAATGGCGGATCACCGCTTCGGGCAATCCGCCAAGAATGTCATAATTAGCTGACGCTGCTGCGTTTTACGCCGCCGCGGCAACCTTTCCGTTGAACGTGATCCCGAACTTGGTGGCGGACACGTTGACCGTGTCACCATCCTTGATCTTGCCGGAGAGGATCAGCTCGGCGAGTGGATCCTGCAACGACTTCTGAATCACCCGCTTGAGCGGACGCGCCCCGTAGGCCGGTTCGTAACCCTTGTCGGCGAGCCATTCACGCGCGGCGGAATCGAGCGTGATCGTGATCTTGCGCTCGTCGAGCAATTTCTGAAGCCGCGCAACCTGAATGTCGACGATATGGCCCATCTCGCTGCGCTGCAGACGATGGAACAGTATGATCTCGTCGACACGGTTGAGAAATTCCGGCCGGAAACTTGCCCGCACTACCGCCATCACTTGTTCACGCACGCGGTCGGTGTCTTCGCCTTCAGGCTGATCGACCAGGAACTGCGAGCCAAGGTTCGACGTCATGACGATCAGGGTGTTGCGGAAATCGACCGTACGCCCCTGCCCGTCTGTAAGTCGGCCATCGTCGAGCACCTGCAACAGGATGTTGAAGACGTCCGGATGCGCTTTTTCGATCTCATCGAACAGGATCACCTGGTAAGGCCGCCGCCGCACCGCTTCGGTGAGCGAACCGCCCTCCTCGTAGCCGACGTATCCCGGCGGGGCGCCGATCAGCCGCGCCACCGAATGCTTCTCCATGTATTCCGACATGTCGATGCGCAGGAGCGCTGACTCGTCATCAAACAGGAATTCAGCAAGCGCCTTGGTCAACTCGGTCTTGCCGACGCCGGTCGGCCCCAGGAACATGAATGAGCCAATCGGCCGATGCGGATCCTGCAGGCCGGCGCGTGCGCGGCGCACCGCAGTCGAAACGGCACGCACCGCTTCGGCCTGACCCACGACGCGCTTGCCGATCTGCGCTTCCATCTGAAGGAGCTTTTCTTTCTCGCCTTCGAGCATGCGGTCGACTGGCACGCCGGTCCAGCGCGACACGACCTGTGCGATGTGGTTGGCGGTCACCGCCTCTTCCACGCTCGCACCGCTCGCCTGCTTGCTCTCTACAGCCGCGAGTTTCTTCTCGAGATCGGGAATACGGCCGTAGGCGAGCTCGCCGGCGCGCTGGTATTCGCCCTTGCGCTGCGCGTTCGCCAGTTCGATCCGCAACTGATCGAGCTCGGTCTTGATCTTCTGCGCGTCGGAAAGCTTGTCCTTCTCGGCCTTCCACTGGCTTGTAAGCTCCGCAGAGCGTTGCTCAAGCTGCGCCAGTTCCTTTTCGAGATTCTTCAAGCGGTCCTTCGAACCGGCATCGCTTTCCTTTTTCAGCGCTTCCTGTTCGATCTTAAGGCGCACGACCTCCCGGTCGATCGAATCCAGCTCCTCCGGCTTGGAATCGACCTGCATTTTCAGCCGCGCCGCCGCCTCGTCGACAAGGTCGATGGCTTTGTCCGGCAGGAAGCGGTCAGTGATGTAGCGGTTCGACAGCGTCGCCGCAGCCACAATGGCGGAATCGGTGATCCGCACGCCGTGGTGCTGCTCGTACTTGTCCTTGAGTCCGCGCAGGATCGAGACCGTATCCTCGACCGTCGGCTCGGACACGAACACCGGCTGGAAGCGCCGCGCCAGAGCGGCATCCTTCTCGACATGCTTTTTGTATTCGTCGAGCGTGGTTGCGCCGATGCAATGCAACTCGCCCCGCGCCAACGCAGGCTTGAGCAGGTTCGACGCATCCATCGCACCATCCGCCTTGCCGGCACCGACAAGCGTATGCATTTCGTCGATGAACAGGATGATGCCGCCGTCCGAGGACATCACCTCGTTCAGCACAGCCTTCAACCGCTCTTCGAATTCGCCGCGATATTTCGCGCCGGCGATCAATGCGCCCATATCGAGCGACAGGAGTTTCTTGTCCTCGAGGCTCGACGGCACATCGCCATCGACGATGCGCTGCGCGAGACCCTCGACAATCGCGGTCTTGCCGACGCCCGGTTCGCCGATCAGCACCGGATTGTTCTTGGTCCGGCGTGACAGCACCTGGATGGTGCGGCGGATTTCCTCGTCACGGCCAATGACCGGATCGATTTTGCCGTCGCGTGCGGCCTGGGTCAGGTCGCGGGCATATTTCTTCAATGCATCATAGGCATTCTCCGCCGAGGCATTGTCGGCGGTGCGGCCCTTGCGCAGGGCTTCGATAGCGGCATTGAGGTTTTGCGGAGTCAGTCCCGCCTTGGCGAGGATTTTTCCCGCTTCGCTGTCCTTTTCGAGTGCCAGCCCGAGCAGGAGCCTTTCCACGGTGACGTAGCTGTCACCCGCCTTATCGGCGGCCTTTTGTGCCGCGTCGAACGCCCGTGCCAATGACGGCTCGAGATAGAGCTGGCCTGCGCCACCGCCCTCGACTTTCGGACGCTTTTTCAGAGCTTCCTCGACAGCGGCCAAAGCCTCGCGCGACCGGCCGCCAGCGCGGTCGATCAGGCCCGCGGCCAGACCCTCAGAATCGTCGAGAAGCACCTTGAGCAGGTGTTCGGTTGAAAACTGCTGATGGCCCTCACGGAGAGCCAGCGACTGGGCGGACTGGACAAAGCCCTTGGCCCGGTCGGTAAATTTCTCAAAATCCATGATGTCCTTCCCTTATGGCGAAGGTTTTAGGGAGTGGACTGTCGCCAACAGCCCCCCACCGGTCCCCGAAGGCAACCGGCAAGAATTATTTAGGCGCAGAATAACCGGATGGAAGGGGGTTAAGAGGTTAATGGCGCGCGTTTTTTTGGCCGTTATGATGCGGCGAACCTTTGAGAAGTCTCATGGACAGCCCGAACATCCTGATCGCGACCCCGGCCTACGGCAGCAATGTCAAACTGCAATTCCTCAACAGCCTGCTCCAGACTCAAGACACGTTTAACCGCAAGGGCATCCGGCACGCGTTTCTCGGCGCCGCCAATGCGGAAATCGTGGCCGCGCGGAACTTCCTGGCCTCCTTCATGCTGGAGCGGGCAGAGTTTACCCATCTCCTCTTCATCGACAGCGACATGGCCTTCGCGCCGGCGGCGGTGGAGCGGCTCCTGAGCGCCGACAAGTCCCTGATCGGCTGCATCTGCCCGCGCCGAAAAATCGACCTCGACGCCTACGCCCGCCTGTCGGGCAAGGGTGCGACCCCGGCGGTAGCAACAGCCGGCGCGCTGGATTTTGTCGTGCGGTATGCGCCGGGAACCCGAAACGTGGAAATTGCCAAAGGGTTAGTGCCCGTACTGGGCGTCGGGATGGCGCTCACACTGATCCACCGTAGGGTGTTTTCTGCCCTTCTCGAAAGCGGCAGGGTCGTTCGATACGAACGCCACGGCTTCGGACCGGAAGGGCTGAGAGGGCCCATGTACGGGTTCTTCGACCCGATCCAGGACAGCGGCGCGGGGCATGTCTCCGAGGATTTTTCGTTCTGCGAGCGCTACGTGAACGCCGCCGGCGGAGAGGTCTGGGCGCTGGCCAGCGAAGTTGTCCACCACGTCGGCGATTTCAGTTATGCGGGCTCTTATCTGGACCACCTCGCCGCGCGCGGGCTGTGATAGGAAGCGCGCAAAGGAACGCCGATGGCCAAACTCGCAGCAATCTACCGATATCCCATCAAGGGATTTTCGCCCGAGCCGCTTAATTCCGTGAAGTTGGCCATGAGCGAGACGCTGCCCGCGGACCGCCGCTACGCGATCGAGAACGGGCCGTCCGGATTTGACCCGGAAGCACCGAAATACTTTCCGAAAATCAAGTTCCTCATGCTGATGAAGAACGAACGTCTCGCCCGGCTGAAAACCCGCTACGACGACGCCAGCGATACCCTCACGATCCACGAAGGCGGCAAGGAAGTCGCGCGCGGCAATCTTGGTACGCCAGATGGCCGGGGGACGATTGAAGCGTTTATCGCAAAATACTCCGCCGACGAACTCCGCGGACCGCCGAAAGTGCTTCGCGGCAAGGACCACAGCTTTTCGGACGTCGCGCGCAAGGTGGTGTCGCTGATCAACCTTGCGTCCATTACCGAGCTTGAAAAAGTGACTGGCGTTCGGGTCGACCCATTGCGCTTTCGCGCTAATCTCTATGTGGAAGGCTGGCCGGCCTGGCATGAATTCGGCCTGCTCGATCAAGATCTCACGATCGGCCCGTTCGTTCGCGCGCAGGTCGTCAAGCGCATCGTCCGGTGCGCCGCCACCGACGTCGACCCGGATACCGGTATCCGCGATCTCGAAATCCCGAAAACATTGATGAAAGCCTTCGGCCACCAGGATCTCGGTGTTTATCTCGATGTCGTCACGCCGGGCCTGATCGCGACCGGTAACACCGTCGAAGCCGCACGCTAACCATGCAAATTCTTGTCGTCGGCGCAGGAGTGGTCGGGCTTGCGGTCGCGCGGCAAGCCGCGCTCGCCGGGCATGACGTGATCGTCGCCGAGGCTGCCAATGCAATCGGCACCGGTACGTCGTCGCGTAACAGCGAAGTCATCCACGCAGGCATCTATTATCCGACCAAATCGCTGCGCGCGGAGCATTGTGTGCGCGGCAGACGACTGATGTACGCGCTTTGCGAATCCCATGGCGTGCCGCATCGCAAGGTCGGCAAGCTGCTCATCGTCACCGATGAGGCCGACATTCCGAAGCTTGAGGCCCTTTACAAGCAATCGCAGATCAACGGCGTCGAGGGCATGAGCCCGGTCGATGCCGCCGATGCGATGCGGCTGGAGCCCGGCCTTTCGTGCGTTGCTGCATACCTTTCAGCCGAGACCGGTATCATCGACAGCCATCGCTACATGCTGGCGTTGCGCGGTGACATCGAGGACCGCGGCGGCGCCATTGCACTAAATACCCCCATCGAACGGCTAGCGCGGGCCGGCTCCGGATGGACAGTTCACTTTGGCGGACCGCAGCCGGGTACGATCCAGGTCGATGCGGTGGTGAATGCGGCAGGCCACGGCGCACAACATTTAGCGCTGGCGACGGAAGCCTATCCGAAGGATCGCGTGCCGCCACACGTGATGGCCAAGGGCAACTACTTCAAGTTTTCCGGCAAGACGCCATTCTCGCGGCTGATCTATCCCGCGCCAGTACCGGGCGGACTCGGCATTCACATCACACTCGATATGGGCGGCGGGATGAAGTTCGGCCCCGACGTAGAGTGGATCGATACCGAGAATTACGAAGTCGACCCGGCGCGGGCGCCGTCGTTCTATAAATACATCCGTAAATACTGGCCGGGATTGCCTGATAATTCGCTGATCCCCGACTACGCAGGCATTCGCCCAAAAATCACGCGGCAAGGCGCGCCGGCCGCAGACTTTCTGATCGACCGGCCGCAGGACCACCGCGTTCCCGGTCTGGTGCAGATGTTCGGGATTGAATCGCCCGGTCTCACCAGCTCGCTGTCGCTGGCGGAATACGTGATCGACAGTCTCAGAACCTGAGACCAAAGATCGAGAAGGTGCGCCGCAGCTTGCGGCGCTCGGGGGGACGCTCAGCAGTATCCACCGAACCTCGGATGTTGCTGTTCATCAACGGATCGGCATCGCCGGCTCTGCCGTTGTTCGCACGGGCAACCGCGCGCGACGAACCCTGATATTTCTCAACTCCGGTTTCTGTCGCGATCATGTCGCCTTTACGCAGCGTCGGATCGTCGGCCACATCGATCTTCGCCAATCCGAAAACATCCTTGCCATTGCACGTGCAATCGTCGACGACCTTGTCGCGGTATACGAATGCGTTCTCGAGACTTGAATAGCGGGTGCCGTCGCCGGCCGTCGCGTAATTGATGTCCGAGCCGGAAAAGATTTTTGTCTTGCTGGCCGGGCAAAGCGCATTGCAAAGCTCGCCCGCTTGCGCCGTGCTCGAGCGCTGCATCGGGAAATAACGGCCGTCGCAAAGCCTTACGCAATAAGAAGCATATCGTCCCGTCCCCGAAATCCGGGGCGCACTCGCGGCCGGACTCTCTGTCCCGCCGAAACCGGGCGTAGCAGGTGCGTAAGAGCGGACATTGGGGCTGGCCGGCTGCGGCCGGAACAGGAAATCAAACAGGCCCTGGGCCTGCACCGGCGTTGACGCCATTGGCGCCACCACCAACATCGCCGCTACACTTGCAATGAGGCAGCGACGCGCGCTGAACATGACGAACTCCGGGACGCCCTTTCCACCCTTCCGGAAGAAACCGACCGGGAGACGGGCATGTTGGCCACAACGTGTGAAAAATGCGTAAGAGGCCGCGGGAGTTCCATCCTGACGAGAATTTTCATCCCGCAAGGTTTAACGTCTGCAAAATCCGCCAATTGCCGGCCTCAAAAGTATCGCCACCACACATAGACGTGAGCGATCGCGATCGACACCAGCATCATTGGAAACGCGTATAGCGTGTAGGTAACGAAGTTAAACGGCACGCCATTGCGCTCCGCGATGCCAGCGACCGTCAGATTAGCTGACGCCCCGATCAACGTCCCATTGCCGCCGAGACATGCACCGAGCGACAGGCACCACCATAGCGGCTCGATCTTGTCAGGGCCGCCAAAGGCCGGTGCCATGGACTTGATCAGGGGGATCATCGTCGCGACGAATGGAATGTTATCCACAATAGCCGACAAGACCGCTGACGCCCACAAGATCGCAATGCCGGTCTTCGCCAGGTCGCCGCCCGTCGCTGTCACAAGCCAATCCCCCAAGAGCTTCAACAGTCCGCCAACCTCGACGCCATGCACGACGATGAACAGGCCGATGAAGAAGAAAATCGTGATCCATTCCACATCGCTGAAGGTTTGATGGATGTTGTGCGCGGCCTTCTCGGTGACGTGTGCCCAGTTGTCGAGCAGCATCAGAATGGCAGCACCAAGCATCGCGATCGTCGCGGGCTCAAGGTGCAGCGGCCGCGCCAACACGAAGGCAATCATCACCACAGTGAGCACAACGAGAGCCTGTTTCAACAGCAGCCAGTCGGTGATGGCCTCCGAAGCTTTCATGGCCATGACGCCGGATCGCGCTTCCGAGGTCGTTCTCATGTCGCGGCCCCAGATCACATGGATCATGACTGTCTGGACGGCCATAATCACGACGATGATTGGCGCGAGGTTATAGACGAATGCATTGAAATCGAGGTCGACAAGCGAACCGATCAGGATATTCGGTGGGTCGCCGATCAGCGTGGCGGTGCCGCCGATGTTCGAGGCGAAGATTTCCGCGAACAGATAGGGATAGGCTGGCACGTTCAGGGTGCGCACGATGCTGAGCGTCACGGGGACGATCAGCAGTACGGTCGTGACATTGTCCAGAAACGCGGAAAGCACCGCGGTGGCGATCTGGAGCAGGAACAGGATGCCGGCGGGATTCGCCTTGGCGAGCTGGGCCGCCCAGACGGCGACATATTCGAACATGCCAGAACGCCGCGACACCGAAACCAGGATCATCATCCCGGTCAACAGTCCGATCGTATTGAAATCAACGCCCTTTATTGCCTCTTCCTGGCTCAGCACGCCCACGACAATCATGGCGCCTGCGCCGATCAACGCGATGACGGCGCGGTTGACCTTTTCCGAGATAATGATGGCGTAGGTTATGGCCAGAATGCAGGTCGAGACCCACATGGCGTTGAGGCCGAAATAGACGTCGGACGCGGCGTGCATAAATCCCCCGGATCACAGGGGATTTCCCCAAGTCATCGCTATGCCCGGTCCCCGGTATTGAGCCTTGAACAGCGATTTCGATGAGTCAAGCAACTGCGATGTCGCGCATAATTCGGCTATAGTGTAATTGACGCGCGTCACGCGGGCGTATTGAGGGGAGGCACACATGGCCGCATCGTTAAGGTTTCTCAATCCCAAATCGATCTCTAAGCCGCCAGGATATTCCCATGTCGTCGAAGCGACAGGCCCGGGCCGCATCGTCTATCTCGCCGGGCAGCTGGGTCTCGATGTTGGCGGCAAGGTGGTTGGCCAGGCGGGAGATTTTCGTGCACAGGCGATCCAGACGTTTGAGAACCTCAAAATTGCGCTCGCTGAAGTCGGCGCGACGTTCAAGGACGTGGTGAAAATCAACAACTACCTTGTCGACATGCCGGCGCACCTGCCGATCTTCCGTGAAGTCCGCAACATGTACATTGATCCCGACAAAAATCCGCCGGCTAGCACGACTATCCAGATCAGCGGACTGGCGCGCGAAGGCGCGCTCCTTGAGACCGAGGCGATCGCAATGCTGCCGGCCCTTCCGCAACGCAAGGCTGCGGTGAGCCGCAAATCCAGCGCCAAAACGAGGTCAGCCAAGAAGCGCACAGCGCCGAAGAAAGCCGCCAAGAAGAAACGCAGATAAGTCCCAATCGGGACGCTCGACCAAAACCGCTGATGAAAATCCTTCATGCCGTGCTCAGTCAGGGTTTTTACGGCAGCGAGCGCTATTGCGCCGAGCTCGCCGCTTCGCAGGCACGCGACGGGCACGATGTCGAGATCGTCGTTCATGGCGCGTGGTCGGATTGCGCGCGTGAAATGCGCAAGGCGGTGGCGCTGGCCAATACTGTCGGGGCGGGCACGCTCCGGCTGGTCACTATCCCTGGCTGGATGCCCGCCTATCTGCATCGCGTCGTGGCGCGTGTCGCTCTCCATCTGTTCAAGCCGGACATTGTCCATACCCATCTTAATCCGGCTGCTCGGCGCGTCGGGCGCGAGGCGCACAAGCGGGGCATCCCGCATGTCGCAACGTTGCATTTGTCCTACGCAAAACGCGAAGTCGGCGATTGCGACGGGCTGATCTGCATCGCCGGCTGGCAACTCGACACGCTTGAAGGTTTCGGCGGCGACGTCATGGTGGTGCACAACTGGGTCTCCCCAACAGTGCTCGACGCCCTGCTGGAGACGACAGATCAGCAGGTTTCCGATCTACGTACCTCTTGGGGCGCCAATGGCGATACGTTTGTATTCGGCACTGTCGGCCGGCTGGTGCCGGAGAAAGGTATCGACCGGCTTGTCCGCATATTCCGGGCGTTATTTCCGACCGGAGACGAAAACGCGAGGCTCGTCATCGTCGGCGACGGACCGGACCGACAGAAGATCGAGGCTCTGGCACAGAACGATCCACGCATCGTATTTGCAGGCGCGCAACAGAGTGTCGCGCCGTATTACCGCGCCTTCGACACTTATGTCAGTCCGGCGCGGTTCGAGCCGTTCGGCCTGTCGATCCTCGAAGCCATGGCGGCCGGATGCCCGCTGGTACTGACGCGCAGCGAAGGGCCACGCGAGATCCTCAGCGATCCACGCGTCCTGTGGGCGGAGCTGGAAGACGACACAGAGCTCGCGGAACAGATGGTGGCATCCCTAGCGCTCGGACACCGGCGCATCACTTACGAATTGAAACCGTTCTCGCAGGAGCGCGCATCCGAGCAGATCGGGGCGTTTTACCGGCGTGTCATCAGCGGACACGAAAAACAAGTCAGCGCTTGAGGAATTCCGCCGCGCGGAACAGGGAACGAAACGGCAGTCCGGCTTCCTTGAAAGCTTCGTCCGCGCCCTCTTCCCGGTCCACCATAGTGAACACCAAGGCGACTTCGCCGCCCGCTTCGCGCACGGCTTCGACCGCCTTCATGGCCGAGCCGCCGGTCGTCGTCACATCCTCGACGATGACGACGCGCTTGCCGGCAAGCGTCTCACCCTTCGCCAATCCTTCGACGGCGAGCTTTGCGCCGTGCTCTTTCGGCTTCTTGCGTACAAAAATCGCCGGCAGCGGCTTGCCCTGGATATAGCTCAACTGCGCGATGGCACCCGCGATCGGCACCGCGCCCATTTCGAGCCCACCGACATAGTCGACACTGTCGTTCGCCAGTGCATCGAGCGTCAGCTCGGCAAGCAACGCCGCGCCCTCCGGGTCGAGCATGGTCGGCTTGAGGTTGAAATAGAAATCGCTGGTGCGGCCCGAGGCCAGCTTGATCTCTCCACGCCCGAACGAGCGCCTGAAGATGATGTCGGCGAGCCGCGCGCGGGTTTCCGTCGTGTCAGCCGGTTTCGGTTGCGCGTATTTCAGAGCCATGATGCAAAATCCTGCGTGTTCATTGTTTATTCGTCGCGTGTCTCATTGCTTGAGCATGATCCCGAAAACCGGTTCCCACTTTTCGGGATCACTCTCTAGTGCGCCTCATCCCAGTTATCCGCCGCCCGCGCATCGACCTGCAACGGCACCGACAGCGCGCGCATCGGCAGCGGCGCGTCTTCCATCACCTTCTTCACCACCGGCAGGGTCTTCGCGACCTCCGTTTCCGGCACCTCGAAAATCAGCTCGTCGTGAACCTGCAACAGCATCTGCGCCGCGAGTTTCTTTTCCACCAGCGCGTTATCCATGCGCACCATGGCCCGGCGGATGATGTCCGCCGCCGTGCCCTGCAATCGCGCATTGATCGCCGCGCGCTCGTTGAACGCACGGATTGAGGCGTTGGAGTTGACGATATCCGGATAGTGGCACTTGCGGCCGAACAGCGTCTCCACATAACCGTTCTTTTTGCAGAACGCCTTGGTCTCTTCCATGTAGTCGCGGATGCCGGGGAACCGCTCGAAATATTTTTTGATGTACGCGCCGGCTTCCTCGCGCGCGATACCGAGCTGGTTGGCGAGCCCGAAAGCCGAGATGCCGTAGATAATGCCGAAATTGATCGCTTTGGCGCGGCGGCGCACTTCGCCCGGCATGTCCTTGATCGGCACGCCGAACATTTCCGATGCCGTCATAGCGTGAATGTCGAGCCCGTCGCGAAATGCTTTCTTCAGCGTCGCGATGTCGGCGATCTCTGCCAGGAGCCGCAGTTCGATCTGCGAGTAATCCGCTGATACGAGTTTATGTCCCTTGTCCGCGATGAAGGCACGGCGGATCTTGCGGCCCTCCTCGGTGCGAATGGGAATGTTCTGCAGATTGGGCTCTGACGAAGAAAGACGGCCGGTCGTCGTGGATGCCAGCGAGTAGCACGTGTGAATGCGATGGGTGTTTGGATTGACGAACCCTGGTAGCGCGTCGGTATAGGTCGATTTCAGTTTCGAGACCTGCCGCCAGTCGAGAATTTTCTGTGGCAGTTCGTGGCCAGCTTCAGCGAGGTCTTCCAGCACGGAAGCGCCGGTCGCCCACGCACCGGTTTTTGTCTTGGTGCCGCCCGGCAAGCCAAGGTGGCCGAACAGCACGTCGCCAAGCTGTTTGGGGCTGCCGGGATTGACCGGGCCCCCGGCGAGTTTCTGAATTTCCGCTTCAAGTCCCGCCGCCCTTTGGGCGAACTCGCCGGAGAGCCGTGAAAGCACCTGGCGATCAACGGATATGCCGCGCCGTTCCATCCGCGCCAGCACCGCCGGCAGCGGACGCTCCAGCGCTTCGTAAACGCCCGTCATATGTTCGGAGACCATGCGCGGCTTGAACACCTGCCACAACCTCAGCGTCACATCCGCATCTTCCGCCGCATACTCTGTCGCCTTGTCGATCGGCACGCCTTTCCAGCACATTGGGATCCTAAGCTTAGAATTCCACGTGGACAAGTTGTCGCG
>JADMIO011614219.1_pt1 | contig 32246 bp, 16 predicted proteins | sample 8958161 | NCBI WGS metagenome assembly JADMIO01 (sample SAMN16585339, study PRJNA669376) | soil metagenome | isolation source: Crop rotation soil | place: USA: Cullars Rotation, Alabama | collected 2011
CGTGCAGCGTCAGCGTTCCCGCCGTGTGTTTGAAAGGTATCTTGACGTCGGTCGACTGTAATGAGCCCGAGGCTTTTGGAATTACGCCTTTGATCGTGGACACCTGGCCGCTGCCGCTGTCAGTGAAGTCGATGCGATAGAGTGAAGCATTGCCGGTTGCGCCATCGTCACCAGACGCCGTCCAACCGACGTTTACCGTCCGCCCGTTCTGGGAGTTGATGTGAAAACTTCCGACTGTTCCCGGCGGCGTCGTGTCACCCGAAAGAACCGCCTGCATACTGTTTCCAACGTTGACGCGACGTCCGGTCAGAGTCTTATCAATGAGTCCGGTGACCACGTTTCCATTCGTTAGCAGGATGTTCTTCACCTGCTGTACCGTCAGGTTGGGATTCTGCGCCCAAATCAATGCCGCGGCTCCTGCGACCTGTGGCGACGACATGGAGGTGCCGCTGAAAAACGAGTAAGTATCGTCGGTTGCGGTGAAGTTTGTAGGGAAGTCGGGGAAGCACGTCAATGGTCCCGGGTGAACGCACGGTGGAGTCGTGCTCAGAATTCCCTCGCCGGGTGCGGCAACATCCACGGAGGTCGCGCCGAAGTGGGTAAACGACGCGAGCGCATCAACCTGGTTAGTAGCTGCGACTGCGATGATATTCGGAGCGTCGAAACTCGACGGATAGTGCGGCACCAGATCGTTGTTTGGTTCCTTGGTTCCGTTGTCGATGTTGCCGGCGGCAGCGACAAACAGAATGCCGGCGGCGTTGGCCTCGTTCACGGCATCGAGGAAGTTCTGACTGAAAGCACCACCACCAAAACTCGCATTCAAGACGCGAATGTTTGCGCCTTTAGCGTGACCAGTCTGCTCCCAAAGGTTGCGCATGGTTTTGGCATACTGGATTGCGTCAATCGCCTTGAGGGTGTCGCCGAAACCATCAGCATCAAGAAACTTCAAAGACATCAAACCAACGGACCAGTTAACGCCCGCGACGCCGACGCCGTTGTTACCGACCGCGCCCGCGATTCCCGCAACGTGAGTAGCATGGCTCTCAGTGTCCTCACCGCTAAACGTGTTCCCGTTGTTATCGACAAAATTGAAACCGCGCACATCGTCTTTGAATCCGTTGCCGTCATCATCGATGCCGTTATTAGGAACTTCACCGGGATTTACCCAAATGTTTGCGGCGAGATCGGCATGGTTAAAATCGATGCCTTGATCGATGACGCCGATAACGATTCTGCCAGGGCCGGTGCTACCTGTTCTGGTGTCCCACGCTTGCGGCGCTCCCATCAAACTGAGGGCATACTGACGGTTCGCGACGAAGTGTGTGTCGTTCGGAGTGACGTCGGCTCTCAGAATGTAGTTTGGCTCGGCAGACAAGACTTCCGGATTTTGTCGTAAAGCTTCGACTGCCTTGAGCGTGTCTTCAGGCGCGACTCGTGCGAGTCGGAGCCCGGGCAGGAGGTCTGAGGCGTGCGTACGCTCCACGTTGACCGGCAACAACGTACCGTCGAGTGCGGCGATGCGCATCGACGTGCCCTTGCTATGCGCGATCGGCTCACTGCGATAACGCACCAACACCTGGCCGGGCACGAACGAAGGCAGTCGTTGTTTCTTTCGCGAATTCGTCACCTGCTGTGTTGGAGCAAGCTTCGCATCGGAGTGGACCGTAAGACTCACAGACGCCAGGACCAGCAGTCCGAGGCAGACTACACTCATCAAGACAATTCGAATATAGGTAGACATGGGCGTTAACTCCCCAGAGGAAATAGTAGCTAGCCCGCGAAGCGGGCGACAGCGCTTTCGCCCGCTTTGCGGGCTCGGCAGCTAAATTTTTTCATGTGTTCCTGGGGCTTGCGCCCCAGGTTTTATGCTGACGCCTGCTTCGCAGGTTGAAACGTTTTATTGACCGAAACGCTGGCGATATTCCGTCGAGAACAGAAAACCAAAAATCATGTGACGCGAGTTGTTGGGATCGGCGTTCAGCGTGTTGACCCAGTTCTGGAATCCAACCGCATCTGGATCGCGCCGCAGGTAACCAAAGTACTGCATCGACACGAACGCGCGATTAAAGAACTGGCTAGCGACCGCCTGGCTCTCCACGATATTACGCAAGACCTGTCCGCGATTCATCGTGCTGGCGTTAAGCGCGTCGATCAAAGTCTGCTTGTTCGTAACTATGATCTCCGCGTTCACCTCGAGCGCGTTCACGTATTGCGAGTTTGTGAGACCATCGTAACGACTCTTGAACTGGGTTCGCTGCATCCACGCGTCTGTGTAGGCTGCTTTGCTGAGTGTTTCAGACTCGGGCGACTGCGCTCCACCCACGAGCGCCATGTCAGGCACAAACTCAGCATACGTCGGTGGCCGATGGAGCGCCACTTCGTAGAAACGATACGCGAAGTAGCCGCGCTCCTGAAACTCCGGCGAAAGGAAAAATCCTGACGACACGTGCACGCGATCGCAGTTTGGATTATCAAACTCGCCAAAGCCGCCATTCGGACACCCGTTTAGTGTCGCGACCCAGTTGTTGAAACCACCCTGGTCGGGCAGGCGGCCGAGGAAGTCGATGTATTGCTGTGTGACGAAGAACGGAATGGTGTCAATCGGATTTTGCGCCGACGCTGTGGGGTCGTTATCCGTGATAGTGACCGTCGCGGTCGCCGGAGAGCCCAACGTTGCGCCATTCGGCGAGCTCAGTGAGAAGCTAAAATTCTCGCTGCCTTCAACAAGCGCATCGTTAACGATGGGGATCGTAACGGCCTTGCTGGTTTCACCTGCCGCAAACCGCGCCGTGCCTACAGTCGTCGCATAATCGCAGCGTTCTGACGCAACGCCGGTATTCACGCCGCAACCCGTAAGCCCGGCAGTGTCACTGGTGGAATAATTTACCGTTGCCGGCGCAGACGAGTCGCCACTGCGATTGATCGTGATATTGATGAAACCCGCGCCCTCGTTGACCGAGTACGTTGACTGGCTGAGCTGAAAATTCGACGCCACGCAATTTGAACTATTCCAGTTGAGGGTAACGGAGCCGACATCACCGCCAGCGCCGCCGTTGTTGTAACCATCAACAGCGATCCGGTAAGTCGTTCCGGCGGTGGCGTTGAATGTGACAGTACTCGTCCTGATCGTCCCATTCACGACGTCATCATCCTGCGCGATTACGTTGAGGGCGTTAACGGAATTGCCGGTATAAACTCCCAACACGGTGTCGAACGAGCTACCAGACGTATCGATCGTAACGTTCCCGCTGGAGGGCGCTTGCCACTGATACCAAATCGATCGAGTCCCGCCGCCGTTCGGATCGCCGGTGGAACTCAGGTGATTGATCTCACCGCTTTCTTTCGTCGCGCCGACGTTTGTGCCGTTCACGCTGCCGGAACAGCCATTGATTACCTGAGCATTCGCGAAGTTGTCGTTTGCCGGCGGGTCGGGAACAACAAGATTGGAGTTGTAACCGAAGATGCCGAGTGCGTCGGTGTCGTTAGCCGTGATAGGCCGCGTGATGTTGCTGGGAAGCCGCGGATCCATGATGCCGATATAAGTGCCGTTTAGAATCGCCTGGCGCCAATGGCTCGACTGATTGCCATCGGAATTGTTCGGAAACGGTGCTTGTGCAGGTGGATTCGGACCACCATCGGAAAGGCCGAGCTCGTTGATACCGGGAACGAAATAGTACTGGGAATTGGTAGTGGGTCCACCGATCGACATGATGCGCTGCGCGGTAGTAAACGTCCCCGCTGTCGTACCGGAGCGGAAACGATAGAGGTCCCACATTGCCGGCACCGTCGAATTATTACCTCCCGATCGCGACGTGAATCCGAGCGCGTGTCCGATCTCGTGCGTCGCTACGGACTGAAAATCCGTTCCGATCACGCCATTGCTCGAGTCGAAATCAAAGTTCACTGCCGAGTTGAATCCGATGCGGGCGGCCGAGTCGGTTGGCTGCGCAGTCGGGTCGGCGAGACCGATTGCGCGCGCGATCGACGTTGAAACCGAGACGACCGTGGCGCTGCCATTCCCTGTATCGATCGGCACCGATGATGAGGGCAGCGCGTTGTAAACAGCCTGCTTACCGGGCGTATTCGCGACTGCATTCAAGGTTGATCTGACTGTCGTGTAATCGACGCTGACGCTCGGCGAACTCGTCGCACCCAAGACGCCTGACTCCCATGCCTGGCCGAAATTATCGGGGCCGACGTCGGCGTCGATATAGATCGTGACGGGCGTGGTGACGAGGTTTTCCCACGCCTGTGCGGCGCGGACGAACGCAGCTTTGGCGGGCGCGTTTGCCTCGAGGTTCGCAGTCGCGCGCAGGATGATCGTCAAATGCGCGGGCAAGGCGGTCGCCTGGGCTTCGGGGGACTTTAAAAAACCCGTGTCCAGGTGATTGATGGGCTGGAGACCGATGGGTCTGATCTTGTCCAGCTCCCGGCCTTCCGCGAGAGTCGCTTCCCGACAGACCGTGTCGCCGTTGGCGTCCTGATAAATCAGGAAGTGGTCATTGTCAGACGGAGTGTCGATCGGCGCATTGGCCGAGACCCTCACGACGAGAGCGGGTAAGAAAATGATTAGAGCGAGGCCGAGTGCCAATATTTGGCGGTAGTAGCGCAAGCGTCGGCCATTTAAAGAGAGAGGGCTAAACTTCAAGTTCATGTCCTTTTTGGAAGCGCTCAATCGGGGAGGAGTTACTACTTACAACACAAGCACCTCTGGTGCTGAAAAGCGTCGTGGGGATGCCCAGCAAATTTTCTAACTAATGTGGCGGAACGCCCGTGACATGATAGCTTCCGGCTAGCCCGTCCGTCCAGACCGATTCGTTGCGCCTTTGCGTCTTCTTTGCGCCTTTGCGTGAAAAAATTCTTACCTGCCGCGCTGGCCGAACTGCTCGGTCCCAAAACTCCCGATTCCGTTCAGCCGGAAGCTGAAGACCAGACGGTTCTCTTTTCTCAGTCCCACGTTGAACGTCGAAAACTGGCCCGCGAACGCGCAGCAGTCCCAGGAGTGGCCGAGCGTCATCGTCGAGCTGATTAGCGAGCTGTCTCCCCTTCCCGGCCGTTTCTGGAAGTCGAAGAAAAACGACGCGCCGCCAAAAAATCCCCGATCGCGATTGCCGATAAACACCGCCGGGCTCCACTGCGAGCCACGCACGGTGCCCGCCTCGAACCCGCGCGGGTCGGCCAGCTCCGGCGCAACTTCAATCGCCCGCGTGTAGTAAAAACTCTGAAACACCTGGACGATTCGCTTATTCAACCCAAACGTAGTCGAAAGCGCTCGGATGCCATGACCACTCGTGTCGACGTCAGTGCGGACATCGACGAACAGATCTCGTCGCGGGCGATAACGCGCATCGACATTCACAGGCGAAAATCGACGCGGAACGCCGCCGTAAACAAACCCCGACAACGTGTTGAGCGGATAAAACTGGTTGCGATGATTCGTCACGAGTGCACCGCCAAAGAACGGATCGAAGAAATACTTGCCGCGCAGAGTGATCGTCAGCGCCTCGTATGGTTGAGCGGAGAGTTGCGGCCTGTTCTCCCCATCGCTTTCGTTGACTCGCGCATCGCTGACGTTTTCAGTCGAGCGCCGCGTGAAAAAGCGATTCGCAACGCCAAACTCGATCTCGTTCGTGTCTGCGATGGCGTCGACGTAGTCGAAACGAATGATGCGATCGAAGTCGTTGATGCCGGATATCTTTCGATAGACGATGTACGGCTCGATCACGTGACGAAAGAAGAACTGGCCGCCGCGTTGAAAGTCTCGCGCAAAAGCCGGCGGCCGCACGTCGAGCTCAAACTCGCCGTAAGATCTCGTCACGTTCTGGCTGAGCACGTCGCGCGTCGTGGGATCGAGTGAGTTTGAATAGAACGTGACGCGCCCTGCGCCCGACGCGGTGACGGTCCAACCGGCAAAGTTCAACGGCAGCTCGAAACGCGGGTGGACGTCGAGTCGCTGCACGATCGAAGGCGTGATGATCGGATTGCCGCCGACGTCGCTCACAAACTGCACTTGATCCTCAACCGTCTCCTTGCGGCTGACGCCATCGGCAGAGCCATCAAACGAAAAGTAGAGCGGAAGATCTTTAAAAAAACTAATGATGCCCGGCCGCTTGTCGATGCTGATGCTGGGCAACTGGCGAATGCGAATGCGCGCGTTTGTCAGCGACGTCACCTGCGTGCGCGCGAGGAAGTTGAAGCTGTACTCGTTGTGGTCCTTGTTTATGAAAACCTGCGACGTCTCTTCCGGCGAGATGGCTTGTTGGATGTTGTCGGAGAACACCTGCCGGAACGCGAGGTTCGACGTAATGTTCACATCAGCCACAGCGGTGAAGCCGTTTTTGAAGTAATGCACGCCGTCGACATATAGACTCGAGCCGCCCTGATCGGGATGCGCGTCGTCAGCCGATGGTCCAAAGATTCGATCTTTGACGGCGTAGAAACCGACATTGAGATACGAGCGCGAGTTGGCGCGCGTGCGCAGGTCGGCGCCGAAGCCGAGACCGCGCTCGGTATAAATGTCGTTGCGAAAGGTGAAGTCGGCGGAGCGACCGAGTGTTTGATAATACGCGGTCGATAGACGAAAGCCTTTCGAACCAGAGCCGCCGATCGTCGGGGTCAGAAAACCCGAGGCGCGATCGCGTGGTTTGATCGAAACCGATGCGTACGGCAGGTAGAACACCGGAACGTTTTTGAGTTTCAAGGTCGGCGAAGAGACGTACACGCGATCCCCCGTCTTGATGCGCGTCTTGCCCGCGTGAAAACTCCACTTCGGAACGTCTTCGTCGCAAGCCGTCACTTGCACGTTCGTCGCGACGATCGTATCGAGACTGACTCGTTCGACGCGATCCGCAGTGAAATAAATGCGCGTGCCGTCCTGGGTTGAGTTGGTGTAACCGGTCGAGTCGACGAAGTAACCGGTCTTCGTGCGATAGTTCCACTCACCACGCGAGCCGGTGATGCGTTGCAGATCAGCCTGATCGAAAACAACGCTGCCTTCCGCGACGATCTTGTTCTCCGCTTCGTAAACAGTGATCTTGTCAGCCTGGAGTCGATAAGTGCCGATGCGCGCGTCGACGTTACCTTCATAGTGGAAGATACGCGAGTTCTCAGGACCAGACACGCTCTGCCGCGTTGATTCGACACTGAGCTCGTCCGTGGCTGTGCCCTGCACGCCGCCTTGCGTCGCCGGACGACGCTGCACGGGTTGATCGTTATTAAGTGGATTGACGTTGGGCGTGTCGGTCATCGGGTTCGCGACTTTCCGATCGACCGGGTTTGTTTGCTGCGCCAATACAGACGGGAACGCGAACACGACAAGAAGGGTAACGAACGCGAGGCGAATCATAAGGGCGCGTGGATGCTAGCATAAAATCCATCCGCAGATTACACAGATCCCAGAATAAATCTGCTCTGCTATTATCCGCGCGTGCCGAAGCGCCTGAAACTCATGGTCGTCGCCGGTGAGCCGTCGGGCGACGCTCACGCGGCCAGTCTGATTCGAGAATTACAACTACGCGCGGACGTTGACTTCTTCGGCGCGACCGGTCCGTTGATGCGCGATGCGGGTGTCGAGACGGTCGTCAATTCCGACGAGCTCGCGATCATGGGGATCGTGGAAGTCGGGCGCGTCTTTCGAAAATTCCTGCGCGCTTTCCGCCAGTTAAAAGCAGCCGCGATCGAACGATCGCCGGACGCGGTGATTCTCGTTGATTGGCCTGAGTTCAATCTCCGGCTCGCCTCGACTCTGCATCGTCGCGGCTTGAAAGTGATCTACTACATCAGCCCGCAACTGTGGGCGTGGCGGGCGCGCCGCGTGAACAGCGTCAAACGCGACGTCGATCTGTTGTTGTCGATCCTGCCGTTTGAAGTCGAGTGGTACAAGGCGCGCCAGGTCGAGCATGTTGAGTTTGTCGGGCATCCGCTCGCCGGCGAGGTGAAGGCGCGTTATGGGCGTGAAGAGTTTTGCGCGCGGAACGATCTCGAACCGTCGCGACCGGTTGTTTCGTTTTTACCAGGGAGCCGGATCAAGGAACTGCAACGCATCCTGCCGCCGATGATCGATGCGATCGAGCAAATGCGAACGGCGAGGCCCGAGGTGCAGTCGATCGTTGTGGTCGCGCCAAGTCGTAAGATCGAAGAGGTGCAGGAGATTACTGCAAGCAATATCAAACTGATCGAGCGACAGACGCGCGAGGCCCTCGGTGCTTCGGATGCGGCGGTGATAGCAAGTGGGACGGCGACGCTCGAAGCGGCGCTACTCGAAACGCCGATGGTCGTTGTTTATAAGGAGTCGCCGATCAACTGGCACACGCTCGGGCGATTGATCACGGTGCCGCACTATGGACTCGTAAATCTCGTCGCGGGGAGAGAGATCGCAAAGGAATTGATGCAGGACGATCTAACTGGCGAGAACGTCTTCAAAGAGTTGATAAAGCTCCTCGAACCCGAAACCAATGCAAGAATGAGGGAGCACTTGAGAGAAATATCGCTGAGGCTCGGAGCGCCCGGTGCCTCGCAGCGTGCAGCGGCAGTTATCTTAAATTTTTTGACAGGATGAAACGATTTACAGGATTCACATGATAAATCGTGTAAATCTTGTAAATCATGTCATCCTGTCTAACTTTTCCCTTAACTCCTGGACCTCCTCCAGTAATCTCTTAATCTCGTCACGCATCTGCGGCAGGCGGTTCATGTGGGCGTTCATGCGCTTATAGTCGTCGAGCGGTTGCACAGGGATGCCCCACCAAACACCCGGCCGCACGATTTTCCCCGGCAAGATCCCCGCCTTCGATCCAATCACCGCGCCGCTCATCACCCGTGTATGATCACCAAAGCCGACCTGCCCACCAATCACCGCATCATCTTCAATCACGACACTGCCACTAATCCCCGTCTGCGCGGCGATCACGACGCGTTCGCCAATGTCGCAGTTGTGTCCGACATGGACCATGTTGTCTAGCTTCGTGCCGCGTCCAATACGCGTGCGCCCGAGCGCCGCCCGATCCACACACGTGTGTGCGCCAATTTCGACGTCATCTTCAATCACCACCGTTCCGATCTGCGGAAACTTCTGATAACCAAGTTCGTGTCGCACATACCCAAACCCATCCGCACCCAGACACACACCGGCATGCAGTATCACGCGATTGCCAAGCGAGACATTGTCATACAGCACAACATTCGGATGCAGCACACAATCATCACCCACACTCACGTTCGCACCCAACACCACACCAGTTTCAAGCTGCGTGTACACACCAACCCGCGAGTGCTCACCCACAGAAACATTCGGTCCAACATACGCCGTCAACGCGATATCGGCATTTTCCGCAACGACGGCCGTCGGATGGATCGTCGGTTCACGACGCCTCGCCGGATGCAATGCCGCGCCGATCAATGAGAACGCAAGCTTCGGATTACTCACCTCAATCAACGTCCGCCCAGGAAACTTCTCCACCAGCCCATCTTTCACGATCAAACACGACGCCTTACTCTCCGTCGCCGCCTCAAGTAACTTTTCATTCTCAACGTACGCAATCTCACCCCACTCAGCGTTATCAAGATCGGCAATCCGTTCAATCCGCGTACCGCCGTCGCCAACAACACGACCGCCAACAATCTCGGCGAGTTCCTGCACTGTCATCTTCATGCTCTTATAAATCCGCGCTTCGAGTCGCGAATGAATCTTACGAGGTGCGAAACGTTCTCATCGTCCACCCGCTCCAGCTCGCGTATCGCGTCCCCGAGGGGCGTCATCGATCTGAACAACAGCTTATACGCTTCTTTCAACGCGCGTCTTTCGTCTTCAGTAAATCCGCCGCGCCTGAGACCCACGCTGTTCACACCGCGCAGTCGCGATGGGTTTCCGTCGGTGATGAAAAACGGTAACACATCCTGCACGATCTTCGACTTCCCGCCAATCATCGCGTAACGGCCCATGCGCACAAACTGGTGCGCGCCAACATTGTTGGAAAGAAAAACGTGATCTTCTATCGTGATATGCCCGGCGAGTGCGACCTCGTTGGCGAAGATGTTGTCGTCACCGATCACGCAGTTGTGCGCGACGTGTACGCCCACCATGAAGAAATTGCGCGAGCCGATGCGGGTTGTTTCGCCGTCGCCGTTGGCGCGGTGAAAAGTGCAATACTCGCGAATGAGATTGTCGTCGCCGATCTCGAGGTAGCTCGTCTCGCGTTTGAATTTGACGTCCTGCGGCTCGCCGCCAATCACGGCGTGCTCGAAGACGCGGTTGCGCGCGCCGAGACGTGTGTGCTGCTTGATGACTGCATGGGCCGCGATCTCGCAGTCCGTGCCGATCTCGACGTCGTCTTCGATGACTGCGTATGGGCCAACGCGGACACCTGCGGCGAGCGAAGCGTTTGTACTGACAATCGCGGTGGAATGAACAGACATTTAGACAGGATTAACAGGATTTTTCATGATTACATGTGAATCTTGAATCATCCTGCAAATCCTGTCTAGCGGGATTTGCTTCGCCTCGTCTTCCGAGCTTTCTTAGCCGCGGCCGGTTTTCTCTTTGCCTTGCTCGCGGGCTTTTGCTTCGCTTCTTCGTAGAACAAACGGAAGTAAGGATTGCCGTAATGCTGGTAAGCGCCCCATGTCGTGCGACCGTTCGGCGTGCGCGCGATTGCAAGCCGCGCTTCCTGCATTGCTCTGTGCATCGGCACTGGACCACCAGCATTCGGAACAGTGTCAGATTGAATCCCTAAAAGCTTCGCATACAGCGTGACGGCAAACATGCGCGCGGCGACGTCATCCACCGGCCACGCAGTGCACACGAAGTTCGCTACGCCGCGATTGAAAAATGCTTCTGCAAAACTCGGCGCGAGCCGCGGATTTCGATCGCGGGCTCGATCCGGCGTCACGCCCGACTCGCACGCATTTGAAAAAACAAACTTCGGCACCTGATCGATTCGGTTGAGCTCGTTCGCACTCAACAACTCCTTGCGCTTCACGTTGAAGATCCAACCTGAAAGATTGGGATCGCCGTCCCACTCGAAAACGCAGTGTCCGGCAAAGTGCAGGATGTCGTAGCGACGCAGCATCAACTCGCGCAACACGTTGGTGCGTGTGGCATCGATTGGTCCAAAGAGACGCTTTACCTCGACGCGCGTGGTGTTCGGCGCGGTGTTGAAACTCTCAAACAGATCGGCAACGGCTACTGCCTCTTCTTCGGCGCCCGGCAAGTGCGCGTCCTCAGCCGGGTCAGCGACTACCAGCACGCGCAAGATACTTTGCGGCGGCGGTGGTGGCTCCGGCGGCGGCGCGAACGTCGTTCGCAACTGGCGCGTAAAACCGCGGCTCGTGCCGAGGAAATTGTCTTCGTATTCGAACGTACCCGGCTGCGGCGGGCGTCGCACGGCTGACGAATCGAGTGAAGGCTGCGCGATCATCTCCCAATGAATGCGAGCGGTCGTGGAGTCGAGCATCATAACGAGCGGCGCGGCGCCGTAAAGTTGCTTTCGCAAATCAATCGGCATCAACAGGCCTTCGAGAAATCTGCCGCGTTCCAACTGCACTGCCGGAGTCTGCTCGCCTGCGAGTTCGTCGTTGGCGGTCCAAACGAGATTGGGATCGATCACGGTATCGCGTTCGGGAATCGACGCATTCTCAGTGATGGCGCCAAAGCGATAAGTATTCTTCTCCGGATCGAGACTGAGCGTGACGCGCGACGGCACGGCATCGGGATCAGGAGCGTTTCCATCAATGTCTCGATCCCAGTTGCGTCTTAATTCTCGCTCGGCCCATTCAAAAGCCGAAGTCTTCAATTGCTGCACTGTCGCCGGACTCAGAGGCTTGTAGACGATTTCGAAATTGCGTCGCTGTTGCTCGGGTTGCTGCAAAGTGAAAATGCGGTCGAGTTGAATTACCTTGCGCGGGTCGTACTCGACGAAAGTGACACGTTGTAATCTTCTGCCGGCATCAAACTTCGAGCCCGCCACGGCGCGACGGATCCCGCTCAACCACGCAGCCACAGCATCGCGCAAACCAAGATTGCCTTCACCACTACCAATCACCACGGTGGCGAGGTGGACTTTGTTCAAGCGGCCGAGCGCCCAGCACAATTCGCGCGCCAGCACGGTTAACTCGGGAACGCCGAAACGACCCGGCTCATTCATGCCCGCGATCGCGATCAGTCGTTCGTTCTTCGACTTTCGATCATTGCGCGGATCCGGCATCAGAAACGGTTGGCCCAACTGGCCGTAAATAATGCCGCGCTCCGTGTATTGGGTGAGGATCAGATCCGCTTTCGTGATGTCCGTGCCTTTTGGCAGTAGAGCCGCGCTGAGTGCTTTGTCGAGCGCTAACTCCGCGCGCTGCGGCTGCACGCCGATGTAGTGACCGACTGCGATCGAATCGACCGGAGATTTTTCATCGCTCAGCACCCGGTCGTAATCGATACTCTCAATGCCACCATAAGCGAGTCCGATCTCGATCTTCGCGAACTCTGAACTCATATCGACTTCGACTGACGTATCGACAGTCGTGCCGCCGTCGCCGCGATTTCCAAGGAACCCACGCGTGATCGACTCTTCAACTTTCCGCTCTTCCGGACTGACGACAGGCGGAGCTGGAGCATCGACGCCTCTCTGGTCAGCGGTATCAACTCCGCCAAATGGAATACTCCTGGCGCTCATTCGCCCGAGCGACAGATACAGCGCGGCTTCGTCGGCTGCTACATCCGCCTCATACTGCGTCCGCAATTGAGCCTGGCTCGGTTTAGCTCCGCGTCGCGCCGGCATTTCCGGGAGAAGGTCGCGCGTCTGTCCCGTCTCGAGCAAACTCTCAAGCGCAGCGATTATGGTCGTGTTTGTCGAAAGGCTTCCGTGCTCTTCTCTGATGAAGTACGTCCTGACTTGTTTCTTGCCGTCGGGCGACTTCAAGAATCCGAGACGATGTGTGACGCGACCATCGCCGTCCAGCGTCATTTGATATCCCTTGGTATCGTCGAGCTTGTCCCAATCACTGATGTCTGAATAAGTAGGCTGATCAAAACCAGCCACGTAGACCATGCGATCGAAATCGATCGTGTCTTTCAGCCACTGGTGATGCGTGAGCGCGCGCGTGAGGTGTTGCTGCGGCACGTTCACATTGAACTTGCTGTAAGTGCCCGAATTGTAGAGCGGCGCGATGTCGCTCATCTCTTCCGGCGAAGGAAGCATCTGATACGAGCCGACGAACGAGTTGAATGTTTCGAGAAGCTCCTGGCGATTGTGACGTAGATCGACCGTCGCGAGTTTTCTGACTAGACCTTCGAGTCCGGTGATCACCTGGGGGATGGAGAACGAGCCCTGGTTCGGCGTGCCGAGCATGATCAGGCGTCCGCCCGCTTTGCCGTTTCCCTTGTCATCCCACATCGTGCGCCAACGGTCCGGATACTTCTTGATGAACGTTCGGGCCACGAGCCCGCCCATTGAGTGGGCGACGATATGCACGGGCGCGCCGTCGTCGAACGAACTGCCGATTCTAAGGTTCAGTGCATCGGCAGCGAGATCGAGATCCTTGCGCCAGTCAAAAAAGAAGTCTTTGACGTTCCAGTTTTCGGAGAGCGCCAGCAACATCTCGCCGTAGTAGCGCTTCATGATAGCGGTCGCGGTGACTGTGAACTTGGAGTTTGCGTCGGAGCGGCCGTCGTCGCTTAGACGGAGACGGTCGAGCCAGCCACGCAGGATGCGTAAGACATTGACCCAGGTGAGATCGCCGGGTCCGCCGCTGCTGACGCTCAGTTCCGCGCCCATGATTCCGTGAATCACGACGACATTGCCCTTTGGCGTCGTAGTGGCGCCACGGCTGACCTTTCGCTTGAGCGCCATGCTGTGCATTCGCTGGTAACGCTCGTCACCGAGATGTGCACGCAGGGCTTTCTCTTCCTGGAGGCTCGGTCGAATCAGCAGATTGGCTAATTCCTCGGGGTTGGCTCGTTCGACTTGGGAAATAAACTCGCGTTCATTGAACATGGATCGTCTCCGGATATGAGGTTTGCTTCTGCATGATATGTCAATTCCCACGATTTCATTTCAGAAAAGATCAGCCACAAAAAGGCACATAAAGCACAAAAGTTAAGACTCAGGCATGCTTTCTCTTTGTGCTTTTTCTGCCTTTTTGCGGCTATCTTCGCTTCTTAGGGTCTTGCCTTTGCCCTGTCGGGCCACTATGATGCTCGGCTGTTGTTGGGTTTTTTAGTACACAGGAGACCGAAGCCTTTGTTTAGTGATCAGTTTCGCCGCGGGGAGTCAGAAAAAAGTAAGTTGTCGGGAGTGAAGAGTTCCCGGCTGATTTCCGGCCTCTCGGATGTCGCCTGGAAAGCGTTTCAGTCCGTCAACCAGCGGCTGCCCGAAGGTGAAGCGATTCGCCCGAACTGGGCTCCGGGTCCGCTGCTCAAGTCCTACGAACGAAGTGCTCCGCCACTCGGTTTCCCACGCGAAACTGACAGTCTCTGTCCATCCTGCGTCAAAGAAGTTCGCAATGCAGTGATCACCGGTGAGGTGCCGCTCGATACGTTGATGTTCGAGCATCCCGGTGAAATCAAGGCGCAGATCCTCGAAGATGCCGGACAAGTCGTGATGCGAAAGACCTGTCCTAAGCACGGCGAGTTCGAGGATGTGATGTCGACTGATCCTGCATTCCTCGAGCGCATCGAGTCGCTGTTCTTTGGTCGTGACTTTCGCGCCGCTGAAGACAAAGACGTTCATCATCACGGCACTTCGAATATCAAGTTTGGCCGCGGCGCTGTGTTGACTGTCGACCTGACGAATCGCTGCAACATGATGTGCAATCCGTGCTTCATGGACGCGAACCAGGTCGGATATGTTCACGAGCCGACGTTTGAAGACACGAAAGCGATTCTCGATCGCGCCGTCTCATTCAAACCACGTCGGCAGGTGATCATTCTCTTCTCCGGTGGTGAGCCGACACTCTCGCCTTATTATCTCGACGCAGTCGCGTATGCGAAGAAGATTGGCTTCTATCGCATTCTCGCGGCGACGAATGGCATTCGCTTCGCTGAAGACATCGAGTTTTGCAAAGCTGCGAAGGCTGCGGGACAGCACGGTGTCTACCTTCAGTTTGACGGCGTGAGTGAAGAGAAGAACAAACACCGCGGTGTCGGTAACTTATTCGACGTTAAGCTGCGTGCGATCGAGAACCTCGCTGAAGTCGGGATCAAAGTCACTCTCGTCGTGACCATCGTCAACAGCATCAACAACGATGGCATCGGCCAGATCGTCGAGTTTGCCGCAAAGAATATTGACAAAGTACAGACGATCGCGTTCCAACCAGTTTCGTTCACGGGACGCGATGAAGACATCTCCGACGAGTTGCGCAAGAAGTGGCGTTACACGCTCGCGGGCATGACGCACGATCTCAAGAACCAGCTCGGCGGACACATTCAACCGCTGCGCGACTGGTTCCCGCTCTCGTCTTACTCAGCATTCACGAGCGTGATGGATATGCTTCAGGGCGCCGACGCGCCGTGGGGCTGGTCGTCGTGTAATTGCCATCCAAACTGCGGCATCTTCACGTTGCTGGTCGTTAATAGAAACACGGGCGAGTTCAGATCGCTGTTTGAGTTTTTCAACTACGAGCAGTTTATGAAAGACGTCGCGGTGATCACCGACACAGCGCGCGGCCGCAAACTCTCGTACGCGCAGCTCGGCATGGCCATCATGCGCAACTTCAGCGCCGAACGCGCGCCCGAAGGATTTCCCATCTCGCAAATCATCAACCTGTTCAAACCTTCGTCAACTAATTCCAACTCCGATCGCAACGATCGGATGGCCCAGAAGAACACGGACGCGAATGACATCTGGCGCGTGCTCTGCGTTGAAGGAATGTGGTTTCAGGATCTCTTTAACTACGATTTCCGCCGCACCGAGATGTGCGTGATTCCTTACGGCACACAGGAAGGCGAAATTTCATTCTGCGCTTACAACACGGGCGTGGGCTGGCGGCAGATCATCGAGAACATGCACAAGACCGCGGGCCTCGCTGAGTGGTATCAGGAGCATGGCCGTCATGCAGTCTACGCGGCCGGCAAACCGGTGCCACTAAACACGACGAAACATTCGTTGAGTCTGCCTATTATTCAGGCGGTGTTGGCCGAAGACGCGGAAGAAAAACCGGCGTTCGTCAGTCCTTATCTCGTCGAGACACCTGAAGAAGAAACGGTGTCGCTCTAGTTCTGGTTTTACTGCTCACACCGAACACCCTCCGCTTGCATTCCCGGTGGCGGGAAAATATTAACCCTCTCTCCCAGGAGACTACCCCATGCAGAAAACTATGCGTTCCTCCAGAGTGTTTAAGACTGTCGTGATGATGCTCGTGCTGGTCAGTTTCATTACTCCCGGCATCGCTCAGCATCCAGAGTCCCCTAAAACAGAAAATCTAAAAGTCGTGCCGGATGGCATGGAGTTTACCGTTGTTACAGTCGATGAGATCTCGAGTAAGACTGCGGCCGAAGGTGATCCACTCACGTTCAAGGTCGCGGATGATGTGAAGGTCGACGGTCTAACTGTGATTGCGAAAGGCAGCATCGTCAAGGGCTCGGTTGCCCAGTCAAAGAAGGCGGGTATGATGGGACGAGGTGGGACGCTCGGCATCCGCGTCGAGTCGGCAACGACGATCGACAACCAAAAACTCAAGCTGCGCTCGACGAAGGGGAAGGAGGGTGATGACAAGACGGGGACCACCGTCGCGCTCGTCGTGCTCTTTGGCCCATTGGGTTTTTTGAAGAAAGGTAAGCAGGCGGTGATTAAGCCCGGCACCGAGATCAAAGTTTATACGGATGAAGAGAAGAGGGTGGCCATTGCAAACTAACGGTAAATTTAGACAGGATTTGCAAGATTTTTCAGAAACATCCTGCGCGAATCTTGTAAGTCCTGTCTAACTACTCTCTCCATCACTCGGCCGCTGCACCTCACGCAACTGCGCCACAATATCGCGCAAGCGCAACGCCAGATCCTCGATCGTCTGCACACGTTTTCGTGAGCGTTCACTCAAGTCTTCTCGTAACAAAAGCTGGGCCTGGCCCAGCACCCCGGTGAGCGGGTTGTTGATCTCATGACGTATGCGGGCAACGAGTGCGGCAGTCTCTTCGAGTTTTAGACGATATTGCGCAATCTGGTCTTCGTGTTCAGCCATCGATATCCGTGTTTCTCCGGGAAGCCTCAAATGAAAAAGCGATTGTTTAGTTGTTATTAAGGTGTGTGCCGCTATCAGACCGTTACAGCGAAGCCATTGTGCCTCTTGAGGGCATTAGATTCAAGCATTTAGTTTTGCGAGGTGTTGTGTGGAATACCATATGGCCATTACGCCATGGACCAGGATGTGTGTTTGTCTGACGGAGTTATCAGCGGTTGGATTCGGTGACTGTACGGTGCAAAGCACCTCAGTTGACAAGCGGAGCTTCGATACGTAAATTCAAATTCCTCTTGCTGGGAGGTCGTCCAATGGTAGGACTCCAGACTCTGGATCTGGCTATCGGGGTTCGAGTCCCTGCCTCCCAGCCAAATAGAATCAATACTTATGGGCGGCCCAAAACTGAGTCGCCCGTTTTTGTTTGCCTGTAGTGTGCCCAAGTCAAAAAGTCCCTTTATTGTGGTGTCTTCTGCGGTTCACCAGTTTGGTAAAGTGAAGCTGTGATGGATTACTTTTACCCCACCTACGCCGTCCTCCTCGGATCACAAACTTGCAACGCTCAAAGAGTATATTCGCAAGATCTATGACCGCGACACAGTAGTAAACTCCACTCCGTCGTCAAGAAATGTTTGCGCGATAACTCACGCCATTCCTTACGTCATGCAAAGCCGGGTTTTCCATACAACTCACTACCATGCGTGTTGTGTTCGGAGTCCGAGTGGAGCGCACTCGCCACTGCCACTCTGATTACTCCGGCCAAGCAATTTTCCTGGCGCCCTTGCGCCCAGTTTTCTAACTCCCTTGTGCCCAGGCTGAAAGCAAGATAGCAAAGCACCGCCTCACAACATTGGCAGGTGAGGGCGGAGCGTTCTTCAAACGCCTGCCACCGCGTTGTGGTAAAAAGATGCGCGATTCAGTTGACGCAATCTTGCGCAATAGACGCGGTGGCTCAACCCGAGATGAGGAGCAATTTCGGCACCTTCATCTCCACAAGCAAGAAGGAGACAGAGCTACCATGAAAAGTATTAAGGGTAATTTCGTTGCGCTGAGCGTCATCGCTCTCGCCCTGATTGCCATGTCAATGCCGATTTCAACAACAGGCCAATCAACGGATGACAGGACTAACTATCCGGCCGAGTTTTCACCGCTCAAGACTTCGCGTCCGCTCCCACAGGAGCAATCGCCTACACCCCAAACCAAGTTCATCAGAGGCCAGAATGCTATCCCAAACAAGTACATTGTGGTGCTTAACGATGAATTTGTTTCCGACGAATCCTCACGTGCCACGCGGCAAGCAAAGGTAACCGGCATCGCTAATGCTTTCGCACGAGCCCATGGCGGGAATGTCGGCTTTGTTTACGAAACCGCGCTCAAGGGTTTCTCAATTGAATTACCGAATGAACATGCAGCCATCGCGATCAGTCAAAATCCGCAGGTTAAGTTTGTCGAAGAGCAAGGGCTGCTTTTCACGTCAACTGTTCAACCCAACCCGCCATCATGGGGGCTGGATCGTATCGACCAGACGTCCTTACCGCTCGATAATCAGTATGTCTTCAACGCCAACGGAACGGGCGTCACTGCTTATGTGATCGACACCGGTATTCGAGCCACGCATCTCGATTTCGGTGGACGCGCCGCAATTGCTGCCGATTTCATTAACGAAGGAGGTTCGGGTGGGAACAATGACTTCAACGGGCATGGTACCCACGTCGCTGGAACAGTGGGCGGTGGAAATTTCGCTTCGTATGGGGTAGCGAAGAGCGTCACCATTCGTTCCGTTAAGGTTTGTAACGCTGGGGGCAGTTGTCCTACTGACGCAATCATAGCCGGTGTCAACTTTGTAACCAACGTTCACAACGGCAACCCTTCAGGGCTAGTCGTGGCCAACATGAGTCTCTCGGGATTTGGTCCCATTTTTTCAATAGACAGTGCAGTACGTAACTCTATCAACTCCGGCGTGACGTACGCAGTCGCGGCAGGAAACGCTAACGACAATTCTGCAAATTGGAGTCCAGCAGATGTCGCTGAGGCTCTTACGGTGGGCGCCAGCACTATTAGTGACGTCAAGGCGGGTTTTTCAAACTTCGGGGCACTGGTGGACTTGTCTGGCCCGGGCGTCGCAATCACCTCAGCCTGGAACGGCTTTGACACGGATTCGAATACGATCGACGGAACGTCCATGGCTTCACCGCATGTCGCGGGAGCAGTTGCTTTGTATCTGCAAGGTCGTACAGGTATGAACAACTGTTCGGCACACCCAATTCAAGGAGTTGCCTCAACATCTGGCGGGGCGATTTCTACCTGTCCCGACAGGGTAGAGAGGTTTATCGACAGTAACGCGAGTCTGAGTAAGTTAAGTGGTCTCCCGGCAGGGACACCTAATCGATTGCTTTTTAGCGGAAGTCTGCCCACCACGACGAATCCTATCGACAATCAGAGGTTCTTCGTGTGGCAGCACTACGCAGACTTTCTGGTGAGTCAGCCCATTCCGGACGAAGGTGGATTGAATTTCTGGACAGGTAACATCACCGGAACGTGTGGTACGGGATTCAACGACAACAACGCATGCACTCATCAAAAACGCATTGACGTGTCACGCGCCTTTTGGGTTGCTGCCTTTCCGTCACTCTTCACGAACGGAGGAAATAACCTTACGGACAACCCAACGTTCGTGCATAAATGCTATGAGGTGTACCTGAGGCGCTCTGTGCCTGACAGTGATGGCGGCTTCCAATTTTGGTTGAATGAATTGAACCATGATGGCAATCCGGCGAATCAAAATGGAATCAATCATCTCATCGATGCGTTCCTCAGTGCCGCCGACTATCGTCAAAGGTTTGGACAGCCGTAGGACGGCGTAAGAAAAGGAACGTATACCCGGGCAAACAGCACGCAGCACTCTTACGAGTATCAATCATTCACGGCGGCCGTCATCGCTTCCCAAATGAGCCAAGACGGCCGCCGTGCTAACCATGATTTGTCATCGATCCTGGTCCCTTAGCCACAAAGAGGCAAAAAAGCCTTTGTGCTTTTTGTGTACAAAAAGCCGCTGAACCTACCCAAGTGCTTCCACTACGAAACCGACGTTCATGCGCAGGATCTCGAGCGCTATTTTGGAATCGATTTTGTCGAGAGTGTCTTTTTCGGAATGGATATTGTCGTTCGTGCTGTCAGCGCCTTCAATCGTGAGAACTGCCGGGACCTGCGCGTTGATGAAAGGGACGTGATCGCTGGCGAATGGCGTCAGTGAGGTCTCGACCTTCAGTTGGGTGTAGTCCGCCGCAGCTTTACTTAAACCATCGATCACGGTTTGGGAAATTAGCGAGCCTTCGAGCAATACAGTGGGTGTCGGGATATTCGACACTCCGATCATGTCCATATTTACTACCGCCTGTATCCGCTTCTTTTCTGCTTTTGAAATGCTGCCCACGTAATGTTTGCTGCCGAAGAGCCCCTGTTCTTCGCCACCGAAGAGTATCAGTCGCAGATCATGTGTGCCCGCGTGATCCTGAAGCACGCGCGCGATCTCGAGCACGCCCGCGCTCCCACTGCCGTTATCATCCGCACCGGGAGCGCTGGCTGCTGGCCCACCCGCAAGGTTAATCGAATCGAGATGGGCCGTGACGAGCACCACCTTGCGGGCACCGCTACCTTTCCCCTGCTTGTCAGCGACGATGTTTCGACTCTTCCCGTTATCAACGGCAATGGTCTGTAAACGAGTTACATAACCCATGTTCTTCAACTGCGTTTGAGCCCATGTGGCAGCCTCGATAAAAGCAGCGCTGGTCGAATTCCGTGTAGCGAAGGAAGTCAACTTGGCGAGACTGGAATCGAAGCTGGCGCGATCGATTTTGTTAACAACTTTCTGAATCGCCGGTGAAGGCGCGCGCGCAGCGACCGCGCTGCGTGAATCAAAAACCACTTGATTGTCTTCAAGCGGAAACAGCCCGTAGCACGTCTCATGTTTTTGTGACAGCGAGCGCGCCTTTTCGGGATCGATCTTTACTAACAGAAACCGGCCCCGGTCGTGGAGAACAGTAACGTCGGGATTGTGTTGTTGAAAGAGACGCCCGTTCTGGACCACAACATACATTTGATCTCGAGTCAACTCTTCTTCACGACGGGGCATACGAACGCCGCGCGATGAAGTGGCGACAGGCTTCGCCGGCTCAGCCTCATAGAGCACACTCTCTTCGCCGAATTGGGCCCACGAGACGCCCGGCGCGAGAGGCGGCCTTACTTCGCCCCGCTTCTTTTCAGTGAACGATGGTTTGTGGGTATATATCTTCAAAGTTAGAAAGCCTGTTTCAGAAGTGCCGCGAGTCGATAGCCTGCGAGCGCGATCCGGCGCCTCGCGACCTTCTGGGCGTTTGTTTGGTATGTTTGACTCGGAACGTCGTGTTCAACGATGCCTGGATAGACTTGCGCAATTGCCAAAGCTTTGCCTTCCTGCGCCCAGACCATCGGATCCAGATTATCAGCTTCAGTCGTCATGCCCGACCTCGGGAACATACTCGAAATACTGTTCGCGAATGTCTGCAATTTGTTCTGATCACTATTCGAGAGTGGCCGGCGCAGGTCCCGAAACCCGAAAGCTCCGCCCGCCGCGTCCCAATAGGAATGTAGATTAGGTCGTTGCGCTGTTTCGGCCAGAAGAAAGAAGTTGCCACCGAGATCGCCTCTCGGTTCCTCGGGTGTATAACGCGTCACCGTGTGCAAGGGCTGATGAATATCACCGACCAGGTGTGTTAATTCAGCCAGGTAATAAGCCTTTCTCAAATCAGGCTCAGTCGGACTTTTTATTCGACCGATCAAAAACCTGATGACTGACGCTGCATTCACCGGAGGCGGAGGTTCGTCGGCGACAGCGTTATTGACGATGAACCGTTGTGTGATGAAGTGCCAATCTTTTATGGGTTCAAACATCGGAAAGTCCCGAATGTCGTCCATCCAGCACGCAGAGGTTACATAGTTATACTCTTTATCCTGTAATTCGATCAGCCCCGCCAGCTCATTTACGCGTTCTTGTTGCGCAGGACTAAGGCTGTCAAAAGCAATCTTTGCGACTGTCATGTGGCCGGTGTCTCCCCAACCGAAGGCAGTCGTTTGAAGCGAAAAGAAAAGCAGTGTCAGTGCAGCAACGCATTTGATTTTTTTCATGGGGGACTCTCCTTTGTGAAGAACTTGTTAGGGAACAAAGCTCTCGACGACTCCAGCCAACGACTCCGAGTTCGAAGGTGGTGAGACAGCGCCTTTTCCGATTCCGCGTTTCGCGAATCCGGCTTTTACAGTGGGCAAATCGGCGGCATCAAGAGCAGTAACTGCCGATAAAATTCCGTCCTTCGCTTGAGTGAAAGTTGGGCGTATGGGCGTGAGCTTCAGACCGCCGATCACATAAGTGAGCATGCGTTTCTCGGCTGTCGCGTGCCCGTGCTTAGCCACGAGGTTAACAAACACTTCCCACAACATCGTGCACCAAACTTCGCCTGCATTGTGCATTTCATTGTTGCCGGCCGCGCTCGCATTGATGGGTGGACCGGTAGGCAGCACGACGTTGTTTCCGATGTGCTTGAACGTCAGCGGGTTCTTGGTCATGTCAGCCGAATAAGGATACCGGCGGATTGAGAAGTAGTAATTCTCCTTGAAGCTCGGTGTGATATCGGTCCATCCGCCGGCAGCGAAAGTGCCGCTCGCGAAATTATCCGTGGCTTGAGAGGTCATGCAGACTGCGAAGAAGTCTCCCCAGCCTTCACCCATTGCTTCCCCTTGAAGGTTAGTCAAACCATTCGCGTTGCCAACCAGCCGGTTGGTGATGTAGTGGCCCATTTCATGAAACGTGATCAGCGCTTCATGATTGCTGGTCCGGCTCGGCTTCGGACTAGGACCGGTAAACTCGTACATCTGCATGATCGGACTATCGCCGTCAGCGGGCGTTGACATGTTGGCGTTGTCGTGCCCACTAAAATCGTTTCCTTCAGCGAGAATCGGATCACCGCCGATGCCGCCGCGTCCGAAGTTGTTCTTCTGTGCGTTGCCCGATGCTTCATCAAAGCCGGCTTCATACCAGCGGTCATGCAGCCAGTTGACGTGGAAAAACATGCCGACGAGGCTGTTTTGCAGGTTCTTGGGATCTCGCGCGGATTTTGTATGTTGGTACTTATAGTCGAACGTTAGTGGCGCCGAAACTTTTCCCATTACGTCGCCTGCACTAAAACCATCAGGCGACTTGAGATCAGCATAGGCGGTGCAGTTGTTGCCATCTGTTGTCGTAGCTGTGGGCGGCAGCCACGGATCGCCTGGCAAGAGACTCTCAACAGTGATCAGTGTCTCGGGGATCGGGGTGGCTTGAAAGCCGTTAGGCTTGCCAGTTGGATGAGGCGTGCCGGGCGCTGGTCCATCGTGCGGTCGAAGGAGCGCGTCATTCGTGTTATGCACACGATACTTGAAAGCCACGTGAGAAGTCAGGGTTTTGCGATAGAGCAGTTCCGGGGTATCGAGCGCATCCATCACATAGCTGTAAGCGGGAAAACCTTTGATCCACAGTTCCAGGTAATAGGCTGGAGTAAACTGTCCGGCGCCGAGCGGAAACATCACGTCTTTGACCCTTACCGGACGACTGAACGGCGGAAGATCGCTGTTCTGTTTAGGTTTGTAATTATAGAAACGATATGGGCCACTGTCGGCAGTTTCGTTCGAGCGTTCAAATTGTGAGGCTTCATAAGGAAGGTTTGTCAGGTCGAAAGCTGCACGCGCGATAGCTTCCTCGGCCGAGGTGGTGGAAGGCTGGGCCGTGTCAACAGCACGTGTTCGGGTCGCTGGTTTACCGGCGCCGGGGAAAAACTGTCCTGCGATTGAGAGAACCTGATTGTCTGCGTTCACTGCCGCAGTCACATCAGAGTTGAACACTTCTTTCCCTTCAACGCGCTGAACCATATTCACGGTTTTTAAGTTTTCCAGATCAAGTTCAGGCGCAGCGCCTCTTGCCCGTGGTCCACGCGTTGTCCGTGCCTCAGTTCGAGCCGTTGCTCGCGGCCGGCTTAGCGAGAGCGCTTCGATTGTTTCCGTATCGGCTGGCGTGAGATTCCACAGGTCGGCGCGTTCTTTTATGAACTCCATGACCGCGCCTTCCGGACTCGCAACTGAACGGCTCGACAATTGTGTAGTTGGCCGTGTCGAGAGGACGAGATTAGGAAGCTGTGTTGCGTCGTCGTATTGGACCTCGACTCCTCTCACGGCCCTGGTCAGCCGACGAGAACCTGCCTGCGCATCGCGTGTCGTTAATGGCGTAATACCTCGCGAGACTCGGAAGCCACGATCATACAGTGCGTGGAAATTCTTCGGGAATGTAGACCGTTCGCTTCTCAAGGACTGTTCGCGAAGACGAGGGTGCAACTCCTCCGGGGCCGCGGCAGGTTTGGTTTTCACACTGCTGGCTCTCTTTGTGCTTTTGCTTGCGGCTTTCGACTTAGTGGCTTTTCGACTACGCGAAGCGGATTTCTTAGTAGCTTTAGATTTTGCGGGTTTTCTCTTAGAGGTGGGCATGGTTTCTCCTTCAGGAAGCTGACGGGTCAGAAAGAATTCGGTTCATGAGCGCAAACGCGTTCTTAAACTATATGCAATTGGCAGGAAAAACATTTCAAAGCGCGGGCGAATTAATACGGACGGGCGGAGTTTGAGAAGTGCTGGTTAAGGTGTGGCGATGGTCGCGTTTGCGCGCGCGGCTTCACCCTGAAAGCCGCGGGCCAACTGGACCGCGCGCTCGTAATCTTCATTCGCCAGCGAACCAAAGAGTGATGTCTTAAATTGATCGATTTCTCTGCGTCCTCCGCGTATCTCAGTGCTCTCTGCGTGAAAACCACAACTTTAACGCGGAGGACGCAGAAATACGCCGAGTACCGCAGAGAAGACTGCCAAAATAAGATACCACCAAAAAACTTTGATCATTTCTCTGAGATACCCTAAGATTCTCACACTCAACAACTCAGCTCCCAGCCCCAGAGCCTTTAGCTCTAACGACAAGCTTTAAAGCAGTCTGCCTCACCGCTCAATCCACGAACGGAGGAACAATGGAATGCTAAGAATGTTTGTGCTGAGTCTTCTCGTATTCGCTTCACTCATCATCGGTGTACCCGCAAAACCAAAACCAGCCGCCGCTTTAACCGGCGTCTCGATTTACGGAGCATGGCATTGTGGAAACGACTTTTGCACCTGGTCCACTGTACGGAACATGACCGACTTCAACACGCGCAACCGCTGGCTAATCGATCGCGGCGACGGCTCGCCTTCCGTCAACCTTGTCTCTTTGAGCTTCGTGCATCCGTTGCGTTTGCTGAACAAGACCAACGATGCGAGCACGTCGCTCGGTATCCCGATCGGAATGAACCAGGCCGTCGTTGATTACTTCAAGACCCGCGGCGTCCGCGTACAATTGTCTATGGGCGGGATCACTTACACGGACGCGTGGAACCAGGCGCTCGCGACTAATCCCGTGCAACTCGGGTTGAACGCAGCGGAGGCGGCGCAACGTCTGGGCGTCGGCTTCGAGATCGATTACGAAGAAAACACGAACCCGAACCTGGTTGGGTTGCAGGCGTTCATCAATGCTTATCGATCGGTCCACCCGTACGACGCATCGGGAAGCAATCAGGCCGCGCGGTTAACAATCGATCTCGCCGCGGGTGATCGCTGGTTGATCGATTTGACGCGCAAGGCAACTGCTGACTGGTTGAATACGTCGACGCCGGTACTCGATTACGCGAATGCGATGGTTGCCAGCCGTCAGCCTAATTCCGCTGCGACTGCGACTGCCGATTGGCAGGAGCACGTGGACGGTAAGCCGCAGTTTGGGCCACCCATCCTGCCGCTCGCGCCGGCGAAGTTTACGGGCGCGCTTTACATCGTTACCGGTTCGAAGGCCGCGCCTGAATGCACGAGCTTCAGCAGTTCGCTCATCAACTCGACCGGCTCGTTCGTGCAATCAGTCGCACCAAACGGCGCCGGGACGACGAGCGGAATGCTTGGATACATGTTCTGGGCAGCGGAATGTCCGGCGACACGACGCGTTTGTACCGTGCCCCCGAATTCGTGTGAAGGTGGTGTGGGAGTCGGTGCAACTGCGTACGGCGTTCCGATTCCGATGTCGGCGCTAAGACAGAATTAATGAAGCCCGCGAAGCGGGCGACAGCATAAAGCCTGGGCGCAAGCCCCAGGTAAAAACGATTAAAGAGAGGGTTTGGAGCCCGCGAAGCGGGCGGCAGCGCTGTCGCCCGCTTCGCAGGCTTCACTCTACTCGCCCTTGAATGCGCTCGGGTCGATGGTTTCATTGAACGAAAACTGCTGGAGGTTGATGGCCCACTTGAGTGTTTGCGTTTTGTCTGAGAGTTCGATTGTTAGTTCGATCGTGTACGAGTGCGGAAGCATTAACTTTCCGGTGGGCTGAAAATCGGAAAAATCTTCTACCAGTTTGTACCGGTTATTATGCTCGCCTATCGACGTCTCAGCGGTCGCACCCTGACGCGCAGAAACAACATACTCATACTGGCTGCGGACGTGCTGAAACGTGTTCGCGTCGAAATACAGAACGATGCTCAGTTCGCCTGAGTTGCGCGGAACGTATCTCAACTTGTAAACCGGCTTCCCATTGATCTTGTCCATTCCTCCATAGCTGATCTTCGCGTCTCTGTGATCGAGATTGTATAAAGGCCACGCTGACGATAAAACTCCGCCAATCAATCCGTGCTTCAACAACGAGGGCTGGTTGCCAAGAAACGTGCCAAGCGGCGTGCGCCCGCCTTGAGTCAAGACGCCGATGACGAGGTTCTCGCCGTCGAAGGACGCTTTCTCATGCGGGTAGTTGTTCGATTGAAAAATCATGGCCAGTAAAAACTTGTCGCCGTCTGACGCGAGCTGGGCTGGTCCAGACAGTTCAACCGCTGTATTCGTAAGCCGCAACTTTGCCTGGGTTGAACCAGTTGCGACTCGCGTGTGACTTGCGGCGATGTCCTCAGCCGATCCGATCGAGGCCAGATGTTTCTTAATGACCTCTTCAGCTGTTAGTTTGTCGGCTGTAGCTGAGTGGGCGAGCCCACGCGGAAACAACATTGCGATTGCAATAAGAAGGAATAAAAAGACACGAGTATGTGTGTTCGTAGGGCGCATCGAGCAGAATCCTTTCGGTTAAGGCTTTTTGTTTTCGCTGATGTACTGTTCGAGTTTTTTTCGATCGGGGTAATCAGGTTTTTTCTTGAGCACTTCTTCGTATTCGACAACTGCTTTGTCTTTCAGTCCGGCGGCGTTGTAAAGCCAGCCCAGATCGAGATGGGCTTCGATCTTCCCAAGCTTCCCGGCCTCGTTCAGATAAGGGATCGCCTTCGATCCTTTTTTCAAATGAAGATAAGCTTCACCCAAAAACAGATTTGCATCAGGTGACTGCGGTTGGATCGCAACCGCATGCGTCAACGGGTCAACCGCATCTTCCCACTTCTTTTCTGTCAGCAGCAATTTTCCGAGATTGACAAACGGCAGACCGTACGTGGGCTTGATCTCGATCGCCGTCCGGTAAGCCTTCTCGGCTTCGTCGCGTTTTTCTTCGACGAGGTAAAGAGTTCCTAAAAGAGTCCAGGCCTGAAAATCATTCTTGTCGTTTTCGACAATCTCGTTAAGCAGCTTGATTCCGTTTGCATAGTCCTTCTTCTGAACTGCTGCGTGCGCTTTCTCGAACAGCAACTTATTCGCTGCCGGACGTTCATAAAAGTCCGCTGCTGAAATTACACCCGCGGTACTCGTGTGGCCGGCAGGATTTTCTTTCCAGGCAAACTCGAAGTCCTGACGGATATCTGAGGTAGTTCCCGTGATGGTGAGACGCTGCCGCGTGATCTCGCCTCCGTTGGCTTCCACGGCGAGGTCATATTCTCCGCCGCGCAAGTTTGTGAACCTATACCGTCCGCGAGCGCCGATGGTTTGCCGGCCCACAATCCTGGTTGATTGATCATACAAGACGATGGTCACACTCGAAGGTCCCGGGTTCTCTGCCTTACTATCATCGATCTTTACATCGCCCCACAGCGTGTAGCCGCTTTGACTCAGTGTGGGCCGCGTTATGACAGCGATCACTACCAGCAAGACGAGCAGCTTGATACCCAACCGTAAAAAACTTTGGCAATTCATTACCGAGCAACCTCTCTGCGTTGGAGTTCCAGATGCGGAGCTCTATTCTCCCTCAAGGAAACGGTTGCAGTCTATAAACAAAAAAGGGCTCCCAGATGACGGGAGCCCTGAACTCATTCGAGCAAAAGTTGAAATCAGAAATCCCAACGTAATCCAAACTGCATTACGCGAGCCGTGCTTTGCACTGTGGTAATAATTCCGAAGTTGTTGGCCCCGATATTCAGAGCGTTAACAGCCGGATTACCGTTCGTTGACGGCGGTGCAAAGACGTTGTGGTTGAACAGATTGTACGACTCCCAGCGGAGCTGTATCCGTTGTGTTTCTGACCACGGCAATCTGAAGTTCTTCAAAACCGCAGAATCAACATTCCAGAACGGCTGTGATCGAAGAACGTTTCGATTACCGATTTCTCCGTGTTGTGGGTACCGGACAGCCGCGAGTGCAGCATCTGGATCCGCGAAGAACTGGATTCCAGCCGGTGTGTCGTGAATTGACGCCTTCAGAGCATTGATGTCGCCGTTGATGATAACGGGAACACCGTTGGCAGCGTCGAAGATGAACGTCTTGGGCCACGAAACGGTAGCCAGGTGGAAAGGCAATCCACTGCGAGCAGTCAGGATACCGGTGACTTCCCAGCCGCCGATGATTGTGTTCACCCAACCAGGCGCGTTACCCGCGAGCCTGTGTCCTCGACCGAACGGCAGTTCCCAGATTCCGTTGACATTCAACAGATGACGAATGTCGAAATCCGAGTTACCGCGGCACACGCGAAGGTCGGTTGCATCACAAATCAAACCGCCCGACGTTGTCGTGTTGGCAACGGTCGACTGGTTATCGATTGAATGGGACCACGTATAGTTCACGTCAAACTGGAAGCCGCTCGAGAAGCGCTTGCGCAAACTCAGCAGCATGCCATCGTAGCTTGACGATCCCTTGTTGGTGACAAAAGCATTCGTAGCAAATTGCGAGCTAAGCCCGACGTTGGGATTCAGAACACGATTTGCACGAAGGCTCTGGATGGTATCCGCCGTGTCTCCGATTTGCACTTCGAATTCATTGATCGCGACGACGATATCGGTGCAGCTCGCAAAACCGAGACCCGTACAGGGCACTCCGCGGCTCGCGATGTTAGCCGCGTTCATTTGATTTTCGAACCACGGAATCGGCGTTGGGGTGAAAGGTTCACCATTATGCGCATTGACCTGAGCTTGAAGCTGATTCAAAGCGTCGATCATGAGCTGTCCCGAAGCCGGATCTTTGAAGTTCAGTATTTGACCAGCGTCCGCGAGCGCGAACAGTTGGCGTCCCTGACGGCCTACGTACGAAGCTTCGAAAATGAAGTTGCCAGGCAATTCACGTTGGAAGCCAAAGGTGTACTGGATCGAGTAGGGAATGTGGAAGTTCGGATCCACTGCGTAGTTCGTGTTTCCGGCCTGACTTCCCGTGCCCACGCCATTCGTTACTCTCGGAGTGAAAGGCAGTGTTACCGGTGGAGCTGAATTCTGAACCGGTACACCGCTAATGCTGGTGAACCTTGGGAAGTTCGCTAACGCAAGCGCTCCGTTACCAGCGGGGAAGTTGTTAGTGATGGTCGTATCGAAGATGTAGGTGCTCTGATCCTGAAGGAACGTAATACCGCCGCCGGGCCGATCATAAGTGACAGTCCCGCCGCCGCGAATTACGGTCTTCCGATCGCCAAACAATTTGCCTAACAATCCATTCCTTGAAGAAGGATTCCAGGCAAATGCCAGGCGTGGACCAAAATTGTTGTATTCAGTTTTGTAGAACGGTCTCGCGTTATTCGCTTTACCGCCTAAGTTGTAAACGAGGAACGGTTCCGAACTCGCAGTTGCGATTCCCGCAGCCGCATTGGCTTGGCGCAGATTGAATATCGTGTCGAAATCCGATTCCACATTCTGAACCGACTGAAATCCGTTAACCTCATAGGGCGCCGGATAGATGTGCCAACGAACTCCGTAGGTTAACGTGAGATCGTTGCGAGCCTTCCAGGTGTCGCCACCGTAGAACTCATATTCAACGTAACGCCAATCGCGATTTCTTCCGGTAGTCAACGGGAAGGTGGTACCGCTGGTGTTGTAATTGAATAAAGTGGTGACTGACGGGATCGTGCCCAACAGGAACGTCAACCCCGAATCAAAAGCGTTTCGAAATGCGGTGCTACTAGTCTGAAGGTTTGCCGGCCGAAGCGCATTAGTAGCGGCGGCAGTTCCCAGGCTGGTAGCGAAGGTCGTACCACCAAGTCCCACAGTCGGGAAATTGTAATCGGCAGTGAACGCCGTCTGCTGATTTACGGTCTTGAGTGAACCACCGAAGATGATTCCGTGCGAGCCTCGCGTCCAGTTCACGTCGTCGCGATAGGTCCAGACGGGAACGTTGCGAGCTTGCGTACGGAAGTCGGCAAATGGCGCCGAAAGCGGAGTGAACGTGTACGACTGAGGTGAAGACGGATGGAACAGGTTCGGAAAGTCGAGAACAGACTTGGTAATACCGACTGTTGCCGAGTTCACAAAGTTCGGAGTCACGGTCCAGTTATGACCGACAGCGACCGCATAGTCGCCGGTCACGATCTGAGCGGTTTCCGGATCACCTGGAAATTGCGCGGCGACGGAGTTAACCGTATCGGTTTGGTTGGCGCTGATCTTGTTTGCGCGAACAAACAAACGCTGCGCGTTGGAAATATTCCAGTCAACTCGACCCGTGTAGGTATTGTCTGCACGGAGTGAAGGCGCATTGAAGCGAAATCCGGCTGTGTTGATTCCGTCACCGGTGTCGAAGTTATTCGGCAGTGGATAGCGCTGATCGACAAAGTTCAAGAGCGACTGGTTTCCGCCGATGTGGAGTGGATCGATTGCCGCCACTTGTGCCGGCGTCAGAATGGTGATGCACTCCGGGTGAACATTAATTCGCGCGGTTGAAGGATTGGTGCAGCCGGCGGTGTTATTCACGTACGCGAGACTGCCATTGCGTAAATGCTGAAGCGGCACGACACGGTTGTAGGTGATGCCTTGCGCATCGCGACGCGCCTCATAATCAAAGAAGAAAAACAGTTTGTCCTTACCGTTGAAAACGGTGGGACCGCCTTCACCGAAGTGCGGGAAGTAAACCGGTCCGCCAATGCTGCCGCCATACTGGTTGCGGGTAAGCTGCGGTCTCTCAGTTCCGCTCCGATTATTGAAGAAGCTGTTCGCGGCGGTGGCTGCCGTGCGATTGAACTCACGGAGCGAACCATGCCAATCATTCGTGCCGCTCTTCGTAATGAGTTCGATCTGGCCGCCGCTGCTGCGGCCTTCTGAGGCGGCTGGATTCGCGGTGACCGTGCGGAATTCCTGGATGGCGTCGATCGGCGCATTGCCGGTTGTGGCAAACGCCTGGCCCGTGGCCTGATCGTTCGCATCGATGCCGTCAACAGTGATGTTGCCCTGGTCTGCACGCGAGCCGGTCACGGAACCGACGCGATTCGTGGCGCCAGTGCCGACGTTGTTACCGATAACACCGGGCTGCAAGCCGATCAATGATGCCGGCGAGTTGCGAAGCTGAATTGGCAACTCCTTCATGCGGCGCTCTTCAATGACGTTGCCGATGCTGGCATCGGTTGTGTTCAGTGTGGCGCCGGCTTCGGCAGTCACAACTACGCTCGAGGAAACCTGGCCGACTGTCAGTTGCGCGTTGTGGGTTTCGGTATTTCCTACACCCAGCGCGACTCCATTCACTTCCAGGCTCTCAAATCCAGTGGCAGAGAACTTAAGCGTGTAGCCCTGCCCTGGAGGGACTTGTGCAAACAAATAAACGCCCTGATCGTTTGTCGTTGTCGTTCTTTCTTGCGAGGTCTTGGAGTCGACTAGTTTCACTTTCCAGCACAGTGGGATCCGAAGCTTGGAATTCACGTGACTTGAAGTCGCGGC
>JADMIO010787605.1_pt1 | contig 32237 bp, 28 predicted proteins | sample 8958161 | NCBI WGS metagenome assembly JADMIO01 (sample SAMN16585339, study PRJNA669376) | soil metagenome | isolation source: Crop rotation soil | place: USA: Cullars Rotation, Alabama | collected 2011
CTTTCCCGCCACCGCGGCCAGCGTGGCCACCTGCCCCTTGGCCCGCGCTTCAGCGGGCACGGCAGAGGCCTGGCGCACGGGGACCGCCGCCGGCTCCTGCGCGTCGCGCGCGCTCCACCTGCACCCCGGCGCGAGGGTCGCCGCCACCGCGGCAGCCAGAATACCGGCCCCAGAACGCAGCATCATCCACCTCCGCAGCGGATACGGCCGGCGCGCCGGCCTATTCCGGGAGCGTGACCGGTGTCACAGGAGGGACGGCCACGACCACTAGACGAGCGTAAAGGCACACACTTCGGAGGCCGAAATGGATCGCCTCTCCCCCGTGCTCGTCCTGGCCCTGGCCCTGGCGCTGGCCGCAGCAGCCCCTGCCGCCGCGCAGGCGCCCGTCGGCAGCGAGTTCCAGGTCGACAGCTACATCGGCGGCGCGCAGTTCTTCGCCACGCCCACCCTCTCTCCGGGAGGTGTCTTCGGGGTCGTGTGGGACAGCTTCGGACAGGACGGCAGCGGGGACGGCACCTTCGGCCAGCGCTACACGCCCGACGGCCTGCGCGCCGGCGGCGAGTTCCAGGTGAACACCTACACCACCGGCAACCAGGGCGCACCCGATGCCGCCGTGCTGGCCAACGGCGACCTCCTGATCGTGTACCGCAGCGCTCAGAACGACGGCGTGTTCGCGCGGCGCTTCATCCCCTCGGCGGGCCCGCGCGGGCCCGAGTTCCAGGTCAACACGGTCCCGGCCTCCAACACGCTGCCCGCCGTGGCGGCGGACGGCCGGGGCGGTTTCGTGGTGGCGTGGGAGCGGCTGGACGGCAGCGGCAACGGCATCTTCGCCCGGCGCTTCGACCGCGCCGGCGAGGCCATCGGCGGCGAATTCCAGGCCAACACCTACACCACCGGCCCGCAGGTATCGGCCGCGGTGGCGGCCACGCCGGAGGGCGCCTTCTCCATCTTCTGGACCAGCGTGGGCACCCAGGACGGCAGCCAGTCCGGCATCTTCGGGCAGCGCTACGGCGCCGACGGCGCACGGCTGGGGGCGGAGTTCCGCGTCAACTCCTACACCATGGACTACCAGAGCGGCGCGCGCGCGGCCGCCGACCGCCAGGGCCGCATCACCGTGGTCTGGCAGTCGTTCGGGCAGGACCAGGACACCTGGGGCATCTTCGGCCGCCGCTTCGACGCCGCGGGCAACGCGCTCGGCCCCGACTTCCAGGTGAACACCTACACGCCCGCCTACCAGATCGGCCCCGACGTGGCCGCCGACGAGGCGGGCAACTTCGTGGTCGTGTGGGAGAACCCCAACCAGGGAGCGGGCGTGTTGCGCGCGCGGCGCTTCGACGCGCAGGGCCAGCCGCGCTCGGCGGAGTTCCCGGTGGCGGCCAACCCTTCCGCCCGCATGCTGCAGGGCAGCGTGGCCTCCGACCGCTACGGCAACTTCCTGTTCTCCTGGCACCAGTCGCCCGTGTTCAACGTCTTCGCGCGCCGCTTCGGCTGGATCGTGCCCGCCGCGCTGTCCGTGGATGCCGTGGCCGAGCCCACGTCCAACGGCAACCGCGTGTTGGAGCCCTGCGAGACGGTCTCCGTGGACACCACCTGGCGGAACTGGAGCGGTGTGTCGCAGACTCTGTCGGGGGGCGCGACCTTCAGCGGCCCGCCCGGCCCCACGTACCAGCTCGTGGACGGCACGGCCGCCTACGGTACCGTGGCCAACGGGACCACGGGCTCCTGCCGCGCCAACAACGATTGCTTCCTCGTGTCCATCGCCTGTCCCGTCACGCGGCCGTCGGTGCACTGGGACGCCGTCCTCAGCGAGCAGATCGCGCCCGCCGCCGAGGGCCAGACGGCGGAATGGAAGATCCACGTGGGGGAGAGCTTCGGCGACGTGCCCAAGGCCAGCCCCTTCTACGGGTCCGTCGAGACGCTGCTGCACAACGGCGTGGTGACGGGCTGCACGGGCAACAGCTACTGCCCGGCTGCCCCCGCCACGCGCGAGCAGATGGCCATCTTCGTGCTGGTGGGGAAGGAGGGCCCGGCCATCGCACCGCCCGCTTGCGGCGCGACCACCACCTTCACCGACGTGCCCGCGTCCAGCCCCTTCTGCCGCTGGGTCGAGGAGCTGGCCCGCCGGGGCGTGGTGGGCGGCTGCGCGCCGGGCCTCTACTGCCCGCAGTCCCCCGTCACGCGCGAGCAGATGGCGGTGTTCGTGCTGCGCGTGGCCGTGCCGGCGCTGACCCCGCCGCCCTGCGTGGCCGGGGCGGAGCTGTTCGCCGACGTGCCGGCGTCCAGCCCGTTCTGCCCCTGGATCGAGGAGCTGGTGCGGCGCGGCGTCACCGCCGGCTGCGGCAGCGGAAACTACTGCCCGCAGTCGCCCGTCACGCGCGAGCAGATGGCCGTGTTCATCGTGTTCACGTTCGGCCTGGGCTGGGGAGTCTGAGCGTGGCGTCCATGGAGCGGATTCGCCTCGCCGCCGCCCTCGTCCTGGCCGGGGCCGGCCCCGTTCTGGCCCAGGTGCCGGTGGAGAACGCCTTCCAGGCCAACACCTACGTCAGCGGCTACCAGTTCTTCGCCTCGCCGGTGATCGGTCCGCGCGGCGCCTTCGGCGTGGTGTGGAGCAGCAACCCGCAGGACGGAAGCGACAACGGCGTCTACGGCCAGCGCTACACGCGCGACGGCGCGCTGGCGGGCGGCGAGTTCCAGGTGAACACCTACACCACCGGCAGCCAGGGCGGGCCGCATTCCACCGTGCTGGCCAACGGCGACCTGGTCGTGGTCTACCATGACAGGCCGCGCGCGAGTGTGTTGGCCCGCCGCTACCAGCCGCTGGCGGGCCCACGCGGGCCGGAGTTCCAGGTGAACACGGTGCCGGCGCCCGATGGCCTGCCCGTGGTGGGGGGCGACGCGGCGGGAGGCTTCATCATCGCGTGGAGCCGCGCCGACGGCAGCAACCAGGGGGTCTTCGCGCGGCGCTACGACCGCGCCGGCGAAGCGGTCGGGGACGAGTTCCAGGTCAACACCTACACCACGGGCTTCCAGGGCGGCCCCAGCGTGGCCACCTCGACCGGCGGCGACTTCGCGCTCGTGTGGACGAGCGTGGGCACACAGGACGGCAGCGAGGCGGGCGTCTTCGGCCAGAGGTTCAACGCCGCGGGGGCACGCCTGGGCGGCGAGTTCCAGGTGAACTCGTACACAACGGGCTATCAGAGCGCGCCCGCGGCGGCCATGGACCGCCAGGGGCGCATGGTCGTGGTCTGGCACTCCAGGGGCCAGGACGGCAGCGGGTGGGGCGTCTTCGGCCGCCGCTTCGACGCCGCCGGCGCGCCCGTGGGGGCGGACTTCCAGGTCAATACCTACACCACCGGCTTCCAGACGACTCCGACCGTGGCCGCCGACGAGAGCGGGAACTTCGTCGTGATCTGGGAGCACTTCGACTTCCTGGAGATGCTGCGCGGCCGCCGCTTCGACGCCCAGGCGGTGCCGCGCTCGGCCGAGTTCGCCATCACGCCCACGCCGGACACCGACGACCAGCTGCAATCGGTGGTGGTCTCCGACCGCGTCGGCAACTTCATCGTCGCCTGGTACGAGGTGCTCTCGTTCGACGTCTTCGCGCGCCGCTTCGGCTGGATCCTGCCCGCGGGGCTGTCCATCGACGCGGTGGCGCAGCAAGGCTCCAACGGGAACCGTGTCCTGGAGCCCTGCGAGACGGTGTTCGTGGATCCCGCGTGGAGCAACTTCTCGCGCGCGACGCAGACGCTGAGCGGCCAGGCGGCCAGCTTCACGGGTCCGCCCGGGGCCACCTACCAGCTCGTGGACGGCAGCTCGGACTACGGCACCGTAGGCAACGGCGCCACCAGCTCCTGCCGCTCCAACGGCAACTGCTACACGGTGTCGGTTGCCTGTACGGCCTCGCGGCCGGCCGTGCACTGGGATGCGATCCTGAGCGAGCAGCTGGCGCCGGCGGCGCAAGGGCAGACGTCGGAGTGGCGCATCCACGTGGGCGAGAGCTTCGCCGACGTTCCCAGCACCAGCCCGTACTACGGCTCCATCGAGACGCTGCTGCACAACGGCGGCATCGCCGGCTGCGACGCCACCAGCTACTGTCCGTCCGCGCCGACCACGCGCGAGCAGATGGCCGTCTTCATGCTCGTGGGAAAGGACGGCGCCACCATCGCGCCGCCCGCCTGCGGCGCGCCCACCCGCTTCAGCGACGTGCCCGCGTCGAGCCCCTTCTGCCGCTGGATCGAGGAGCTGTCGCGGCGCGGGGTGGTGGGCGGCTGCGGCTCCGGCCTCTATTGCCCGCAGGCCGCCGTGACGCGCGAGCAGATGGCCGTGTTCGTCTTGCGCACGGCCGTGCCCTTGCTCAACCCGCCGGGCTGCACCGCCGGCTCCGAGATGTTCGCCGACGTGCCGGCCTCCAGCCCCTACTGCCGCTGGATCGAGGAGCTGGTGCGCCGCGGCGTCACCGCGGGCTGCGGCAACGGGAACTACTGCCCGACGGCCCTGGTCACCCGCGAGCAGATGGCGGTGTTCATCGTGTTCACGTTCGGGCTGGGGTGGTTCATCGGATGAGCGCGATGGCACGCATGCGCCTTGCCGCTGCTCTCGTGCTGGCGTCCGCTGCGACCGCGTTCGCGCAGGTGCCCGTGGAGGGTCCGTTCCCCGTCAACATGAACCTGACCTTCTACTCCTTCTTCACCTCGGCCACCGTAGGGCCGGCGGGGGCTTTCACCGTCGTTTGGAGCGCGTACCAGCGAGACGGCGACGACAACGGCACCTTCGGGCTGCGCTACACGGCGGCCGGCGTGCCCGCGGGCGGGGAGTTCCAGGTCAACACGTACACGACCGGAAGCCAGGGCGGTCCCGAATCCACCGTGCTGGCCAACGGCGACCTGCTGGTGGTGTTCCAGAGCGCCCAGAACGACGGCGTGTTCGCGCGCCGCTACGTCGCCCTGGCCGGCCCCCGTGGACCCGAGTTCCAGGTGAGCACGGCACCGGCGCGCGACGCCATCGCGGCGGCGGCCCCGGACCCGCGCGGGGGCTTCCTCGTGGCCTGGTCCGGTTACGACGGAAGCGATCGCGGCATCATCGCGCGGCGCTTCGACCGCGCCGGAGAGCCCGTGGGCGGCGAGTTCCTGGTGAACACCTACACAACGGGGTTCCAGGGGGTGCCTGCCGTCGCGTCATCCACCGGCGGCGGGTTCGCCGTCGTCTGGGCCAGCGCCGGCGGGCAGGACGGCAGCCAGGACGGCGTCTTCGGCCAGCGCCTCGACGCCGAGGGCGCGCGCGTCGGCGGCGAGTTCCAGGTCAACGTCTACACACCGGCGAGCCAGTCCTGGCCGCACGTGGCCATGGACGGACGCGGCCGCACGGTGGTCGTCTGGCATTCGCCCATGCCGGGCGGCAGCGGGACCGAGGTGCTGTACCGGTTGTTCGACCCGGCCGGCCAGCCGGTGGGCGGCGAGTTCCAGGTGAATACCTACACGACCGGCTACGAGGCGATGGCGGACGTCGCCGGCGACGAATCCGGCAACTTCGTCGTGGTGTGGGAGCAGTCGACCAGCGTCAACGTCACCGCGCTGCGCGGCCGGCGCTTCGACGCACAGGGCGTCCCGCGCTCGGCGGAGTTCCCCCTCGGGGCCGGCTCCCCCGCATCCCAGGTCGAGCCCGACGTCTTCTCCGACCGCAGCGGCAACTTCCTGGTCAGCTGGCACCAGTTCCCGACCTTCGACGTGTGGGGACGCCGCTTCGGGTGGGTGCTGCCCGCCGCGCTGTCCATCGACGCCGCCGCTTCGCCCACTTCGAACGGCAACCGCATCCTGGAGCCGTGCGAGACGGTGGCCGTGGACACGTCCTGGCGGAACCAGTCCAAGGCGACGCAGACGCTCACCGGGACCGCGTCCTCGTTCACCGGCCCGGCAGGCCCCACGTACCAGCTCGTGGATGCGAATGCCTCCTATGGCACCTTGCCCAACGAGGCTGTTGGATCGTGCCGGACGAACGGCGACTGCTACGCGGTCGGTATCGCGTGCACGACGACGCGGCCGGCGGTGCACTGGGACGCGGTGCTGAGCGAGCGGCTCGCGCCGGATGCCCAGGGCCAGACGTCGCAGTGGCGCATCCATGTGGGCGAGAGCTTCACGGACGTGCCCAGGACCAGCCCCTACTACGGCTCCATCGAGACGCTGCTGCACAACGGCGCCATCGCCGGCTGCGACGCCGCCAACTACTGTCCCTCGGCGCCGACGACCCGCGAGCAGATGGCCACGTTCGTGCTGGTGGGGAAGGACGGCCCGGCCATCGCGCCGCCCGCCTGCGGCGCGCCCACCCGCTTCAGCGACGTGCCCGCGTCGAGCCCCTTCTGCCGCTGGATCGAGGAGCTGTCGCGGCGCGGGGTGGTGGGCGGCTGCGGCTCCGGCCTCTATTGCCCGCAGGCCGCCGTGACGCGCGAGCAGATGGCCGTGTTCGTCTTGCGCACGGCCGTGCCCTTGCTCAACCCGCCGGGCTGCACCGCCGGCTCCGAGATGTTCGCCGACGTGCCGGCCTCCAGCCCCTACTGCCGTTGGATCGAGGAGCTGGTGCGCCGCGGCGTCACGGCGGGCTGCGGTAACGGCAACTACTGCCCGACGGCGGTGGTCACGCGCGAGCAGATGGCGGTGTTCATCGTCTTCACGTTCGGGCTGGGCTGGGTTGTGGGCTGACGCCCGGCAGGGGTTCCGTGGCCGCTTGCAGGCGCTCCTTGAGCCAGTCCGGCACGGGCACGGAGCGGAACGTCTTCATGTCCACGACCACCACCGTGTTGCGCGCGCGGAAGACGGGCGTGCCGCCCACGGCGCCCTCGTAGCGGATGCGGACGGAGGAGCGGCCGATCTGCTCCACCACCACCGACACGTCCACGTGGTCGCCGTAGTGGACCGGGGACAGGAACTCCATCTCCAGCTTCACGGTGGGGCAGCCCAGGCCCTCCCGGAAGACCTCGGGATAGGGCCGGCCCACGTGGCCGCGGAAGAAGTCCTCGAAGGCCTCGTGCAGGAAGTTGACGAGCCGCGGGTAGTACGCGATCCCGGCCGCGTCCAGATCGCCGAAGCGGACCAGGATCGTGGTGCGGAAGCTCAGGCCTTCGACCCCAGGTGCTCCATCACCGAAACCGCCAGCGCCTCGGCCAGCGCCTCGTACAGGTTCTCGCCCTCTTCCGCGCTGGCGGCCGTGGGATCGCCGAAGTAGGCGTCTTCGCCCCCGGCCTCCATGAAGGTCTTGGCGCCCTTCTTGATTGCGGCCACCAGGCCGTCGGTGGGGGGGAGGCTGATGCGCTCGCGCTCGCGGACCAGCTCGGGGGCGGCCGCCATCATGAGCGAGGTCTCGAAGGCGCCCGCGTGGTCGCCCTGCTGGTAGGCGTCGCCCAGCAGCTCCGCCCAGCGCTTCTTGGTCAGGTCGCAGAAGGTGACGCTGCCGCCCGCCTTGCGCGCCTCCTCCACCGCCCGCTTGAGGCACTCGAGGTGCCGCGGCTCCAGGTGGATGTTGGCGAAGGCGACGCAGCGGTACTTCTTGCCCGCGGCCAGCGCGACGTCGCGCATGAGGGCCACCGCCGTCTCCGCCGGCAGCGACATGGTGCCCGCGAAGTCGGCGCCGAAATCGGCCACGGTGAAGTGGACGGGGGGCAGGATGAGCGCGGGCACGCCGTGCTCGGCCAGCTTGGCCGCGCCGCGCCGCGCCATCTCCGTGGCGATGACGGTGTCGGTGGAGACGGGCAGGTGCGGGCCGTGGGCCTCGGTGGCGCCCACGGGCACGATGGCCACCGGCCGGTCCTTGAGGGCGTCCTGTATCTCCGTCCAGGTCATGTCGGAGACCAGGATGTCCTCGTCCACCACCTTGGCGGCCGTCCGCTTCTCACGGCGGTCTTCGCGCGCGTTCATGTCGTCGTCTTCTTCAAGGTCTTCGTTGCGCCCCTTCATTACAGCCTCATCAGGCCCGAGCAGGCGCCGCCGTCGCGCAGCCCCACGGCCCCGGTGTCGGCGCCATTGTCAGTGCGTGGATGGCGGCATAGCGAGCCGCCGCCGGTCGATCTTGCCCCGGTCGTTCTTGGGCAGCGAGGCGGCGAACTCAACGTACCTCGGGTACTTGAACGGGGCCAGCCGGCCCTTGACGAACTCCTGCAGCTCCCGCGCGAGGTGCTCGTCACCCGCACGGTCGCGGCACACCACATAGGCTTTGGGCTTGACGAGTCCGTCCCGGTCTTTATACCCGATCACGGCGCATTCCGCCACAAGAGGATGCTGCAACAAACAGTTCTCCACCTCGAACGGGCTCACGAAGATGCCGCCCACCTTGAGCATGTCGTCGCTGCGGCCCTCGTACCAGAAGCAGTCCCGCTCGTCCCGGCGCATGTGGTCGCCCGTGACCACCCAGTCGCCGCGCAGGACCTCCTTGCTCTTCTCGTGGGCCTGCCAGTACAGGATGGCCGCCGACTCGCCCTTGATCCACAGCGTTCCCGCCTCCCCGGCCGGCACCTCCGCGCCGTCGGGGTCCACGATGCGCGCCTCGTAGCCGGGCACCAGGCGCCCCAGGCTGCCGGGGACCACCTGGCCCGGGTAGTTGGAGATGTAGATGTGGAACATCTCGGCCGAGCCGATCCCGTCCAGGATCTCCACCCCGAAGGTCTCCTTCCAGCGCCGGTCCAGCTCGGGCGGCAGCGCCTCGCCCGCGGAGAGCACCATGCGCAGCGAGGACAGGTCGCGCTGCGGGCCGCCGGGGTGGTTGAGCATGCCGTTGATCATGGTGGGCACGCTGGTCAGGATCGTGGGCCGGTAGCGCTCGATCACGTCGAAGAGCGTGCCCGGCTCGCTGCGCTCGCTGAAGAGCGCCGTGGCCGCGCCGACCGAGAAGGGGAAGAGCAGGTTGGTGCCCGTGGCGTAGCCGAAGAAGAGCTTGGGCACCGACACCGTGAGGTCGTCCTCGCGGATGCCCATCACCATCTTCGCGTAGCGCTCCGTGTTCCAGGGCAGGTCCTGCTGCAGGTGCACGGCCGCCTTGGGCTTGCCCGTGGACCCGCTGGTGAACAGCCAGATGGCCGGGTCGTCACGGTGCGTGTCGGCGTTCTCCATGCGCTCGTCCTCGGCGCCGCACAGCGCCTGGAACGAGAGGTGCCGGCGCGCTTCGCCCACCACCACCAGGTGGCGCAGGTGCGCGAACGAGGGCAGCAGCGGCTCGATGCGGTCGAGCGTGCTCTCGTCCACCACCGCCACCCGCGCGCGGCTGTACTGGAAGTAGTGGACGAAATCGTCCGCCGGCAGCAGCGGGTTGACCATGGCGATGACGGCGCCGGCCTTGGCCGCCCCGAACCAGGCGAAGGCGAACTCGGGCCGGTCGGGCAGGATCAGCAGCACGCGGTCTTCGACGGAGATGCCCAGCCGCCGCAGCGCGTTGCCGAACTGGCTGGAGCGGGCCTGCACCTGCGCATAGGTGTAGGCCTCGTCGCGGTAGAAGAGGCACCGCTTGCCGCCCCGGCCCTCTTCCAGGTTGCGGTCCAGGAAGTACCAGGCCATGTTGAACCGTTCGGGGAAATCCATGGGCGCCACGGGTGCCGCCATGGTAAACCAGAGGTGTGAGCTCCGCGCCGGCCCGCTACCTGGGAGCCCTCATCTGCGCCGGGGCGGCGCTGCTGCTGCGGCTCATCCTGCAGCCGCTGGTCGGAGACGCCTCGTTCCAGGTGTTCACGCTGGCGGTGGCCGCCGCCTCGCTGTGGGGCCTGGGGCCCGGGCTGGTGGCCACGGCGGCCTCGGTGGTCCTCGGCCAATGGCTGCTGCACCCGCACGCGCCCCTGGCCGCGGCCACGCTGTGGGACGACCCGCGGGCCGCGCTGTTCGCGGCCGAGGGCGCGCTGCTCTCCTCGGCCATCGCCTTCATCCGCCAGGACGTGCGCGAGCTGCGCGCGGCCGAGCGGGCGCAAGCGCAGATGGAGCTGGGAGCGGAGGCGGCCGACATGCGCGCGGTGCTCGACTGCGCGCTGGACGCCGTCATCGGCATGGACGAGCGCGGCACCGTCACCTTCTGGAACCCGCGCGCGGCCGAGATCTTCGGCTGGTCCGTGGCCGAGGCCCAGGGCCGCAACCTGGCCGAGCTGGTGATCCGGCCCGCCGATCGCGAAGCGTTCCGCGAGGGCCTGGCCCGCAACACGGGCGGGGGCGATTGGCCCTGGCTGGGCCGCCGCCGCGAGCTGCTGGCGCTGCGCCGCGACCGCTCGCACTTCCCGGTGGAGATCAGCGTGGTGGCCCGCCGCCAGGGCGAGAGGTGGCACTTCAACGTGTTCGCCGCCGACATCACCGAGCGCAAGCGCAACGAGGAGCGCGCGCTCTCCGCCGAGCAGGACGCGCGGCGATCGGCCGAGGACGCCAACCGCATGAAGGACGAGTTCCTGGCCACCGTCTCGCACGAGCTGCGCACGCCGCTCTCCGCCATCGCCGGCTGGGCCCAGGTGCTGCGCGAGGGCTCGCTCTCGGAGGCGGACGTGGGCAAGGCCGTGGCCAGCATCGACCGCAACGCGCGCGCGCAGAGCCAGCTCATCTCCGACCTGCTGGACGTCACCCGCATCGTCAGCGGCAAGCTGCACCTGGAGCTGCAGGCGCTGAGCCCGGCCCACGTGCTGGAAGCGGCCGCCGACACCGTGCGGCCCAGCGCCGACGCCAAGGGCGTGCTCCTGGAGGTGGACGCGCACCACAGCCTGCCGGCGGTGAACGGCGACATGAACCGGCTGCAACAGGTGGTGTGGAACCTCATGACCAACGCGGTCAAGTTCACGCCCGCCGGGGGCCGCGTGCGGGCCAGCGCCGATGCCGACGGGGGCGACGTGGTGATCAAGGTCGAGGACTCGGGCGAGGGCATCAGCCCCGAGTTCCTGCCCCACGTGTTCGAGCGGTTCCGCCAGGCCGAGTCCTCCAGCGGCCGCCGCCACGGCGGGCTGGGCCTGGGGCTGGCCATCGCCAGCCAGCTGACCGAGATGCACGGCGGGACGATCGCGGCCCAGAGCGAAGGCCCCGGCCGCGGCGCGGTGTTCACGGTGCGGCTGCCCGGTGTCCCGCGGCCCGCCCCCACGGCCGCGCGGCCCGACTACGTGCTGCGGCGGTAGATCTCGACCTGCCCGGCCAGCAGGGCCAGGCGCAGGAAGATCCGCCCGAAGAGGAACGCCTCCATCAGCAGCAGCGTGACCAGCTGCGTCTTGTAGCCCGTGGCCGGGAAGGCCGAGTCCAGCACGCGCCAGAGCAGCAGCAGCAGCAGGGCGGCCAGCGTGAGCAGCGCGTAGTGGCCCCCCGTGCGCAGGAAGCGGCGCAGGCAGAAGGCGAGGGCGGAGACCCAGGCCAGCAGCGCGCTGGCCCGCTCCTCCAGCGCGATCGCGGCCTTGGCGTAGCCGTTCACCATGGCCACGAAGAGCACGGCCAGCAGCAGCAGCGCGTTGCGTCCCAGGGTCAGGGCCATGGCCGTCCGCTCCGAGACGGCCTCGCGGGCGCGGTAGTCGATCCAGCCCGAGAAGAAGCCGTACAGGCTGAACAGCACCCAGAGCACGAGCAGCGAGACGATCGCCAGGCGCAGCAGCCGGCCGAAGTAGAAGCCGGAGCCGTGGAGCAGGGAGCGCATGGTCCAGCCGCCGGCGGGCGCGCGCAGCACGCCCAGCACGCCGCCCGTCAGGAACACCTGCACCAGCACGTACAGGATGCCCAGCTCCAGCAACAGCGGGTCGAAGGCCGGGTCGGTGGGCTCGGTGCCGCCGGGGATGGCGCCGGGCAGCGCGCCCTTCAGCAGCAGCTCGACGTTGCGGAAGGCGAAGCCGATGCCGAAGATCTCGGGCCCGAACGTGGCCGGCCAATCGTGCTGCTGGCGGTCGTGCCATTCGCTCCACCAGTCGTAGTCGAACCCATAGGTCATGCGCCGGCTGGCATCCTTGCTGGCCAGCTCGGATTCCAGCCGGTTGGAAAGCGGGATGGCCAGCGCCGCGGCCACGGCCACGTTCACCGCCAGCAGCAGCAGCACCAGGCCCCAGTTGCGTCCCACGGCGCGCAGGCCGTCGCGGGCGGCGCCCAGCGTCATACCGTGACCAGCTGCAGCTCCAGCAGGTTCTGGAGCCAGAACATCCAGCGCGCCGCCCACTTGCGCGCGGCGCGGCGGGCGAAGCCCTTCTCCTCGATCCAGGAGTTGTTGGCCGGGTTCACGTCGATGGCCAGCTTGCGCTGGGGGTCCACCACCGCCCGCGTGACCGCGGGCTTGCCGGTATAGCGGAAGCGCACCCAGCGGTACTGGCCGTCCCAGGTCTCCGTGCGCGACGTCCCGTCGGCGAACTCCACCAGCACCTCGACGGGCATGCGCACGTCGCCCAGGCGGCGCACCTCGACGGTGGAGTCGAAGATCGTGGGCGGCGACGGCGCCTTCTTGTGGGGGACCATCGTCGGCCGGCCGTCGGCGCCGTCCACGAAGCCTTCCAACTCGCGCGGGGGGTCGGCCTTCACGCTCACGGCGTAGTCGCAGAGGTCGCTGGAGAACCAGGTCTGGTCGAAGTACCAGCGCCAGTCGTGGCCCGTGACCTCGTTCACCACCGCGATGAAGTCCTGGCTGGTCGGGTGGCGGAAGCGCCAGCGCCGCGCATAGGTGCGCATGATGCGCGTCATGGTCTCCTCGCCCACCAGCCTCTCCAGCGTCTGCAGCGAGAGCGCGGGCTTGCCGTAGGAGTTCAGCGTGTAGGCCTCCACCACGCGATAGGCCCAGCCGGGCCGCGCCATCACGTCGGATTCGCCGGTGCGCCGCAGCGCCGAGAGGTCGTTCTCCCCGCGGCCCATCCACACGCCGGGTGCGACCACCGGCCAGCCGCTGCGCGTGCCGCGGCCGGGCGCGCTCACGCCGAAGTAGCGCCGTGCCCAGGCCACGGGGCCCAGCGCGCGCTGGGTGGCCTTCTCCTCGTGGTAGCTGTTGAAGCCCTCGTCCAGCCAGGCCTGCTCGAACTCGTTGTTGGCCACCAGGCCGTACCAGAACTGGTGGCCGCACTCGTGCACGGTCACGCTCTCCGGCGACTGCAGCTCGGGCGGCGCCCACAGCGAGGCGCCGCCGGTGAACAGCGTCGGGTATTCCATGCCGCCGGCGGCGGAGGACCAGGCGGGGTCCACCACCGTCACCTGCGCGTAGGGATACGGCGCCGACCACGCGCCGTAGCTGCGCAACGCGATGCGCGTAGCCTCGATGTAGCGCGCGGCCAGGTGCTCGTGCTCGGGCTGCAGCAGCAGCCGGATGTCCACCGGCGGGTAGCCGGGGTCGTCGAAGCGGGCGCGGTGGTCGTGGTAGCGGCGGCTGGCCGTCCAAGTGAAGTCGTGCACGTCCTCCTGCACGAAGCGGAAGGTCTCCGTGCCGTCGCTGTTGTCGTTCTTCTCCTGCAGGCGGCCGGTGGCGCCCACCACGAACCCGCGCGGCAGTGTGAGGCGCACGTCGTACACGCCGAAGTCGGAGTAGAACTCGGTCCAGGGGTAGAAGGCGGGCGTGTTCCATACGCCGTCCTGGATGACGCCCACCTTGGGGAACCACTGGGCGATGAAGTGGTAGTCGTGCACCCAGCCCGCGCGGCCGACGTCGCCGAAGGGGATGCGCGCCTGCCACGTGATGCGGAAGCGCGCCGTGCCCCCGGGCGCCACCGCGAAGGGCGTCGTCACCTCCATCACCGTGCGGTCGTCGGCGTTGGGCGGGCCGGATTCGGGCGCGGCCACGTCCAGCGCCGGCACGTAGCGCAGCGTGGGCATGAGGTCGGCCTCGGTGCGGCCCAGGAATTTCACCGACGTGACGTCCACCCAGCCGTACCCGCGGTCGTTGCCGCGGCGGCCGTTGCGGGCGGCGCGGCGGCCCTCGCCCCGCGCGGAAGCGGAGAGCGAGTTGCGGAACGCGTTCCAGTACAGGTGGAAGCGGAAGGCCTGCACCGTGACGTTGCTGATGTTGCGCCAGCTCAGCTCCAGCGTGCCGTCGATGGTGTGCGCGTCGGGATCGAGGCGGGCGTCGATGGAATAGCTCGCGTTGCGCGGCGAGGCCGGAGGCAGCGGCGGCAGGCCCGCGTCGTCCAGCCGGGGCAAGGGAGGCGGCGAATGGGGCGGCCGAGAAGGCGCCGGCCCCTGGCAGGCGGCCAGCGCGGCCGCGACCGGCAGCACCAAAACGGCCCGAAGGGGCGGCCGCCTCATGCGCCGCGGATTCTATACCGCGGCCGCTGGGTAGAATGCGGTCTGCGATGACACAGGACCAGGACCGCGCCAAGGCCTATTTCGACGCTCTGGCCCCCGACTACGACCGCGCCTTCCGCGGCGAGAAGGGGAGCTGGCTGGAGACGCTGGTCAACCGCTTCTTCCGCGGGCCGACCTTCGTGCGCCGCATGGAGCTGCTGTCCGGCGTCCTGCAGGCGGAGGCCCTCGACGGCGCGACGGTCCTGGACCTCGGCTGCGGCAGCGGGCAGGTGTCGCTGCTGGCCGCGTCGCTGGGCGCGCGCGTGCACGGCATCGACATCGCGCCGCGCATGCTGGAGATCGCGCGCGAGTCGGCCCGGCGCGCGGGGCTTTCCGACCGCGTGACGTTCGTGGAGGGCGACGTGGCCACGGCGCCCCTGCCCGAGGCCGACCTCGTGCTGCTGGTGGGCGTCGTCGAGTACTACCGCGACTTCGCGCCCATCGTGGCCCGCGCGGCGGCGGCCACGCGGCGCACGCTGCTCATCGCGCACACGCGCCGCGTGTGGCACCGCATGCTGCTGCGCAAGGCGCTCTTCGCCCTGCAGCGCTCGAGCGTGTACTTCCATCCCATGCGCGCGGTGATGGAGGCGGGGCAGGCGGCCGGGCTGCGGTTGCGAAAGGAGCACCGCGAGGCGGGGTTCAGCCTCCTGGCGTTCGAGCGTCCGCCGCGTGGGTGAGGCCCGCCGTGTCGTCCTCTCGGTGGACGTGGACGAGTGGTACCACTGCCGCTGGGCCACCGGCGCGGCCCACTCGCGCTGGCCGGACACGGCCACCGTCTTTCGCGAGCACTACGGCAGCGACCGTCCCGCCGGCGAGCTGACGGCGCCCACGCGCCGCATCCTCGACATCTTCGAACGCCACGGCCTGCGCGGCAGCTTCTTCGTCCTGGGCGAGGTGGCGGCCTACTACCCCGACCTCGTGCGCGAGATCGAGGCCCGCGGCCACGAGGTCGGCTGCCACGGGTTCCACCACGTGGATGCCGACCTGCTCGGCCCCGACGGCTTTGCCCGCGAGCTGGGCGAGGCGCGCGCGGCGCTGGACGGGCTGCTGCAGCGGCCGGTCTGCGGCTACCGCGCGCCCAACCTCATCCTGCGCGACTGGATGATCCCCACGCTGCGCGCGCAGGGCTTCCGCTACGACGCGTCGGTGTGCACCTCGCGCGGCCTGCTGGGCAAGGACTTCGGCCACGACCACGTGGCGGCCAACCCCTACCGCTTTCGCGATCGCTTCTCACGGCCGGAGCCCGACGGCGACCTGGTGGAGATCCCGCTGCCGACGTTTCCCGTGCTGCGCCTGCCCGCGGCCACCGGCATCCTCACCCGCGTGGCGGGCGTGCGCTGGACGACGACGGCGCTGCGCCACGCCCTGCGCAGCGGCGACGCCCAGTACTACTTCCACCCCTACGAGCTGGGGCCTCGCCCGCGCATCGCCCTGGGCCTGCGCGAGCGCGTGTTCCTGCGCCGCCTGGGCGGCTGGATGGAGCGCGCGGTGGAGCGCATCATCGTGACGTTGCGCGGATGGGGCGTGCAGTTCGTGACGGCGGGCGAGATGGCGGAAGGCCTGACGGCGAACGTAAGCACGCGACGAGATTCGTAAGCCGCCGCACCGCCCGCCGCGCAAACCCGCCATTCCACGCCCCACCGTGACGGCACGCGGATTGCGAGCGGCCGGGCAGCTCCAACCAAAAGCGGAGGACTGAATGAACGCTGCTCGTGCGAGTCTGGCGGCGCTGGTGCTGGTGTCTTCGGGTGCGCTGGCCGTCGCGGCTGACCACCAGCCACCCGCGGCGCCCAGGAACCTGAGGGTGACCGGCTTCGCGCACTACAGCGTGTCATTGGCGTGGGACCCGTCCACGGACAACTCGGGCTTCCTGACCTATTGGATCCAGGCCAGCAACGGGTACCGGATGTCGGTGCCCATGAGCCGGACGAGCGCCACGTTCACGGATGGGATCAACGCCGGCGTGACGTACTCCTTCCACGTGTACGCGGTGGACGCGGCGGGCAACAAGTCCAAGCTCAGCAACAAGGCCACGGTGAGCCTGCCCCAGGACACCAATCCGCCGTCGGTGCCGTCCCTGACGGTGACGCAGGTGGGACCGACGCACGTGTCCCTGTCGTGGTCGTCCACCGACGAGGGGCCGGCGATCTATTACTGGGTCTACCGCAGCGATTGGGGCGATTGGGCGTTCTTCCGTGACACGGCGGCCACGTCCGGGCTCGTCAACGGCCTGTCGCCCAACACCACCTATGCGTTCCGGGCCAAGGCACGCGACAAGCTCAACAACGTGTCGGTCCTCAGCGCGCCGACCATGGTCACCACGGGCCCGGTGGACCCCAACGACGTCACGGCGCCGACGACGCCCACGAGCCTGCAGTCGTTCAACTACCCGGGCGACCTGGAGATGACCGTGTCCTGGGGCGAGTCCACGGACGACGTGGACCCTCAGGACGCGATCCGCTACGAGGTGTACGTGAACGGCACGCTGGCCGACCTCGTGTTCGGCACCGGCACCAGCATCAGCTACGGCGTGTTCGGGACCAACGTCATCGAGGTGTTCGCGATCGACGCCGCCGGCAACCGGTCGGAGCCGGCCACGATCGTCACGGAGATCTGAGGCCGCGGGGCCCTCTGGGGTCGCGGCGTAGCGCGCCGGCTATCCGGCGGAACGGATAGCCACGTGGATGCCTGCCCCATTCTTATTGAAGAGACGGCTCCACGGGTGCGGCATCAACAATCGGAGCCTCTTGCTGAGTAGCCTGATCTCATTCCTCCACGCTACGTTCGGGAGGAGCGTGCGGGCTTGCCAAAAAAGATTCTGGGTGTGTTCCGAGTTTCGGACCTGCACTTCTGAAAGGTGCGCGCCTTCACTGATCTGATCGCGCCAGGAAGGGCGGCCTGGACGCAGCACCGATCCGCTGTGGCAATAGATCGCACGTCGACTCTTCGCGTGGCTCGCACCGGCGCGAGCTTGGCTTGTAGCGCCCTGGACGCAGCTTCGGAGTCGCGAAAAAGGGCCGTGATACACAGACAGCATGATGATGAACACGCTTGCTTCCGCCCAGGAGTTGTCGAACCGGGAGCTACTGGCCCGACTTCCACAGCTCGCCGCCAACGAGCGAACGGCTACCGCCGAGCTCGTAGCTCACCTCGTCGCGCTGGACATGCGGCCCGATGTCTACGCGGGCGAAGGGTACGGATCTCTGTTCGGCTACTGCACCGGCGCGTTGCGGCTATCCGAGGACGCGGCCTGCACGAGAATCGCCGCGGTATCGGCGTGCCGGCGCTTTCCGCAGGTCCTGGATCTGCTCGCGTCGGGAGCGCTGACGCTCACCGCTGTGCGCCGCGTTGGTCCCCACCTCACGGCGGCCAATTGCGATGCCGTGCTGGCTCGCGCGTCGAACAAGTCGCGCTCGCAGATCGACGCGCTCGTCGCGGAGCTGGCTCCTCAGCCGGACGTGGCACCGTCCGTCCGCAAGCTCCCGGTACGCACACCCGTCGTGGTGGACACACCACCGCTGCTGGCACCCCCGCCGGACGTGGCTGCGCGCGCGGGATCGGTCGACGCGACATGCGCGCCGCCCATCACGACGGCCGGGCGGCAGCCGGTGCGACGCCAGCAGGTTCAGCCGTCGGCCCCCGAGCGCTACCGTGTACAGTTCACGATCGGACCGGAGGCACATGAAAAGCTGCGGCGCGTGCAGGCGCTGCTGCGCCGCGAGATCCCGGCCGGCGATGTCGGCATCATCTTCGAGCGTGCGCTCGACCTGCTGCTCCAGAGAGTGGAGAAGGCGAAGCTGGGCAAGGGGACCCGGGCGCGGAAGCACACGGCTATCCGTTTCGAAACGGATAACCCGGATTGGGCCACGGTCCGCGCGGACCGCTCCATCCGGAACGAAGTGAAGCGCGTCGTCTGGGAGCGCGACGGTGGCCAATGTGCATTCGTTTCGGGCACTGGCCACCGCTGCACGGAGCGCTCGTACCTCGAGTTCCATCACCTGATCCCGTTCGCGCTTGGCGGGGCTGCAACCGTCGACAACATCGCGCTGCGCTGCCGCCGTCACAACCAGTACGAGGCGCGGCTCGTGTTCGGGCGGCACGGTGAATCGACAGTTGGCGAGAGCCGCGCGGTGTACGGGGCGGAACCTGAACGGAGGCGTCCATCCGTTCCGTCGCGATCAAGGCCGGCGTAACGGACCAGCTTAGAACCTCACCGCCACGCCCGCCGTGGCCTGGAAGAAGGTGGGGTTGAACTTGGCCGGCTCCAGGCCGCCTTCGATCTGCGTGATCAGCGCGTCCTCCAGCGGGGGCAGGGGCGTGTCGCTCTGCGCGCGGCCCCAGTACAGCGTCTGGCGCTGGAACCAGAAGTAGCGGCCCTCGACGGTCACGGAGACGCGGGGGCCGACGTCGCGCTGCAGGCCGGCGCCCGCATTGAAGCCGAAGCGGCCCTCGCCGCGGTCGCCGGGGAGCGCTTCCGCGGCCAGCTCCACGTGGGCGAGGTCGGGGATGGGCACCGTGCCGTTGAAGCCCGGCAGGCCCAGGCCCACGGCCTGGTGGGCCACGAGGCGGAAGCGGGGCAGCCAGCTTCCGCCCGCGGAGCCGAGCACGCGCACACGGCCCTTGGACCGGAAGCGCAGGTTGAGCGAGAGGGGGCGCACGCGCTCCACGTCCACGTCGCCGGTGCCGAGGTCCACGTCGCGCGTGAACGATGACGGCAGCGGCGCAGGGAGTCCGCGCGCCGTGAGCGCGTAGCGTGCGCCCTGCGTCTTCACGCGCACGTCGGCCGTGTCCAGGCGCAGCTCGAGGCCGAAGCCGGGCGTGATGTTCACGGCCACCGCCGCGCCCAGCACGATGCCGCCGCGCGCGTCCAGCGAGAAGTTGCCGCGCTGCTCCAGCGACGTGCCCGGGATGCCGAGCGAAAGCGGGCCGGGATCGTACTCGAACGTCTGCTCGTAGAAGGGGAAGGCGGGGCCCAGCCATACGGAGCCTTCCCAGTCCGCGGCGGAGGCGGACGATGCGGCCAGCAGCGCGATGGCGGCGGCCCAGGACCTCACGATTCCATTGTGCCCGCCGGCGGGAGACAAGCGGGCGGGGTTCCGGGTAAGTTCTCGCCATGCGAAAAGAGGTCGTTCTCGTCACCGGGGCCGCGGGCGAGATGGGGCAGGCGCTGGTGGAGCGCCTGTCCGATGCCGGGCGCCCCATCCTGGCCCTGGACGTGAACCCCTTGCCCGACACGGTGCGCCAGCGCTGCCAGGTGGCGCTCACCGGCGACATCCTGGACGAGAAGCTGCTCTCGCGCCTCGTCACCGAGTTCGCCATCCCGCTCATCTACCACCTGGCGGCGGTGCTCTCCACGCGCGCCGAGTACAGCCCCGAGGCGGCCCATCGCATCAACGTGGAGGGCACGCTGGCCCTGCTGCGCCTGGCCACCGAGCAGGGCGGCTGGCTGGGCGCGCCGGTCACGTTCATGTTCCCCAGCTCCATCGCGGCCTACGGGATCCCCGACCTGCAGACCAAGGCCAAGGCGGGCGCCGTCAAGGAGCACGAGTGGAACGTGCCCACCACCATGTACGGGTGCAACAAGCTGTACGGCGAGCACCTCGGCCGCTACTACGCGCGGCACTATCGCCAGCTCGCGGCCACGCCCGACGGCACGCACGTGGACTTCCGCAGCCTGCGCTTCCCGGGCCTGATCAGCGCCTTCACGCTCCCCACCGGCGGCACCAGCGACTACGCGCCCGAGATGCTGCACCACGCGGCCCAGGGCAAGCCCTACGCCTGCTTCGTGCGCGAGGACACGCGCATCCCCTTCATGGCCATGCCCGACGCCATCGAGGCGCTGACGCGGCTGCAGGCGGCGCCGCGCGAGCGCCTGACCGCGCCCGTCTACAACGTCACCAGCTTCAGCCCCAGCGCGGGCCAGCTGCGCGAGCGCACGCGGCGCGCGTTCCCCGGCGCCGAGGTCACCTTTGAGCCCGACCTCAAGCGCCAGGCCATCGTGGACTCCTGGCCGGAAGACCAGGACGACAGCCGCGCCCGCCGCGATTGGGACTGGAAGCCCGGCTACGACGAAGAGCGCGCGTTCGACGAGTACCTGGTTCCGAACATCAAGGCCAGGTACGCGTCGAAGTAGCGATCAGCAGTTGTCAATCAGCCCGGCGAGCAGGCGACGACGCGCACAGTCACTGTGCCGAAGTTGTCCCACAGGATGTCGCGCCGGTCGTTGGGAGCGACTTCCAGGATCCCGGGGCGAGTGGCTCGCAGCGCGCGCCTCTCGCCGACCACGAAAGCCTCGCCATCCTCCCCGATGCGCGCCACCAACGACATCGCCGGCTCGTTCCAGACTGGGAAGCAATCGGCTCTCGAAACGCCGGTGCAGGGGCCGCCCACCACGAACTCCCGATCGCCTGCGGGCCCGACGGGCTTGTTGGATTGTCCCCAGTCGCCGCTTGCGCTGATGTCCACTGTGTCTCCGGTGGCGAGCGACAACCCGGTGCTCTGCCACCACCGTCGCCCGTCCGCCCGCAGGTCGATGACGCGGCAATTGGCCTGCCCGGGCGCAGGCGAGGCCGGGGGAACGTCTGCCGTGGACGAAGGCCCACCGTCCGCGGGGGCAAACTTGTTCCAGAACCTCTTCTGGATCGCGTGGGGTAGCCTCGCTTCCGCCATCAACCCGAGGAGGTACGCCCCCCTCGGTGCTGGCAACTGTTGCCGCCCACCGGGATAGACCCAGACCGTCGACTCGTCACGAACGATGAGCGCAAAAACGCGTCCCGTTTCCAGCTCCACGGCGATGGTCCCGTCGTTTGGACAGTTGTGTGGCTTGCATACGGTGACCCACAGATAACCTTCCGTTTCCTCGACGGGCACCGCGGTCCTGTACGTCCGAAGAAGGCTCAGCTCGCTTTCGTCGAGCGACGTTTCGAGCGACGTCAGGACGTGCATGTCCGTGAAGAAATCGGCGCCGTCGACCTGCTCCGTAGGGTAGCGTCCGATCCAGCGGCGAAGGTTCCCGGCGTCGTTCGACGACGTCGGCGGCGAGATGGGCAGGGCCGACGCAGCCTCCTTCGAGGGCTGCTGTTGCGGCGACGTCGCCGTCCTCGGCGGTTGCGGCTCTACGGCCGTGGCGATTTGCGAGGAGCCGCCCGCCGGACGGCTGCCGCGCAGGGTGGGCCCGAGCAGGTGCCAAGTCGCTGCACCACCGCCGAAGGCGGCCACGATCGTGCAGGCATACCAGAGTCCCTGTCCTCGCCGCGGGCCGACCGAGATCTTCGGATGACCCACGACCGGTCGTGATTCCCTGGGGCGCATGGGGGGAGGGCTGGGTTGGGCGTCATGGACGTGTCGCTCCTCGCGCCCGCTCGCCGCTGACTGCGCACCGGCAGGCGGCTTCGTGCGGACCCAGGACGCGCCCACCGCGATGATCACTAGCAACAACAACGCGGCAACGAACAGGAAGGGAAACAGGCCGGCGTCGGCGCCCAACATCAGGCTCGCCGTGACCAGGAACGAAAGAGCGAACGGCGTCGCGGAGGCCGCGACGAGCGCGCGCGGCCAGCCGACGCCGTAGACGACCGACAATCCGTAGACGAGCAGGCCGCTCCACCAGAGAGACCCGATGAGCGTCACTGCGTCCCTGATGCCCGAGCCGGGCGAGAACAGCGAAAGCAGCACGGCCAGGGCGATCGACCCCAGCCAAGGGACCATGGCGTGCACGAGAATGGCGTACGTCTTGGAGTACGTGGACCGGATGCGGACGACCAGACATACACCGTGCAGGACGCCCGCAGCCACGAATGAAAGCGGAACGAGGCCGACCGCCATGACGGCCAGCCCCAGCGACCCGACCACGGAATCGAACAACTCGCGCTGCTGAAGCGGTGAGTACTTCGCCTCCATGCGCACCGCCGGCTGGCTCCCGATCGATTCGCGCCACAGATAGACACTGCCAAGCACGAACGCGGCAAAAGCGAGAGTGGCCACCAGGAAGAACGCGACCGAGCTGCGCAAAGGCGCCCACGCGCGCAACTCTTCGAACAGTCGCCGGGGATTGCCTATGGCCAGCGTGGGTCGTTCATGGAATCGCATGGGCATCACCGTCACCGCTTCCTAAGCCGCTCATTCCGGCCGTTGCCGACGAGCGTCGTCCCGGCCAACGTGCGCTCGATCGTGTAGACCTTGCCGACTCCCACGGGTGTCATGAGGAGGACCTGGTCGCCGCGCCTCTCCCACGTACCTTCCATGCTTCGGATTCCGGCATCGAGCACCCATCTACCGTCGCTGGACAGCGTCAGTACCGCCCTGCCGCCCCTTTCGCCCGCGTACGTTCCCGCCAAGGACCAGGGCCCGATGTCACAGGCGGTCGAGAGGAGCACGGCCGCGAATTGCAATAGACGCCGGCGAGTCATGGTCGCTCCTTTCGCTGGGCCGCTGCCGGACCTGTGACTGCCGCGCCGCCGGCGACGGCGACGCTGGATCAGCAGGCGCTGGAGTACGGCATGCTGTTGCTTTCGATCGCCGTCGTGAGCACGCTGGCGTTGCACGTTCCCGATACGCCTAACAAGCCGGTCCACGACACGACGACGCGGTAACTCTGGTGTTTCGGGAGGCGTATCGAGAACACACCGTCGCGCGCGACCGGCACGACGAGCGGCGCGTTCGTGGTGTTGTCGATGATGGTGACGGCGGTGGGATACGTCTGGAAGCCGACCGTCTTCACCTGCCCCGTCACCACAACTGTCTGTTGAGCGCATGCGATCAGCGCCAGCAACACCAATGGCCCCGTTTTCCGAAGGCGCTGGTAGCAGCAAGACGTGCCGCCCTCGCGCGGACACGCGGATTCGCGGCAGCGGGAGGCGCTCACTGGACACCCCCTGGTCGATGGAGGGATTACGCTGCCAGATACAACGAACAGGGATGGAGTGTCAATCGCGGTTCGCCACCTGCGTGCCGGCGGTGCCCTCCACCATCGCTTCCACGTCCTGCAGGGCGCCGATGGCCGCACGCCGGCCCGTGGCGCGCACGAACTCGCAGGCCGCTTCCACCTTGGGGCCCATGGAGCCCGCCGCGAACGGGTGCTGCTCCAGCTCCTGAGGCGTCACGCGGCCGAGCGGGCGCTGGGCAGGCGTGCCCCAGTCGGCGTAGACCGCGTCGGCGTCCGTGGCCATCACCAGCACGTCGGCCTCCAGCTCGCGGGCCAGCAGCGCGCTGGCGCGGTCCTTGTCCACCACCACCTGCGCGCCCACCAGCGTGCGCGTGCCGGGCAGGTACGTGGTGGGGATGCCGCCGCCGCCCGCGCAGATCACGATGGTGCCCTTCTCCAGCAGCCACTTCACGGGGCGGATCTCGAAGATGCGGCGCGGCAGCGGCGAAGCCACCACGCGCCGCCAGTGCTCTCCGTCGCGCTTGACCGTCCAGCCGTTCTGCGCGGCCAGCCGGCGGGCATCCTCCTCGCTGTAGGCCGGGCCGATCGGCTTGGTCGGGTTGGCGAAAGCCGGGTCCTCGGGGTCCACCTCCACCATGGTGAGCACGGTGGCGAAGGGCACCTCGAAGGGCACGAGGTTGCCGAGCTCCTGCTCGATCATGTAGCCGATCATCCCCTCCGTCTCCGCGCCGAGGACGTCCAGCGGATACGGTGCCACCTCCGGCGAAGCGGCCGACTGCAGGGCCAGCAGGCCCACCTGCGGCCCGTTGCCGTGGGAGATGACGAGCTGGTGGCGCTGCGCCACCGGGGCCAGCGCGGCCGCCGCCGTCTTCACGTTCTGGCGCTGCACGTCGGCGGAGAGCGGCTGCCCGCGCCGCAGCAGCGCGTTGCCGCCCAGGGCCACCACGACGCGCACGCGGCTAGTGTAGCGGGCGCGGACCGGCGGAGAAGGTGAGGGGCGGCGTATCCTCGAACGCGCGGCTGAACGCGAGCGTCGTGCGGCCGTCCGCTGCGAGCGAATACGTCCAGTGCGCTCCGGTACAGGCGGACGATTCGATGCCCGGCACGCTGGCCGGCCACGCACCGCCCGCGGCGTCGCGGCGCGCCTTGAGGTCGATCACTTTGCGCGCCAGCTCGGCTTGCGCGAGCAGCCGGTCTTCGCCTTCACGGTGCTTGTCCAGGTCGCCCACCATGAAGGGGCCGATCCTGTTCCAGAACGCAAGCCTTTCGCGGACGCGCCGTGTGAGGAGTCCCGGCGCGATGGAACACGGCGGCCGGCCCACGAAGTCGCGGGCGGTTCTCCGCGCGGCGATCGCGGTGTCCTCGGCCGCGAGCCTCAGGAGCCAGCCTCCCTCCTTGGGTGCGGCCTCCGCGCGCAGCAACGTGGTCATGACGAGGCTGTTGAGGTCAAGGTCTTCCTCTTCGTACTGGTAGGGATCCAGCTCCGCCAGCCGGCGGTCCCACGACGAAGCCAGACCGCTCATCTTCGTGGACAGGCGCAGCACGTCCGAAACGAGGGCCTGGCCCAGGATTCGCCCGAGCGTGTCGGGGCGCTCCGTCAGAGCGCGGCCGAGGTGCCACGTCGCCTGCAGCGCCCGCTGTGCGTCGCCGTGCGCGCCCCGCTTCTCGTCGGTGACCAGGCGGGCGTTGAGCAATGACCTCAATGCGATCCAGTCGTTCCCGCTGACCTCGTAGCCGTCCGCGGCCGCGATGTCGAGCGGCCACCGGAGCGCCGGCTCCGCGGCGAGGTGCGCGATCACACGATCGAGTGCGGCGCGGCGCGCGGCCAGCTGATCGGCGACGGCGACCGGCGGCTCGGGGATGTCTTCGCCGGGTGCGCCCTTCACTTCCGTCAGGTACTGTCCGATGGCCTCGTACGGCGATTGTGGCCGCGCCGGCCCGCCGGCCGGCGGCCTTGGTGACGGCCTGGCCTCGGACCCACGGCGGCGAGCCGCCAGGTCCAGAGCGAGGTCTTTGCCCAGGCCCGCCAGCACGCGCGCCGACTCGTTGCCATCGTCGGGCGGGTACTTCCGGCGCAGCGCCTCCCAATGGCGCTCGATCTCACGCCGCGTGCTCCGGTGACGGAGGTACAGGAGCGGCGGCGTCACGATGACGACGGTCGCCAGCAACGCGCTGGCGCCGAGGAACCACCGTGCCCACTTCCGCATCGCCACCTCCCCGCGGACCGGGCAGCCGCCGCGCCGCCGCTACTGCGCCGGGATGCCCACTCCCGCCTTGAGGTCGAAGTTGACCGGCAGCTCGCGCAGGCCGTCGAACATGTCAAACTCCACGGCCAGCGGGCCCTTGCCCGTCATCTTCAGGCGGTAGCCGATCTCGTACTCCTCGTCCCAGCCGCCGCTCTGGCTCCAGCGCATCTCGATGGGCGCGCCCTTGGCGTCCTTGGCCCGCACCGTCTTGATCCCCTTGATCGCGGAGCGCGTGCCCTTGAAGACCACCATGGGGTCGGAGCCCTCCTCCGTCTGGAAATCGGAGACGGTGATCGTCGTGGTGCCCAGCTTGACGGGCGTGCCCTTTTCCAGGCGCAGCGCCGGCACCTTGATCGTGCGCACGCCGGTGGACGCCGTGAACATGAGCGTGCCCTTGGCGGCCACGTGAGAGGAGCCCTCCCCGGGCACGCCCTTGGCCTCGAGGTCCACCAGGGCGGCGGTGCCGTCCTTGGTGATGTCCGGGCTCCAGTCCACCTCCGGGCTGTCCAGCGCCTTGCCCGTGGAATCGGACAGCTCCAGCGTGCTCTTGTCCTTCTCGATCTCCACCAGCGCGTAGGGCGCGGCCACCCTCACCGCCACCACCACCGTGGTCCCCGCGCTCCAGTTGAACGGGCGCTGCTGGTCCTGCTCCGTGCCCACGCCGGGGCCGACGACGCGCACGCCGGCCACCGAGACCTTGGGCGTGGGCGGGGCCACCTGCTTGGGCGCGGCCGCGCGCTTGCCTTTCGACTGGGCGGCGGCCAGGGCGGGAACGCTCACGAGGATCAGGGCCAGGGCGAGCTTGCGCATGACGCGAAACCTCCGCTATTGGCCAGGGGGCGCCGCTTGCGGGGCGGCGTGGCGGGCCGATTAGACCACGGCCGGCCAGGCCTCGGGAATCCGGCGCGAGCGCGGCCCGCCGCCGTCCTTCGGCCACAGAGTGCAGGTCACCACGCGGTGCCGCTGGTCCTCTTCCTCGCAGAAGGGGCAGAAGACGCAGGCGCGCGCCTCGGCATCGGCGCCGGCCAGCCACTTGCGCGGCAGGTCGGGATCGGCCAGCAGCGCGCGGGCCATGCCCACGAGGTCGGCGCGGCCGTCCTGCAGCACGGCCTCGGCCTGCTCGAAGGTGTGGATGCGTCCGCTGGCCACCACGGGGGTGGTGAACCCGGCCGCGCGCACGGCGCGCCGGATGCCCTCGGCCAGGTGCGCGTTGACGGCCGGCGGCTCGCCCTTCGCGCGCGGGATGCACTTCTGGCCGCTGTGCCCGGTGTAGGGGTACATCGCCTCGCCCACGGGCGGCTGCCGGGCGTCCTCGAACTTGCCGCCGCGGGAGATGGAGAGGAAATCGAGTCCTGCGCGCGCCAGCTCCACGCCGATGCGGCAGGCCTCGCCGAGGTCGTTGCCGCGCAGCACGCCGTCCTCGCCCAGGATGTCCTCGGAGCCGAGGTAGCGGCAGCCCACCAGGAACTCGCGGCCCACTTCCGCGCGCACGGCCGCGATCACCTCCAGCGGCAGCCGCAGGCGGTTCTGCAAGCTGCCGCCATAGGCGTCGGTGCGCGCGTTGGTCACCGAGAGGAAGGAGGCCATGGTGTAGGCGTGGGCGAAGTGCAGCTCCACGCCGTCGTAGCCGGCCTGGCGCGCGCGCCGCGCGGCGCCGGCGAACCAGCCGGGGATGCGCCGGATCTCGTCCAGGGAGAGGTCCTCGATCGTCTGCCGGTATCCGTACAGGAAGTCGCGGCGGTCGCGCGGCTCCTGGAGCCACTCCGCATGCCCGGCCTCGAACTCCGCGTCGCTCAGCGCCAGCACCGTCTCCGGCAGACGTCCACGGCGCACCATGGCTTGCATGAACTCGCGCGTGGGCTTGCGGCGCGCGATCTTGAGGAAGTCGATGATCTGGGGCACCACCAGCGAGGGTGAGAGGGCGCGCATGTCTTCGCGCAACCGGCGCAGGCCGGGCACGAAGCGGTCGTCGCTGAGGCGCAGCAGCGGTCCGCTGGCCACGTCGCGGATGCCCGTGGCCTCCAGCACGATCATGCCCGCGCCCCCGCGCGCGTAGCGCAGGTAGATCTCGCGCACGGAGTCGGTGACGAACCCGTCCTCGGTTCCGCGCCACGTCACCATGGCGGGCAACCAGATCCGGTTGGGCAAGACAGCCCCGCCCGTCCCGATGGGAAAGGGCTGGAAGAGCAGGGCTCTTGCCCGGGACGGGTCGATGGAATCGCGATTCACGGGTTAATCCTCTTCGTCGTCCTGCTCTTCCGGTTCGGCGAGGAGATCTTCCGCGGCCTCGTCTTTCGCCATCTCGTTCTCGATGCCCAGGTTCATCAGGCGGCGGCGGAGCTCGTCGAAACCGCGGCGGTCCGGTGGCGGGTCCTCGCGGTAGCTCTCCAGCACCTCCTCCAAGCGCTGCACGCGGCGGGCGAGCTGGCCGATGATCTCCAGGGTCAGCACCGCGCCGCCCTCCTGCGCGCGCTGGAAGGCGTTGCTCGTCCCGAGCTGGCCCAGCACGTCCACCATGCGCGCGCTCAGGCTGTCGGCCACCTCCACCAGCTCGTCCTGCAGCGCGCGGTCGAACACGAGCTGGCGCGCGTCGTCGATGTCCTCGTCGTCCCACTCGCCGCGCAGCCGCTCGTAGGCGTCCGGCGGGAGCTCCACGCCGTCCGGCCCGAAGTCCGCCTCCGACGCCACTTCACTGATCAAATCGACTATGCGTCCCATGAATTCCTCACACGCTCCAATCGATGTCCCCGGGGAGTTCCATGTTCAGGGCGGACGGTGGAGGGAAGCGGAGGCCCGAGGCCTTCACCGCCGGGCGGATGTCGTCCACGAAATCCTTCATGCACTCGCCCGAGTCGCGCTTCTTCACGCCCTGCTCGATGGCGTAGGTGTTCCCCGGCGTGCCCGGGCGGCCGAACGAGAGCAAGCCCAGCCGCAGCCACTTCTCGAACAGCGGCTGCTTGACGTCTTCGTAGCGGCCGGACTGGCACAGCTCCACCACGATCTTCTCGCCCAGGCCCTGGTGGCCCGCCTCCTCCTTCACGATCTTCTGGATCACGCCCCGGTAGGGCACGAAGGAGCACTGGTCGTATTCCTTGAGCTGCCAGAAGCCGCCGCGGTCGTACAGGAACTGGGCCATGGCCAGCTCGAACCAGCTCTCGGCGAAGGGCACCGGCCGGTCGCCGAGGCGCGCGCGCACCGCGGGCTCCACCTCCTCGCCCGTGAACTCGCGGTACATCTTGGAGACGGCCTGGTAGTGCTCGGTCTCCTCCTGGATGTGCCAGACCATGAACTTCATCCACTTCTCCGGCACGTACTGCAGGCCGTAGCCGAACATGTGCGCCGCCGCCAGCTCGCGGTAGGCCTGGCTCTGCATGAGCTGCACGATCAGCTGGCGGTACTCCGGGCTCATCTGCGCGGCTTCGTGGACGTCGGTGCTCATCGGTTCTCCTTCAAGAGCTGGCGGGCGATGACCAGCTTCTGGATCTCGCTGGTGCCCTCGTAGATGCGGAGCGCGCGCACCTCGCGGTAGAGCCGCTCCACCGTGCTGCCGCGCATCACGCCCTGGCCGCCGTGCACCTGCACGGCGCGGTCGATCACGCGCTGGGCCGTCTCCGTGGCCACCAGCTTGGCCACCGCGCCCTCCTTGCCGATGCGCTCGGCGCCGGTGTCCTTCATCCAGGCCGCCTGGCGCACGGTCAGGCGCGCGGCGCTCAGCTCGGCGTACATGTCGGCCAGCGTCATCTGCACGCCCTGGAAGTCGGCCAGCGCATGGCCGAACTGGCGGCGGCTCATGGACCAGCGCACGGCCTCGTGGAGCGCGCGGCGGGCCAGGCCGCAGGCGGCCGCGCCCACGCTGGGGCGGAACGAGTCCAGCGTGGCCAGGGCCAGGCCGTAGCCCTTGCCCGCCTCGCCGATGAGGACGGCCGGCGTGCTGGCGAAGCGCACCTCGCCCAGGGGGTGCGCGGCCATGGGCTCCAGCTTGCGCACGGCCAGGCCCGGCGCGTCCGCGTCCACCAGGAACATGGACAGCCCGCGGTGGCCCTCGCCCTCGCCCGTGCGGGCCAGCACGGTGTACAGGCCCGCGATGCCGGCGTTGGAGATGAACGTCTTCACGCCCTCCAGCCGCCAGAGCGCGCCTTCGGGCAGCGCCCGCGTGCGCACCGCGGCCAGGTCCGACCCTGCTTCGGGCTCCGTGACCGCGAACGCGCAGAGCACGTTCCCACGCACGACCTCGGGCAGCCAGCGGTTCTTCTGCACGTCGGTGCCGGCCAGCGTCAGCGCGTGCGAGCCCAGCCCCTGCATGGCGAAGGCCGAGTCGGCCAGGCCCGAGTAGTAGGCCAGCGACTCGCGCACGGCCACCAGCGAGCGCACGTCCATGCTGCCGTGCGGCGGCGGCACGGCCGCGGCCAGGATGCCCGACTGGCCGAGCTGGCGCGCCACCTCGCGCGTGCGCTCCTCCGGCCGCGCCTCGTCCTCGGCCCACGCGCGCAGGTGGCGGTCGCCGAAGGCGCGCACCTTGTCTTCCAGCGCGCGGTGCTGGTCGTGCAGGAAGGGATCGGGCGCGAAGCTCATTCGGGCGCACCGGAGAAGCGGGGCGGCCGCTTCTCCACGAACGCGCGGTGGCCCTCGTGGAAGTCGGGCCCCAGCATCAGCTCCGCCTGCACCTCCGCCTCGTGGGCCAGCGCCTGCGTCAGCGGCATGAAGAGCTCCGCCTCCAACGCCTGCTTGGTGGCGGCCAGGCCGGCGGCGGGGCCGCGCGCCAGCTTCCCGGCCAGGAGGCGCGTCTCCTCCTCCAACCGCTCGGGCGGCACCACGCGGTTGTAGAGGCCGATGCGCAGGGCCTCGGCGGCGTCGATGAAGTCGCCGGTCATCAGGAGCTCGGCGGCGCGCCCCAGGCCGACGATGCGCGGGAGCAGCCAGGCCGCGCCCATGTCCGCGCCGGCCAGCCCCACCTTCACGAACAGGAACGCGATGCGCGCGGTGTCGGCGGCGATGCGCAGGTCGGAGGCCAGCGCGATCACGGCGCCCGCGCCCGCCACCGGCCCGTTGAGCGCGGCCAGGATGGGCTTGGGCAGCGCGCGCATGGCGCCGATGAGGTCGCAGGTGAGGCGCGTGAAGTCCAGCAGGTCGGCGCGGTTCATCTCCAGCAGGGGGCCGATGATCTCGCGCACGTCGCCGCCCGTGCAGAAGGCGCGGCCGCGGCCGGTGACCACCACCGTGCGCACGTCGTCGTGGCCCGCCAGCTCCAGGAACGCGTCCGTGAGGCCGCGGTACATGGCGAACGTCAGCGAGTTCAGCGTGTCCGGCCGGTCGAGCGTGATGCGCGCGACCGTGCCGTGCTCCGCGTACTCGAACCCCGGCGTCGTCTTCATGCTTGGAGCTCCTCCCGCGCCTGCAGCCCGGCGCCCAGCGTGCCCAGCAGCGCGCGCAGCCGGCGCAGCTCGGAGGCGGGCAGCACGGAGAGCAGCGCGGCCACGTCGCGGCGGTGCCGGGGCAGCGCGCGCGCCATCAGCTTGCGGCCGCGCGGCGTGAGGGTGAGCCGCACGGCACGCCCGTCCTCGGGCACGCGGTGGCGGCTGACCAGGCCCATGCGCACCAGCCGCTCCACGATGCCGGTCAGGTTGCCGGCGGTGACCAGCAGCTCGCGCGTCAGCTCGCGCGGTGTCATGGGCCCGCCGCGGTGGAGCTGGGCCAGGACGTCGAACTGGGGCAGCGTGAGCGGCGGTGGCACGCGGCGGCGGACCTCACGCAGCATCAGCCCGTGCGCCTTCAGCAGGCGCAGCCACACGGACGTGGCCATCAGCGAATCGCCATTGACGTGCGGCTCCTTCATACGAGCGCCACCGCCTCGATCTCCACCAGCGCCGCGTCCTCCACCAGCGCCTTCACCTCCACCAGCGCCATGGCGGGGTAGTGCCGGCCCAGCCGCTCGCGCCAGAGCGCACCCAGGCGCCTGGCGGCGGCCAGGTACGCCGCCTTGTCCGTGACGTACACGACCATGCGCGCCACGGACTCCGGCGTGCCGCCACCCGCGCGCACGATCTCGAGCACGTTGTCGAGCGCCTGCGCGAACTGCTCCGCGAACCCGCCCGCGACCATGCGCCCCTCGCGGTCCCACCCGATCTGCCCGGCCACGAACAGGAGCTGCCCGCTGCCCTTGATGCCGTGGCTGTATCCGCGGGGCGCGGCAAGTGTGTCGGGATTGATGACTTGCAGCTTCACATCACCGACCCGCCGTCGATGGTCAGCGCCTGGCCGTTGATGCCGCGGGCGGCTTCGCCGCACAGGAACAGCACCAGGGCCGACACCTCCTCGACGGTGTACATGCGCTTCTGCGGGCTCATCTCCTCCAGGTGCCGGCGGGCCACCGCGGGATCGATGCCCGTCTTCTCCACGATGCGGGCGATGCCCTGGTCCACCATGGGCGTATCCACGTAGCCGGGGCACACCGCGTTCACGGTGACCCCCTTGGTGGCCACCTCCAGGGCCGCGCAGCGCGTGAGCCCCAGCAGGCCATGCTTGCTGGATGCGTAGGCGGAGATGTAGGGCGCGCCCGCGCGGGCGGCGATGGACGCCACGTTCACCACGCGGCCCCAGCCGCGCGCGACCATCTCGGGCAGCGCCTCGCGCAGGCAGTAGAAGGGTCCGCTGAGGTTCGTCTCCAGCACCTGGTGCCAGGTCTCGTCCGTGGTCTTGACCAGCGTGGACGAGGGCGCGATGCCGGCGCCGCTGACCAGTATGTCCACCGGCCCCAGCTCCGCGCGCGCCTGGGCGAACAAAGCGCGCACGTCTTCCACGCGCGACACGTCGGCGCGCACGGCCGCCGCGCGGCCCCCCAGGCCGCGCACTTCGGCGGCCACGGCGTCCACGTCGGGAAAG
>JADMIO011667557.1_pt1 | contig 32237 bp, 23 predicted proteins | sample 8958161 | NCBI WGS metagenome assembly JADMIO01 (sample SAMN16585339, study PRJNA669376) | soil metagenome | isolation source: Crop rotation soil | place: USA: Cullars Rotation, Alabama | collected 2011
CGATGACATCGGCTTGTATACACCGCCGGCATGGCGGAAGACCACAGCGGGTTGAACAACGGCAGAATCTCCGAGGCCGCATTCCTGGATCAATGCTCCACTCTTTGGCGGGAACGCGAGAAAATGATGCTTCGTGAACTGGAAAGTTTCCGCGAAGGCTTCTTCTATTGCCTCTACGACACGCCGGACCGCGCCCAGCACATGTTTTGGCGCTTTCGCGAAACCAATCACCCCGCCAATGCCAATCGCGAGCCACATCCTGAATATCAGCGCGTCGTTGAAGAACAATATCGGCGTGCCGACGCCGCCGTCGGTAAAGCATTAGCGCACGCCGATTACTGCACACTTCTCATCGTCCTTTCAGACCACGGCTTCAACAGTTTTCAACGCGGCGTAAACCTGAACACATGGCTGCATTCACAAGGCCTCCTCACGTTAACGAATGGTATCCAACCCGGACCGGACGCCACTGACCTGCTCGGCTCAGTGGACTGGAGTCGAACCAAAGCCTACGCAACCGGCCTCACCGGCATCTATCTCAACTTGAAAGGTCGCGAGCGGGACGGAATCGTCCCACCCGGCGACGCCGCCGCACTCAAACAATCTATTGCCGCGGGCCTGACCGGCTTGACCGACGCCGATCGCGGACAAATCGCCATCAACAATGTCCTGCCCCGCGAAAGCGTATATCGCGGCCCTTACGTCGAGGAAGCGCCTGACTTGCTCGTAAACTTCGCGCCCCCTTATCGCACCTCATGGAGCACCGCGCTCGGCGGCGTTCCTGCGCAATCCTTCGAGGATAACACCCGCTGTTGGTCCGGAGACCACATCTTTGATCCCGCGCTCGTTCCCGGCGTGCTCTGGATGAATCAACCATTTCGTCCCGGCGCGCGTCTCCTCGACCTCGCGCCCACCATCCTCGAAGCTCTCGGCAGCAAGCCATGCCCCGAAATGGAAGGAGCGTCCCTCTTGCCATGAAACTCCTCGTGATCGGCCTCGATTGCGCCGCGCCCGAACTACTTTTCGGCGATGAACAATTGGTCAACCTCCGCCGTTTGATGGATGGCGGCTGCTATGGCCGTTTGGAAAGCGTCGTCCCACCGATCACCATTCCCGCATGGATGTGCATGTCCACCAGTCGGGACCCCGGCACACTCGGCATCTACGGTTTCCGCAATCGCGCCGATTGGTCCTACGATGCGCTCTCCACCGTCAATTCCAAGTCGTTCTCCGACCTCGCAATTTGGGACCAGGTCGCGCGCGAAGGCAAACGCGCCCACGTCATCGGCGTTCCACCGAGCTTTCCGCCGCGCAAAACCAGTGGCTATTCCGTCGGCTGTTTTCTCACTCCCGACACCGCTACGGCGAACTGGACTCGGCCGGAAAAGCTCGCCGCCGACATTCGCGCGCTGCTCGGCGAAGATTATCGCGTGGATGTCCGCGGCTTTCGCACCGACAACAAGGACTGGCTCAAGGACGAAATCCACTCCATGACCCGCCAGCATTTCCAGATCATTCGGCACGTCATGCAGACCACCGAATGGGATTATATTCAATTCGTCGAGATCGGCCTCGACCGCATTCACCACGGTTTCTGGAAATACCAGGATCCGCAGCATCGTCATCACGTTTCCGGCAACCCTTATCAACACGTCATTCGCGATTATTATCGCGCACTCGACGCCGAAATCGGCTCGCTCCTTCAACTCCTCAACGACGACACCGCCGTCCTCGTCCTTTCCGACCATGGCGCGCAACGGCTCGACGGCGGCTTCTGTGTCAATGAATGGCTCATCCAACAAGGCTTGCTCGCGCTTAACAAATACCCGGACAAACCCACCCCCATGTCAAACCTCGACGTGGACTGGAGCCGCACCACCGCCTGGAGCGAAGGCGGCTACTATGCCCGCGTGTTTCTCAACGTCAAAGGCCGCGAACCTCAAGGAATAATCGAGCCCGCCGATTACGAGCGCATTCGCGACGACATCAAAGCCCGTTTTCTTTCCACTGCGGACGACCGCGGCAAACCCATGGCCACGCGTGTATTCAAGCCGCAGGAAATCTATCGGCACATTCGCAACATCGCTCCCGATCTCATCGTTCACTTCGACGATCTTTACTGGCGCTCCGTCGGCAAGGTCGGTTACCAAACTCTCCACGTTCAGGAGAACGACACCGGCCCCGACGATTGCAACCATGCGCAATTCGGCGCATTCATTCTCGCCGCGCCCGGCTGCACACTTCAGGGACCCATCGAAAACGCCCGCCTGCTCGATCTCACTCCGACGCTCCTTGAACTGGGCGGATACGATCCCCTGCCGGAAATGCAGGGCCAAAGTCTCTTGTCGCGCGCGCACGGACAGGCCGGTCCCGACGCCACAATCTCCGCCACGGACCAGGAAATCATTCGCCAACGCCTCAGCGGCCTCGGCTACATAGGATGACGCCCCCAACACCAATCTGTCCCTGGGAACAGCCGCGCAGTATCCTCGTTCTCGCCATTTGGTTTGGTCTCATCACCGGCGTTGCCGATGCCCTCCTCCTTTTTGTCCTGCACCTATTGCATCGTTGCATCCTCGACTTCTACACGCCGCTCGTCTGGACCATCCCGCTTTCGAACGCCGTCGCCATGCTCATTCCCGGGCTCGGCTTCTACCTTTGGGCACTATTCCGCGGCGTCACTCCACGATTTCGCAAAGTCGCCCTGATCGTTCTTGGCACATTCTCCGTCGCCACAATCATCTTTGCCGCATCTTCGATTTTCATCGTCCGACTGTTCCCACTCGCCGTCATTCTCCTTGCCGCAGGCATCGCCGTTCAATTCGCGCGCCTTGCGGCAAATCGACCGCAACAGTTCCATCGGCTCTTTGCCCGTTCAACACCCGTCATCATCGCGCTCACACTTCTCTGCGGACTCGTCGTAGAAGGCCGTTACTGGTGGACCGAACATCGTCTCCTCAAAAATCTTCCCGCCGCAACGCCCGGCGCGCCGAACGTCCTGCTCCTCGTCCTCGACACCGTCCGCGCCAAAAGCATGAGCCTTTACGGCCATCCGAAAGAAACCACGCCCAGCCTCGAACGTTGGGCCGGCCGCGGCGTCGTCTTCGAACAAGCCATCGCGCCCTCCCCCTTCACGCTCTCGTCGCACGCCAGCATGTTCACCGGCCGCTATCCCCATCAACTCGCCGCGGATTGGGCTGTGCCGCTTGAAAAAGGCTTTCCCACCATCGCCGAAATTCTCCATCAACACGGCTACCTCACCGCCGGCTTCGTCGCCAACACTTATTACGCAGGACGCCAAACCGGCCTCGACCGCGGCTTCGGACACTTCATCGCGCACCGCTACAAACCCCTCGACATCTTCGTCACCAGCGCACTCTGCCGCACCCTGCTCCACCTGCCGCGACTCTCACCCCGCGCGTCGGCCATCAACCAACACTTCACACGCTGGCTCGACCGCGCGCCCCAACGCCCCTACTTCGCCTTTCTCAACTACTGCGATTGCCACGCCCCCTACGACCCCGAGCCCGAATATCAGACCGCCTCCATCGAAGAACAACGGCAGGTCTTCTTCTGGGGCATTGAAGGCCTCATGTCACCACAGCCCGACCTCAACCCCGCCCATCTCAACGCTGCCCTCAACGCCTACGAAACGTGCCTGCGCGGCCTCGACCGGCGCATCAACGAACTCCTCAAGCACCTCGAACAACGCGGCCAGCTTCGCAACACCATCGTCATCATCGTCGGCGACCACGGCGAACAATTCGGCGAACACAACATCATCCAACACGCCGACAGCCTCTACCGCCCCGCTCTGCATGTCCCCCTCATGATCATCGCCCCCGACAGCCCATCCGCCGGGAAACGCGTCCGCCAAATGGTCAACCTCCGAGACCTCCCCGCAACCATCCTCGACCTCCTCAAACTCCCCGCCGCAACCGGCATCCCCGGCGACTCCTTTGCCGCCGCCATCACGAACTCGCCCGACGCCCCGCTCCCCAGCGGCCCGCAATTCGCCTTCGTCCGCAAAGGAATCAACTATCCTTCATGGCACCCCAACTCCACCGGTGACGTCACCGCCGTCTTTCACGAAAACAAATACCTCATCAAGAATCCGGCTGGTGAAGAACTTTACGACTTCCAAACCGACCCGGAGGAACAACACAACCTCATCAACGACACCAACGTCGCCCCCCTCCTCCAACGCCTTCGTCCTCTGCTACCAGTCCGTGCGCTCAACTAAATCAGAGTCGAGAGAACGGAATCGACCACGAATCTTCAACCGCATATACCACTGGCTTAAGGGCCCAAACCCGCTGCATCCGTCGGTTTGGGAAGGCCGCCTGAGTCCGATGACCTTTCGCCCGTTCGCCGTCCCGGACCTGTCGGCGTGTTTGGAATTATATAAACTTAACGAACCCGACCGGTTCCCAGAGGGAGTGATTTCGCAGTATGAAAAGTCCCTCACAGACCCCACGGGTTGCTTCCTGATTGCGGAGAGCGACGGTGAGATCGTCGCTTCTGGCGGCTTATCAATGATGCCGGACGGATTTGTCGTTTTGTGCTTCGGCTTGGTGCGGCCTAGTCATCAAGGAAAAGGAATTGGAGCTGCCCTGCTGCTGGCACGGCTGGCGCTGCTGCCGCCCACAGGTTGCGATTATCACATACTCATCTTCGCGGTTGAGAAATCAATCGGGTACTATCGCCGCTTCGGGTTCTCACCCTTCATTACATGGCACGATCCGCAGGGAGCCAGCCAGCCTTCCGGCCATTTGGAACTCTCCAGTTCCGAGATACTCAAGTGCCGCGCGCTGCTGAACGATCACGGAATCGTTGTTCCCACTGACCTCCAAATTCCTCTCCCGCAACCAAAAAACTGACTAAACAAATCCGCCTCTTTTCCACTTTTCCTTTCCCCGCTCCACCCTTCTTTGCCTCGCCAGATTTGCTGCCCTCTGCCATGCCCTTCAACCCTCAACCCCCTTGTCCTGCCAAAACATCCCAGCGACGGTAGCTCAACCCTCACGTAACGCCCATGCTGAGTAGAAATTCGATATTGCTTCCCGTTTTTTTGAGTTTGCCCAGGACCAGCTCCATCGCCTCTACGGGAGGCACGCCCGTGAGCGCGCGGCGCAGCACAACGACCTTGTTGTATTCCTCCGGATGATAAAGTAATTCCTCTTTCCGGGTGCCGGAACGCTCGATGTTGATGGAGGGAAAAATCCGCCGATCCACTAACGCCCGGTCGAGATGCACTTCCATGTTGCCGGTGCCCTTAAACTCTTCAAAAATCACTTCGTCCATTCGCGAACCGGTATCCACGAGCGCGGTCGCGATAATCGACAACGAACCGCCTTCCTCAATATTTCGTGCCGCTCCAAAAAAGCGCTTTGGTTTGTGTAGTGCGTTTGCGTCAACGCCACCGGACAAAATCTTGCCTGAATGAGGCTGAACTGTGTTGTAGGCGCGGGCGAGACGCGTAATTGAGTCGAGCAGGATCACCACGTCCCGCTTGTGCTCAATCATTCGCTTGGCCTTTTCGATCACCATTTCGGCCACCTGCACATGCCGCTCCGGCGGCTCGTCGAAGGTCGAACTGATAACTTCCGCCCCGCGGCAGGAACGTTCCATGTCCGTCACTTCTTCCGGCCGCTCGTCTATCAGCAGAATAAAAAGGTATGACTCCGGATTATTCTTCAAGATCGCGTTTGCCAGCTTTTGCATCAGCACCGTCTTGCCCGTGCGCGGTGGTGCCACGATTAGGCCGCGCGATCCTTTTCCAATGGGACATACCAGGTCCAGCACCCGCGTGGACAATTCGTCCGGCGCCGTTTCGAGGATGAAGCGGCGGTTGGGAAATAGCGGCGTTAGATTATCAAAATGCGTCTTGTCCTTGGCCTTGTCCGGCTCTTCCTGGTCCACCGCCTCAACCTTTAACAGCGCGAAAAAACGTTCCTTGTCTTTGGGCGGCCGGATCTGCCCGGCAATCAAGTTCCCGGTCTGCAAATCAAAACGGCGAATCTGGCTCGGTGATACATAAATATCTTCAGGGCACGGCAGGTAATTGAAACTCTGGGAACGCAGAAATCCAAATCCCTCCGGCAATACTTCCAGCACCCCCTCCGAAAAAAGCACTCCCGCGCGCTCAGCGTTCTTCTGCAAAATATGAAAAATAACCTCGTGCTTGCGCATCGTGCCGAAATTCTCGACCCCGATCTCCCTCGCCATTTGGTTAAGGTCGCCCATCGACATCGCCTGTAACTTGGCAATGTTCAAAGAGGTGGCGGCAATCTTATCCTTATCCTCTACACTCGGCCTTTCGGTCTCTCGTGTCTCAACGGGAGTCGTCGGGGGCTGTAATTCTTCCGGCGGCGGTTCGGCCACGGCCACAGGCGCCCCGTCAGGCATGTTGCCATTAAAGTCCTCCTCCGGCGGGCGGGCCGGCTTGGATTTGCCCTTTTTTGTGGGTTTTGGCATAGGTCAATGTAACTGCTAGGTTAAAATTCTCGCGCAGGTGTGGACGATGCAAGGCTGGCGCGCCACTCCTGACTCCTGGTTGGACGACCCAAAGGCTTGATTAGTTCAAATTGGAATGCTGCCAACCGGGAGCGTCGTCTAAAAATACGGCTGCGGCCTCAGTACGGCAAGGGAAATTTTGCGGTCAATTCACGGACTCTCCCGCGAACTTTTGTAAGGGTATCGAGGTTTTTTATGTCCAATAATACTTCGCTGACCATGTCGGCAATTGCTGCCATTTCCGCGTCTTTCATCCCGCGAGTTGTCACCGCGGGTGTCCCCAGGCGAATCCCGCTGGCCTGGAATGGCGAACGCGTTTCGAATGGAATCGTATTCTTATTTACGGTTATCGCGGCCTCATCCAGCACTGTCTGGCATTCCTTCCCCGTCAAGCCCTTCGCCCCCACGTCCACCAACATCAGGTGATTGTCCGTACCTCCGCTGACCAGCCGAAATCCGTTTCGCTTTAGTCCCTCGGACAACGCCTTGGCGTTCTGAACGATCTGCTGTTGATATTCCTTGAATGAATTCTGCAGCGCTTCATGAAAACAGACTGCCTTGGCGGCAATCACATGCATCAACGGACCACCCTGGATGCCCGGAAACGCCTGCGAATCTATTTCCTTCGCGTACTTCTCCCTGCACAGGATCAACCCCCCACGCGGACCACGAAGCGTCTTATGCGTGGTCGTGGTTACAAAATCGGCGTGTGCCACTGGGCTCGGATGCAAGCCCGTCACCACCAGGCCCGCGATATGGGCAATATCCGCCAGCAAATACGCGCCCACTTCCCGCGCAATCTCTCCCATCCGGGCAAAATCGATAATTCTTGGATATGCGCTCGCGCCTACTGTTATCATCCGCGGTTTGTGATCCCGCGCCATCTTGGCCAATTGATCGTAATCAATTCGCTCGTCGTCCTTGCGCACCCCGTAATGCACAATCTCAAAAAACTTTCCCGAAAAATTAGCTTTGTTCCCATGCGTCAGATGTCCCCCGTGGGTGAGATCCATCGTCAGCATCTTGTCGCCAGGCTTTAACATCGAAAAATAAACTGCCATGTTGGCCCCGCTGCCCGAATGTGGCTGCACGTTCGCATGATCCGCCCCGAATAATTTCTTCGCCCGGTCAATGGCTAACTGTTCCGCCACGTCCACGTTTTCGCACCCGCCATACCACCGCTTCCTGGGATATCCCTCCGCGTACTTGTTCGTCAGCACGGATCCCTGAGCCTCCATCACCGCCGGGCTCGTGAAATTTTCGCTGGCGATCAGTTCAATGTTCTCCTGCTGCCGTTTCGACTCGTGTTCGATCACATCCGCGATTTCCGGATCCACAGCCCGCAGTCGCAAGTCGGTTGGTGTAATTTGGATTTCCATTTTCTTTACTCGTTGTTCGTGTCGCCCTCGTTCGAAGCGCGTGTTCAAAAACGCATCCACGATGCGAGCGGCTTCTTCCGGATCCGTTGTCTTTCCAGCCAGACAGAGCACGTTCGCGTCATTATGTTGGCGGGCCGCCATCGCCGTCCTCTCGTCCCCTACCAGCGCCGCTCGCACGCCCGCAACTTTGTTGGCGCTGATGCTCATTCCCACGCCCGTCGTGCAAATTAACACCCCATAATCCGATTCCCGCGTCGCTACACTCTCCGCCACCGCGCGCGCGTAATCCGGATAATCCGTCGCTGCCCCCGAACGAGCCCCGAAGTCCGATACACTCAAGCCCTGTTCCTCCAGGTGCTGCTTTACGTGTTGTTTTAACGCAAAGCCGCCATGGTCGGCGCCCAGCGCTACCGTCGTATATCGCCGCTTCTTGTCCGAATCCGCCAGTTCACCTTTCTGAATAAAACTCAAGATCGACGCGATTCCCTGTTCGATTTGGTCCCGGCAATCCAAATACACATCATACGAGCCGCCGATGGGGTCGCTGATGTCCTTTTCGAAAATATCCAGGGTGTCATCAAACTCTCGCAGCAGGAAGGTTTTCTCCATGGCATACGGATACAACAATCCCACCGTGTCAATGTGGCTGTGCGTCATGCCAAATATGTAATCGGCCTGCTGCACCAACTCCGGGGTCAGCATGCGACTGCGTTGGGCTGAAATATCTATACCCAGTTCCTTCACCGCCTGAACGGCGTATAAACTGGGCGATTGCCCATCCATCGCTCCCAAACCCGCCGACACAACCCGGAAATCGCCGCGCCCCCGGACCGCGCTCCGAAAAATCCCCTCGGCCATCGGGCTTCGACAAACATTGCCGGTGCAAATAAAAAGAACAGTCTTCATCAAAGTGCTGAAGCGGTGGGCTTGAATTCGAAAAGAAACATCGTCAACGCTCGATTCAGGAGCGCGTACGTCGCACTACCGCGAGCCCCTTCAATACGTCCAGCGCCCGCGCCAGCACCGGATCGTGTACCAGCGGCCCTTCCAGTTCTGCCTCCCGGACTGCAGCCAATTCCGTATCCAGCGTTTCCCCGCCTTTGCGCTCCCGCACCAACTCCGCTTCGTTGAAGCGCATCCGGCGCGCCGTTCGGTTGGTCCCACTCGGTCCATTGGTCAATGAAATGATTGGACTGGCGATCAAGTTACCCCGCGGAATCGCTCGAAAGGCATCTGCATAGTAGGCTCGCTCATCATCCCGAGTGACATCGACCGCGATATCAGGCGCCACGCCCTTTCCGGATAGCTCCGTGCCATCCCCAAGTTTCACCGGAGCCGTGCCGATACGTAACCGGTCCCCATTCCGAAGCGGAAATTCCTGCGTAATCATAGCTTGCCCGGCCGTCTTGTTTCCGAGGATTAATCCAGCGCCAGTTTGACGCATAATCGCCGCCAGCGCTTCGGCTGCGCCCGATGTTTCCCTGTTGACCAGCACCGCCACCGGAGCTGAAATCGCATCTTTTTTCTCCCTGGACTTCACTACTCCGTTTCCCCAGTCCAGCAACGGCCGTGATTTGCTTACGAACAATTCCGCAGTCGCGGCCGCCGCGCTGTAATCGCCACCCGCGCTATAACGCAGGTCAACCACCACTCCCCGCAGTTTGTTTGTGGACTCGATCTTTGCATACGCCTTTGCCAAAGTCTTCGACAATCCTTCTTCCACTCTCCCCACACGCAAATACGCAATGTCTCCGTCAAATAGATTCGTCTGAATTAGCAGTGATACCTCTGAAGCAGTGGCCGATTCCTCGCCGTTTGATACCAATGAAACCTCGGGACCAAGTGCGGCCAGCAGCCCGCGAACAGCTCGCCGATTGAACTCCTCCTCACTCATTCCCCCCAAATGCGAGCGGATCGTCTCGTATACCTCTTTGACATCGGGACTCTCATTCTTAGCTTCCAGGCGCCAGCTCGTTTGAGCCACCAAAAGCGCTAACACCAGGGTTGAAAGTGAACTCATCCTCATTCGTCTCATTTCCGGCTAAAATGCGCGAAAATCCCGCGAAAGTAAAGCTGACATAAACATGCCGCCTCGCGCTTTCACCCCGTAATCACTGCAATTCACCTCAAAATCACGCGGGTTTCAGCTGTTTTTGCCCGGGCTTACCTGCCCCTCGCGCTTGAACCAGCACACGAAATGCCCGGCCCATCATTTCCGGACGTGTGAGTGTCTGAAACTGTCGTTTCTGGGCTGCGGACCAATCCAGCACCCCCGGATTGTTCAGGGCAATTCGCGTCAGAAACTGTTCCTGAGTCTCAAACCGGTCAGTAGTTAATCCCGCCGATTCTCCCGCTTCTCGCAACAACGTAAAATTAACATGCGCCGTAAGATCCTGTTCGCCGGGTTCCGCCAGGAGATCATTGCTCAATTTATGATCTCGATATGCTCGCAGTGTGCCTGCCAGCCGATGCGGAACAATGACCTCTTCCGTGGTAAGACCGTAGTCGATTCCCACCAGCCTGCCTCGCGGCAACGCCTGTGCCGCCGCGAGCCACCATCGCTCCGCTTCGGGACAAACATCCACACTCAAATTATCCGGAAGCACTTCCAACAATCTTCGTCCTTCCTCTTCGCCGCCATGCTCAACTAATTTCTTCAAAAGCTTCCGCGCTCCATCACTTTTCCGTTCATCCGACCGCGAGCCGTCCAACCTGCTCCAGGCAAATTGCGTTCCCTTCAACATAACACCCCACTCGAACCACATCCTTGACTCCGCGTCCCACCCAAACCGATGCACCGGTATTGCGTCAAAGAATTCATTCGAAAATATGATGCGTTGCTCCGCCACTAGGTCCCGCACAGCCTCAATCTCCGATATCTCCCGAGACCAGAGTGTCCGGTCTTGAAACTCGCTCAACGTAATGGCCTGCCACCCCCGGCGTCGCTCGGACGCCTCCACTATCCAATACTTCATCCTCCCAAAAAGTTCAGGCCTATGCTCACGAAACCAACTTAAAACATCCTTTGCCAGCCGCCCGTCATGCGCGCCAATTTCAATAATTTGCGGAACTCCCTTTGCATCCTCCTCAAGCCATTCGGCAAATTGAACCGCTAATAATTCCCCGAATAGCGACCCCACACTCACGCTGGTGATAAAATCCCCCCGTTTACCTACCCTGTCCTTATCTTTTTCATAAAATCCACATTCTGGACAATAAAGCGCCAACTCCATGAAACGGCTAAACGGTATCGCACCCCTGTCCCGTATCTCATTTGCGATGATTTGCCCCGGATTTCTCAATTTCTTGTAGAGTGGTGCGGATTTAGCTACTAGACCCTCAGACTATAGAAAGCATATGGCCAAAATCGACGCATTCTTTAACTTAATGTTCGAGCAAAAAGCCTCGGACTTGCACCTGGCTTCGGGCAACAACCCCATGTTGCGCATCAATGGAGAGCTCCAGCGCGTGGATCACTCGCCCCTCGAGAGTGACGAACTGAAGAAAATGCTCTATGAAATCGCTCCCGAGTACAAGATCAAAACTTTTGAAGAAACGGGTGATGTCGATTTCGGCTACGAAATCCCGAATATCTCCCGCTTCCGCGCGAACTTTTTTAATCAGAAGAACGGTATTGCCGCCGTCTTCCGCCAGATTCCCAGCAAGGTGCTTTCTTTCGAGGATTTCGAAAAATTTGACGCTCCCTTGCCCTCGGTCCTAAAGAAATTTGCCATGCTCCATCGTGGTTTGGTCGTCGTAACCGGCCCCACCGGCTCCGGCAAGTCCACGACCCTTGCTGCCATGGTCGATTACGCGAATAAAAACCGTCGCGATCATATCATCACGGTTGAAGATCCCATCGAATTCGTACACGAGAGCAAAAACTGCCTGGTGAACCATCGCGAAGTTGGAATCCATACCAAAGGCTTCGCCTCCGCTTTGCGCGGCGCGCTTCGTGAAGATCCCGATATCATCCTCGTCGGCGAATTACGCGACCTCGAAACCATCGAACTCGCCCTCGTCGCCGCCAGCACCGGTCACCTTGTCCTCGGCACGCTGCACACCCCGAGCGCCGCTAAGACGGTCGACCGTATCATCGACGTCTTCCCGGCCGAACAGCAGAACAAGATTCGCGCGACACTTTCTGAAGCTCTCAAAGGCGTCGTCGCCCAGAATCTTTTCAAGCGCATCGACAAAAAGGGCCGCGTCGCCGCCCTTGAGATCCTGGTGTTCACCACAGCTATCGCGAACCTCGTCCGCGAAGGCAAGACGCACCAGATTCCTGGCATGATTCAGGTCGGCAAAAAACTCGGTAACCAGCCCCTCGATGACGCCATCATGGAGCACCTGCGGATGAAACGAATCGCTCCCGAGGAAGCTTACGACAAATCGATCGACAAACGTAAATTCCGGACGTTCCTGCCTCACCCGCCCGAAGAAGACGAAACCTGATTTATGCGCCGCCCCGAATTAGACTACGTCCTCACCACGATGCTGGATTCCCAGCCGGAGGTTTCCGATCTGCTTTTCACAGCCGATAAACCTCTGCAGGTCGAATCCTTCGGCGAATTAAAACCGGTGACACTTGATCCCCCGATCGAGAAGCTTACGCCGTTTCAAACCGAGATGATCGCCCTCAATTTGATCGGCGACAACATGTGGCACCTGGGTGACTTGATCCGTCGCGGTTCGTGCGATACTGCCTATACCTTAACTGATAAGGCCCGCTTCCGTATTAACGTTTTCTCCCAGCGTGGCCATTACTCGATCGTTCTGCGAAAACTCAACACCATTATACCGACACTCCAGTGGTTGAATTTCCCGGAAATCATTCGTGAAATTCCCAATGAGAAAACCGGCCTGGTTCTCGTCACCGGCGCAACCGGCTCCGGCAAATCCACCACCCTCGCCGCCGTCCTTAACGAAATTAATCACACCAAGCCGATCCACATTATTACGCTCGAAGACCCCGTTGAATTTGTCCATCCACACCAAAAGGCGACCTTTAATCAACGCGAGCTTGGTTCCGACTTTGACACCTTTTCCAGCGGCTTGCGCGCCGCACTTCGCCAGGCGCCCAAAGTCATTCTCGTGGGTGAAATGCGTGACCGTGAAACGGTGAAAATCGCTCTCAGTGCCGCCGAAACCGGCCACCTCGTGTTAAGCACCCTTCATACGATCGACGCCGGCCAGACCATCAATCGTATCCTGGGTATGTTCCAAACCGAGGAACAGGAGCAGATTCGCGCCCGCATGGCCGACACTCTGCGCTGGGTCGTCAGCCAGCGTTTAGTGCCCAAGCTCGGCGGCGGACGTCACGCCCTCCTCGAAATCATGGGCTCAAACCTTCGCACGCAGGAAACCATCCGCTTAGGTGAAGCCGAAGGCAAAACTTTCTACGAAATCACTGAATCGAGCCAATCCTTCGGTTGGCGCACATTCGACTACTCCGCGCTCGAAGCTTACGAAAACGGCAAGATCAGCGAAGAGACTGCCCTGCTCTACTGCACTAAACGCGGGCCCGTGATGCGCGGAATCGACAACATCAAAAAGACGCGCGGTGAATCCACTACTACTATGAACTCGCTGCGTATGAAGAACGGTCGCGAAGGAAAGACCGGTCTCACTCCCATGGCGGCCACGCTTAAGCTGAAATAACCATGTCTAACAAATTTGATTTCGTCAGCTCCTCCGACAAGCCCGCCCTGCTGGCTTTCTCCACCCCGGAATGGCTCGAAGCCGCCATGGGTGCCCTCAACGAACTCGGTTACAAGGTTCACACCGCCGCCACTCACGGCGACTTCCTGATACGTTTCAGCCAGATCCACTACCAGGTGGTCATTCTCGAGGAAATGTTCGCCGCGAATAACATCAGCGAGAATCTGACGCTCCAAACCTTGCAGACCATGCCCATGCCCCAGCGGCGCCACGCCACCGTGATCCTCTTTGGCAATTCTTTCCAGACCTTTACCCCCATGCAGGCTTTTCAGCAAAGCGTTCATGCGGTGATCAATCCGTCCGAGCTCTTCCTTCTCAAGCAACTGATCGAAAAGGCCGTCGCGGACAACACTTTGTTCCTCCACGGCTACCGCGACGCCCAAACTCGAGTCTTTGCGGGCGCGGAAGAAAAGGAATAATCCCCTTTTCGGGTCTAGGCACCCAGTTCCGCCATCAGTTTTCGCTCGGCGTCCTCATTCTCAAGCTTGTCCCGTACGCGCAGTACTGACACCCCAACCACGGGTGGGTACGCTTGGTCCGCTTTCATGCGAGGTTCTACATATTCGATTACTTCGAATAGCAGATGGTTCGCCGAGCGATAATCCAACGAAGTGAGCTTCTGAATATACCGCGTCGCACGGTCAATCAGCTTTAGGTTGCTGGGGACAACCCAGATCATATAGTTCCCCATCACGCGGCCTAACCGCACCATGATGCAGGTGGACAGCGTATTCAGCAGCGTCTTCAAACCAACTCGGGTCACTCCATCCAGCAGAAAATCTGTTCTCGGAATCTCCAACATAATCTGGATGCAATCCTGGTCCCATTCGGAAAGAAACTTTCTTATCTCTGCGAGCGATTCCTTCAACCCTATATAAATAACACCTGTCTTTGCGCCGCTTTCCCTCGCCGCCTCCAACTGCCGCCGATGAAAACCATCGGCGGATAGAAGCGATGCTTTCTCGGCCTCTGAAACAATTCCCACCGCGCAATCACCCTGTCGCAACGCCCGGTATTGCGAACCATCCAGACCCACTTTGAATCGCATCAATTCCGCATAACTGATCTTGCTAACTATCTCCAGCGTGCGCGGTGCTTTATCCTCATCCACCAGCGAGCGGACTTCCGTCTCGCTCCATTCCACGCACTTGGGTTGCCGTTTGATGATTTGCTCCCACGCCCGCGGCGTTTCGGGATGTGAGACAAACAAATAGGCCCAGGATTCGCTTGCAGTTCGGTCGTCGAATTTTCGAAAAGGCGGCGTGCAGTAGGTCGGTGAGCGCTCGGTTGTATCTGTCAGCACATCAATTCCAAATTTGTCCGCGAAATAATTATTTTTGTGCCCTGACCGATAAACTGTTTCCTCTAAAGTTACAGCCTTCGCGAGTTGCGTCAAAAGTCCTGGCGACTTTAGCGTTTCGTGCATCTCCATCAGCTTTGTCAGGAATTGCGACGGCACCACTCCCGCCTCCAGCGCTCCCGGCCCGGCCGGTTCGAGCTCGTGCATCAGTTTTCGTAGCACCATTTCCAGGATGGTCAACATCACACTGAGCTGAATCGTCGTCGCCTGCATCCGCGTCGAACCGGTGATCGCCATTGGTCCCGTAGTGAGATTGATTTTTTCTATCTTCGGTTCCTGTATAACCTCGCGGCTCCGCTGCACGTGCTTGCACAGCACGTCGTCTGGATTGTTGTATACGAAATAAACTTTCGCACCCACCTCCACGCCCTTCCACGCCGTGCCGATCACAAACGATGTCTCTCCGCCTTCCGTAATTGCAAATACTACATCTTTGCTGGATACCCCAAGGTCACCGATCTGTTTCTTCCCAAATGCCGTAAAATCCTCGAATCCTTCAACCGCCTTGATCAGCGCAAAATCCCCTCCCGCCATCACACTGAATGCGCGATCCTCAAAATCGCTCGCCCTCGGCGTGCTCTTTTGCCTTTGCCAATAGTCTCGCCAGATTGAGACCAATTGTATGCTCAGCCGTCCCGTAGAACCGCAGCCGGTGAAGAATATCTTTCCTCCCTGCTTGAGTGCGCGCACCAGCGTGTCACAGATTCCCTCCGCTCTCCCCGAATCCACAAACTCCCGGTACGTGCGGATCACATCGCCGTCCACGTCAAATAAAAGCTTTAGCGCCGCACTCACGTCGCGTTTCGCTGTTTGACTCAGTTCCGCCGTGATGGGATGTGATGACTCCGTCGTCAATGCGCCCAGCTTAAACTGCTCGCTGATCGTCAAGAAATCTTCAGACCGCTTTTGGGAATTCTCGCTCATGGATTGATTGCTGAAAGTGGAAGGTGCGCGGCCTCACTAGCCAAAATCTCGTCGTCTTCTCGGCTTGTCACGGCGCACAAGTTGTCGTGCAATTGTCGCGAGTCAAGTGTATTCAAAAATCTGACCCGCCCGAAAAACTTCCCCTCCAAATCCCCTGCCAGCCGTCTGTTCACCTCACTGGCGAATTCCCGCTTTCTCCGCCGCACCCGGATCTATCAGGTTTAGCGCGGACACGGCTGCTTTGCGCACTTCATCATCCCCGTCTTTGCTCGCAGTTTCCGCCAGCGCTGGTATCACCGTGTCCCGCTCATACTGCTCATACGGGATCAGCCCCAACGACAGGCAGGCAACCTGCCTCAACACCGGATTCTCACGCTGCAACACGCCGATGAGTATCGGAATGGTCGCTTTATCGTGCAGCTCGTTGTTCACCAGCGTAAGCGCCGACCACATCCGGACATCCTGATCCGTGTCGTTAAGCGCTTCGTGCAAAGCCGGCGCCGCCTCTTTCGCTTGCGCCCCCATGGAATGCAGTGCCGTCGCCGCCCGTCTCCTTTCCAGCGGGTCGGGGTCCCTCAACGCCAACATGAGATGCGCCATTGTCTCAGGCTCCCCCGGCACTGCAGCGGGAACCGCTACCGATGGGTTGTTCGACTTCACTACACCGGAATTGGCCGCCACCTTCACGTCAACCGCAGCCTTCCCGGTGGCAACCGGCTTTACCGCCGCTGGGCCATCCGAAACTGCTGGCGAATTGTCAAACCCGCTATTATACATTTTCCAGCCAATAAACGAAACAACTCCAAGTGCAACCGCTCCTCCCAGAACGGTAATCACCCGCGTCATCAGTCGCGCAAAACTGAAAGTGGAGGCGGGTTCACGCGACGGTGTTTTCGTTTTAACTGGCCCCACCGGCGCCGGCGCAAGTGGAACGGGCGCCGTGGGTGCAGACGCAGTCGCCGGCCGATTGGGCGCAAGGGCTTGCGCCACGATGGGTTTTGGTGCCTGCCCTGGTGCCTCCGCAGCCGTTTCAGCCTGAAACTGCGCCGTGATATCAGCGAACGCCACCCGGTCCAAATCCCGGAGTCGCGCCTCGTTGATGCGCTGCCCGTTCACGACAGTTCCATTTGTCGAATTGAGGTCCTTAAGGAAAAACTCGCCGTTGTGCCGCGTAATGCGCGCGTGGGTAAGCGAAACGGAAGCGTCATCTATGACGATATTATTCCCCTTCATGCGGCCGACGGTGATGGTGTCGTCTTTCAGCACGTGAGCAACCGGCGGTAAACCGGGAAGCTGGATCATCAACGTGGCCATGCGCAAAGTATATGTCGGTACGTTACAAGCGTATCAGAGCACACATTACGGCGCAAACGAATTGAATGAGTCGCTTGCCAATGTCCATTTTGGCTCGCCTTCCAACCTCAACCCGGGTTTCCTATCGCCCGATTTTAGCTTGCATGAACACTAATTGGCCTTTTGTCCTCGCACTTGCGACGGCGCTCACCGCCGTTCCTGCCTGCACTCACGTTAAACCCGAATCTAGCCAAACAAACCGCGCCATTTCTGAATCCTCGGGGCCGGCCGCTGACCTCGGTGATCGCACATGGGGAATCGCCTGCCTCAGTGTCGCCTGCGCCCGCGAACGCCCCGAGCACCAGGCCGAACTGGGAACGCAGGTTCTGATGGGCAACGTCGTTCGCGTTCTCGAAGGTGCTCGAATCTGGTATCGCGTCGAGACCGCCGATGGCTATCATGCGTGGCTTGAAAAAGGCACCTTTGTTCGTTGCACCCGCGTACAGGCGGACGCCTGGCAAAACTCTCCCCTCTTGATTGTTACCGCCCTTGAAGAACGCATTCTCGAACAACCCGACCCCGCAGCGTCTCCCGTTTCTGACGTCGTACTGGGAAACCTGGTCAAACGAATCGGTGAAGAGGGCGGCTGGGTCCACATAGAGCTGCCCGATGGACGCTCAGGCTTCCTTCCCAAATCAGTCGTCACCGACTACGCGGCCTGGAAAAATTCTTGTCAGCCCACCCCCGAGAATATAGAGCGCACCGCAAAAGCCTTCATTGGCCGACCCTATCTTTGGGGAGCGAATTCTCCCAAAGGCCTCGACTGCTCCGGTCTCGCCAAAATCAGCTTCTACATGAATGGAATTGATCTGAAACGCAACGCCCGCGATCAGGCTAAGCAGGGATTGCCCGTCAAACTGGATCCAGATCTAACCCAGCTCAAGAAAGGTGATCTCCTTTATTTCGGCGCGCGCGCGCGTGGGGAACGCCCCGAACGCGTTTCTCACGTGGCCATTTATCTTGGAGACCGCCTCTTCATTCAATCGTCAGAACGGGTTCAGATCAACAGCCTCGATCCAAATTCCCCCATTCGCGACGAACATCGCATCCGCTCTTTGATCGGCGCCCGGCGTCTCTTGCCGGATACAGCCGCGAAGTAGTACTCTGTGAAGACTTACCGGTTAATTCTTTAAGCAGCAAAGGCTCTCGCCTCGCTTGTGCCATCATCGCGCGGTGGGAGGGGCAACTCTGTCGTTTCGACAATATCAACAGGTTCGAACTCCTCCACGCTGGAACACGTTGCGCAAATATTCGGATGCGGAAACGCATCATTGCGTTCCGCCAGCGCCTGCCCACAACATTTGCAAATCTGAGAGTTCAATACGTCACTTATCAGAAGCCGTTGTTAGAAAACCCGCTGAAATGAACGCAAAACCCCGCCCGACCGTCAAGGGCTTAAACGGCCGATTTTCACCGAAAGCTGTAGTTTATTCCAAAAACGAAATAGCTGCACTTAGGCGCGAATTCCGGAACCCGAACCGCGTGAAAGTATTTGCGCCAGGTAACGTCCCGTGTGGCTCTCACTCGATTCGGCTACAGCCTCAGGTGGTCCCTGCGCCACAATGCGCCCCCCGCCCTGCCCGCCTTCCGGACCCAAATCTATGACCCAGTCCGCTGTTTTGATCACATCCAAATTATGCTCGATAACCAAAAGTGTGTTACCCGACGCTCGCAGTTTAAACAGCACTTCCAGGAGCTTCGCCACATCGTGAAAATGTAACCCCGTAGTCGGTTCATCCAGGATGTATAACGTTCGACCGGTCGCTTTACGGCTCAGTTCCGCCGCGAGCTTGACGCGCTGGGCTTCCCCGCCGCTGAGGGTCGTTGCGGATTGTCCCAGCCCGATATATCCCAGCCCAACCTCTGCCAGCGTCAGCAGCGGATCATAAATCTGCGGTACAGCCCGAAAAAATGTCACCGCTTCATCCACAGTCATGTTCAACACATCCGCGATATTCTGCCCTTTGTAATTGATCTCAAGAGTTTCGCGATTGTACCGCCTGCCGTTGCACGCCTCGCATGTCACATACACCGGCGGCAAAAAATGCATCTCGATCTTCAATAACCCGTCTCCCTGGCACTTCTCGCAGCGGCCGCCCTTTACATTGAAACTGAATCGGCCGGATTCATATCCCCGGATTCGTGCCGCCGGCAACCTCGCAAACAAATCCCGAATATGATTGAACATTCCCGTGTACGTCGCCGGGTTGCTGCGGGGCGTCCGCCCAATGGGCGTCTGATCGATCACAATCACCTTGTCGAGCCCTTCATAACCTTTCAGGATTCGATGCGCTCCCGGCCGCTCTTTCGACCCGAAATATTTCCGAAACAGTGCCCGCCGCAATATATCGTCTACTAATGTGCTCTTCCCCGATCCGCTCACTCCCGTGACGCAAGTGAGGAGGCCAATCGGAAAACGCGCGTCTATGTTTTTCAGATTATTCTCTTGCGCCCCCAGCACTTCCAGCCACCCGCGATCCGCTGACGGCTTCGCTCGCTGACGCGGCACATTGATCGCAAGCTCCCCGGTCAGATACTTGGCCGTCATCGATTTGGGATGAGCCAAAATCTCGGGCAGCGTCCCCGCAGCCACCAATTCCCCGCCATGCACACCGGCGCCCGGACCCAGATCCAATACGTAATCCGCCTGCCGTATCGTGTCGGCGTCATGCTCAACCACCAATACCGAATTCCCCAGGTCCCGTAACCCCGCAAGCGTTTTCAGCAATCGATCGTTGTCCCGCTGATGCAACCCGATGCTCGGCTCATCCAAAATGTACAGCACCCCTACCAACCCGGCGCCGATCTGCGTCGCCAACCGGATGCGCTGCGCCTCGCCACCGCTCAATGTCCCGCTTTCCCGATTCAACGTCAGATAACCGATACCCACGTTTTTCAAAAATCCCAGCCGTGCCCGAATCTCCTTGATGATGTCTCGCGCGATTTTCTCCTGAAACTCTGTCAGCTTTAACTCCGCGAAAAACGTCTCCCCCCGATCCACTGAAAGCTCGCACACGTCCATGATCGAGAGGCCGGGAATTGCGGGCGCCCTTTTTGCATCAACACTCGCCGGCGCGTCCCCCGCCTTTCCACTACCAAGTCTCACCGCCAGTATTTCCGGCTTCAATCGTCGGCCGCCGCAGGCATCGCAAAATTGCGGACTCATAAACGCCTTCAACCGATTGCGCGTAAATTCGCTTTCGCTCTCCTGGTAAAGCCGCTCCATGTTCGGAATCACCCCTTCAAATGGACGTTTGATCTTGCTCGTCTTTCCCGCGCGCGAAAAATAGAATTCAATCTCCGCCTCACCCGACCCGTGCAACAGCACCTTGCGAAACGTTTCCGGCAAATCCTTATAAGGCACCTCCATGCTCTGCTCAAAATGCTTCGCCGCCCCTCGCAACATCCCCTTGTAATAAACCACCATCCGTTTTCCGCCGCGCCGCCACGGCAATACGGCCCCTGCTTCCAACGATTTCTCCGGATCAGGAACCACCAACCCTTCATCAAACACCATCTTTTGCCCAAGCCCATGACACACCGGGCAGGCGCCGGACGGTGAATTAAAGGAAAAATGCTTCGGCGTTAGTGGCTCGTAACTCTTGCCCGTTGCCGGGCTCAAGTTTCGATTCGAATGCAACGTCTCAATCCAACTTGCAGCTGCACCTGAACTTCCGATCTCCCCCTCACCCGCCTGGTGCAGCGTTAACAGCACTCCCTCTCCCCACTTCAGCGCCGTCTCCACCGAATCGCTCAGTCGAACTCGCACTTTCTCATCGATCACGAGCCGGTCAACCACCGCCTCAATCGTGTGACGCGCTTTCGGATCCAGCTTCACCCTTACGCCGTTGGCCAGTTCGATCAGTTCTCCATCCACCCGCGCCCGTACAAATCCTTCCCGCGATAATCGCTCTACCACGTCGCGAAACTCTCCCTTTTGGTCCCGCACCACCGGCGCCAGCACCATCACCCGCGTTCTCGACGGCAACGCAAGAATCCTGTCCACAATATCGCTCGTCGTTTGCGTGACAATGGGCACTCCTGTTTCCGGACAATATGGCTGCCCAACGTGTGCATACAACAACCGCAGGTAATCATATATCTCTGTCGTCGTCGCAATGATCGAACGCGGACTCGACCCCGAACTCCGCTGCTCGATCGCTATCGCCGGAGACAATCCCTCGATGAAATCCACGTCCGGCTTTTGCATCTGGTCCAGGAACTGCCGCGCATAGGCTGATAACGATTCCACGTACTTTCGCTGCCCTTCAGCATAAATAGTGTCGAACGCCAGCGATGACTTCCCTGAACCACTCAAGCCAGTGATCACCACCAGCTTGTCCCGCGGTATGCTCACCGTGAGGTTCTTTAGGTTGTGCTCACGCGCGCCGCCAATCTTGATAAATTCTTTGCTCACAGTTCCGGAATTTGCCCATTGGACAATCGGCAAACATAACCGGTTCTGCGTTTAAGTTAAAGGAAAGAGAGAGCGAAATGGAAAAGAGGTCTTCAAACCTCAGGCGGCCAAATCGCGCACAACGCCTGAGCTGTGTGGAGCGCTAAACGGGCTGGTAATGATTGCTTGCCTCAGGCCATCTTCATTCTCAGTGCGCGGTGGCTTGATTGTGCGGGCCACCCGGCGAGAATCAGGCCATGATATTCGAGATTATAAAGGACAGCGTGAAGCTGATCGTCATCGGGGCGTTGTTGTTTTATCTGCTTGGGCGTTATGTTCGTTGGAGGAGGCCGCAATACACTGCTGTCATAGACCAGCACAGGCTGTCTATCTTGTTGATTCTTAGCGCAGTTCTGATTGGCATTAAGGTGAGTGAGGATGCGCTCACGGGCGACTCCGGGCCGTTTGACAGAGGGATCTTACTATTCCTTCACAAGAATGTTCCTGAAGGCCTGATTGATTTCTTTGAGGTTGTGACGTTGTCGGGGTCATTCAGTGCCATCGTTGCGATTGCTGTCGTCGGCGGCGGGTTGATGATGTCCTTGCGAAACTGGTTTGAAGTTATCCTGCTTGCATCTTCGACGGTTGGCGGTGGGTTGGTGATTTACTTATTAAAACTTGTGACCGCCAGGGAGCGGCCCGCCTTGTGGGAAACTCGATGGTATTGGGGCACGAGCTTTCCAAGCGGACACACACTGGAGACGACATGCGTTGCCACCGCACTGGTGCTGTGCCTCAGCCGAGTCTGGCCGAAGAATGGAACGATCTTTCGGGTCGCAGCTTTGCTCTGGGTAGTTCTGGTGGGTGGGTCGAGACTGGTGCTGGGTGTGCATTGGCCAACCGACGTAATGGCGGCGGCATGTGTCGGGATGCTGATACCGGTGAGCCTTCAGGTCTTGTTCGTGCGGCTCAAATGGTTACAGAAGCCCTAAACTGAACCTTCAAGCTTCAACTGCCGGCCCGCCCAGGGAAGTGCCTAAGGTACTACCTGGATTCGATAGAACTTGGAGACCGGATCCGGCTGATTGTCGTAATAGAAGGTGGACGCTCCACTGGCCGGAATAACCGGACTGATGGGCACCAGCGGATAATTTAGGTTAGTGGTCGCCAGCACCTGGTAATTCACATTAGGCACGCTGTCCCAAACAACAAGCTGGTTTCCATTCTCCAAACTCGTGATGCGCAACAGCGAGTTCGCGTCGGACGGATTGGTACCGGCAATCAGCTCAGCGTAATCGGACATCCCGTCGCCGTCAGAGTCTCCAGGCCGCGCCACGGTCACGAGCCGAGTTGCCGAAATAATCACCTGATTCGTGTAGACCAACTGCAATAGGTTCGTGCCCGGCGCTGAACCCGCCCAGTCGTAGTAGAACGTTCGGAAGCCGGTCCCGCACACATTCGGCGCCAGCCTATAGAGCGGAGTTCCATCCCCTGCCCGACGCGGTTGATAGACACCATTAATATACAAGCTGAACAGATCAATATTGTTTGTGCTAAGGGTCGAGGTGAAGCACGCCTGCACGGTATATACGTCGTTGGTATCGAGCTGCACGAGCGCGCCGTCCGCTGCGGGTGCCGAGAACTGCATCACCTGGCTGGGCGCGAGCGTGTTCACTGTCCGCGTCAACGTGCCAAACCGATTTGTAAACAGGCTGCTCGTGAAGCCTTTCAGTCGCACATTGATGGTCGCCGTCCCGTTGCTCGGCACAGCCGTGTACGTGAACCGGTATTCCAGAGGAAAATTGGTATACTGCGCGCTCAACCCGGCGTTTGGTGTGACCGAAGTCGCTGGCGCAAACTTCGGGGTGCCGTTCGTCGAACCGTTCCCATTGTTTTGCCCGGTCGTCGCGTCGTCGTTGTTTGGATCCGAGTCCACGATGTTAAACTCCACACCCGTCGTCGTGCTATCTGCCCGCACCACGACCTGATACGTCGTGTTGCTCAATACCGAGCTATTCGTCGCCGGTAATGCGATCGCTCCCTGCGGCACTTGTCCGTCGTAATAAAACGTCTGGATGAATGTATTATACACGCCCGATTTTCCGCTCCGCGGCAGAAACGTCCGCCCGCGCACCACATGAAATCCCGTCGCGAGTCCCGTCGTCGTGCTGTTGGTGTTGCGGTCGTTGTGCGTCCATACCGTGACCGTCGTCGGATTGAAATTCGTGAACCCGAACTGCGTCAAACCATACAACTTGGAATTGTCTGAATCCGAAATGGTTCCGATGCCGTCCTGATACAACGCCACTTTGTATCGAACCTGAGCGTTGCTCACATGATTGCTGCCGGGAATCGTTCCCTTGAACCAGTCAATCGTGTTGTCGGCGCTGTCATGATTCACGTACGCAGCTGTGACCACACGTGTCGTTCCCTTGCCCGCGCCAAACGCCCCTTCCGGGTTGCTCCCGTCTGTCGTGTAGTAGATGTAGCAATGATGCGGCTGATAGTTGTAGCCCACCTTCACCCAGATATCTACGGCCTGGCTCGGAGCCGGATTCGTCGGGTTCATCTGCGTCGCCGTTCCGGCGCCGATCACCGTATTCGTCGCGTTGGGATCATGATAAACGAAACTCGGCGTCGATGTGTTAATTCCCGAACCATTCCCTCCCCCATTCACTATCTGGTTGGTCCCGCCGACAGTATAGTAATAGGTCTCCGCTCCCAGCGACGTCACGTTGTTCCGTGCCGTATTCTTCGCCGCGAACTTCTCCGGCCCATTTCGGAATTGCGACAGCGCCTGTTCGTATCCGAGGAAAACATCCGAGACCGCTCCGGGCCGGTTGTCGCGCCGTTCTAACCCGGTCAGCGGCGAGCCCAATCCCATCTGGCTGTTCAGATCAATACCGCCATCCATGCGCGCCAGCACGTTCACAGCCGACGCGTCGCTCCGAATCGCTATGTCCATCGGACCATTCGTCAATATTGGCACATCAATCGCATACGTCCGGTTGGACACCTGCACGCCGCCAACCACATTCCCGTTCGGATCAATGCTGCCACGCATTCGGAAAGGATATTTCGGATTGAAGTTTGCGTCGCCGTTCACGCCGTCACGTCGATAAACCGTCATCGTCGGCACCTTCGCGCCGCCCTGTGTGAACGTGATCGCGTTTGACAACACATTCGCCCGGCTCGCTTCCGGCCATTGATATCCATAAGCCACCCATCCGCCGCTTGGGACTCGCAGTTCGATTGCGCCGCCGCCGGTCGGCGGTGTCGAATTCACCAGCAAGGCCCGGTTCACCGGGTTCCCGTCGTTCGCCGTTGCATTTGCCGTCGCGGAACTCGTCGTCGCATTATGAACCAGCAGCTTCGCACAGGCCCGGTCATTGCCCGGCGCGGAACTCGCCAATTGCGTCAGCACCGACCCCGGCGGAAATCCCACCTTTAGCGCGACTCCGCGTGAAGGATTTCCGTTCGGCCCGCACGTGTAATACCCGTCCGACGTCTGGTTGATCCCGTCGTCAAAATTAATATCCCCTGGAAAACTCGTCTTATTGTTCGCCACGAACAACACCACCGTAGCATCCGGATCATTGGCGGTGTCCCTATAATCATAGCGTTCCCATGCCACGATATTCGCGTCGCTCCAGCGCGGCCGCGTTCCTCCGCGTGCCAGTTGATGATGTAAATAACACGCCTCCGGCATCAGGTTGTCCCCGTATTGGCCGAGGTAGTTCGCCTGCGGCACAATCGGAAATGTGCTCGAGCTCGAAGGATCGCCCGCATAATTAAAATTGTCCGAATAAATCATCGGAATCCCCTCGTGCATGAAATAATAGGCATTGTGCAGCGCCCGGTTGTTCACGCAGCACAGCGCATGATCCTGGTCCTGCGCGAACTGCACTCCCTGGTTCGCTCCGTAATTTCCGATATCCCGCTGATCCAACCCCGCCCCGCTTCCGCCGCCGGCCCAGCCATCCACCGCGCTCCGCATCGGCGTGTTCAGTAATCGCATACCCGCCGTGATATATTCTCCGTAGGAAGGCGGTTCACCCAGATGTTCACCGAACAGGAGCGCATCGTTTCGCGGATCTTCACTGTCGAAACAACTGTTCCGCGGATCATCCGTTTCGTTGTACGCGCTGTTGAAGTTGCTCCCGTAACCGTGCACCCAATCGTAAATCGCCTGGATTCCGCCTGTGTAACCCGCGTAAGCATCACCGCCGCTCCCAAAGAAACCCGATGGCACATGCTTCACTGCATCCAGCCGAAAGCCGTCGCACTTCGTCACGTACAACGTCCACATTGCCGCCCGGATTTGATAATCCTGCACATACTCAGACACCGGCACTCCGTTTGTGCCGTTGAACGGACGCCACCCGCCCCCGATGTTTGGCTTCGTCGGGTCCATGTAATAATCCGGGTTGGCCGGCTGCCGGATGAACGTCGGCTTCGTCGTCGTGCTGCCGAGCGTATTTCCGTAATTGCCATTCACCGTCCCCGGCTCCGTCGCCAGGTCAATCAGCCCGCTCAACGACTCATACTGCACATCCCATTGATTCCCGTAACTCTCCACGCTCGGCCAGTTCCGGTAAAATCCACCGCTGATCGTCTGCAAATGAAAATCCTTCGGAATCAACGCCGGATACAAATTCGTCGGCGTCCCCGCGTTATACCCCGGCACATCAAATGCCCGGTGATTCATGATGTTATCGAAATAAACCCGGATGCCGAACCGGTGCGCCACCTCCACCATCTGGATCAATTGATCCTTCGTGCCGTACTTCGTTTGAATCGTCCCGCGCTGATTCTTGTCCCCCAAATCAAACGGATCGAACAAATCATAACCCACTGAAAATACGCTCCCACCCTTCGACGGCGACGGAAGCCACAAACTCGTGTAACCCGCCTCGGCCAGCTCCGGCATCTTCGCCGCAATGTCATTCCAGCTCATCTGGAACAATTCCAGCATCGCCTCACCGCGCGCGCTGATTGTTCCGCTCGCAATGAATAACAGGCACGCCGCCGCACGCCTCATTCGCCTCAGGATAAGTGTGAAATGACCGGTTGAATGCGTTTCCACAGAAAGATGTGATTCCGAATATATCTTAGCTTTGCCTTGCGGCCACGTCAATGGACCAGCCCGACAACAACACAACGAACCGCAATCGGGGGACCAAAACGCCGTAAACGTAGCATTCGCACCTCCCTGCACTCTACCGCACGAATATGCGGGAGCATCGGGAGTATACCGGGATCGCCACCACTGGGAGCGCCGGCATCTTTGCCGGCTCGGACTATTCCTGCCGGCAAGCTTGTATCCCCTTTTATTCGGCCGGCAAGCTGCCGGCGCTCTCAGTCTTAGAATCAGAGCGAGCAGGACCTTGTCGGTCCACTGCTCGGTTATGATTGAGGGGCACGGTTTGGACTGCGCCGGCAAAGCGCAGCGGCGACGGCGCTTTCGGGCGGAAGTGGGGCGTCGAGAATTGACCTCGCGGCTGGCGTGCGAAAGCGGTGTCGCGGCCCTCCGCGGGCCTTGCCACCGCAGTCCAAAACACTCGTTTTCCAAATTGGGCGGCATTTTATAGCTGCTTTGCAGCCTCACCCGTCAGATGATGGTTTCCATGAAAAAGCATGTCATCCTGCTATTCGCAGTTTCAAACATCGTCTTCGCCCAGACTCCGCCAAAGCCGCCTTCCGACGCCGAACAGCGTCAGAAGATTATCGGTAGCTGGCATCGCGTGGGACAAGTCGGGGCAAGCAAAACCGCTCCCGGCCTGGGAATTGACAGCACCTACACTTTCGCCCTGGGCGGCACTTTCCAGAAAAAAATCAAGGTCGTGGTTAACAAACAGGAGAAGCAAACCACCACCATGGGCACCTGGCAAATCCAGGACAACGTTCTCATCACAACCATTACCAACTTCCCGCCCGAGCGCAAAATCCGCCCCGAAGCCGCCACCTCCCGGCAAACCATTGTCAAACTCACTCCAGCCGAGCTGAGCCTGCAATCCAAAAGCGAAGCGCCAGACGAATTCAAACGCATCAAGTAACAGATCATGTCGCAAAAACACCTCCTCTCCATCACCCTCGTTGCCGCCATATCACTCACCGCGTTCGCCGCCGATCCAGCCGGCGACGACAAAGCGATTCAAGGCACCTGGACGCCTTCGAAGGCTGAGTTGGGCGGCAAGCCGATGGCCGAGTCCGTCCTGAAAACCATCACTCTCAAAATGGATCACGGGAAGTATGAAGTCCTCGTTGGGAAAAATCCCGACAATGGCACTTACACGCTCGATGCCACGAGCAAACCGCGCGGCATAACGGTCGTCGGCACCGAGGGGCCGAATGTGGGCAAGACTTTCCCCGCGATCTACGAGTTGAAAAAGGACACGTTGCGAATTTGCTACGATCTCTCCGGTACGAAACGCCCGTCCGAATTCAAAACCACTCCCGGCACAAAGCTTTATCTCGTGACCTACCAGCGCAAACCGTAGGATTGCACTGCCATAGAGATTTCTGACGCGGCTGCCAACGGCACCACGTCCTTTGTGGAGTGCGCCGGCAAAGCGCAGCAGCGGCGGCGGTTGACGAAGGTGGATGCCCTTGACGCCTTTTGCGCCATCGCTACTCTGCCCTGCATGAAGAAATTCCCCCTGCCCGAGTTCACCATTGGACGCGGGACTTCAGGACGAACATAACGTTGTGCCTCTGCAACTCTCATATCGTTCGGTTTACATTTCGGAAACCACCGGCGCCGCGCCAGTGAGGTCGGAAGTTCGGTCAACATTCGTATGAACGTAAAATGCCTTGGCAACCGCCTTCTTCTGGCGGGAATTCTTCTCGCCAAGCTTCAGTCGGTGGCGCAGGAGACGCCCCGCTCCAACTTTCCTGATGACCCAGCGAAGGCATGGGCCGAGGTGCAAAAGGCGCCTCAAGCATTGAGAACACCCGATAATTGGCGAACGCATAATCCGACAGAAGAACAGGTGGCCGAGTTCCAAAAGCAGGTTCGCCTGGCGGCGATCTCCGCTGCTGACAAGGCCCGTGAATTCATTAGTAGGTTTCCTAAAAGCGAGAATGTCGGCGATGCTCGGATCTCCGTGATCTATGCTTTGACCCATGCTGTTGCGGCGGGAGATACGAACGCAGAGAAACAGATCGCGGCATTTGTCTCCAGCGTTTTGGCGGACAAAAGCATCCCGGAGGATGACCGCGCCGGGGTCCTAATGTATTCGAGCAACACAGGCTTTATGAAGAAAGTAGGCATGCGGCTGTTCACCGAAGGCATGAGCAAACTGCACGAGGAATTTGAGGTGGCAAGCATCGAGAACATGCGCTCGGCGCTGAAACAGTTTCCGACCAACTCCCTGATTTATACGATGCTAGTCTCCGTAGCCCAGCGTTCTACAGGTGAACGGCAAAAGGAGTTGGCTGCGGAGATTATCGACGCGCCCGGCGCACCACCGGGAGCGAAGACCCTGGCGAACCATATTCTCAAAGGGACGAAGCCGTATCAGGTCGGCCAGCCGCTGGACATTCATTTTACCTCGTTGGATGGACGCGAGGTGGATTTGGCGAAGCTGACGGGCAAGGTCGTGTTGGTGCAGTTCTGGTCCACGACCTGCGGACCGTGTATTGGCGACATGCCGTCCGTGAAGGCGGCGTATGAGAGGTTTCATTCCCAGGGATTTGAGGTAGTGGCGATCTCTCTCGATGACAAAGAAACCGCCTTGCGACGTTTCATCAAAGAAAAGGAGTTGCCGTGGCCGCAACATTTCGACGGTAAAGGCTGGAGGAACCAGTTTGCGGTGCGGCACGGCATTTCCAGCATCCCAACGATGTGGCTGGTGGACAAGCGCGGAAATCTGCGCTCCACCAATGCCCGCTTTTTTCTTGAGCGCAGCGTCACTTCCCTGCTTGGCGAGCAGGCCCCAACACCCGAATGAGTGTGAATGCGTTCAAGCGTCGTTGGCCGAATCGGGTCGCCCACCCGCACAAGTTCACTTCCCGCCCTCCAAAAACAACGGCTTAAGGTGGCGGTGGATGAGGTTGGTGGTGACGTTTTTGCTGTTGCGCGAGGGTATCCAAATTGCGCGCCCCCATCTAAACACTGAATACTGTTTTCCCGACCGCACGAATATGTGGCACTGAATTGCTTGAATTCGTTCGCGCCCGTGTTTACATCCAATCATGTCCGTGCTGCGCCGTTATCGCTTCCCGCTTCGTTCCGTGTCGCGCGAGCTTTTGGCGGTCACCGTTCTGCTTTGCTCGGCAGCCGGTGCGCTGGCGTCCGGCAACGTCCACACGACCTGGCTCTGGCATCTGCATCAGCCGGTTTATTGGCCCGACCGCCGCGTGTCCGGCCCGGATCATTGCGAAGCGGCCTGGGACACTATCCAGCAGCAAAATGCCGGGCGGGCCCATCCCTCGCCGGAATTGCTCTCTGATATATTTGGCCTGGCCGATCGCATGGCCGCTTACCAGGGGCGTCCGCGCGATGCGCTAAGCAATCTCCTCGGCTATCCAAACGCGGGCGCGCAACTGAGCTATTCCGGCGCGCTGATGGAGAACGTGCAAAGCCTGGGAGCAGCCGGCCAGCCTGGCTATGGCGCGAATTGGTATCTCGGCAATCAACAGGCGCGCGGCTGGCAAACGAGCAGCGGCAAACCGAGGCTCGATGCCCTGAACTTTACTTATCATCATTCTCTCGCGCCGTTGCTCTCGGATGAAACGCTGGAAATGGAGTTGCGCCTGCACAAGCGTCAGATGGAAATCTTTTGGGGCACTTCTCCGCCGGTCTCCCGCGGCTATTTCCCGGCCGAAACGTGCTTCACCGAACGCATGATTCCCATCCTGAACAAAGTGGGCATCGCGTGGAGCGTGGTGGCCAATAATCATCTGACTCGCGCGTGCGCCGATTTCCCGCTCGCGCTCGGTTCCGGCGGCGAGAATTGCGACATCCCGAACCTCGCGGATCAACTGAACCCGGCCCAGGGCGTCTCCAACTACAAGCGCATTTCCATCGAGCGCGGTTGCTCGCCTTCCGCCGCGATGCCTTTCGCTTTCCAGGTCCATTACGCGCGTTACGTCGATCCCAATACCGGAACGAATTCGCGCATCATGATCGTCCCCAGCGACCAGGCGCTCGGCTGGCGCGATAGCTACGGTTCCTGGGACGTCAATCTCCTCGGCGATCTCGCCGCCCGCAACAATCCCGCCAAGCCCGCGCTCGCTCTGTTCGCTCATGACGGCGATAACGCCTGGAGCGGCGGTTACTCTTACTACATGGAATGGGTCAACAACCTCGCCGGCGCCGTCAACGGCCAGGGTTACGCGCCCAGCACGGTTGAACAGTTCCTCGCCGAAAATCCGCCCGATACCAATGACGTCGTCCATGTCGAAGACGGCGGCTGGGTGTTCGCCGACGGCGATTTCGGCTCGCCCATTTTCATCAATTGGCATTGGCCGCCAACCTATTCCAGCGGCAGCGCCAATATCGTGGACCCCAGCCTCGGCACGAGCGACAAAGCCGATAACTGGCGCGTCATCACCGCAACCGAAAATCGCGTCAAGACCGCCCAGCAAATCTCCGGCCTCACTCCGTCCATTGACCAGGTGCGCGACCCCGGCAGTTTCAGCGGCACGCCCAACGCCGTCGAACTCGGCTGGCACTATTACCTCGCCGGTCTGGACAGCGGCTTCGTTTACTACGGTTGTCACCACGACGAATGTCATCGCGCCGTCGTCGCGCAATCCAACGCCGTCCGCAACGTCAACGGCATCCTGTCCGGCAACCCCGCCGCCGACGCCACGCCGCCCACGATTTTTACGCCGCAGCGGCACCCGTGGAATCCCGGCGGCCTCAACTTTGGAAATCAATACGGCTACAAATCCACGACATCCCCGAACTCCGACTTTTGGATCTGGACCTATGCCTACGACGTCTCGGGCATCACCAATGTCACTCTCAAGTTCCGCCTGAACGGCACCAACCCGCCCGCTGCCGACCAATTCAAAACCTATGCCGGCGGGCCGCTGGCCGGACCGTGGCAATCGTCAAACATGCTCCAGCGCGTCGTCGCTCCCGTCATCGGTGTCACGCCTCAATACATCGCGGACTACTATTATGCGAAGGTCTCCGGCGTGACGAATGCCTACGTTGACTACTACGTCACCGCCTCCGACAGCCGCGGCAACCTCTACAAATCTCCGATCCAACACGTCTGGGTCGGCGCGGGCCTGGCCGGCGGTGGCAACGCCCCGGGCTGCAATGGCCGCGTCTGCCTATTGCCAGCGGAGCCGGTGGCAGCCACGCCGGTGACGATCCACTTTTCGCCCGCGGGCGGTCCGCTCGCGTCCGCCGGCTCGGTCTATGTTCATCTGGGTTGGAATAATTGGAATCCGGTCGCCTCGCCAGACGCGGCCATGACCTTTAACGCGGCGTCCAATCGCTGGGAATACACCACCACAATCCCCGCCAACGTCACGCAACTGGATTGCGTCTTCAATAACGGCTCCGGCACGTGGGATAACAACAGCGGCGCCGATTGGCACTTTGCCGTCGCGGTAAATCCCACACCACAAC